>Ga0070741_10008311_pt1 | contig 20921 bp, 20 predicted proteins | sample Coa_R1_4_FD_66440 | JGI IMG/M metagenome (GOLD analysis project Ga0070741, IMG submission 66440) | Surface soil microbial communities from Centralia Pennsylvania, which are recovering from an underground coalmine fire - Coalmine... | ecosystem: Environmental > Terrestrial > Soil > Unclassified ...
CTGAACGCTGATGGCTCCTTGATGATGCGCACCCCTTCGACATCTCGCATTGAGGCCCGCTTCCGTGAGCTTCGCGAGCGGCAAGCCAAGGGCCTGGTGATCTACCTCACGGCGGGTGACCCGACGCTGGAGGCCACGGGAGAGCTTCTGGCTGCCGTGGCACGCGGAGGGGCCGACGTGATTGAGCTGGGCGTACCGTTTTCCGATCCCCTGGCGGACGGCCCGGTTATCCAACGCGCTTCGGAGCGTGCGCTCAAGTCCGGCGCGACGCTCCGGAAGATCCTGAACCTGGTCCCTCGCTGGCGAGAGCAGGTTCACGTGCCCTTGATGCTCTTCAGCTACTATAATCCACTGCTTCAATACGGGCTCCGCGAATTTGCCCGCGACGCGGCTCAGGCGGGGATAGACGGGTCGCTGGTCGTTGACCTGAGTCCGGAGGAAGCCCGACCTTACGTTGAGGTCATGCGCGAGCAGAATCTGGATACGATCTTCCTCGCATCGCCCACGTCGCCCGACGAGCGGCTGGCGCGCGCCGCGGAGCTTTCATCGGGATTTCTCTACCTGATCTCCCTGACGGGAGTAACCGGCGAGCGGAAGGCGCTGGCCGCGAGCGTGGCGCCTCTGGTGGAACGGGCCAGGAAAGTCACAGCTCTGCCCCTTGCGGTGGGTTTCGGGGTGTCCAATCCGGCCCTCGTCCGGGAGGTCCAGGCGGTGGCGGATGCTGCGGTGGTGGGGAGTGCCGTGGTCCATGCAATTCAGGAACAGTATCCTTGCCGGGGAGCGGACGCGATCGAGCGGTTTGTTCGCTGGCTCAAAGAAGGAACGGGGAGCAAACCAGCATGAATGACATGGATGGCTGGCGCCGGCGGATCGACGAAATTGACCAGCAACTCGTCCAGTTGCTCAACGAGCGCTCTCGATGCGCGGTGGAAATCGGCCACATCAAGCGGAGGCTTCGCTTACCCGCCTGGCAGCCGGAACGGGAAGCCGAGATCCTTCGCAATGTCGTCAAATCCAACCATGGTCCCCTTGACGACGCCGCCATCCGCCGGCTGTTTGAACGGATTATCGACGAAGCGAGGGCGCTCGAGCGCCACTCCATGGAAGAAGCCGGGCCACTGGGGAAGGAGCGGTAGGTCATGGTCGTGGTCATGCAGGAAGGCGCCACAGAGGAGCAGATCCAGCACGTCATCAGCCGCCTCATGGAGATGGGGTTCGATATTCATCGCTCCACGGGCGCGCGCCAGACGGTGCTGGGCGCCGTGGGCGCCAAGATCGACTTTGACACGCGCGACATTGAGTTGATTGAGGGGGTCGGGGAAGTCCTGCGCATTTCCGCTCCGTACAAGCTGGCCAGCCGGCACTTCCGCCCGGAAGGATCCATCCTGCAACTCGGCAAAGGGGTGACCATCGGAGGCCCGGCGGTGGTCGTGATGGCCGGGCCCTGCAGCGTTGAAACGGCGGAGCAGATTGACACCATCGCGGCGCTGGTTTCGAAGCTGGGCACCCGGGTGTTGCGGGGAGGCGCCTTCAAGCCGCGAAGCTCGCCTTACAGTTTCCAGGGTCTCGGGGCGCGGGGCCTTGAGCTTCTGCGCAGCGCCGCGGACAAGTACAACCTGCTGGTTGTCTCCGAAGTGATGGACCAGACGCAGATTCCTGTGATGCTGGAGTATGTGGACGTGCTTCAGGTGGGCGCACGCAACATGCAGAACTACAATCTGCTGAAGGAACTGGGGAAAATCGCGAAGCCCGTGCTGCTGAAGCGCGGGATTTCAGCCACAATCGAGGAGCTGCTCCTCTCGGCGGAGTACATCATGGCGGGCGGCAACTACAACGTCATCCTCTGCGAGCGGGGCATTCGCACCTTCGAGAGTTACACACGCAACACCCTGGACATTTCAGCGATCCCCGTCATTAAGAAGCTTTCGCACCTGCCGATCATTGTCGACCCGTCGCACGGGACCGGGCGCCGGGACAAGGTTTCGCCCATGGCGCGGGCGGCGGTGGCTGCGGGAGCGGATGGCGTGCTGATCGAGGTCCACCATGACCCGGAGCGGGCGTTGAGCGACGGCGCGCAATCGCTTTACCCGCAGCAGTTCGAACAGTTGATGAAGGAGCTCAACATGATCGCGCCGGCGGTGGGACGAACAATTCTTTAGGGTCACCGTTCAACTCGGCGCGCCGGCCGAGTGAACGGCTGCGCAGTGAGCCAATCGTTTGAGCGAAACATCCTGGAAGGAATTTTTCCATAACGTCGCTATTGTCGGCCTGGGGCTGCTGGGTGGCTCGTGGGGCCTGGCGCTCCGGAGGCTCGGCTTCAGGGGGCGCGTCCTGGGCTGCGGGCGGCGCAGAGAGACGGTTGAACGCGCGCTCGCCGAAGGCGCGATTGATGAGGGTTTTCTGGACGTCGCCCGGACGGTTCGCGAGGCCGACCTGATCATCCTCGCGACGCCCGTAGGAACGATCCTGGACCTGCTGCCGCTGGTCAAGACGAGCGCCGCCCCGCGGGCGCTGGTCACCGACGTGGGCAGCACCAAGGGAACTATCTGCCGGAAGGCCGGGGAGATTTTCGAGGAGGGCCCATTATTTCTCGGTGCGCACCCCATGGCCGGGAAGGAAAGGTCCGGCCTTGAAAACGCCGACGCGGGGTTATTTGAGAACGCGCGATACGTCCTGACTCCGCTCAAAATCGAGCACCTGGAAGATGCACGCGTGAAGGCTTTTGCCTCGCTGGTGGCGGCCATCGGCGCGCGTCCGTTCGTGATCGACGCGGCGAGCCACGACCGCGCTGTGGCCTTCCTTTCTCACCTGCCGCAAATGGTGTCGTCCGCGCTGGCCAGCCTGGTCGCGGAGCAAAGCGCCGACGTCTTCCTCCCTTTGGAACTTGCCGCATCGGGATTTCGCGACGTGACGCGCCTGGCGGAGAGTCCTTACTCGGTCTGGCGCGACATCTGCCTGACCAACCTCGAGAATATTCAGGCCGCGCTCGACACGCTCATCACCAAGCTCGAGGATGTGAAGCACCACTTGAGCGACCGTGAACTGGAGCGCGAGTTCAAGCAAGCCTTCGAGCTGCGAGAAAAACTGCGGGAGGCGAGCTGAAGGTTTCAGTAAGAGGAGCCATTTCTCGGCAAACCCGGAGATGGAGTGAACAAGGTCTTCCCAAGCTCCGACGCGGCGGTCGCGGACATTCCCGACGGCGCCTCGATCATGGTGGGCGGCTTCGGAATGTGCGGGGTTCCTGTCGACTTGATCGAGGCGCTGCGCCGGCGGGGGACGCGAGATCTGACCATCATCAGCAATAACGCGGGTGCGGAGGGGTTCGGCCTGGCCTTGCTGCTGGAAACTCGCCAGATCAGAAAGGTGATTGGCACCTATATTGGCGACAACAAACTCTTCGAGGACCTGATCCTCCGAGGCGAAATCGAACTGGAATTGAATCCCCAGGGGACCTTTTCCGAGCGAATCAGGGCCGGCGGCGCCGGCATCCCGGGCTTTTACACTCCGGCGGGCGTGGGCACAATTCTTGCCGAGGGGAAAGAGGTCAGAGAATTCGGCGGCCGCAAGTATCTGCTCGAGCGCGCGCTCACCGCGGACTTTGCGTTCGTCAAGGCCTGGAAGGGCGACCGCTGGGGCAACCTCGTGTATCGAAAGACGGCGCGGAATTTCAATCCCATGATGGCGACGGCGGCGAAAGTGACTATCGCGGAGGTTGAAGAACTGGTTGAGCTTGGGGAACTCGATCCGGACTGCATCGTGACTCCGAGTATTTACGTGAAACGGATCTTCCGATCCGCCGTCAGGGACAAAAGCATCGAGAAGCGAACCGTGAGAAAGCGCATCGATGGATAAGCGCGAGCAGATCGTGCGGCGAGTGGCCCAGGAATTAAGGGATGGCTACTACGTCAACCTGGGGATTGGAATGCCGACGCTGGTGGCCAACTACATCCCGCCGGGCATCGACGTGGTGCTGCAATCCGAGAATGGGATGCTGGGCGTCGGCCCCTACCCCTATGAGGGCGAAGAGGATGCGGACCTGATCAATGCCGGGAAGGAGACTGTCTCGGAGCTGCCGGGATGCGCCTATTTTTCGAGCGCCGATTCCTTCGCCATGATCCGGGGCGGACATATCGATTTGACGGTGCTCGGGGCGATGGAAGTGGATGAACAGGGCAACCTCGCGAACTGGATGGTCCCAGGCAGGATGGTCAAGGGTGTGGGCGGCGCCATGGACCTGGTGGCCGGGGCGAAGCGAGTAGTGGTGGCCATGGAACACACCACCAAGGACGGCCGCGCCAAGATTCTGAAGCGATGCACTCTGCCCCTGACAGGGGTCGGCGTGGTGAACACGATCGTCACGGAACTGGCGGTCATCGATGTGGGCCCGGAGGGGCTTCTGCTCAAAGAGATTGCTCCCGGTACAACCTTGGAGTCCATCCAGAAGGTAACAGAGCCTCTGTTGAGGGTGGGCAAGGACCTTAAAACCCTGACCATCTGAAAGGCGCTCCGCGGATTTGCGAGATTCCTACGTGAACCGGTTAAGGGGCGAGGTCATCCATGCAGATCCATTCTCTGGTTATCGTGAGCCTGGCTAATCCCAAGGAGAAAGTCTGGGGACTGCTTCTTGGGCTCGATTCTGCCGGGATTACACTGCGCGGGATCGAACTGGACTCCTTCGATGACTTCCTGCTCCAGGTGGTTGAGCGCGATGAGGCCACGGTCGGGATGACCACGGTTTTCTATCCGATGCACCGGGTGGAACGCGTGGCCGCCGACGAAGCCAGCGGCTCAATTCCTTCGCTCGCGGATCGATTCAAGCAGAAAGTGGGCATCACGATTCGCGAGTATCTTGGAGTGGAGACGCCCAAGCTCTGAAACGCCAAAGACGGCACGGCATCCAGCATAGGGCAAAGCGCGAGGTTGGAGCGCCGCAGGGGGACCCCGAGGCAGGAAGGCAGGGCCGTCTGCACGATCCGACTTGACGGGAGCATGGGATCATGATAGGCTAGGTTGTAGGCCATCGGCGAAGCGCCAGGGCCCCGGGAGAGTATTTTGAAAAGCCCAAAAAGATTGTTTTTGAAGGAACAAACTGGCCATCTTATTGAAAACAAAGGATCGGCCTCAAAAATATGTTGCCGTAACAGCGCGAAATGAAGGCCTGAAGTGCAAAATAGAGCAGGTTTCAGGCGGCTTCGGGCAGGTTATGGTCGGGTCGAAGGAGGCTGGGGATTTGAGTTCAAACCCTTGGCGACAAATTGTCCCCGAGATGTTGCAGCTCCAGGCATTTACAGTGATTATAAGCACTCAATAGAAAACTCGAGGACCGAACCCAAAATGCCAGAATCTGTATGATTATAAAGGCCTTAACAAGTTGGTGGGGAGGGCAGGTTTGCAACAATCCGATCCGACTGACCTTTAGTCCCTTGCGTTTATGTGCCTTTGGGCTGAGAATAGAGAGCCACGCATCACGGTGAGAACTCTCCATGCAACTGATACCTCGGGATCACAAATTTTACGACCTCTTCATCCAGCAGGCTGAGAACATCGCGAAAGCCAGCCAGATGCTGGCGGACCTGTGCGAGGATTTCAAGGACGTGGAGAAACGGGTCTCCGAAATCAAATTTGCGGAGCACAAAGGCGACCAGCTTACGCACTCGGTGATGATGAAACTGAATCAGACCTTCATCACGCCTTTCGATCGCGAGGATATCCACGCCTTGAGCTCGGCGCTCGACGATGTGCTTGATCTGGTCGACGCAGTCGCCAGCCGTTTCGTGATTTACAAGGTGTCCGCCGTTCCGTCGGGGGCCCGCCAGCTTGCCAAGGTCATCCTGCATGCCGCGGAGATCCTGGTGAAGGCCGTCGGCCAACTCAACAAGCCGCAGGATATTCTGGAATTCTGCGAGCAACTCAAGCTGATTGAAGAAGAAGCTGACCGGATCAAGGGCGAATGCATTGCGCGCCTGTTCGAGGATTCGATGCCTCCGATTGAGGTCATCAAGTGGAAGGAAATCTATGAAGTGCTGGAAGCCACGACCGACAAGGCCGAAGACGTGGCGGACGTTCTGGAAGGTATCGTTCTAAAGGCTGCATGATGCCTTTCTGCCTGCCGCGGTGGGCAGAGAGGACACAAAGTGAAGAGGCGTTCAGCGCTGAGTCTGCCAGCCCCGCTCCGGGTGCTGCCGTGGAGGGCCTCTTCCGACTCCGGTGAAATAACAGCCTTGCCCAAAGCCCAGTCGAAACCGCAGCGCGGCATTCCCTGCGGTGCAGTTGAGGAATATGCTCTGGTTTGCCATCATCATCACCGCTGTTGCACTCCTGTTCGATTTCCTGAATGGCTTTCACGACGCTGCGAACTCCATTGCCACCGTGGTTTCCACGCGAGTGCTTTCGCCCCGCGTAGCGGTAATCTGGGCGGCTTTCTTCAACTTTGTGGCGGCGTTCACCTTCGGCACCGCGGTGGCCAAGACCATGGGCCAGGGGATGATCCGGCTGGATGCCGTCAATCTCTACGTGATTCTGGCCGGCCTCAGCGGCGCAATCTTCTGGGATCTTCTCACCTGGTACTACGGCCTGCCCGTGAGCTCTTCGCACGCCTTGATCGGCGGTTATGCCGGGGCTGCGGTGGCCAGAGCTGGATGGGGGGTCATCATCCTCCCGGGCTGGATCAAGACCTTGCTCTTCATCATCCTTTCACCGGTGGTCGGACTGATTCTCGGCGCGGCGCTGATGGTTGCCGTCTACTGGCTGTTCCGGAACTTTACGCCGCGACGGCTCGATCGGTATTTCCGAAGGCTCCAGTTGCTCTCTGCGGCCGCCTACAGTTTTGGTCACGGAACCAACGATGCCCAGAAGACCATGGGGATCATTGCGGGAACACTGTTTACGGCGGGAGTTCTGAAACGCTTTTACATTCCCTTCTGGGTTGTGCTGATGGCGCACGCCGCGATCGGACTCGGGACACTGGCTGGGGGGTGGAGGATCGTCAAGACCATGGGTATGCGGATTACGCGGCTGAGGCCGGTCGGTGGCTTTTGCGCCGAGACGGCGGCTGCCGCGAGTCTTCTGGGGACTGCCATGGCGGGAATCCCCGTTTCAACAACCCATACGATCGCGGGCGGGATCATGGGCGTGGGCAGCGTTCAAAGGTTCAGCGCCGTGCGCTGGGGCGTGGCCCGGAACATTGTCTGGGCGTGGGTCCTGACCATTCCCGTCTCGGGCGCGGTGTCGGCCGCGTGCTTCCTGGTCTTGAAACACTTCTTCCCCGCCGCGTAGACCCGGGGTCGGAGAAGGCCGCCACGACAGGGTTCTTACGAGCCTGCGGAGCCTGGGATGGAAGACTTCGCAGGGCGAGTCACGGCTTGTTGCTCTTCGCGCCTGGAAGCCCGGTTCCGGCTCTCCTCCTTTCGCTCGTCACCTCCCCCACTTTCAAATAGGGCCGCATTCCCTTCCATCGTTTATAGCCGATCCTGGGGATGGCGAGCAGGTCTTCGACGCGGCGAAAGGGCCCGTGTTTTGAGCGAAAACTCACAATCTGGCGGGCCAGCTCCGGGCCGACGCCCGGCAGCCTCTCAAAGTCTTCCGCTCCTGCTGTGTTGATATCCATGACGGGACGGTCATGCCGGGCCGCCGGGGCGGATCGCGTTTTCTGGGCTCCAACCTGGGCTACGAGGGCAGGTAGAAAGAACGTCAAAACAAGAGACCTGCGCGCAAGGTTGAAGTGCTGGCTCATGTGATTCCTCGAAATCACGCGACAATCAGCATCTCCGCAAGCCATGCGTGCCCACCGCGTCACCCAGCCTTTTCGGCGGGATTATCCGTGCCGGGAGCCGACTGGAGAACCGTTTCCTTCTGTCGCAGTGCCTTGATCCGGTCGCGCAACTGAGCCGCCTTCTCAAACTCGAACTGCTTGGCGGCCTCTCGCATCTGCTTCTCGAGGCCGGCAATCAACTCATCGAGCTGGTCGGGAGAGGTAATCTCCTCTTCCTCCGGTCCTGAGGGGACAGTAACGTAGTCGGCTTCTACGATGGAAGCCAGGGCCATGTCAACCGGCTTGACGATGGTCTCCGGAGTGATGCCGTTCTCTTCGTTGAAGCGGATCTGCTTCGCGCGGCGGCGGTTTGTCTCCGCGATGGCACTGCGCATCGATTCCGTCATGACATCCGCGTAGAGAAGCGCCTTCCCATGCAGGTTTCTTGAGGCGCGGCCGATGGTTTGAATCAGCGACCCGGCCGAGCGGAGGTATCCCTCCTTGTCCGCATCCAGGATGGCCACGAGTGACACCTCGGGCAAATCGAGCCCTTCACGCAGCAGGTTGATGCCGATCAGCACGTCAAACTCGCCCCGGCGCAAATCGCGGAGTATCTTGACCCTTTCGAGAGCCTCGATCTCGGAATGAAGGTAGCGGCAGCGGACGCCCACCTCAGTGTAGTACTCCGCCAGATCTTCGGCCATGCGCTTGGTGAGCGTGGTCACGAGCACCCGTTCGCGGGCCTCGACCCGCTGGCGGATTTCACCCAGCAGATCGTCGATCTGGTTGCGCGTGGGACGCACTTCGATCTCAGGGTCGATCAGACCGGTGGGCCGGATGATCTGCTCCACGATTTCCCCACCGGATTTAGTCAATTCATAGGGGCCGGGGGTGGCAGAGACATAGATGACCTGGTTCACCCGGTGCTCGAACTCTTCGAAGGACAGCGGGCGATTGTCCAGGGCCGAAGGCAGGCGAAAGCCGTAGTCCACCAAGGTCTGTTTGCGCGAGCGGTCCCCGTGATACATGCCGCGGAGCTGCGGCACCGTCTGATGGCTCTCGTCGATGATCAGCAGCGCGTCTTGAGGAAGGTAATCGAGCAGCGTCGGCGGCGGCTCACCCGGCAGGCGGCCCGAAAGGTGCCGGGAGTAGTTCTCGATTCCGTGGCAGTATCCGACCTCCTTCATCATCTCAAGGTCAAACATGGTCCGCTGGTGGACACGCTGTGCCTCAACCAGCCTTCCCTGCTTCTCGAGTTCCCCCCGCCACCATTCGAGCTCGCTCAGTATGCGCTGGAAAGCATCTTCTTTCTGGTTCGGCGTCATGACGTAATGGGTGCGCGGATAAATGGGCAGACGGCTGTAAGTTTGCTTGACCTGGCCGAACAGCGGGTCGATCTGCGAAAGCGCTTCAATCTCGTCACCCCACATCTCGATGCGATAGGCGTTGTCCTCGTAGGTGGGGTAGACTTCGATCACATCCCCGCGCACCCGGAAGGTGCCGCGTCGAAAATCCGTGTCGTTCCTCTCGTAAAGTATTTCAACGAGGCGCCGCAGAATCTCCTGGCGCGATATTTTCTGGCCCTTGGTGAGCAGGACCAGCATGCCGTAGTAAGCCTCCGGCGATCCCAGGCCGTAGATGCACGAAACGCTGGCCACAATCAGGCAATCGCGCCGCTCGAAGAGCGATCGGGTCGCCGACATGCGCAACTTGTCGAGCTCCTCGTTGATGGTCGCTTCCTTCTCGATGTACACGTCGCTGGCCGGTATGTAAGCCTCGGGCTGGTAGTAGTCGTAGTAGCTTACAAAGTACTCGACGGCGTTGTAGGGGAAGAAGTTCCGAAACTCATGATAGAGCTGCGCCGCGAGCGTCTTGTTATGGGCCAGGACCAGCGTCGGACGGTTCACGGCCTCGACGACCTTGGCGATGGTGTAGGTTTTCCCGGAGCCCGTCACGCCCAGCAGGACCTGGTGCTCTTTTCCCTCCCGAATACCTTTGACCAGTTCCTCGATGGCCGTGACCTGATCGCCCCGCGGCCGGTAGTCACTGACGAGTTTGAATTCCATTCCGGTTCGCTTCCCCAGCAAGCGGCTGCTGATGTGATTATAACCCGCCGGACGCGCCAGATTTGCCACGAGTTCTCGGCGTGAAATAGGGAGTTATGTTACGATGATGACTGTTCTGAATTCACCTCTAAAGGCAGGAACCATGCATCGACTCTCGGTACGCAAGGCGCTCTGCGCCATTCTTGGTCTTTCCATCTCCGCGGCAGTCTCGGGGACATCTTACGGACAAACGGCGTCGCATCCCGGACCGAATCCCGCGAGTGCCGGAACCGCCAGGCAGTCGGGATCACCTGACAGAGTCATCCTGAAGGTCGGCGACCAGCAGGTGACCCAAGCTGACATGGATTTCATCGTGAAAGGGCTCAACGCACAGTATCAGCAGGCGCTTGCCACGCAGGGGCGCCGTCCGCTGGGCGACCAGTACGCGTTGATGCTGGTCCTTTCGCAGGAGGCCTTGAAACAACGCCTGGATGCTGCCCCCGCGGTCGCCCGCCAGCTCGCCCTGATGCGGTTGCAGACGCTTGCGCAGGCCGAATACGAAGCTCTTTCTCGCCAGGTGAACGTCACTCCTGAGGAGGTGAGCCAGAACTATTCAGCGCATCCGGAAGAATTTGACGTGGCACAAGTCAGGCAGGTCGTGGTCAGGAAGAAGTCGGATGGAGCTCGGGAAACAAGCCCAGGCCTCTCATCGACCGATGCCAGGTCGCGCGCCGAGGCGATTCGTCAGTCTTTGAGTTCTGGAGTGGACGCCAGGAAGGTGGCGGAGGAGTTTCAGGTTCCCAACACAGTCATGATCGACGTTGACCCGCGCCCGATTCATCACGGTGAAATGGTGGCCGAACTGGATAAGGTGGTGTTTCAGCTCAAGGACGGGCAGGTGTCGGATGTCGTTGATCTGCCCCAGGCGATGGTGATCGTTCAAGTCGTTACGCATCGGCACCAGGAGTTGAAGGAAGTCTCCACGCAGATTGAGAATTCGCTTCGTCAGCAAAAGGTGGACGCGGCCGTCGCACAACTCAAGGCGAAGACTCCCGTCTGGATGGATGATGCCTACTTCGCGCCTGCTCCCCACCCCTCGCTGGGAACGTCTGCGGGCCCCCAGTCGCCTGCGCAGGCTTTACCATCAAGGAATTGACTTTTCTCACATTAAGTCACGACATAATCCGTGACCCGTTGCCGATGAATTACAGGGAGCGACGTGACCATTGTTCCGAAATGAGTTCCCTCGGCTCCCTCGTTCAAGCGCCTGCTTGCCACAAGCGAACATAATTTCTTATCTCAATGATAAGTTTTCAACAGGTCTGTTGAAAAGCTTGTGGAAAAGGGACGCGCTCTTTGAGTTAACACACCTGAACTGAATCCCTTCTGGCTCTTTGCACCAATGTTAAGCAAGTGTTGCGAGACGACTTTCCGTCCTGGTTGGAGCTCTTCGAACGGATCCCGGAAAATCGCTGACGACGATTGAGTGGGGAAGAAGTCTATAGCAGAGGTTGGGGCTTACGCAGAGAGACTTCAATCAACTGATTGTCCCGCTCGATTTCAATCTCTTTGCCGTAACTCTGATGCCTATCCGCGGTAACAAGTAAGCGGATCGTTCCCTTGGGAATGTGGGTGAACTTATAGCGCCCTTGAGAATTGGTCTTCGCGCTGTAGGATATCATTTTGGATCGCACCTTGCCGGGCATACGGAACTGAAGCGTAAGGTGTGCCTGGTTGATCGGCTGGTTGCTTTCCGCATCTTTTACCAGCACGTTGACGGTGGTCACATCGTTTGTCTCGGCGGCAGGGTTGCGTAGCGAGCAAAGTAGAAGACCTGCGACCAGGCCGAATCCGACAAGTCCGAGGCGCGTTATTCTTCTTCTCTCCGACTGCATGGATTGTCTCCTTTTAGGGACGCGGGGTTATTATAAGGCACGCCGGCCTTTGCGCACCTCAGCGTCCTTCACCCTCAACCCTTTATTATACCGGAGGTGTCGAGTCTGGTCCGGCATCAGCACCCTCGCAAAAGGAGAAAGCGATTTCCTCGCACCCGGTTACTTGGCGCCGGAAGCTTTGACGGAATCCTCCATCCACTGAAGGTAGTTCCGGGAGCCATCGATAATGGGGAGGCAGATGATTTCGGGCGTGTGATAGCTGTGAATCTTCGAGATCTCGGCCTTGATATCCGGGAAAAGTTCCCGGTTCGACTTGATGAACATGAGAAACTCCTTCTCGGCCGTCACTTTACCTTCCCAGCGATAGATGGATTCGACCGTCGGCGTGATATTCACACAGGCCGCGAGTTTTCCCTCGACCAGATGGCGGGCGATTCTGCGGCATTCCTGGCGGCTGGCGGCGGTCACGAAGATGACAACTTTATCGGTCACAACCATCCCTCCTCAAGCAGCGCTCGGGTTGTCATAGCCAACGGCCAACGATACAATGAACGCTCGGCTCGAGACAATCCCCCAGCGCTTCGGCAATCTTGGAAGGGACGAAGGGGCGCGGTTCAGATGAAAAGATTTCACTTTGATCGCGGCACGTTGCGACGGAACGCGGTTCTGCTCCTCAGCCTTCTGTGTATCGCCCTTCTGATTCACGAAATCTTCGGCGAGCACGGGTATCTCGCCATGCGTCGCCAGAAAAAAGAAGCAGATTCCCTCGAGCAGCAGATCCAGCGGCTTCAGCGGGAGAATCAGGAACTGGAAAAGCAGGTGAAAGCGCTGAAATCAGACCCCAGGGCTATTGAAAGGGTGGCCCGCGAGCAGATGCGAATGGCTCGGCCCGGCGAACTCATCTTCACGCTGCCGGAAAACGATTCGAAAGTCCCCCCTCCCGCCGACACCCCCCAAAAACCCTGAACGCGGATTTGGAGCTTAGCCGGATGGTTCGAGCCCTCCACGCTACCTTACAACACCTGCCATAGGGCTGGAGGCCGAGGCATAGAGCTTCTTGGGCATCCGACCCGCCAGGTAAGCTTCCCGACCGGCAATGACGGCATGCTTCATGGCCTCCGCCATGAGCACGGGGTCCTGCGCCCCGGCGATTCCGGTATTCATCAGCACGGCATCCGCCCCGAGTTCCATGGCCACCGTGGCGTCCGACGCCGTTCCAACTCCCGCGTCCACAATCAGCGGAACGCTCGTAATCATTTCCCGCAGGATGCGAATGTTGGCGGGGTTCTGAATGCCGAGGCCGGAGCCGATGGGCGCGCCAAGGGGCATTACCGCAGAGGCCCCGGCATCGATCAGGCGGCGCGCGGCAATCAAGTCGTCATTGGTGTAGGGCAGGACAACAAACCCTTCCTTCACCAGCGTTTCTGTTGCCTTGACCAGTTCGAAATTATCCGGGAAGAGCGTCTTCTCATCGCCGATAACTTCCAGCTTGATCCAGTTTGACAGGCCCACCTCCCGCGCCAGCCGGGCCGTGCGAACGGCTTCGTCTGCCGTGTAACAACCCGCGGTGTTCGGGAGAATGAAATATCTCTTGCGGTCAATATAATCGAGCAGAGATTCCTTCGTGCGGTCGGTCAGGTTCACCCGGCGAACGGCAACCGTAACCATCTCCGCACCCGACGCCTCATGCGCGCGGGCCATCTCCTGGAAGGTTTTGTATTTGCCGGTCCCAATGATCAGCCGTGAATGGAACTCTTTGCCGGCAATTCGCAACACATCGTTATTCATTTTTGCTCCTTTGAGTTGATTGTACTGGGCGGAATACCAATTTGCAAATTTCGGATCTCGCCTGCCGCAGGAGATGTGAGCAAGGGGTTGCGTCGCGAGGCCGCGCGTGGTAAATGATGGGGCCATGGTGAGACATCTGCTGATTATTCTGCTCGCAGCAACCACCGTCGAGGCAACTGAACCGGGGTTTGTATCCTTGTTCGACGGCAAGACCCTCAACGGCTGGACCCTGGTAGGCAAGCACGGACCCGGGTACGTCGTGGAGAATGGGATTCTGGTCTGTCCCGCGGACGGGGGCGGGAATCTCTTTACGCAAAAGGAATACTCAAATTTCGTGTTCCGCTTCGAATTCCGTACCGAGCCAGCGGGCAACAACGGGGTGGGCATTCGCGCCCCCCTGGAAGGTGATGCGGCTTACGTGGGAATGGAGATTCAGATCCTGGACGACCAGGCGCCCGAATACCAGGGGAAGCTGCGACCTGCCCAGTATCACGGCTCCATCTACGACGTGATACCTGCCCGCCAAGGGTTTCTCCACCCGGCCGGGGAATGGAATCAGGAGGAAATCCGCGCCGACGGGCGGCGGATCCGCGTCACTCTGAACGGCACGGTGATCCTTGATGCGAATCTTGATACCGTGAAAGACCCGGCCGTGCTGAAGAAACATCCGGGACTGGCGCGCACCATAGGACACATCGGGTTTCTCGGGCACGGGTCGCGCGTTGAGTTCCGCAATATTCGAATCAACGAATTACCCTGAGGCTGGAGGATCGGGAAGGGCCGCCGGTGCGAGGTCCCGGGTTATCTCGCCGCGGCCGAGACGGCCGGGGCGTGCGGGGCTTTGCGCGAGAACATCTCTTCAATCTGCTCCCGGTAGCGTTCCTCGACCACGTAACGCTTGATTTTGAGCGTGGAGGAAAGCTCGCCGCTGTCGGTCGTGAAGTCCTCGGGAAGCAGCACGATCTGCCGGATCCGCTCATGAGGCGCAAGCCAGCGGTTCATGTCGTTGACCTTCTGCTGAAAGAAATTGTGGACGGCGGGGTTCGCCACGAGCTCTTTTCGGCCCTTGAATTCTATTCCCTGTTTGCGGGCGTACTCTTCCAGGCGGTCGAAATTCGGCACCACTAAGGCTCCTACAAATCGCCGGCCGCTTCCCAGCACCATAATCTGGCGGACGTAAGGATGACTCTGGAACAGATTCTCCAGCTTTTCCGGGGCGACGTATTTTCCGCCCGAGGTCTTGAAGAGATTCTTCTTGCGCCCGGTAATGCTGAGATAGCCATCTTCGTCCAAAGCACCCAGGTCGCCGGTGCGGAACCAGCCATCCACGAATGACCGGCGATTCTCCTCCTCCAAGCGGTAGTAACCGGAAGTAACGTTGGGGCCGCGCACCAGGATCTCCCGGCCGATTCCTGCGCCGTCATCGACGACTTCCTCGCTGAGCTTAACCTCAACCGACGGGATCACACGGCCCACCGTCGAGAGCTTCGTGTGGCCGGGATAATTGACGGCCATGACGGGCGAGGTCTCGGTCATGCCATAGCCCTCGTACACGGGCAGGCCGATGGAAAAGAAGAACTCCACCACCTCTCGCGCCAGGGGCGCGGCGCCCGAAATCATCAGCTTGATTCGCCCGCCGAGCTGCTGCCGCACCTTGGAATAGACCAACCGGTCGGCGAGGGCCCGCTGCATCCTCAAGCCGCGCGGAGGAAGCCGCCCCTCGAGGTCATATGCGAAGCTCCTTCTTCCCACGTCCAGGGCCCAATGGAAGAGTCTCTGCTTCGCGGCGGGCGCGACCTGCACGGCATCCATCACCTTCTCTCGGATCTTCTCCAGGATCCGGGGAACCACCATCATCACCGTGGGCCTCACCTCCAGGAGGTTCCGGGGCAGTTTTTCGAGGCTCTCAGCATAGGCAATGGACACTCCCTTGGACAGGTAGAAGTAGTCCACCATGCGTTCGAAGACGTGTGAGAGTGGCAAGAACGACAGGCCGATATCCGAAACATTAAAATCGAACAGTTGCTCGCAGGAATGAATGTTGGAAACAATGTTGGCATGAGTCAGGATGACTCCCTTCGGCTGCCCCGCGGTTCCCGAAGTGTAAATGATGCTTGCCGTTTCTTCCGGCTTAACGCTCAGCGCCTTGGCCCGAAAAGACTCGGTGAGATTGCGCCCGTAAATCCACTCAGATTCAACCACGCCTTCCCAGCACTCGGCTCCGGTGCCTGCCGTTGAAGAGCAGTCCGCCGCAAGCATGAACTCGAGTTGAGGCAGCCTGGAGCGGACATTCAGCACTTTGCGGAGCTGAATGTCGGTGGAGACGACGATGCCCTTGGAGCCTGAATCACACAGGATAAATTCAATGTCGGGCTCGAGCAGGGTGGGATAGAGAGGAACCGGGATGGCGCCCAGACCGAGCAGCGCGTAGTCGGTGAGAGACCATTCCACGCGGTTCTCTGAAAGGATGGCCACGCGGTCCCCGCGTCGGACGCCAAGTCTCTCGAACACCGAAGCCAGCCCCGCCACGCGACGCAGAGCCTCGCTCGAAGCCAGCCCTTGGTATCGCCCCTCCGATTTCGAAAGGAAGCAGTCCGGTTTATCGTACTTCTCAACGGCTTTGAGAAACAGCTCGTTGAGCGTCTGAAATTCAATGCTGCCCATGCCTTTTGAAAATCCCGCGACCCAATCCCTGTAGTACAGCGCCATCTTATCACAACTTGTGAGGCTCACCGATGCCCGGCCTCGCCGATTTCAATTGTTGCCGTAACGAAGTTGGTCGGCGTCCCGTCCGTCGATGAGTTTGTCCAGAAAGTCGTCGAAAAAGGCGGCAAGGTGGCCCTCCCGAAGATGGCCATCCCCGGCGTGGGCTACCAGGCCTATTGTGTGGACACCGAGGGGAACATCTTCGGCATCCACCAGGCCGACCCTTCCGCCAGGTAGATTGGGCGCAGAGATGAAAGTCGCCGTGCCTTGCGGAATACAGGATTGCGCCCCGCGCCAACTTACCAAGCAATTCTCTTCATCGCACGCGTACCGGCCACGGTATGGGGGCCCCTCGCGAGAGGGCAGCTTTGAACGTCGACGGCCAGCCGGTATAATACGCTCATGCGCACCGAGGCAATTCCCAGGCTGAGTTTTGAGGAATTCCGCCAACTTCCTATCGACGGAAAGCGCTACGAGCTTGTCCGTGGAGAGGTGCACGTGACTCCCGCTCGGAGTACGCGACATCAGGCCGTGCTGCAAAACCTTTCTCTAGCTTTGGGGTCTTACGTTATCCAGAATCGACTTGGTGAAGTCTGGGTCGCCCCGCTGGATGTGCGCCTGGGCGAAGACACAGCGCTCCAGCCGGACTTGCTCTTCATTTCGAATGCACGCGCGGGAATCATTCAGCCCGATTGGATTGCGGGCTCCCCTGATCTGGTTGTCGAAGTTCTCTCCCCTTCCACCGCCGCTCACGACCGCGCCACCAAGCTGCCCATTTAAGCGCAGGCCGGGGTAGAGGAGGTGTGGCTCATCGACTCGCAGGCCGGGACCGTGGAAGTTCTGAAGCTGCAAGGCAAAAAGTATTTCGTGGAAGCCACGCTCGCAGGTGATCAAGTCCTTACTTCTGACCTCTTCTCCGGCTGGCAACTGTCCCTCACAAATCTCTTTGATTCTCGTGGACGATTCTAGTGAACAGGGCTGCGTTTGGCTCCTCAAAAGACGAGGCAATCGCACTCCCTGCCAGTACTTCGTGACGCAAATAAGCGTTAAATTCGGGCGTATCAGGGCACGGCTTGAGCCGTGCCGACAGCAAGCAGGGCCGTACAAGAAACGGGTTTTCAGGCCCTGGGGGGGGGGCGAACGACCCAGCGGCTGAAGCCGCCTCGGATGGCCTGGGCCAGACTCGGCACGACTAAAGTCGTGCCCTGATGCCTGCACCTGAAGTGGCGCGAACTTGCATCACGAAGTGCTAGCTAGCGACGACTCTCGTGACTGCGCAATGGGTCTTCCCGACCCCATTCATGCGATGACACATCGCCGCTACAATACGGAAAGCGTCGAACGCTGACATCGTTCTGTACTCAACACGCCATCCATCTCACGCGTATGCGCCATCGTGATGAGTGCCCGCCGACGCCTTCTCGGTGTTTACCTTCCAATCCTCAAGCTGTGGCCCCTTCAGCTTCGACCCCTTCTCGCGGATCTCGGCAAGCTGCGCCTCGCTGAGCGGCTTGAACTGCTGCGCAATGCGGACGTCGTCTTCGATCTGGCCGATGGTTGTGCAGCCCACGGCAAGGCAGTGAACGGGCAGGCTCAGAACGTAGGTGAGGCATTCCTTGAGCGAGATCGCCTGGAGCAGCTTCGAGTTCGCCGTGCTCTTCATTCCCTGGATGCCCATGCCGCGCTGGACGGCTACGGGCAGCACGTTCTTTTCGAAGCTCAGGTAGGAAGGATCAGCCGGGTTGAGAGGCATCAATATCGTGTCGTACTTGTCATACTTCTTCAGCATCGCGAGATGGACCTCGGGGTCGTGATGGCCTGTGAAACCAATGAACCGGCACTTGCCCGCCTTCTTGGCCGCTTCGAAGGCTTCGATTGCACCGCCGGGCGCGAAGATCTGCTCCACCTCATCCATCGTCGAAACCTGGTGAATTTGCCACAAGTCCACGTAATCGGTCTTGAGCGCCCGCAGTGACTTCTCAAGATCAGCCTCGGCTCCCTGGCGGGAACGTTGCGGCGATTTCGTGGTGAGAAAAATGTGCTTGCGGAAGGGCGCAAGTACTTCTCCGTAGATCTCTTCTGATTTCCCGTCCCAGTAGATGCGGGCATTGTCGAAATAATTGATGCCCAGTTCGTAGGCGCGCAGCGTGACGGCTTTTGCGTCCTCGTAACCGCACAACGGGAAGCGGCCCCCTGCCTGGCCGATGATGGTCAACCGCTCGCCCGTCTTCCCGAACACGCGCTTGGGAATGTCGCCCGGTTTCACCCGACCCTTCTCGGCCCCGCGCGCATACACCGAGAGTCCGGCCGCAGCCGTGGCTGCAAAGAAAGTTCTGCGTCGCATAAAGGCTCCTCCCTTCGATAAGGCGCTTCCTTGCGCACCGTGAGCTCATCGCTCAGTCAATTTGAATTCAGCCCTTCAATCACTGCCATCATATCGCCGTGCCAGGCGCAAGTCCACACCTGACAAGGGAGGGCAGCGCGGAGTGACGCGCGGCCATCTCGGATGGCGACGCAAACTCCGGGGCTGCGGCTCCCTGGACATGGGTCCGGAGGGCTGACACTTTGTCGCCTTTTCTTCGGAATCGTGAGCTGACGTAATGCGACAAACCTGCTGAATCTAAAAGACATCGTGGTTTTGCTTGAGAATCTTCCCGCCCTGTGGTCGCAGGCTCAATCACCACCGCTTCCCTGCAGCACGCTGCAATCCCGGCCGGCCTCCAGAGGCTCCAAACCTCACCATAGTTCATGATTATAGCCTACATCTGTTGGAGAAACCTGTCAAGAGCTGACCGGGCCGCCGGTTTTGCGCTCCGCCTCTTGTGTGCACGATGACTGACACCTTAAATTCGGGCGCCCGGATCAGCGGGCATTCTGATGCGGTCAATGGTCAACCCGCAGCGCGCCGCGAGCATGACGTAGCGCTGACCTTTAGGTCAGCAGTTTGGCAAAGACCTGAAAGCTGTGTCAAAACATCGAAAGCCCCAACGGGGCGATCCATCACAGCCCTGGGCGACGCCCAGGGGGCAGGGTCGATAGACGATGGGCCAAGCCCTGAGGGGCGAGATTCCCTGGCGTGTCGCGCCCCTTCAGGGCTTGCCTCACGAGGGAGAATGGGCGCCTGAAACCCGGCCGCCGGCCTGGGCTTTGTTCGTCCGGCCCTTCGGGCCTGGGCATTTGAAACCAAGCCCGGCTGCCGACCTGAAGGTCGGCGCTACTTTCTGCGGGGTGGGAGCAGGCGCACGGTGATGAAAAAACACCGCCGGATGGCGCAGGGCGAGGCTCCGGGGTCCGTGGGATGATCGGATCATTCCAGTCCTTGCGACCGAGACACGAGACCCCATGATAATTCCGCCACCGCCACACGAGTCGCAGACTTTGAAGTGCATAAACTCTGTGCGGCCTGTTAATATTAACGGCTGTTTTGCGGCTGCTTTCGGATGTTCCGATTCGATGTCAGCCGGCTCCAGAATCAAAGGACCTGACAGACTGTTTGAAAACTTCGCTGTAGCGGCGATGTCCTCATCGCCGCCCACAGGCTTTCAACAACGTCGGCGGTGAGACACCACCGGTACCACACCTGGAGCCTGGTTTTCACACATACTCTGAGGGCCCGAACATGGGGGGGTTATGAGAGTGAAGTCACGCAGGACGTTTATGAGCAGGTTTCTTTTATCGTGCCTCAAAAGAACCGCCGTTGTTTGTTGCGGTGCGGTATTGTTGATAGCCTCATTGCGGATGATCGAAGCGCAACCGGCTGACCCGCCGAATCCGAGCCAGGCCGGGTCGCAGCAGCCGGCGCGCGACCTCACGAAGCAGCCGACTCTTTACGTGGTGGGCTACGCGCACCTCGACACCGAATGGCGCTGGGAATACCCGCAAGTAATCCAGGAATACCTGAGCAAGACCCTGCGCAATAACTTCGCCCTGTTTGAAAAGTACCCGCACTACATTTTCAATTTCACCGGCTCCAACCGGTACGAAATGATGAAGGAGTATTACCCCGCCGACTTTGAGCGCCTCAAGCAATACGTCGCCGCCGGCCGCTGGTTCCCGGCAGGCTCATCGGTGGAAGAGAACGACGTTAACACGCCTTCCGCCGAGTCCATCCTCCGGCAGGTCCTCTACGGGAACGAATTCTTCCGCCGCGAATTCGGCAAGGCCAGCGAAGAATACATGCTGCCGGATTGTTTCGGCTTCCCCATTTCGCTGCCCAGTATTCTGGCGCATGCGGGACTGAAGGGTTTCTCCACGCAGAAACTCTCCGCGGCCTGGCAGCCGGCCCCGCACGTCGGCGGGCCCAATTCACCCGAAAGAACACCTGAAGGCATTCCCTTCAATGTGGGTATCTGGGAGGGACCGGATGGGAAGACCATCCTGGCGGCCTTGAACCCGGGCACTTATGGAAGCGACGTAGTGACGGACCTCAGCAAGAACAATCCGGTACCTGCGGGCGGCAAGGGCGCAGACTACGTGTGGGACTGGCCCGACCGTGTGGACTACAACGGCAAAGTCACCGGCGTCTATGCGGACTACCACTACGTCGGCACGGGCGATGTGGGCGGCTCGCCCAATGAGAACTCGGTGAAATTGATGGAGGCCATCGTCACCAAGGGTGAGGCCGTGCTGCCCGCCCAGATGAAGTTCGACCAGTGGGGCAACCTTGCGTCCAGCGAGCCATCCGGCGCGCCTGTGAGGGTGGGTGACGGGCCGCTCAATGTCATCTGGTCTGAAGCG
>Ga0070741_10008312_pt1 | contig 20916 bp, 17 predicted proteins | sample Coa_R1_4_FD_66440 | JGI IMG/M metagenome (GOLD analysis project Ga0070741, IMG submission 66440) | Surface soil microbial communities from Centralia Pennsylvania, which are recovering from an underground coalmine fire - Coalmine... | ecosystem: Environmental > Terrestrial > Soil > Unclassified ...
TGGGCCGATGTACTGGGATATCAGCATCAGCTCGATACCAATTCTGCATTCACAGGTACTACTACACTGCAAGAATGGGTCGATGAGGATAATATGACAGCCTGGCCGCAAGACTGACCTCATCTCAACTTACAGCACTGTAATTAGCGTTCCCGGCGGTCACTCAATTTGCGAACCTGCAAGGATGAGTGATCGCTCGGAGCGGATCGATCCGCTGATATCTAACATCGGCTATAGATGACAGCTTCGCTTCTATGTAGCTGCAATCTTTTGCTCTCGGAAACGTTCGCCACAATACGAGTGACTTTCGTAACCGCTTCCGCTTAATTTCTGGTATTCTCATTTTCATTTTTGTAAGTACCGCCAGCTCAGCAATTTATAGCCTTTTTAGTAACTTCATATATCGACGGCATGCATTCTGTCGGGAACGTGTGTTTCGGACGTGGAAGTGCACCGGAAGCATAGGCCCGAGCAGTTTTTCGCGGTAAATCGCAGGTACCTTTGGAGGGATTCAGTGGCGAGCAAGTCCAGAATTTTCTTTTTAATTGCCCTGTCGCTTATTGGGCTTGCAGTCTCTTCGCCTGCCCAGCAATTCTATGCCACAGGAGAAGCCGCCGGGCAAATCGATCTTGTCGATCTTCCGAACAAAACCGTAACCCCCATTTACACCGCCGGCGGAGAACCGGACAGCATTCTCATTAATTCGCAGGGGCAACTTATTTACGATTTATCGCACGATGGAATTCTCGCGCTCTACGATCCCGCCACAAAAATTAACACAGTTTTATATACCGGTCTGAAGAGCCCGCGCGACTTGGTTTTTGATGTTCCCACCGCATGTAATCCGAACGCGAACGCCAACACCATGTTGCTCTCCGAGTATTCAATCGGACAGATTATCCGTTACGACTTCACCACCGGATCCGTTACCAAGCTCGGCGCACAGCTCGGATCCCCCACAACTGGCTTCTCGGTTGACGGATTAGCCTACGATCTGCAAGGCAATTTATTTGCCGTGGCAAATCACAACACCGTAGTTCAGCTTGATCCCTGCACCGGAAGCATTCTTAAGACGCTGGTCCTCGAACCGCACTACAAAGTTAATGGCGGCGACGGAATGGTCTTCGATCCCTACAGCGGCCAGCTTTGGATCAGTCATGACGGAACCGACAATGCAAATGGACTAATCGAAGTCCCGACCGATCTCTCTTCATTTGCGCTCTTTCAGACCGGGCAAATCGCGGTTCCTGATGGCATTGTTTCGGATGGCAAAGGCAATCTCTACATTGGCGCAGGACTCCAGCGCCTGATGGTTTACAACATTCCGACCGACACCCTTGCGCAGCCACAAGCCAATGCATTGGTCGTTCCAGGTATCGATTCGCTCGCTTTGATTCCGGCAAATTCTACTTCGACTGCAATCACTGCTTCTCCGAATCCGTCCGCCGCAGGCCAACCTGTCACCCTGACTGCAACAATTACGCCAGCACCGACTGGTCAGCCGCTCGGGAACATCGTTTTCTATAACGGCTCTATTTTCCTGAATACGGCTACTATCAATGCGTCAGGCGTAGCCACATTTACAACCAGCAGTCTTCCCGCCGGAACTGACAGCCTCACAGCCGTCTACTCGGGCAATCTCGATTTCGCCGGATCGAAATCGACTCCCGTCGTAGAAACCATTACAGGTTTGACAGCAACATCAACGCTGCTCACAGCGTCTCCTAATCCGTCCCTCACTGGCCAGGCGGTCACATTAACAGCAACCGTGACTCCAACTCCGACGGGCGCACCGCTTGGAACAGTTAAGTTTTATTTGGGTACGACATTACTCGACACGCAGCCGATCAATTCGTCAGGTATCGCAACTTCTGCGACGAGCGCTCTGCCCGTGGGATCCGATAGCGTAACCGCGGTATATTCCGGCAACGCCGCTTTCGCGACCTCAACCTCAGCACCCGTAACCGAGGTAGTCACGAGCGTTGTCACTGCCACAGCATTATCCGCGTCCCCGAATCCCTCCGGTGTAGGACAATCGGTCACATTGACGGCAACGATCTCGCCAATACCTACAGGCGCGCAACTCGGAACGGTTACTTTTTTTGAAGGCACAACTGTTTTAAACATAGCGAACGTCAATTCTTCCGGCATCGCCACGTTCATAACGACTACTCTTGCGTTGGGATCGAATACCCTTACTGCCACTTACTCGGGCAACGGCGCGTTCGCGGCCTCCACATCAAGCCCGCTGACAGTGACCGTCGGCAATTCCGCCACTTTCACGGTTGCAGGTCCGCAAAATACGATCACCATGACCGGCGGCAACTCCGAGAACCTGACAATTACGGTCGCTGCCGCGGGCGGAGACTATGAAGGCACGGTAACGATGTCTGCATCTGGACTCCCATCCGACGCAACCGTGACCTTCAAGCCTGCTACGGTCACGCCGAAAGGTTCATCGGCAAAAACCACAATGACGATTCAAACCACCGCGCAGGATGCGGCAGTTCCGGCAAAACAGAAATCCGGAATTCTGTTCGCTTCACTCTTCTTGGTGGCGGGATTCTGTCTGGTAAGTGGCAAAAACAGAAGCTTGGGCAAGTCGCTCCCGGTTCTTCTCGCATTCACACTATTGGCCGGAGGTACGCTTTCCATGATCGGCTGTGGAGGAGGATCGTCATCTTCGGGATCCACAGGACAGCCTCAGGGCCAAAGCAAAACTTATACAGTCACCGTGAGCGGGACTGATGGAACTGCGAGTGCCTCAAGCACCTTCACTCTTGTGGTGAAGTAGTGCTAACCACATCAATCCATGTGTCCCTGGCGCTCCACTGCCCAGATATCTTCCGGCTTTTGCTCAAACGGATACACATGCACCATCCAACCGAAGACCTGCGGCATGAACGTCCCACCCGCAGCGCTGCAATCCGCTGCGGTTGTGATCGAACCTCGTAGCCCAAACTTTGGGTGCGGATTTAAATAATCGGATTTTTGATCGTCCGGTGCCTTGCAGAAATTAACATGAGCATGCCATTGTGCGATGCTCAACGGCACTCTCTCATTCAAATCTTCTTCGCTTGCATTCTTGCGCGCTGTATACATCACCCCTACAAGTTTGTACCCGTCCCCCTGCTTTTCATAAAGCAGCGACGTCGGATGCTCGGGATCAAACTGAAATGCCGCCGCAAAGCCATATTTGTAGTTGGTAAAGTGATACTGCTTCTGCGGTATCTCAGGATGAAATATCTTGAAACCATCGGCAAGCGCGACTTTATAGTCTTTGTAATTCTCGGCTGCTTTGCGCGCAGCTTTCACTACCTGATCGGCTTTCTCCTGATCGCCCGGCTTCGGGTCGCGCAACGCGGTCATCTTCATGTGCGGCCCCATGTCCATGTGATGGCCTTCCATGGATTTCATAGCCGGGTCGCCGTTCTCGCCCATGCCCGGCATCTCATGGCCACTGCTCTGGCTTTTCGCTTCGCTTGCTGATGAAGAAGACATGTTCATGCCAGGCATGTCGTTGGAACTGGGCTGCGGATTCTGCGCCTGCGCCCAGAGCGAAAAAAAATAGGACGAGCCGATTAGCAATGCCGCAAAAACAAACAGAAGAAGTGAACGCTTTTGCATGAGAATACCCCGTTTGAATCTAACTATATCAACCCTGAATCCGGCGGCGTGTTTCTAAATAAGTACCTGGGAACTCGCGCTCGATCTGTACGGTGACAACTTCCCCTATGCTTACGTATGGACAGCCGCCCTCGGCTGTCCAGCCGAGCAAAACTCGGCACCTCCGGTCTCGCATCAAGTCGTCAAAGGGCTTCAGCCTTACCGCTAGCACACCGATTCGATCTGTCCTGCAGAGCCTACAGCTATTAATCCTACGTTTCAGCCTAAAACTGACTTGCTCTCGGGGTAGGCTGCATCGCAAGCTAGAAAGGTCCGATTGCCTTCCGAATGCGACAAACCGTAAATTGGCAACAGTAACTGCCGCGGAAGTACAATCTGCACCGATAGAGGTGTTCCATGATGGTGCTGTTAGCGCTGCCCACTTACCCGGTGTTACCGCCCTACATTTCCCGTCCGTCATCCAAGACCAGCCCAGCCGAGCCGGAGTCATGTAGCAAATCTGTCGAGGATAAGTCCACATGTGTGGGTTCGGTAGTTAGGAAATTTTTTTCACTGAGAAAAGGCCAAACTGTTTGAGTTGTGGAGCGGAGCGATTTTGGTTGCAATAGCTTGGTAATTTGTGTACTCTTCCCGCGCGAGTTGCTGGCAAATGATTACAATTATTACTCGCTACGCCGTTGCGCTATTAGGACTGACGCTCCTCTACCTCGCATTTTTTATTACTATGGATGAGCAAGGGAAAATAGGTAACAGGCTAGAGGAATTGTGGAAGCGAGTCCGAAAATTTCAGTCAGTAGCTATGAGTTGGCAGGCTGCTTTTCTGCAAACTATCGCAGAAGTTTTTCAGTCCGCAATAAAATCGTCGTTCGGGAGCGAGCTATTTTCGCTGCGATACGTAGCGGTAGCCGCTGCCTTGTGTGCCCTTCCAAATATCCTCTTCTTCCTCTTCGAGCCCGCTAACCTTTTCGTCAAAATCCTGCTCGTGGTGTGGATGATAACTGTCGCACTTAAAGCAAGTGAAGAACCGACAGTGGGCGGCATCTTCGCAACATTCTTGCTGTCTCTCTGTCCTACGTTCTATAGGGCGTGGAGCCGTGGGCTCTTTGATTTTCCGGCGACAGAGCGGGCGCAGGCCTTAAAAGAAATGTCAACAATTCTGGCCCAGAGTGTTCTATTGCCCGTGTTGGTAGCATTTATCGTCGGGGTGTTGGGAGTCATATTGTTCATTGCTCTCAACAACGTTCTACTCCGGCACAGTTCAGTCGCGAGTGGCTCGCCATTCATGCTGCTTCTCGTTCTCGTTGCAAACATTGTATTGGCCGCTATTTATTTGGCCCCATTGCTTGGACCCGATTTACTTCTTTGGCAGGCATTCGATTCCATCAATAGTTCTTCCAACAACACGCCTCTTATCATGAAATTAATGGTGATTAACCCGGATCATCCGTTCTGGTTCGAGGTGTGGACAGGGATAAAGTTTCTGTCTGTGCTGGTTGTATTGCCCGCTCTCAGTGCATTGCTCATCATCCTGCTGATCGTGACGATGTTGCTGCACCGTTTAATTTGGCCCTTCATTTGGAGACCGTTGTACGCGGCCCACTACCACAGGCTGCTCCGGCAACACAAGCTGCTAGGCTCAATTGGCGCATATTGCTTGGTAATAGCGTGGCCGAATGGAGCGCTTACCAAGTTCCTGCAATTACTTCTTCCGCTAGGTAAATGAGCAGCTTATCGTGGAGTTGTCATCGCAGAAAGCGTCTCGCCTAGCGACCGGACCCCGGTACACCAGGTTCACGCGCCCGTCGTTGGCGCTAACCCTGCGACCAAAAGAATCCTCGCAGGGCTGTATGGGCCATTCAACCCTGCTTTTGGCCCGACCGGGACAGTTCCCGTTTCTTTCCTTCCATCATAACTCGTCGTAATATCCGGTTCATTCGTGTCTGGTATCCCGGCCCTCGCGATTTGAACCAGTCCACCACTTCACAGTCCACGCGCAATGAGATTCTTTGCTTCCGTGGACGATCCCAACGCGCCTCCGCCACCGCCTCCTCCGTCAGCCCAAACAGATCATCCTCAATCGACGCATGCAGCCGTGCAATACGTCGTGACTGCGGTTCCTTCCGTTTTGTTTTCTTGCTTTTAGCTGTCATGGCGCTATTGTATGCCCGTTCGTGCCATGACGTTATGTTCCCGTAGGAACACTTGGCTGACAGCTCAGCGCGGCTAAACATTGATCAGATTAGAGGAGGGAGGGGGTGCTGTTCACGGATGATTGCAGCCCGCATTTACAATCATTTCTGCCATGAAACTTTCAGAGATTGCTTCCACCCTTGGTGCTAGGCTAGACGACTCTTCCTCAGACACCGAAATTTCCGGCGTTGCCGGAATCGAAGAAGCCGGCCCCGGACAGATCACCTTCATCGTGAATCCGAAGTACGCCCCAATTGTTCGGACGACCAAAGCTTCAGCCGTCATCGTCTCCGAAAACTTCCCTGCCGCTCCGGTGCCGCTACTGCGAAGCAAGAATCCATATCTGACATTCGCTCGCGCCATTGAGCTTTTTTATCAGCCGCCAAAATATGCACCCGGAATCCATCCAACAGCGATAATTCACCCTTCTGCCAGGATTGGCGCAAACGCACACATCGGGCCTTACGTAGCAATCGACGCGGATGTCGAAATCGGCGACGATGCCGTGCTTCTGCCACACGTCGTAATTTATCGCGGAGCAAAGATCGGCAATAACTTCTTCGCCCATGCGCATGCTGTAGTGCGGGAGCACTGCCGCATTGGAAATAACGTCGTGTTGCAAAATGGAGTAGTCATCGGCGCAGACGGTTTTGGCTTTGCCAAAGATGACAACGGACGCTGGCAGAAGATCGTGCAATCCGGCCCTACTATTCTGGAAGACGGCGTCGAAGTGCAAGCCAATGCATGTATAGACCGTGCGAGTGTGGGAGAGACGCACATCGCTCGCGGAGCGAAGATCGATAATCTGGTGCAAGTCGGTCACGGATCGCGAGTAGGAGAGAATACGCTCCTTTGTGCCCAGGTAGGATTGGCGGGATCAACCGACGTAGGCAACAATGTGATCATCGCCGGACAGGCCGGAGTCGCCGGTCATTGCAAAGTCGGGGACGGAGTGATTATCACGGCGCAAAGCGGCACCCACGGTGACATACCTCCCGGCGCAATGGTCAGCGGTTCGCCAGCCTTCGATCATAAAACATGGATGCGTTCGACTGCGTTATTCGCCAAGTTGCCCGAAATCGCGAAAGCAGTCAGAACAAAATCGAAGATATCAGAGGCAGAAAAATAAATAACGTGTATTAAGCCGAAAACGTTGCGGAAAAAAGTTTTCAACTACGAAGACGAACGTTCACGAAGGCAGCGCTTCGTTCGTGGGCATTCGTGTCCTTCGTGGTTGAACATTTTCTTCTGTAATATTTCCTCCGTGGACCTTTGTATCCCTTGTGGTTGGAACGCTTTTCTCTGCAACGTTTCCTTCGCGAACCTTCGTTTCCTTTGTGGTTGAAAAGCTCTTTTCCGCAATGTCGCTCTGCATCTCTGGCGCCAAACCAGCATTGATGGCCTTTCTGACTTTCATCATCAGGCAATCCCGGCTGCCAAAATCCTTGGGCTCGATCACATCGTGGAAGATCACAGTCGCCGTTCCGGGACGAATCTGAAAACGGGCCTTCGGCATGATCGCGTGAGTGCCCAAAATTGTAACCGGCACGACAGGCACATTGCATTCTTCCGCCAAATAAAATGGGCCTTTTTTAAATGGCAACAACTTTCCATCAAATGACCGCTTGCCTTCGATGTAGATGGTCATATTGATGCCCTGGCGAATCACGTCAGCAGCGGCGCGCACGGCGGCAATACCAGAATCGCGATTGCCGCGATCGACCGGCACAAGCGAACCGAACTTCATGACCTTGCCAAGAATCGGATAGCTGAACAATTCTTTTTTCGCCATCACGGAAGTGCGTTTGGGAATCAGCGGCAACAGCAACGGCGGATCAATATTCGAAACATGGTTCGACATGAAGATGTAAGTTCGAGCTGGATCGAGTTTGTCAAGGCCAACGGTCTTTACCTGCACTCCGGCAATGCGAATCCCGGTCCACGCACCCCACATTCCGATGCGATAAAGAAAAGCCACATTCCCGGTAAGAAGTGTCCACGGGAAGCCGATCAGAGCCGCCACTGGAAGCAACGCGATCCAGAAACCCAGCATGAGAATTGTGCGAATCACGGGCGCGCGTCTCCTGATTGAGATTGGCTCTCGCCTTTCAACCATGCCACGCGGCGAGCCTTCTGCTGTGGCGTGACGTTTTCTAAATCTTTTAGCTGATAATTTATCTCTTCCCTGCTGCCCACCTTCCACTGCAACTCGCGTTCAGTCTGATCACGGCGAATTCGAAGACCAACGGAATCGCCAGGATGCAAGTCGGCTAAACGCTGCTGGAAATCGGAACTAGCGACACGATGATTGATTTCGAGAATAGAATCTCCAACTGCTAATCCGGCGCGAGCAGCTTCACTTTCGGCACTTACTGCTGAAACAATTGGAGGCTTATTGAAATCGCGCGTGGCGGAAAATCCTACGTCTGCGGCTAACAATGTTTGCCGAACCACTTGCAGTCCAACTGTCTTGAAATATTCGTCCCAGGGAATCTCGACAGTTCCTTTTACATATTTTCCGAAGAAGACTTTAAGATCCGCGTGGCTGACCGTCTCTGCCGCTTGCTCGACTCCATCCGAATCTGGAAAGAAGCGGCCTTGTTTCGCATAATTTTGATTCATCCACTGCATAACTTCCCGCAGAGATTCTGATCCATTGCTTGCATCGCGCACTGCAAGATCCAGCAGCACACCCAACAGCTCCCCTTTGTTGTAATAGGAAATACTGCGTTGCGCCATGCGGTAATAATCATACTTCTCGAGCCATGCATCCAAACTTGACTCCTCGGCGGATTGCGTGAGATGCGCTGGACGGCTCCCCAGTTCGCGAATCTCTCCCGCAATCCGGGTCAAGTAATGAGCTTCATCAAGCAGCCCCGCCCGCGACAAAATAATGTTCTCCACCGTGCTCGTCACCCCTTCGCTGAACCAGAGTGCAGTTGTGTAGTTCTCTTTTGTGTAATCCACTGGTTCGAGGGACTGTGGAATTATCCGTTTCACATTCCAGAGATGAAAAAATTCATGGGAGGTAACCGATGAAAGAGCTTGCGGACTGCCCTTGAGCGCCTGCGCAGGAACATCAATCGCAGTGCTGTCAGCGTGCTCCATTCCTCCACCTCCTGCCGAATGCGGGAAATGATACAGGAATAAATATGTGTCGAAGGGCCGGTCATTCATCCAGCTTGTGGCCGCAGCCACTATGCTTCGATCCTCGGCCACAATTTTAGCCATGTCATAATCAGCGGGTGAGGCGTCTACAACGACCCGATAATGTCCACCGGCTTCATCAAAATCACTCTCCTCGAATGTACCCATTTCTATGGGAGAGTCCACCAACCGATCGTAATCCTCAGCTGTGAATCCCCGATTAAAAGAACCCGCGAGAGACGTTGCGATTTTCCAGTTTAAAGGAACATCTTTAAAACGGAGCTGGATTGGAGCTGATCGAGCATCTGCCGGATACATGAGCACTTCTGCAAGATTAAAAAAGGCATGCTGCGCATTCAGCTCTGCGCCGTATGGTCCGGGATCATTGGCGGCAATCTCATATTCGATGATCGCGCCACTTTCGGCGCCGCTGATCCGCCAGAGACTTTTATTCGACTTACGAACAGAGAGAATATTCCTCTCGGCGCTCTCAGCTTTTACCCAATTCACATATTGCGAGAAGTCGCGAACCTGGTAGAGCGCATTCCACACAGGCAGCTGAAGATCGCGCTCGGGAGCACCTGCGGCAAGATCAATTTGTACTCGGACCAGATGATTCGCTGCCCCTGCGAGAGAAATTGTATAGCGGACAATATTGTTTCGGGGTTGCTGTGCAGCGGCAAGAGCTTGCGCGAATGCACCTGCTGTGCTCAAAACTGCGAACACGTAAAGGCCAATTACGAGCTTGGTTCCGAATACCCGGATCACGCCTTCATGGGCGCCTCAGCCGCACTTCGCAAAGTGTTGCTCAGCGATTTAAGTTTTGCGGGAAGCTTCTCGTAGATTCCGTCGAATCCCCCATTGGACAAAATAGCAACCACATCGCCGGAACACATCTCCGGAGCAACCAGTTGTACGATGGACTCGGCGTTGGGAACGATACGGGCCCGCTGGCCATGATTTTTCACCGACACTGCGACGGCGGCTAAATCTAACCGCTCGTGCTCGGGAATCGATTCCGACTTGAAAACATTGGCTACTACAATTTCGTCCGCAACGGAAAGGCTTCGCGCGAGATCGTCCTGAAAAACATTACGGCGCAATGTATTCGATCTGGGCTCGAGAATCACCCACAAGCGCGAGCCGGGATAGCGCGAGCGCAAAGCCGTGAGCGTGCCTGCAATGGCTGTGGGATGATGGGCAAAATCATCGATGATTGTTATTCCGTTTATCTCCGCTTTTACTTCCAGCCGTCGCTTCACGCTTTTGAAAGTTTTTAACGCTTGCGCAATCTGATCTTTGGATACTCCATAACCTGCGGCCAATGCCGCAGCCGCCGTGGCATTCCAAACGTTGTACTCTCCGCCAAGCTCGAATTCGAAGTCAGCCCACGGATCGCCATGGTGCAGGACTGACCACAAAGTACGCGTTGGTTGCAGGCGCAGATTAGTCACGCTCCATTCGGATTTTCCTGTGCTCCCATAACGTTCGACCTTGCAAAACGCGCGCGCGATGCAGCGCTCAATGCTCTCCCCTTTATCGAAAGCGACAATGCGGCCACGTCGCGGCACTAAATTCACCAGTCGCTTAAATGCGGTTTCGACCGCGTCTAAGTCTTTATAGATATCGGCGTGATCGAATTCGACCGAGGTTAAAACCACCGAGTCAGGGAAATAATGCAGGAACTTCGGACCTTTATCGAAGAAAGCGGTATCGTATTCGTCGCCCTCGAGAATGAAATGTTTGCCATCTCCTAATTGAAAGCTGCTGCCAAAATTCTCGGCAATGCCTCCAATTAAAAACGAGGGCTGCAATCCAGCGGAATCGAATATCCAGGAGAGCATGGAAGTTGTGGTAGTTTTTCCGTGTGTACCCGCGACTACCAAGACCTCCTTCCCCGCTAAGAATTCATCATGAAGAATTTGCGGAAGCGAGCAGAAAGGGATGCGCTGATCGAGTACGTGTTCAAGCTCTACATTTCCACGAGAGATTGCATTTCCGATCACAACCAGATCGGGTGATGGCATTAAATTCTCCGCCGCAAACGGCTGCGCGACTGGAATATTAAGAGACAGAAGGAAATCCGACATTGGCGGATAAGCCGCCGCGTCCGAACCGGTTACGCGAAATCCGCGCTGCTGCAACATCCCGGCAAGAGAAGCCATGGCCGTGCCACAAATACCGATTAAATGAACGTGTTTACTCTTCGTCATAAGAATATTGCTGGCACTCTGAATCACGCCACAGTCGCAGCTTCTAAAATATCGATGCTTACATTACTCGGCGCAACTGTTAAAGCCGTTCTAACTCCAATGGGAAGCGTAACATTCCCGCCCGAAACATGGCCGGAACGCAAGCCGTAAGCGACAGGCACACCAAGGTCACCTACAATTCTCGATACAATTTGCTCTAACGTATAGATCTGATCTTTATGCTGCACGCAATCCAGCATCTCTCCGAAAATAATGCCGCGCACTTCTGCCAGTTTCCCAGCTAATTTTAACTGCATCAACATGCGATCAATTTGAAAAGGCTTAGCGGCGACATCTTCAATAAAGAGAATAGTGCCTTGAGTTCGAATTTCGTAGGGGGTTCCCAAAGAAGCCACCAGCATGGAAAGGCATCCGCCGTACAGAATGCCTTCGCCAGAACCTTCGACTAGCGTTTTCACGCCCGAGCCTTCGACAAACTTTAAATCCCACCCGGATTGTCCGCTCAGAGCGGCTTCCCATGAAACCAGATCAATACCACCTTCATGCGCAAAATCTTTGGTGACCATCGGGCCATGAAAAGTTATCAGTCCAGTCTGATCCGCAAAGTACGTCAACAGGCTGGTGATGTCACTATACCCAACGAAGATTTTCGGATGTGCCACAATCTTTTTCAGGTCGAGAGCTTCGAAAAGATAATTCGAGCCATAGCCGCCACGTGCGCAAAGAATCGCTTTCACTTCTTCTCGCACAAACATTTCCTCGAGCTCACGCGCCCGGCGCTCGACAGATCCGGCAAAATAGATGTCCTGCTCGAATATGGAATCGAAATAAAAGGGCTGGTATCCAAGCTGGCGAAGCTTATTGCATCCGGCTTGTAACAGTTCGCGGCTGATGTTACTGGCAGGAGCCACGATACCGACCGTATCTCCGGTACGAAGCGCCGGCGGTTTGATGCGCGGAATGGAGGACGCACTTGCCATCAGCAATCGTTAAGTGCGGACAAAGAATTCTCCACTACAAATAAGCTGAGCGGAGCCCCGCAGAAAAACTTTGTCTTCCCATCGAACTGTTTGTATTCCTCCCGCAGCCTGAATCCTCACAGGTGATCTGGCTCGTTTACTGAAAATGGCGGCCACGGCGGATGCACAAGAACCAGTCCCGGAAGATCGCGTTTCCCCAACTCCGCGCTCGAAAAATCGGACTTCAACGTTACGAGCATCCATAATCCTTGCAAACTCGACGTTGACGCCTTGCGGAAAAACCGGGAGACTCTGAATCTTCGCTCCCTCTGCTTGCCATTCGTCCGCAAACTCATTCACCAAAACAACATAATGCGGATTCCCCATTGAAACCGGGATGCCTCGCACTTCGCGATCCCCCAGTTGAATCGTGAGCTCGTCGCTGACTTTCGGCTCGCCCATCTCAATTTCAAATTCATATTGCGTATCGTTTCGCGAAGCTAACACGCAGGTCTTTACTCCCGCGCTTGTACTGATCAGGATCGTATCTTTCAGTTGTTCTGAATGGATGTAGGCGGCAACGCAACGTGTCCCGTTTCCGGATATTTCAGCCTCCGACCCATCAGCATTGATGAGACGAGCTTTCACATCGGCGTGGGCTGACGGATACAGCCATTCCACGCCATCGGCGCCAACTCCTTCATGACGATCACAAAGCTGCCGGCTGATATTGGCGAGGTTCGCAGGAGCATATTGTCCATCGATGATAAGAAAATCATTGCCGCAGGCACTGGCTTTAACGAATGGAATTATATTTCCCAGCCTCTTCATTCCGGCGATACCGCGCCTAATGCGGTTACGTTCGCAAGAAGGGGAGATTGCTTCAGGCAGTGCAAAGCCTTTTCCTGTTCCTTGGTCGTGCCTTCAACATCGAATTGAACACGAACGTGTTGCTTGGTAACAGCAGTTTGCACATTCTGAGGAATGGAATGAATCGGCTCCAAAACTCGATTTACTTCCTGGGTGACTTCGCTTGCATCGGCGCCCGTCACCTCATAAGTATGGAACTCCATTTTGAGGCTGAACTTTTGCTCGATTCCTCCAAGCAGATACAAGCAAAGCAGGATTAGCCCGGTGGCAAAAATCGCAGTGACGTACAGCCCGCCTCCGACCGCCATACCCACCGAGGCCACAACGAACAAAGTAGCGGCCGAAGTTATGCCTGTCACCAGATCGCCACGATTGTGCAGAATTGAGCCGGCGCCAATGAAGCCAATACCCGGAATTATCTGCGCCGCTATGCGCGTGTGATCGCCAATATGTTCGACTGCCAGATCATCCGAGAGCAGCGTGAACATCGCGGCCCCGAGACAGATAAACAGATTAGTGCGCAAGCCAGCCGGACGATGTTTAATCTGACGCTCCAGCCCGATCAGCCCTCCCAGAACTGCCGCCAAGACTAGCCGCGTCAACGACACCATTGCTATGGATGTCTCTGAACCGAGCTTGCCGAAGATGTCATGAATAGTTGGCATTGAAGTGAGTTGGGTGGATTTTAACACCGTGAAAGTTGTGCGCTGCTTCCATATGCTGATCTGGCATTAACGTGCCTGATTACCGCAATGCATGTCCAAGCTCACTGAGCCGATTGCCGGTGGGTCCAGGAAATCGTAACTGGCGGCTGCCCGGAAACATTAATGATTACCATCGGGGTGAGTTCGTCCTTGCGCACTCCGGTGGCCACTGGATCACCCTCGGCAGCGACTACGTAATCTGCATATTGCCTTGGGTTCGATAACGCCCGCTCCCACAGGCCTTGAGGATCGGCTGGCTTCTCCCAGGGGCGATGATTTCCTTCGTTAATCACCTGCCGTAGTGGAATTCCCGCTTGCTGCAATGCGCCTACGTGATTTCCTAAATACATGAGCAAGGTGGAATTGCTGGGAAGTTTTTTGAAGGTGGAAGCCAATTCTGTTTCGAGTGCAATACGTGTTCGGGAGTTCATTAGAGCTTCCTGATAGCTGGCCGGCTTAGCCCGCCAAACGGCTACATAACTGCCCGCGACGAAAATAAGCGTTCCGAAAACAACCGCGGCTTTGCTGGCACGGTTTCTCGCAAATCCCAGAAGAAAGTAAATTGTAAGCGACACAAATACCGAAAAGGCTGGAAGCAATTCAATCCCATAGCGCACGTTGTAATACGAAAACGGCCACCATGAAGGGACATAAATCGGTACGCCGCTATACGCGATGGAAAGCATGTAAAACGGGACCGGTGTCAATAGAAGCAGAAACGGCCATCGCCGCCGGTCGAAAATTACGGCCAGTGCCACGCCCGCAATCAACAACGCTACCCAGAATTTTTGCCAAACGCCTTCTGCAACGTTCAGTTCCGCGGACTTGAAGAAGAAACTGAATGCCACGGGAAGATTGTGTGAGCCGGGATATGTCGTTCCTGTGGGGTTCTTCTGTTCGATCGCTTTGGCTGAATATGGTCCGTTTGCGAATTCCACCGGATTCCGATACACGGCGGCGTTGTATGCGATCCAGAGTGCTGGAGCCAGTACTGCGAGCACAATGAATGTCTTGAAACCGGGCAGCAACATTGCACTGTTGCGTCGCGACTTCACAATGATTGGGACCGCGGCAACGCAAATCGCAGCCGTCAGAAACCACCCGTCATAGCGCGTCAGGCATGCCGCGGCTAGGCAAGCTCCGCATTTCACTAATGAAGACGAAGCCGCAAGTTGCGTACGCTCATCGGCCAAAGTCCCTGCCTGGACGAATTCACTGAAGTGCACCATCGTCCAGATAAACAGAGCCAGATACAAGGGCTCAGTCATTGCGGTGCTTTGCAGATAAACAAGATTCGGGTTTGCGGCGTAGATGCCAGCCGCAATCCAGGCAGCGCCATTAGCCGCCGAATCGGGCTGCGAATGAAAGCTCAATCCGCATCGAACCAGGCGAAAGATTCCAACCGCGCCAAAGATGTAGGCGATCATGGAAGGGATCGATCCGCCGATCCCCGTCTGCCACATCGAATGAATAAGCAGAAACGGAATCATCAACAGATGCGGCAAAGGGAGCCAGACCGTCCCAAGCTGAAGTAAGCCTGGTGTTCGCGAGTCGAACACCCGCCGGGCAATATTGATATGCGCCACGGCATCTCCATAGAGAAGAACGTCGCCTTGGCGCAGGTAGTAAAGAAAAGATAGAAACGATATGCACGCGGCCAGTTGGAGTACGAAAAAGGTTTCGCGATCCCAACGGGTCGTGCCGGTGGTGGGCATCAAACTGGATTTGCGGCTACGTCGCATTAATCAAGGTGGGTAAGCTCGCGGAAGATTTGAAATCGCTCTTCGATTTCTCCTTTGCCAAGGGATTGCAGACGTTCGGTGCCAAAGCGCTCGACCGCGAACGATCCCATTACACCACCATAAAACAATGCGCGTTTCAGCACTTCACGATTCAAAGTTTCCTGCGAAGCGATGTAGCCCATGAACCCGCCTGCAAAGGAATCCCCAGCTCCCGTGGGATCTTTCACCTCATCGATGGGCAGTGTGGGCGCGCGGAATGGGTGTCTTCCAATGCCAAAAGCGCCATCACGAAAGAAGATAGTCGCGCCATATTCGCCATGTTTAATGACAAGCGCCTGCGGTCCCATTGCGAGAACTTTCTGGGCCGCGCGCGGCAGATTCGTTTCTTTCGCAAGCATTTTCACTTCGCCGTCATTAATCAATAGAATGTTGACAAGTTTGAGAGTTTCGACAAGATCATTGCGAAACCCTTGAATCCAGTAATTCATGGTGTCGCCGCCAGTGAGATTCACGTCTTCCAACTCGTGGCGGACTGCGGTCTGCAGAGTGGGATGGATATTTCCGAGAAACAGGAATTTGGAATCGCGGTACTCAGCGGGAATTTGCGGTTTAAAACTCTCAAAAACATTTAACTCAGTTACATCCGTTTTGGCCTCGTTGAGGTTTTCCAAATAATGTCCAGCCCAGTGAAAGGTCCTTCCTTTTGCGTGTTCAATGCCGCGCGTGTCAATGCCGCGTTTCTTGAACACGGCTTCATGCTCAGAGGTAAAGTCCTCTCCAACTACGGCGACAACCCGAACCTGCGTAAAGTAGCTGGCAGCCAGGGAGAAGTGAGTGACCGAGCCGCCGAGGACATGGTCCGCACGGCCTGACGGAGTAGTGATCGAATCAAACGCAAGCGAACCGACAGCAATAATGCTCATTCTTGAGGTTTGCCTTCCAGAATTTATTTTTCCAAATATTTGTTGATAATCAGTGCAAGTTTCTGCCGCGTAGCTGCGGGAATCATATCGCGTTGTGTAAGGATCGCATGTGCCAATGCCGAACCACATTTACAGCTTCGATTCTCTGGCATTGCCGCGACTGTTTCGCGGACCATTTTGCAGGCGTTTTCGGCATTCTTGGTGAGGACGGCAACAATTTGATCCACCGTCACCGAGTCGTGATGCGGATGCCAGCAATCATAATCCGTGACCATCGCGACCGTGACATAGCAGATCTCAGCTTCGCGCGCGAGCTTTGCCTCTTGCAAATTCGTCATGCCGATCACGTCCATGCCCCAACTGCGGTAGATATTTGATTCAGCTTTGGTGGAAAACTGCGGACCTTCCATGCACAGATATGTGCCCCCGCGTTTGCCAGTAACGCCAGCCTTCGCACATGCTCCTTCCACGACCTGCGCAAGTTCACCGCACACAGGGTCGGCCAATGCGACATGAGCGACAATGCCCTCCCCGAAAAATGTATCGACACGATGGCGTGTGCGATCAAAGAACTGATCCGGAATCACAAAGTCCAGCGGCTTGTGCTCTTCTTTTAATGAACCTACAGCGGAAACCGAAACAATGCTCTCGACCCCTAGTTGCTTGAATCCATAAATATTGGCGCGAAAATTCAACTCCGTCGGAAGAATGCGATGGCCTTTTCCATGTCGTGCGAGAAAAGCCACCTTCCGGCCCTCAAGAGTTCCCAACACATAAGGATCGGAAGGATCGCCAAACGGAGTCTGCTGCCGTACTTCGCGCACTTCCGTAAGCCCTGGCATCGAGTAGAGCCCACTACCGCCAATGATTCCTATTTCCGCTTGCGACAAAAACCCTCCTTAATATGTGGACTGGTGATTATACAAAACCCGCCTGCAAAACATGCGTGCGCGCTTCGAGGCAACCGTCGGCAAGCATCATTTGCCCTGAGATACGCTGAATACATCCTTTTCTAGCTCTTCAGTTATTTTCTGTTCCAGGCTTTCGGAAACTAAAACAGTGTCAGCGCGTACTTCGATCACCACAGGCCCTTCTTCCGTCTGCCACGTATGTGTACCGCTTAGGCTCTCTGCTTTCTCCAACTCGCCATCAGTTTTTTCGGGCGAAACTTCCTGCACGTTTTTGTAACGCTTTGCCAGCGACTTGGCATAAATTGCCGCGAATTGACTAGCCTTCCCTGCATCCGACCAGCGCGAAACGTAAAGCAGTCCAAGCGGCGCTGCTGGATTTCCCTTTGGCCTTGCCGAGTAATAATATCCGCCACGCCAGGCCGGATACATCCTGTTCGACGTTTCTACTCCAGCATATTGTTCAATCAGCATTGCCAGATCGAACTCCCCAATCGCTCCCGCATCGAACCGCTCGTAATCTTTGAAAATTTTATTCAGATCGGGCAGAGCCATGGGTTCGATACGTTCTCCCGAGAGATAAGTTTTTGGTTCCATAATTTGCCGCGTGCTTCTTGGCTCATTCTTAAAGGTGCTTGCAAACGCCTTCTCCTTTCCTCCATCCTGCAATAATGCCGCAACGAATTTCAGCCCATAGCGGTAGGGAAAAGTCAGAGACTCTCTTAAGAAAATAGGGGCATTTTTGAACTCCGCTGAATCAGGCGTCCCGCTGAGCATGTCAGCATCGAGCGTAGCCAGCGTTTCCGGAGAGTTCAGCACCGTCCTTCCAACCGGTGCAAGAATGTAATTCAACATGATTGCCTCGGCTTGTCCCTCGACCACTGCCTCGCGGGCCTCATCCGCCTCATCAGCTTCAATGTCGTCCGGAGTTATATGCTTCTTTTTATCCAGGTCGACATCACCCTTCTTCATCCACTTCTCGAGATTGAACGATTGGTCTTGAAGGGCATGGGTCAATTCATGGGCCAGCACCGGCTTTTGCTGATCAATCGGAACCCAGTCGAGCAAATTCATAGTCTTCGATTTGGGATCGTAATATCCGGCCACCTGCTCGCGCAACATGGCAACCACCGCCGCCTCCAAATGAAAATCGCGCGGCAGCAAACCGAACTTTTTTAATACGAGTTCCGACCGGTAGACTCGCTGCGCGCTTTTATCTTCGCGCATGTTTTTTTCGAGATAGGTCACCACTTCGTCGCGGCTGGTAAGCTTCGGCCTAACGGAATGCTTAATAGGCAGTCCGGAATCCTTGCTGGCAAACTTCAAAATCTGATCAACGCTCTGGAAAAGTTCTTTAGCCTCGGCAGGCGAGATTTTCTGCTCTTTATTACCGTCTGCACTCTCGTCGGCTTTATCCGGTTTTGCGGTTATTTGCGGCTTGTCCGGAGAAGAAAGCGATGGCTGTTGCTGATCCGTTGATTGTGCGAACAACGGTTGTAAAAGCAAAAAAGAAACAAAGCAGGCGATTACGAACTGAAAACTGGATTTCCAATGGCGAAGATTTGAAGGAAGCATTCAATCCAGTATAGCGAGAGACGCTGGATGGAGGGCGATATCAGAAATGGAAGCCCGTGGTCCCATCTTCGCGTCGTCGTCGCAGAAGAGCAGGACCACGGAGCCCTGGACTCGGGGGAGGGCTAATCGAAGTGCATCAGGGCCGGGAACATCTATACTCCGTCAGTATTATTTATTACACAGCAGTCCTTGCTCGTTCCGAAATCCGAACAGGTGCTGTTTTGGTTCAAAAAATGATAGTTTTTCGCGCCGCAAGGCTCCATAAATGTAGAAGCCTTGTTCCAAAATCAGAACAACTGCTCCTAAACTAAATACCATCCCTTCAATTAATACTAAAGACGTTTGTCACTCCGGCCACTTCCCCCTACCATCCGCAGAAAAATCGTGTGGCGCGGGCGCCTCGCCCGCGAACATTTCTCAACATAACGATTGACTTCCTCGCCATGCTCCCCCTTCTGCGAGGCAAGCGCGCTGGACACGCATCCTCATTTGCCCTTTCTCCTCATAAGCCCCCATGCCTCCCGATACACTTCGAACTTCGACCTCCGCCGCTTGCTCGCCGGAAACAGTTTCATGCTCTTAATCTCCAGAAAAACTTCTACCGGAACCACGTACCAAACCTCCTCCGGCGCCACATAAGCCACCAGCACATCGATGTCCGCAATTGAATACGTTGCCTCCCGATTATTTCCATGCGCATGCACCGTATATCCATTTTTGCCGTTGCAATGCGCGGACTTCACCTGCACCCGCCACATCCGTCTTCCCGAATCCAACACAAAATCATAAGGACCGCTCTCTCCCCAGGGCTTCGACACTTGAAACCCCAGGCTCACCACCTTTTCCAGAAACGCCGCCTCCGCCAGCTCTCCCCGCCTCTTTGGAGAAAGCTTGTCGCCATCGAACCGTGTCCCTCGAACCCGCAATCGTTTCTTCACACTCACCTGATTTCGTTTCTAAAAAATAAAAATATGACTTGCCATCCTGAGTTCGCCGCTTTTGCAAACGAAGGATCTGGGGCTCGTCCCCGCACGCAATCCCGTTTTTTGGGATTGCAATAAAGCGCGAGACGAGCATGCCTATAAGAAATGTCATCCTGCACGCAGTCAGACGTTCACAAAGTGAGCGTCCGCAAGTCGAAGGACCCCTACCTCCGCCATACTCCGCCGCGCTAAACTTTGTCATCCTGAGCACCTGCTTTTGGGGCGAAGGATCTGGACTGGACTGGACTGGGCATGCCGTGCCCTTGCCTCGCGTTTTTTGCGGTGCATGACGGTGCGTTTGGCACACTTCTAAATCACGCCAACTAATCCACCATCCTTGTCATTCCGAACCGTCTACAGCTCCGCTTGCGGAGCGAAGACGTGAGAGGAATCTGCTTTTCTTCTCAAAACATTCCCCCAAACATAAAAAGGCGCAACCCGAGGGCTGCGCCTTTATTTATCTTATAGATATAGCATAGCACATTCACTATGCTTTTTGCGCCACACTTTTCAACTTTATTTCTGCCATCGAATGCAGTAGATAACGGAAATCAGCCCCTCCAGAGGGCTTGACAAGATTTCCGTGCCATTACGGGACAATTCACGTAGCAGTATAAAGCTCACGTAGGGACAGCCGCCGAAGAGCCTGCCCTAAGCGTAGTCGAAGGGGCTGTCCAGCCGGGCAACGCTCGGCAAATTTGTGTCGGCAACCCGTCCTATCGCGAAGCGAAGGATGAAATGATTCTTTCATTACTGTCAGCAAATTGTGGGGCGGACACTCCTGTCCGCCGCTTTTGATTTTACTCGGGAAGAACAATCGACGTGTCAGCAGGGAGCGTCGTGGAAGGGCACGGCTTCAGCCGTGCCATAAAACGCATCGCAAAAATTCAAGCGTACTGCGAAGCAGGAAGCACGCTCTGAGTATCCATGGATTCACGTAGGGACAGCCGCCCTCGGCTGTCCAGGCCGAGCAACGCTCGGCAACTCTGTGTCGGCAACCCACCCTATAGCGCACAAAGATGGGAATGACATCCGCTTCCTGTCACCCTGAGCGAAGCCGAAGGGCCCCTACTGC
>Ga0070741_10008313_pt1 | contig 20915 bp, 19 predicted proteins | sample Coa_R1_4_FD_66440 | JGI IMG/M metagenome (GOLD analysis project Ga0070741, IMG submission 66440) | Surface soil microbial communities from Centralia Pennsylvania, which are recovering from an underground coalmine fire - Coalmine... | ecosystem: Environmental > Terrestrial > Soil > Unclassified ...
GTGCCTTTGACCAAGTGTCTGCATCTCAAGAGCGCTTGTACGGCGCTCGGCGCGCATCAGGTTCTGATTAACCCTGAATGGGTCCCGACATCGCTGTTCGATGGGTTCAGCGTGCTTTGCGTCGATCCGGATGAGCCATTTGGCGCCAATGCGGTATCCGTGGGTCGCGCGACCATCGTGCCTGCCAGCGCGCCACGCACGCGTGAGCGCCTAGTGCATGCCGGGCGGCAACCCGTCGCGGTCGACATCTCGGAATTCGAGAAGGCCGAGGCGGCGGCGACCTGCCTCAGCATCATCCTGTCGTAAGCGCTAGCCGATCTTGAGTGCCGCCATCCCCGACGACGGATCCAGCACCGACTCGATATCGATCTCACGGGCGATCTGACGGAACGCGGCGGCGATCGGCGTCGGCGGATCGCGGTCGAGCGTCACCAGCCCGACCGCATGCGTCGCCGCCGGCTCGACGAGCGGAATCACGCGGAGCGCCGGACCGGGCGCGTCGCCCAGGATCGCCAGCGCGGCATGCGGCAACACGCCGGAGAGAACGCCATGCCGCACGTGGGCACAGACGGCCTCCATCGAATCCGCCTCCACGCGCGGCGCCGGCGCGGCGCCCGCTTCGCGGAAGTGTCCGTCGATGATGCGGCGATGCCGCATGTCCGTCGTGAGCAAGCACAGGGGCAGCGACGCCGCCTCATACCACGTCACCGTCTCGCGCGTTTTGACGCCGACCGCCGAGCGGGCGGGCGTGACGAGGACGTAGCGTTCGTTGTAGAGCGACACGACATCGACGCGCCCGAGCGGCTCGTCGTCGAGGTACGTGACGCCGGCATCGATCTCGAACTCCTCGAGCGAGCGCTCGATCGCGCGCGACGTGAGCGAGATCACCGTGATGCTGGTCCCCGGATACCGATCGGCGAACGGCGCGGTCAGCATCGAGATCATCGGCAGCGCCGACGGAATGACGCCGACGCGGAGGCGGCCGGACAGCTCGCCGCGCGTGGCGTCGACATCTTGTCGCAGGGACTGCACGTCGGCGGTGATCCGCCGCGCCCAGGCGAGCACGCGCTCGCCTTCCGGCGTGAGCCCGCGGAAGCGCTGTCCCCGTTCGACGACGAGGACCCCCAGGCTTTCCTCGAGTTGCTTGATGCCGCTGGAGAGGGTGGGCTGCGTGACATGACAGGCCGCCGCGGCGCGCGCGAAGTGTCGCTCGCGCGCGAGGGCAACGAGATACTGGAATTGTCTGATGAGGAGCGTGCCCGTCGGCGTTGTCGTCGTCACGGTGTCTCGGTTGTTGATACGCCAATTGTCGTGCCCTGCACCGTGAGAGAGCAAATCGAATACTCCTATGGAACGATAGGGCACATGGAGTAATTCGTTTCACCAGTGACTTGCGCACTTTGCAACCGAATCGTTAGAATATCCACATGGATACCATTGATATTAAAGCGGTCGAGCGACTCCAACTCGCGGGTCGTGAGAGCTGGGCGACGCTCGGCGTCGCGCTCGGCATGACGGGGCCCGCGGCGGCCGAGCGGGTGCGACGGCTCGAGGCGGATGGCGTGATTCGCGGGTATGCCGCGATCGTCGATCCCGAGGCGGTGGGCGCCGGACTCACCGCGTTCGTCGCGGTGTCGCTCGAGCGCCCCGGCAACCGCGCGGCGTTCTTGCGGCGCGTCGCGCGACTGGCGGAGATCCAGGAGTGCCATCATGTCGCCGGCGATCACGACTATCTCTTGAAGGTGCGGTGCGCCGGCACGGCGGAACTCGATCGCATCCTCACCGACGATCTCAAGAGTGTGCCCGGCATCGTGCGCACGCGCACCACGGTGGTGCTGCGGACGCTCAAGGAATCCGTCGTCGTGCCGTTACCCGATACCGATCTGGTGACCGCGTGAGCGCCTATCCATCGACGGATGCCGTACGCGACCTGATCGCGGCGTTCGAGTCACACGAGCTGCCGCATGCCGATTGGACGCATCGCGCGCATCTGACGGTCGCCGCGTGGTACGTGCTCTGGTACGGGCCCGATGCCGCGCTCGATCACGTGCGTGACGGCATCCGCGCCCACAACGCCGCGCATGGCATCGTGCAGACCCCGACCGGCGGGTATCACGAGACCATCACGCGGTTCTACGTCTGGCTCGTGTCTCGCGCCGTCCGCCGATCGGGCGTCTCGGCGTCGCTAGGCGACATCGTCAACCGGGTGGTCGACGAATGTACGGACCGGGAGATTCCGTACGGGTATTACTCGCGGGAGCGACTGATGTCGGGCGATGCACGCCGCGGGTGGGTTGAGCCCGATCTCGCGGCGCTCGACTGACTCGCGCTCCAGCTGGGCGATGCGACGCAAGGCCATGCGAAGAACGCGCTCTTGGTAGCTCACCATGGGGCCACCGGGCACTCTCCCAGCGGGTTCATCATTGGCGAGAATCCTTCAAGGGCGCGCCGCGCTCGCGCCTCTCGTGCGCTCCACTCGTACCAGTGCCGGTGCGGTCCAATGCCGAGTTGTAGACCGCTCGTGCAGCTGGCCGGCAACGTCTTGGCGATCGTCACTAACGTAGGCAGTGCGTCAGCGGACAGATCGGCGAGCGAGGAGATGTTGGCTTTGCCGGTCGTCTGATACCGGTGCAGCTCGAGTTGGGCAACCCAGGCGTCGGGGTTGCCATAGACCATGACGGTCAGCGTCGTGGTCGCCAAGAGCGCGCCACGCCGAACGAATCGGCGCACGTCGATGAGCGCCGGTCGCGCGACCTCGTAGGCCGCGAGCGCCAGCAACCCGGCGACTAGCAGCATATACGCCGTCACCCAGATGCGAAGCGCGGTGTAGCCGTAGTCGCGCTGGTAGATCACGATCCGATGGAGCGCCGACGCCACGAGCAGCTCGCACTGGCCCAGGAGCGCAAGTGTACCCCATGGCGTGCCAACGCGCGGGCGGCCGTTGTGCAGCACGGCCACGAGGATCGCCGAGAGGGTGGCGACGATCGTGAGCTGGGCGAAGCCGTTGTGCACGTACTCGGTGTACGATTGCCCTTTCGTCTGGGGGTTGAAGGCTTGGAGCACGAGAAAGAGCGCGAACAGCGCGTCGACGGCGCCGACGACGATGCGGCGTTCCGTGTCGCCCAAGACGAATCGCGGACCGGCGGCATTCTCGGCTGTAATCCGTTTGGTCAGGCCACCGGCCGCGAGACCGAACGTACCCAGGGAGAGCAGCGCCAAGAGGCCGAAGAATAAGAGTCGCGAGAACCACGACCAGTCGGAGAACAGTCGAGGGATGACGCGGAGCCAGGAGGCGAGCGTCGGGTCGGCGCCGGACAAGAGGACGCTGAAGACCACGACGACCGGCAGCGCGATCGCGATGCCGACACCGATCTTGGCGTGCACTTCCGACAGCACGGCGCTGACGAATGACTCGATTCGGGCGAACGCTTCGCGGATCGCATCGATCGTCGCGAGGAACGGCGTGCGGAAGAATTCGGCCGTGCCGAAGAGCGGTGCTGGCACGCCGGCGGCGAGGCGGGCCGCGACGGCGAGGAGGAGCGCGACGGCCATGCAGATCAGCGTGAGCGAGGCGGGATTCGCCGTAATGGCGGCCGCCACGCCCAGCACGACCGCGAAGGCGATCGTGACGGCGAAGGTGGCGCGATTGGCGCCGAGGCGGGGCCAGGCGAAGATCGTGAGCTCCGTCGCGACGAGCGCCGTCCACAGCGCCCAGTTCAAGCCCGGCAGGGCATTGAAGCAGATGGTGGCCCCGAGCGCGCCGACGGCCACGGCCGAGCCGACCAATTCGAACCGCAGTGTACTTTGTCTCATAAAGGTGAGAGTACGATGCCACCGGAAAGTGCGTCCGTCAAGTGCTTTTTACGGTAAAGCGGGGAGCCAGCTTTCCGGGCTCACGCGTTCACCCACGTAGAACGGGCCAAACTCGGCATACCGCGCGCTCACCTCGTCGAACCGCATGTCGGTCACGAGTTTCTTGATGTCGAGCGCGTCGCGCGCGAACAACGTCACGCCCCACTCCCAGGCATCGAGCCCGATCGCGCCCGTGATCACCTGCTGGACGCGTCCGGCATAGCGCCGGCCCGTCATGCCATGGGCCTGCATCAGCCGACTCCGCTCCTCCAGCGAGAGCTCATACCAGTTCTCGCCGGGATGCCGCTTCTTGGACATCGGATAGAAGCACACCACCGGCATGTCCGCCGGCAGCTCGGGGTACAGCCGTCGCTGGACGTGGGGGCTGGATCGCTCGAGCGCCACTTGTGTCTCGATCGCGGATCGATAGTCAGCACCCGCCTGTGCCGCAGCCTTGGCCGAAAGCGAGTACAAGCCGGCCTCGGTCACGCTCAGGAACGAGTAGACCAACGGCAGATGGTCGAACAGCGGCTCGCACGCCAACCGGCGCTGGGCAGCCCGAAGCGCGCTCAACGTGGGCCGAAAGTGCACGACCATGAGATCAGCCTGGGAGCCCGCGACATCCACCACCGTGCTCCACCCCGCTCCATCACTCGGCGCCGCCACCTCAGCGAATGCCCGTGCCGCCCCCGCCTCCTGGGCCACCCGGTCGGACCGATGTCTGGCCCGCATCGCGGCCTGGTTGATGCGAAAGAGCTGATGGAGGGTATACCAACCTTCAACCGTCTCCGGCGGGTACGCGGCGGAGTTGACAGTCTGGTCCATACGCGTCATCTGGCGTCCGGAGCCAAGAACAAACAGATTCGAGACATGCGCACATTTTGGGTGGCGGCATTTACAGCGACCGTACTGACGGCGCTAGGCTGTGCTTCGGCCCACAGGAAAGGTAATGAAGACGACAGACCACATCCGGTCGGCGTCGAAATCACGAACAACCTCGCCGTGCCCACCGAGGTGACCGTCTTCCTCGTGCAAACGGGCGGAGGCACGCGCCAGATGCTCGGCACCGTGCCAGGCACGGAGGTGAAGACCTTCACCTTCACCCCCATCACCCTCAGCCAGGAATATCGCTTCGTGGCCGAGCGGGCGTTGGAGCGGCCAGTCTACTCCCAACCATTCCGCATCGGTTCGCCCGAGACGGGACTCCTGGAGTGGTCGCTGCTGGAGAACATCATAGCGTTCCGGGATCTACCGGAAGATTCAATACCGCAAACGAAGCCGTAGTAGTTGTAGTTGCACTAGAAGCCCCTAGCATAGGCACTAGGGGGGTCCGGGGGGAGTAGTTGTAGTTCCCCCCGGAGGAGAACAAGATGGCATTTGCCAGGCTCTTGGCAAATGCAGGGTCATGCGAAGGCGAACGAAGTGATGCCGAGCATGACCCGGGCGGGGCTCGAACCCGCGACCTACGGATTAACGTACCACTTCGGCTTTCGCCGCCCGCGGTGCTCATCCAGCAGCATCGCGGTTCGTGGTCTGGACTGTCCCTTTGCCTTCACCACACGCGATGTGGTGATCAGGCACCCGCCGTCCAGTCTCTACACCTTCCGCCGAAGCGGCTTGGCTCGGGGTTGGCAGCCTAGCGTTCCCCGACTTTGACGGGATTCACGCGCGCCATTTCTGACGCGGTGCTCCGATTCAAACTAAAGTCCGTTGCTCTACCAACTGAGCTACCGGGTCGTGTAGCGCAAGGTACATCTCGATCGTCCCTATCGTAAGGTGAGTAGCGCGATCGAGGCGTTCGAGCGGGAGTTCGCGCCGTGGGCGCTGAAGCTGCCGGCGGCCGATGTGGCCGCTCGGCGCAATGGACAATTGCGCGCGAACGGCTGGAGTGTCCTGTACGAGTTTGGCTCGGACGCGTACGGCGACTATCTCGACTACTACGCGGCGCTGCGCGAAGGGACTGATGCCCGCGTGACTGACGATTGGCACGCGCGGATCTACGAGACCGGCCAGGTGGTCGCGTTTCCCGCTGTCATGGACGCGTATCTCTACGGGAGGGATCCCTCGCCGGAAGAGCTCACCGACGCTCGAGCGCCGGTCTTAGCATCTCTGGCTCCGCCAGCAGGCGACTCGGACATCGGGTCGGCTGACACAGCACTGTGGGCCGATCTTCGCGACGTCGTCGAGGCCCATGCACCACCTGAGAAACCCACAGCGCCCCGCCGCCCCTCAGCGGAGACGCCGGCTGAAATCGACAATCTGCTCGACGCGACGTTCGGCGGAATCCCAGTTGAAGAGAAGGAGCCCGAAGAGGTCGCGGCCGCCGAGCAAACGGCCAGCGACGAACCGGAGATGCTCGAAGCGCCAGCGCCAAGACGCTCCGTGCCTCGCTATGATCCGTTCGTCGAGCTGCGAACGCTGGAGCCGAAAAGCGCACGACGCGCGGCGCCCACGGGCGATGATTTTCGACCCTACTGGCAGAAGTACCCGGCGCGCGCCGCAGGCGTCGCGGCGGGTCTCGCTGCCGTTCTTCTCATCGCGTTTATGGTGATAGGTCACAAAAGCTCGAAGCCAGGCAAACGAATCGCGACTGCCGATACGACCTTCTCGGGACCAGCGACTTCCACGACACCAGCAGCCGATAGCACGCCAACAGCAATGCCGGCACCGGACACGCAAGGCGTTGCTAACCCGTCAGTTACCCCTGACACTGGGCCGGTGTCCGCGCCAACCCCGACGCCCTCGGCGACCCCGGCATCGGCATCGCCGAACGAGTCGTCGGTCGCCAAACCCGTCGGCCCAGGCTCGATCGCGCCGATTGTTCGAGCGCACCCCTCAGGCTCGTAACGGCGCGTGGCGTCAGCCGACGCCTGATCGTCTTACAGCAGCACAGCTTACGCGACTGCCCCCCTCCTAGGACGCATGGCGCTCGACCGCATTCCGGTTCCGCTCGCTCCCGCCCGTACTTCGCGCGCGCTCAGTCGCCCGGTATGGGTCATCCTAGCCGCTGTCGGCTTCGCGGTGACCCTCATCGGCGGCAACGCCGTCGCGCGCGCCAGGTTCCGGCATCTCCGCGCCCTCGCCCTCGGGCAGTGGGAGCAGCAGCTGACCGCGAACGCGGAGCTCACCTCGTCGGTGATCGATGCCTGGCTCGATGAGCGCCGGATCGACGCGCGCGAAGCGTCGGGCTATGTCGCCGCGTACGCGGAGCTCGAAGGCGCGGCGGTCAACGCGCCCAACCGCGCCGTCGCGAAAACCGCGGCACACAGTGCGCTCGTGTGGGCGCTCACGACGCTTCGGCGGCGCCACAGCTATCAGTCCGTCTGGGCCGTCGATGACAGCGGCCGCATCGTCGCGGCGGCCGATGGATCCGATACGCTGACGGACGCCGAGCGACACGCGGCGATGGACATGCACAAGGCTCGCCGTGAGCGTATCGTCGGCCCGGCGCTCCTGCCGTCTGGCAACGCGCGGCTTTCGCTGATCATGCCCGTCGCCGGCACCGCGTGGTCGACCGTCGTCGCGATCAGTCCCGGCCCGGCGCTCTTCCCGTACGTCATGCGCGAAACCGGCGGCACGGCCACCTCGCGCACGAAGCTCATCGCCCGCGATGCGGCCGATACGATGCTCTATCGCGTGTTGAGCCCATCGGCCTATCCGCCGTCGGAGCCATTCGGTCTGTCGGTACGCCGCCAGGTCGCACCACTCGTCTGGATCCTCGCCGCGCACGGCGTCGACACCGCGGGCCTCTTCACGGACATTCGTGGCGGAAGCATCGTCGCCGCGACGACGCATGTGCCGGGCGCCGGTTGGGGGGTCGTCCGCGCCATCGATGAAGAGGAAGCAATCGCGGGCGCGGTGACGCGATTCCGGACGGAAGCCGCGATCGTCGTCGGCGCCCTCAGTGTCCTCATCGTCATTGTCGCCGCGACGTTGATCGATGCCGACAAACGCCGCCGCGCCGCCGCGCGCATCGCCCGGCTCGCGCGCGCCAATGAGCTGATCCTGGACTCGGTCGGCGAAGGCATCGTGGGCCTCGACCTCGCCGGCCGCGCGATGTTCTGCAACCGCGCCGCGGCCCGCATGTTGGGCTACGAGCCCAAGGCGCTGCTCGAGCAGGCGCTGCATCCGATCGTCCACCCGACCGACAGCACGGCGCGCCACAGCGGCGGACATTGCCCGATCGAGACCGCGCTGCGCGACGGCAACATCCACCGGGTCGACGACGACTCGTTCCGCCGCGCGGACGGCACGACGTTCTACGTGGCGTACGAGAGCACGCCGATCCGCGAGAACGGCGCCGTGGTCGGCGCGGTCATCGCGTTCCGCGACGTATCCGAGCGCAAGCGCCTCGAGGCGCAGCTCACCCACCAAGCGTTTCACGATGCCCTGACGGGCTTGGCGAACCGCGCGCTGTTCCGCGATCGCGTCGAGCACGCGCTCACGCGGACGGAACGCCACGCGTCGGGCGTCGCGGTGCTGTTTTTGGATCTCGACAACTTCAAGGCGATCAACGACGGCTTGGGGCATGCGGCCGGTGACCGCTTGTTGTGCGCCGTCGCCGGACGACTGATGTCGGCGACGCGCGGCCACGATACAGTGGCGCGACTCGGTGGCGATGAGTTCGCGATACTGCTCGAAGCCGTGCATGATGACGCGGAGGCGCTCGCCGTCGTGGAGCGCGTGGAGGCGGCGATGCGGGCGCCGGTGCAGCTCGATGCCAAGGACGTCATCGCGTCCGCGAGCATCGGCATCGCTCGTGGCGGCTCGGCGTCGCGCGCGGACGAGTTATTGCGCAACGCCGACGTGGCCATGTATCGCGCGAAAGCCCGTGGCGGCGCGTCGCATGCGGTGTTCGTCCCCGAAATGCACGCGGCATTGCTCGACCGGCTCGAGCTCGAGGCGGATTTGCGGCGAGCGGTGGAGCGGGAAGAGTTCCGGCTCGTGTATCAGCCGATCGTCGAACTGTCGACGACACGCTGTGTTGGCGTCGAGGCACTCGTTCGCTGGAATCACAGCGAGCGCGGCCAGGTAATGCCGGCCGAGTTCATCACGTTGGCCGAAGAATCCGGCCTGATCGTGCCGCTCGGCCGCTGGGTGCTCCAGGAGGCCTGCCGCCGTGGCGCCAAATTTGTCCCGTCCGCCGACGGGTCGGAGCCGCTGTCGATTAGTGTGAATATCTCCGGCAAGCAGTTGCAGCATCCGGGACTCGCGGACGACGTCATGGCCGCGCTCGAGGACTCCGGCCTCGCACCCGAGCGCCTCGTCCTCGAGATCACCGAGAGCGTCATCATGCAGGACACGGAGTCGACGCTCCGCAAGTTGCGCTCGCTCAAAAGCATCGGCATCCGATTGGCGATCGACGACTTTGGGACGGGCTACTCGTCGCTGTCGTATCTGCAACGGTTCCCGATCGACATCTTGAAGCTCGACAAGACGTTCATCGACGGCGTCGGTCGCGGCGGAACGGATGCCGCGCTCGCGCGCACCATCATCGCGCTCGGCGACATGTTGCACCTCCGCACAGTCGCCGAAGGTGTCGAGACCATCCAACAGCGCGACGAGTTGCTCGCGTACGGGTGCGATCTCGCGCAAGGGTATGTGTTCGCGAAACCCTTGGAGGCCGACGTGCTCGACACGCTCATCAATCGCGTGATGATGCGTGACCGCGTCGTGACCGCGTGATCGATCCCTGATCGTTACTCTTGTCGGCGTCCTCCCCTTCCCCCACAATGGAGAGCGCCGTCATGCAGCACGCGCAGGAGCGGGTAAGCAGCCTTTTGGCTGAAGTCGAACGACTGGTCCGTGAAGATACATTACCCGCCCCTGCCAAACGCGACGTGTTGACGGCCGTGCGAGCGGCACGCGATGCCACGACCGCGGCGGCCCCGCGCGAGACGGTGCGACCGTCGTACGAGTTCACGACGCCGACTGGGACAGTGCAGTTCTCGCGGCGTATCATGTGGTTCTATCCGGCGCCGATCGGCTGGGCGCGGCTGCAGCGCCTGCATAGCTCAGGGACGGTCGCCGACTATCGCGGCGCCTTGTCGGCGGCGCTCGGGCAGATCATCGCGTCGCATCCCGATCTGCACGCGGCGCTGTTCCGTACGCTGCTGTCGCACATCGCGTTCAGCCGCACGATCGACGGCGTCGAGTCGCTCTACCTCACGCTGCTGCACTCGGCCGCATTTCACGGGCAGACGGCGCTGTATAAGGTCGGACTCGGCGCGTGGACGGCGTATGGGCCGCCGCGCGCGACCGGCGGCGATCTCGGGTTCACGTTGTTCTATAACGTCGCGACCACGACGTTCACGATCTTGTCGCAGCATCAGGTGGCGGGGCTCGCCATCAAGAACGGCAACGGCGGCATCTTGGCGCGCGGCGCCGAGCTTGGCTCCGGCATCGCGGCGCTCGGCGCTGGCTGGCGCTCCGGGTCGGGCGACGATGAGACCGCGAATGACGCGCGCGCGACGTGCCGCGACGCGCTGGTGAATGCTGGCGCCATCGTCGGCCTCGCGGCCAGCGGGAGCGCGAGCGCGATTGGCGGGAACGACCATCACGTGGCGAACGAGATCGTGGGTGCGATCATTCCCGGCGCGCCGGAATCCGGACTCTCGATCGGCATCCTGCTCGGCGGCAATGATCAGGACGGGTTTGCGGCGGCGCTCTGCGGTGGCTCGGTTGACGTCGAGGCGCTGCATGAGCCGGCGTCCCATGAGTCTTATGGTTGGCATGATGAGCACCAGCATCACGAGCATCACGAACACCATGAGCATCACTCTCGGGTCGAACACGAAGTCGCGGTCAGTGTCGCCGACGAAATTCATGAACACGTGACCTTCGCCGCGGCGCCGGCCTTAAAGCCGGAAGAAGTGGAAGAAGACAAAGAAGAAGACGAGGAGGAGGAGGAGGACGAGGAAGCGACAGCGGTCGCTGGCGATGCCCTCGGCCTCATCTCGAACTTCTTCGCCACCGGCCCTGGCACCGAAGCATTCCTGACGCGGGTCGCGCCGACCAACTTCTATCTCGCCGGTGCACCGATGGTCTACGGGCGCGACCCAGGCGCGGTCGCGCTGGGATTCCTCGGCGCCAACCCATACGTGGCACGGAGCTTCGAGCGTCTGGTCGGGAGCGCTCAGCGACGGAAGTAACAGCCCCTTATTTTGGGCGCATGGTCATTGTGATCGGCGCCGGCGTGGCTGGGCTCGCGGCTGCCGCGATGCTCACGGACGCCGGTGTCGAAACGTTGGTGCTCGAGGCGCGCGACCGGATCGGCGGTCGCGTCTACACCCGTCACGAACCAGGATTCGAAGCCCCGATCGAGCTCGGGGCTGAGTTTGTGCACGGCATGGTGCGCCCGACGTTGGAGCTCGCGTCGGCGGCTGGGCTGACGCTCGCCGAGATGGTGGGCGAACCGGTCGATGTCGAAGGAGATGGTTCGTTCTTCGACCGACTGGGGCGCGTGCTCCATGCACTCGATGTCAATCGGACACCGGATCGCACGTTCGCCGAGTTTTTGAGCTCGCTCGATGTCTCAGATGATGAGCGCGCGGCGGCGATTGGGTATGTGCAGGGCTACGATGCCGCCGAGCCCACGCGCGTGGGTGAGCGATGGCTCGCCGCGGGCGAAGCCGCATCAGCTCAAGATCATTCTGATCGGCAGTTTCGATTCGTGAACGGGTACGATGCACTGCCGCGATATCTCGCGAGTCGGTTGCCAGGCAACGCCGTCCATCTATCGACTCGTGTCGAGCGCATTGTCTGGCGGCGTGGACACGTAACCGTGCATGCCGGCGGCCGCGAATTCGATGCTCAGGCGGTCATCTGCACGCTGCCTCTCGGCGTATTGCTTGCCGGCGATGTCGCCTTTGAGCCCGGGATCGAAGCCATTGCCGGCATCGCAAGTGGACACGCGGTGCGAGTGGTGTTTCGGTTCAAGGAGATCATCTGGGAACCGGCGATGTCATTCTTGTTTGGAAGGACGCCCCTCTTTCCCGTGTGGTGGAGCGCGCACCCGTTACTCGTGCCGATGCTCACCGGATGGACAGGCGGCCCGCCCGCTGACGCGCTAGTTGGTCGCGATCCAGCCGATTGTGCGTTGGACAGCCTCTCGCAACATCTGCGCATATCGAGGCGGCACCTCGACGGGGAGATACTAGGGCATTGGTCGCACGACTGGGCGACCGATCCGTATGCGCGCGGCGCGTACAGCTACGGCGAGGTAGATGGACTCGAGGCCGCGCGACGATTCGCGCGGCCTCGAGATGGTACCCTCTTCTTTGCTGGCGAAGCGACCGACAGCACCGGCCGCTCCGGGACCGTGCACGGCGCGCTAGCCAGTGGCCAACGCGCCGCGCGCGAAGTCCTCGCTCGCCTTTAGTTAATGCTCGCCGTGGTCTTGCCGGCTTCCGGCAGCGCCTGACTCTTCGTCTCGATCACGAACGTGACGCGACGATTCTCCTCGGCGCCCTGATCGTCACGCTGCGCGCCAGGGTTCACGAGGCGGGTCTTGCCATAGCCGACGGTCTTGAGGATCGTCAGATCGAGGCCTTTCGACGAGAGATAATCGCGAACGGCATCGGCGCGACGCTGCGAGAGCGCCAGGTTGTAGTGCTGCGACCCGGCCGGATCAGCGAAGCCTTCGATCGTGATCTTCGAACCGCCATAGTACTTCTTCGCGACATCGGCGAACTTGTCGAGCGCGGCCTTGTCCTGATCGCGGACCGTGGCATCGTCGAAAGCAAAGTTCACCGGCATGTCGAACTGCATGCCGGATTCGAGCGCGCTGATCTTCGCGCCGTACTCCTGCTTCAGATTGGCGAGGTCACCACGGAGACTCGTGACGTCGCTCTTCACCGACTCGATGTCGCCCTTCAGCGAACTATCGGCGGCCATCCGCTCGCTCTTTTCCTGCGCGATTTCGGACCGCGTTTCAGCGAGATCCTTCTTGTACTGTCCCGGATGCACGCACGCACCGAGAACGGGTACGACCAACGCGATCGCAGCTACATGCTTCGACGACATTGCCATTGCGCACTCCCCCCAGAGTGAGTTTCTCTATTTTTTGATGCGAGAAATGTACCGATGTGTCAACCGGCCTAAGTTTGTGACCCACATCACAGTTGCGGGCTTTTCGCCAGCCACTCGCCGCCATCTACTACAAGGATCGAGCCGGTGATCCAATCACCGGCTGGGGACGCGAGATACGCGACCATGTTGCCGATATCGGCCGGCGTGCCCCAGCGGCCGAGGGGGATCGCGCGGCGGGCGTGCTCATCCATCACAACGTCGACTGGTGGTCCCTCCGCAGGCTGAGCGAACGCTTTCCGAACGCCTTCGGTCGGGATGGGGCCTGGAGCAATGGCGTTTACACGGATTTTCGCTGGGGCCCATTCGACCGCCAGCGTTTTGGTGAGGGCGTCGACACCCGCCTTAGCGGCAGTGGCATGCGCCATCTGCGGCCAGCCGCGGTAGTGCAGCGTCATTGAGATGTTAACAATGCGGCCACCGCCCGCGGCACGCATCACTGGCGCGACGGCCTGGGAGCAGAAGAACGTGCCGAACAAGTCGATTTCCACAACGGACCGCCACGCATTGGGACTGAGGGATTCTGACGGTGCGTAGAAATTTCCCGCCGCGTTGTTCACGAGCAGGTCTATACGACCATGCGCGGCCGCTACGCGGCCCACGACCGCTTTCACCGCCTCCGCATCGCGCACGTCCAGCGTCTCTGCCGATGCATTGCCATGCAGGCGTTCTACGGCCGCTGATAAGCGATCGGGTTTGCGGCTCGCGAGCACGACATGTGTGCCGAGTGAGACCAGGATCTCGGCGATGCCAAAACCGATTCCAGTCGCACCACCCGTGACCAAGGCGACCTGACCCTGCAGGAGATCAGAGCGAAAGACCGAGGTCACGGCGTCGGCCTCGTCATTCGATCATCGCGTCAGCGGCGTCATCGTTGATGACATCGATCGCCAACTCGAGCTCGAGCTGATCGTCCTCGCAGAACTGCCGCCGATGATGCACGGTGAGCCCATGCTCCTTGAGGCTCGTCCAGTGAAATCGCGTGCCGTAGCCGACATTGCGATCCCACCCGTAGAGTGGATGCCGCGCCGCGAGCCGCCGCATGAGCGCATCACGCGTGACCTTCGCGACGATCGACGCGCACGCGACGCTGTAACAGCGTGCGTCGCCGTGCACGACCGCGCGGTGCGGAATGCCGAGCGAGCGCACGGGTTTGCCGTCGACGACGACAAAGTTCGGCGTGACGCCGGTCGCGGCCAGGCGGCCGAGCGCGCGACGCATGGCGAGCACCGTCGCGTGGTAGATGTTGAGCCGCTCGATCTCGCGGACCGAGGCGGCGCCAAGCGCCAGGCCGATCGCTTCGCCGCGAATACGGCACGCGAAGCGCTCGCGGTCGGCGCGCGTCAGCTGCTTCGAGTCGTTGATCCCGCGAATGACCGCTTTGTCAGCGGGCATGACAGCGGCACAGGCGACAACGGGACCCGCGAGCGGGCCCCGTCCGACCTCATCGACACCGGCGAGCCACGGCCCATGCTCCTGCCGCAGTTCGCGCTCAATGGGGCTCCAGCGTCGCCCCATGCTGTCGGACTACTCCGCGGTCGTGGTCGTAGGCACCGCGATCTTGACCTTCTTCTCGCGGATGCGGGTGGCCTTTCCAGTCAGGTGGCGCAGATAGTACAGCTTGGCGCGACGCACGCGACCGCGGCGAACAACGGCAATGTCCGCAATCATCGGGCTGTGGAGCGGGAAAATACGCTCGACGCCGACGCCGTTCGAAATCTTGCGAACGGTGAACGTGGCGCTCACACCAGCGCCGCGGCGCGCAATGCACACGCCCTCGAACGCCTGCAGACGCTCCTTATCACCTTCACGGACGCGGACGTTGACGCGTAGCGTATCCCCGGCACGAAACGCCGGAACATCCTGCCGCAGCCACTCTTTCTCGGTATCGCTAAATTCGTGCATGGGAACGCTCCCAAAAAGGTCAAGACAAGACCCGTAACCTAGCTATTGACGAACTGTTACGCCAGCGGTCGAGCTACACCGAACCCCGTTCGCTGGTGAGACGAGCACTCTCGGCGGCACGCCACTCGGCTATTCTTCGGTGGTCTCCAGATAGCAGCACCTCCGGGACCTTGAGCCCCCGGTACTCGGGAGGCCGGGTGTAGCTCGGTGCGCTGATAACCGGACCGGCGAAGTAGGAGTCGGTCCGCGCGCTTTCCGGGTCGGACATCGCCCCTGGAAGCAGCCGAACGGCGGCATCAATGACCACCAGGGCGGCGGTCTCGCCGCCGCTCAGGACGTAGTCGCCCAGCGACCGTTCCTCGGTGGCGAGATGATCGGCCACGCGTTGGTCGACGTCTTTGTAGTGGCCGCAGAGGAGCGTGAGTTCGGTGCTGCTGGCGTAGCGGGCGGCGTCGGCCTGTGTGAATGGGGCGCCGCGCGCCGAGAGGAGGACGATCGGGGGCTTTGCGGCGAGGGCCTCGATGGCCTCGAAGAACGGCTCGGGGCGCATCACCATGCCCGCGCCACCGCCGTACGGGTAGTCATCGACGCTCCGATGCTTGTCATGCGTGTGGTCGCGAAGATCGACGACGCGATACGCGACTGAGCCCGCGGCCTGCGCGCGCGACGGAATACTCAGCGACAACGGCGTCGCGAAGAATTCCGGGAAGATCGTCACGATGTTGATCGTGAGCATCAGTCGAGCAGCCCCTCGGGCGGGTCGATCACGATCGTCCCGCCCTCGACGTCGACGTGCGTCACGACCTCCGGGCGGTACGGGACCATCACCGTCCCGCGCTCTGTTCGCACGTCGAGCATGAGGCCCTGAGGCACCTCGTACAGCGCTTCGACCTTGCCGACCGGCTCCCCGCCGGCCAGCTGCACGCTGAGGCCGACGAGATCGTGATAATAAACCTCATCGTCAGCGAGTGGCTTGAGCTCGGCCGTCGGCAGCAGCAGGTAGCGCTCACGCCAGAGCTCCGCCTCACTGCGCGTGGTGATCTCGTTGAGGCGCAGGATCCATCCGCCTTTGAACGGCGTCGAGCGGCGAATATGCAATTCGCCGTGGGATTCGCTGAGCAAGCGACGACCGACGGCGAACACGGCGGCGGGGTCGTCGGTCAGGGGTTCGACGACGACCTCGCCACGGACTCCGTGTGCTTTGCGGACTCGCCCGACGATAACCTGCTCGGGCTGCGGCGGCATTACCCCTCGGACAACGGCACGGCGGACGCCTGCCGTGACTTGCCGATCCGGAGCTCATGCCGGGCCTTCAGCACGCCGGCGCGGCGGAGCAGCGAACGCACGGTATCACTCGGCTGCGCGCCGTTGTCCAACCAGTGATTCGCCCGTTCCGCGTTCACCGTCAGCGACTTCTCCTGTCGCGGGGCGTACTGGCCGATAATCTCGATAAACCGACCATCGCGCGGGCTTTGGCTGTCGGCGATCACGATCCGGTAGACCGGGGCGTTTTTCCGCCCGATACGGCGGAGACGAATGCGAACCATGCTGTGCTCCCTTTCTAGTTATGCACCAACCCGGGCTCCTCGCGACCACGGTATCTCCGCGGCGCACCCGGACAAGCCTTTAATAATAAGCCCACTCGGCGCTTCGCGCCTTCGCGTCTTTTTGGGGGGCCGATCGTTCGGCTTCTCAGCAACGATCAGCGCCCGTTCCCTTGATCTTGCGGCTGGTCGGCGATCCATGCAACTGGTCCGCTACTCACAGAGCGCCCCTCCAGAACGCAACTACCGAGCGCACCCACGGAGCGTACCCACAGAGCGTATCCACAAAACGCTACTCCAAACGCGCCCGGCGAGCGAAGCGAAGCCGTGGCGCTAATGCGTTCCAAACATCCCTGGCGGGATGCGCCCACCCGTAAGCTGCCCCATTTTCTTCATCATTTTCTGCATATCCCGGAACTGCTCGAGCAGCCGATTGACCTCAGTGATAGACCGCCCTGCACCCTTTGCGACGCGAGCGCGGCGGGAGCCGTTCAGGATTGTGGGATTGCGACGCTCCTCGGGAGTCATCGACAAAACGATGGCCTCGAGGTGCTTCATACGCTTCGGATCGACGCTGTTTGCCTGGCGCAGCATCTTGGTGTTCACGCCCGGCAGCATCTTGAGAATGCCTTCCATAGGCCCGAGCTTTTGTATCTGGCGCATGGCCGTGAGAAAGTCCTGAAGGTCCATGCCTTCTTTCCGGACTTTCTTCTCGAGCTTTTTCGCCTCGGCCTCATCAAACGCCTCTTGCGCCTTCTCGACCAGCGTGAGCACGTCCCCCATCTGGAGGATGCGGCTCGCCATGCGATCCGGATAGAAATCCTCGAGCGCCTCGGACTTCTCCCCGACGCCGATGTACTTGATCGGCTTCTTGAGGACGCCGTAGATGGAGAGCGCGGCGCCGCCGCGGGCGTCGCCGTCCATCTTCGTCAGGATGACGCCCGTGACACTGAGGGCGGCGTCGAAACCCTGGGCGATGCGGACGGCGTCCTGTCCCGTCATGCCGTCAGCGACGAGCAGGATTTCGTCGGGGCGAACGGCCTCTTTGAGCTTTTTGAGCTCATTCATCATGTCGTCGTCGATCTGCAACCGACCGGCGGTATCGACGATGACGACCTTGTCGCGCGCCTTCTTGGCCTCCTCGATACCCTGCTTGGCGATCTTCACGACGTCCTTCGTCGTGCGATCGGCATGCACGGGAACGTCGAGCTGTTTCCCGAGCGTTTCCAGCTGATCGATGGCGGCCGGGCGATAGACGTCGGCCGCGACGAGACGGGTCCCGCGACCCTCGGCCTTGAGCTTCCGCGCGAGCTTGGCGGCGGTCGTAGTCTTGCCGGAGCCCTGCAGTCCCACCATGAGGACGACCGTCGGCGGGACGGACGACAAGCGCAGTCCCTCGCGCCGTTCGCCCAACATGGTCGTCAGTTCATCATGGACGATCTTGACGAGCTGCTGGGCCGGAGAGACCGTTTTGAGGGCCGTGATGCCCACGGCCTTTTTCTCGACCCGCTCCAGGAACTCCCGTGTGAGCGAGAAGCTCACGTCGGCCTCGAGCAGGACGCGCCGGACCTCGCGCATCCCGTCCTTGATGTCGGCCTCGGTCAGGACCCCCTTGCCCCGAAGCTTGGCGAAAGTGGCTTCGAGTTTCTCGCTCAGCTCATCGAACATAGCCGTTAAACGTATTCGCCGTTAGGATTTAAGACAATGATGGCCAGAGCCCAACGCAAAGAAGAGATCCTCAAGTCGGAGCTCCCGCCGACCTTGCCGTTAATGGCGCTTCGCTCGACGATCGTCTACCCACTGGGTACGATCGCCGTCCAGATGGGCGCGCCTGAGAACCTGGCGCTCCTCCGCGCCAACGAGGAGCCCGGACTCATTGTGGCGCTCGTGGTCGCGAGCGGGGAGCACGACGAGCCGATCGAGTCCAACCAATTTATCGGCCGCGTCGGCGTCGCCGCGCGCGTGCACGAGCGCATCAATCTGCCCGGCGACACCGTGCAGATCACGCTGCAGGGATTGCGCCGGATCGTCGTCGAAGAGATCCGACAGCTCGAGCCCTTCGTCGTCGCCGCGATCAAGCCGGCACGTGAGATCCCCGCCGAGCCGCGCGAGCTCGACGAGCTCGTCACGCGCATCGTCTCGGCCGCCGAGACGCTCGCGGATCTCGTCGATCGTATTCCCGACGAAGTCCCTGCTATTCTCAAAATGAACGTGTCCGATCCGGGACGATTCGCCGATCTGGCGTCGACGAATATGAACTTCAGGATCTCGGACAAAGATGAAGTGTTGCAGCGACTCGATGTCGGACAACGCCTCAGATTCATCCTGACCCGCCTCGAGCGCGAGGTCGCGCGCGCGCGCGTCATGGAGGACGTGAAGCGTCAGACCGAGATCAAGATCGAGCAGCACCAGCGCGAGTTTTATCTCCGTCAACAACTCCGCGCCATCCAGTCCGAGCTCGGCGAAGCCGATCCCGCCGAGAAAGACACGGTCGACATGCTGCGCCGCATCGATGAAGCGCAGCTTCCCGAGAAGGTTGGCCAGGAAGCCAGACGCGAGACCGAGCGCATGCGGATGCTGTCACCCGCGTCGAGCGAGTATCAGGTCATTCGCACGTATCTCGACTGGATTCTGGGACTGCCTTGGCACAAGCGATCCGGCGATGAAGAGATCGCGTTGACCAAGGTCGAAGCGGCGCTCGATGGCCGGCACTACGGCCTCAATGAAGCCAAAGAGCGCATCATCGAATACCTGGCGGTCAAAAAGCTGCGTGGCGGCGATCCTCACGGACCCATTCTCTGCTTCGTCGGACCACCAGGAACCGGTAAGACGTCGCTGGGCGAGGCAATCGCCGCCGCGATAGGCCGAGAGTTTTATCGCATCTCAGTCGGCGGCGTGCGAGACGAGGCCGAGATTCGAGGGCATCGGCGCACGTATGTCGGCTCTATGCCTGGGCTACTCCTGCAGGCCCTCCGACGAGTGGCGGTGCGCGATCCCGTCTTGATGATCGACGAGATCGACAAGATGACTGGCGGTGGCCCGTCCGGTGATCCGACCGCGGCAATGTTGGAAGTGCTCGACCCCGCCCAAAACAACGCGTTCGTCGATCACTATCTCAACCTGCCATTCGATCTCTCGTCGTGCCTCTTTATCTGCACCGCGAATAACCTCTTCGACATTCCGGCGCCGCTGCGAGACCGTATGGAGGTCATTCGCATCGCCGGGTATACCGTCGAAGAGAAAGTGGAGATCGCCTGGCGCTACATGATGCCTCGTCTCCTCGAGGAGCACGGCATCACCGCCCAGGACCTGCAGTTCACCGACGAAGTGCTCGCGTACATATCCAGCAGGTACTCGAGAGAAGCTGGATTGCGAAATTTCGAGCGCAACCTGGCCGCCATCATGCGCCGCCGCGCCCGCAAGAAGGCCGAGGGCGAAGAAGGCGCGTGGATCATCGACGTTGCCAAGGTCGAGGAGATCCTCGGCGTGCCGAGGTACGCGGCCGAGGAGGCGGAGAAGGAGCCGGAGATCGGAGCCGTGACCGGCCTGGCGTGGACGTCGACCGGCGGCGACCTCATGTCGATCGAGGCCCTGAGAATGCCGGGCACCGGCCGCCTGACCGTGACCGGCCAACTGGGCGATGTCATGCGTGAATCCGTGGACGCCGCCTACTCGTACGTGAGATCACGGGCCTCGGCGCTCGGTGTCGAGGACAAGGAATTCAAAGAGACGGATTTGCATATCCACTTCCCTGCCGGAGCCATCCCCAAGGACGGTCCGAGCGCCGGTCTCGCCGTGACGCTGGCGATCGCGAGCGTCCTGTCGCGTCGGGCGGTACGGCGCGATATGGCCATGACGGGTGAGGTGACCCTGCGCGGAAAAGCGCTGGAGATCGGCGGCGTGAAGGAAAAGGTGCTGGCCGCATATCGCGCCGGCCTTCGCGAGGTCATCCTGCCAAAGGGGAATGAAAAGGACCTGCGCGACGTGCCGCCCGAGGTGCGGAGCAACATGACGTTCACGTTCGTCTCCAGCATGGATGAGGTGCTGCGCCTCGCGCTGTTGCCCACGGCGAGCACGGTGTTGGCGGACCAGCCCGCCCAGCGTCTGCCGGAGATCCCGGCCGCCACCGCGACGGACGGGACGCGGGTGAAGGCGACGACGCCGGCCTTGTAGTGACCCAGAACGCCTGGCTGCAGTTCGCGGTCCAGGTCGCGATCGGAACCATCGCGGGTGGTTTCTCGGATACCGTCGCGGTCTGGATGCTCTTCCGGCCGCGACGGAAATTTTTGGGGTTCCAGGGCGCGATTCCAAAGAATCAGGCGCGCCTCGCGACGAGTATCGGGCGCACCGTCGGCGAACGGCTGCTGACCCCCCACGATCTCCTCGAGCAGATCAAGCAATCGGGGTTGAAGGACGCACTCGACGAGCGGCTGACGGCGCTGCTCACGGAGTTGCTCGAGACCGAGCGCGGGCCGCTCCGCGACATGGTCTCCGAGTCATCGCTTCCGCACGTCGAAGCGACCTTGA
>Ga0070741_10008314_pt1 | contig 20913 bp, 15 predicted proteins | sample Coa_R1_4_FD_66440 | JGI IMG/M metagenome (GOLD analysis project Ga0070741, IMG submission 66440) | Surface soil microbial communities from Centralia Pennsylvania, which are recovering from an underground coalmine fire - Coalmine... | ecosystem: Environmental > Terrestrial > Soil > Unclassified ...
CACCGAGAACATGCTCACCACCGTGCACGGGCGCTCGCAGGTGCACCACATGAAGATCGGGGCCAAGCGGGACGGCACCATCGTGGCTCTGGGCGGTGAGGTCATCGCCGACTGCGGCTCGTATCCCAACCTGGGCCCGCTGTTGATGAGCATGACGACCCAGATGGCGCCGGGCGTCTACCGCATCCCCAACGTCCACGTCACGGCCAAGGGCGTGGTGACCACGACGGCGCCGATCGGGGCGTTCCGGGGCGCGGGCCGCCCCGAGGCCACCTTCACCATCGAGCAGGCCATGGATCGGGTGGCGTGGGAGCTGGGGCTCGACCCGGCCGAGGTCCGCCGCAAGAACCTCATCGGGCCGGACGAGTTCCCGTTCGTGACGGCCACGGGCATGACGTACGACAGCGGCAGGTACGAGGTCTGCCTCGATGCGCTGCTCGAGGCCCTCGACTACGAGACGCTGCGCAAGGAGCAGGCCCGCCGCCGCGAGGAAGGCGGGCCCCTCCTCGGCATCGGCATCTCCACGTACGTGGAGATCACCGGCGCCCTGGGCTTCGGCGAGGACGGATCGGTGGAGATCCTCGACGACGGCCGGGTGCGGGTGGTCACGGGCACCTCACCGCACGGGCAGGGGCATCGCACGGCGTGGGCCCAGCTCGTGGCCGACTCGTTGGGGCTCGACTCCATCGACGGCATCGAGGTCCTGCACGGCGACACCAAGGTCGCGCCCAACGGGGCGGGGACGTTCGGCAGCCGGTCGCTCCAGTTCGGCGGGTCGGCCGTGCGGCTGGCGGCGGTGGCCATGGCCGACAAGCTGCGCGAGCTGGCGGCGCACGCGCTGGAGGCCTCGCCCGACGACATCGAGCTGTCAGGCGGCGGCGCCCACGTGCGGGGCACGCCCAGCATCGCGCTCAGCCTGGCCGACCTGAAGGCGGTGGCCGCCGACCCTGCCCGGCGGCCGGACGGTTTCGACGCCGACGGCAATGGCAATGGTGACGGCGATGGCCGGCTCACCACCCACCACTTCTTCGAGCAGGAGGGATGGACGTTCCCGTGCGGCGCCCACGGTGTGGTGGTGGAGATCGACACCGATACCGGGTCGGTCAAGATCAAGCGCGTGGTGGCGGTGGACGACTGCGGCACCGTGCTCAACCCCATGATCGTCGAGGGCCAGGTCCACGGCGGCCTGACCCAGGGGTTGGCCCAGGCGCTGTGGGAGGGCGTGTCCTACAGCCCCGAGGGCCAACCCCTCACCACCAACTTCGCCGACTACACGGTGCCCAGCGCCTGCGAGGTCCCCTTCTACGAGACCATCTCGATCCAGACGCCGTCGCCCCTCAACCCCTTGGGCGCCAAGGGCGTGGGGGAGTCAGGGACGATCGGCAGCACGCCGGCGGCGGTGAGCGCGGTGCTCGACGGGCTGCGGCCGCTGGGTATCACCAACATCGACATGCCCCTCACGCCCGAGAAGGTGTGGAAGGCCGTACAGGAGGTCGCCCGGTGAACCGATGATCCTGCCGAGTGAAGTACCGCCCAAGTTCCGCACACTTGAGCATGGAATACCAGGCGAAGCACGCTCCTTTACACTCGGTGTAGCCACGTCCGATTCGTGTGCGGGACGTTTCGAGCCGACGGGAGGACGCTGATGGCACGGAAGGCAAGGTCGGAGCAACTGTGAAGGTGCGTTGGGATTTGGACTCGCCGTCGCAGCCCAACGAGGCGCCGGCCAAGCGTCGCCCGGGACGGCCCCGGCTGGAGGCCCCCAGCCAGGAGTACATCGCCCGCCGCGACGAGATCATCGCCACGGCCGCGGAAGTGTTCCACCAGAAGGGCTACGACGCCGGCACCCTCGAGGACGTGGCCGAGGCCCTCGACCTGCGGCGGGCCTCGATCTACTACTACGTGCGGTCCAAGGCCCACCTGCTGTTTCTGATCATCGACCGGGCGCTGGGCCTGGCCCTCGACGAGTTGGACGAGTACACGAAGCTGCCCGATCCCCGGGAACGGCTCGAGACGTTCATTCGCCACCAGGTTCGCACCATCACCGGCGAGCCCAGCATGTTCACCGTGTTCTTCGATCACCGATTGCGTCTCGAGCAGGAGTACGAAGCTCGCATTCGGGACAAAGAGCGCCGGTACGTACGGGCCTATCTCAAGGTCGTGCAGGACGCGGTCAAGGCTGGCGTCATCGGCAAGGTCGACCCCCGCTACGGCGCCCAGGCCATCCTCGGTATGACGACGTGGTCGTACAAATGGTTCGACCCCACGCGCGACAATGCCGATCGCTTGGCCGACAGCTGCGTCAAGCTCGTGCTCGACAACCTGGGCGCCCCCGCCTGACGAACCGGGCCCTGACGCACCGGCCGGCCCACGTCTTGCCGGTCAGGAGCGCACCGTCGCCCGCACGGCGTCGATGATCTGGGCCCGGCCCGGCAGCCAGGCCTGCTCCAGCGCCGGCGCGTAGGGCGGCGGGACAGGCGGCGCTCCCACCCGGCGCACGGGTGCGTCGAGATGCCAGAAGCCCTCGTCGGCGGCCAGGGCCGCCAACTCGGCGCCGATGCCGAAGTCGCGCACCGCTTCGTGGGCGATGACCAGCCGGCCCGTGCGCGCCACCGACGCCAGCACGGTGGCCCGGTCGAGGGGCACGATCGTTCGCAGGTCGACCACCTCGACCTCGATGCCCTCGCCGGCCAGCGTCTCGGCCGCGGCCACTGCTTCGTGCACCATGCGGGACACGGAGACCACGGTGACGTCCGTGCCCGGCCGCACGACTGTGGCGCGCCCGATGGGCACGAGATGGCCGTGCGGTGGCCGGGGGCCCTTCTGCCCGTAGAGCAGGCGGTTCTCGATGAACACGACCGGGTTCGGGTCGCGTATGGCGGCCCGCAGCAGGCCGTAGGTGTCGGCCGGCGTGGACGGCATCACCACGGTGAGGCCGGGGATGTGGGCCAGGATGGCTTCGAGGCTCTGCGAGTGCTGGCTTCCCGACGAGCGTCCCGCCCCGAACTGGGTGCGCACGGTGAGGGCCATGGCGGCGCGGCCGCCGGTCATGAACGGGAGCTTGGCCGCCTGGTTCATGAGCTGGTCGAGACACACGCCCAGGAAGTCGAGGTACATCAGCTCGACCACCGGCCGCATGCCGGCCATGGCGGCGCCCACGCCCAGGCCGATGATGGCCGACTCGGAGATCGGGGTGTCGAGGACGCGGTGGGGCCAGCGGTCGTGCAGCCCGCGCGTCACGCCGAACACGTTGCCGCCCTTGCCGACGTCGATGCCGGCCACGAACACCGAAGGGTCACCCTCCATCTCGTGCTCCAGGGCGAGGCGGATGGCGTCCATGGTGCGGAAGATCTCCGCGCCCGGATCCACGGCCTGCTCGTCCACCCGGGGCCGGGCCGAGGTGACGAAGCAGGGGAGCGACGACGGCGTGGGTGCTGGTAGGGAGCGGGCGCCGGCCACCGCTCGTTCGATCTCGCCGGCGATGTCGCCGGCAATGGCGTCGAGCGTGCCGCCGTCCAGGCCCCGGCCGCGCAGGCCGGCCCGAGCGATCGCCAGCGGGTCGCGCTCCTTCCACGCGCCCACCTCCTCGGCTGAGCGGTACCGCTCGGGATCGCCCTCGTAGTGGCCGTGCCACCGGTACGTGCGGGCCTCCACCAGCACCGGCCCGGCGTCCGCCCGCAACTGGTCGACCACGCCCGCCATGGCCGCGGCCACCGCCTCCACGTCGTTGCCGTCGACGGGCACGTGGTCCACGCCGTACGCCGCGGCCCGCGCCTCCAGCGGCGCGGGCGCGTAGTCGGGCAGGGCCGAGAACTCGGCATAGCCGTTGTTCTCGCAGAAGAACACGACCGGGAGGTCCCACAGGGCGGCCAGGTTCACGGATTCGTGGAACAGGCCTTGGCTCACGGCGCCGTCCCCGAAGAACGCCACCACCACGTCGCCCTCGCCGCGCGCCTTGGCCGCGAAGGCGGCGCCGGTGGCAATGGGCAGCCCCGCGCCCACGATGCCGTTGGCACCGAAGACGCCCTGGCGGGGGTCGGCGATGTGCATCGACCCGCCTCGGCCCCGGCATGTCCCCGCGTCGCGCCCCATCAGCTCCGCGAACATGGGCTCGGCCTCCAGGCCCTTGGCCAGGCAGTGCCCGTGCCCCCGGTGTGTGGAGGTGATCACATCCGAGGGCCGCAGGGGCCAGCACGCCCCCACGGCCGACGCCTCCTGCCCGATGGACAGATGGACGAAGCCCGGGACCTCGCCGTCGCGGTACAGGACCGACACGCGCTCTTCGAAGCGGCGGATCCGGACCATGCGGCGGTACCGCTCGATGGCGTCGTCAACGGTTGTGTCGAGCTGTCCCAGCGCTCTTCCCTCCGTGGCCCAAGCATCGCTATTCTATCGACTCAGACGTCGAACGATGTGGGGAGCGTAATGGCATCCAGGTCGAGTTGCGCGCGTCAGCCTCGATTGCACCATGGCCAGGCCCGGCACCGGATCCCTCCGCTGGCCGTGGCGTTGGTGCTGGCCGCCGTGTGCCTCGGGGGCCTGGTGGTCCAGGCCGTGTCCGGGCACGGCCAGCCGTCGAACGAGGCCACCGCGGCCAAGCCGTCCACCGAGTCGGCCCAGGCGGTGGCCACGTACTACGCCGACCTCAGGCAGGTCATGAGCCCGCTGCTGGTGCACGACGGCGACGTGCGCGCCGCCCTCAGGGAGTTGTCGGCCGCCACGACCGCGCCCGACCCGTCGCTGGCCAAGGTGGCAGACGGGTGGGCGTACGACGTGGCCACCACCCGGGACCTGATCGGCCGCCTCCCCCCACCGGCCGCGCCCAACGGGCAGGCCGCCCGCGACCTGTACCACCTGGGGACCATGGTCTACCTGGAGGCCACTCGGGGGATCGGCCGGGTGGTGGGCATGGGTGACCAACCGGAGGGCCGGCGCGAGGCGGTGAAGTCGTTGGACCGCCTGGCCCTCACCAGCGATCGCATCTTCGACGCGGCCAAGCGCCTCCTCGACCACGACGGGCTGTCCTTCGAACGCGAGATCGTCGTGCAGCGTGATCTGCCGAGCGAGGTTCCCCGGTTCGGCTTGGAGGGTTTGGCGCCGAACAGCGACTCGGGCCCGTCACCCGGCGGTTCCGGGTGGGCGGGCCAGCGGCCCAGCACGTCGCCCGGCGCGTGGCAATCCCGGAACAGCCGTCCACTCGAACGTGCAGTGTCGGTGCTGGATCGCACCAGCGCCGCCTACGGGAAAGCACCACTGCCGCCGACATTGCCCACCGACGCGGCCGCCCTCGACGCCATCGTCGGTGAGCTCGACGGTCCCGTGCCGTCGACGAACGCCGGTGCCGAAGGCACCTTCGATATCCAGCTGGCCCTGCTGGTGCACGCCGAGTCGCTGCGCACGCTGACCGGGGGCGGGCCCGGGGCCGTGGATCAGGCCCGGCGGCTCCGCCTGGTCGCCGATCGCCTGTGGTCGGTGGCGGTGCAGTTGCTGGGGCGCGGCAGCGTCGGCCTGGCCGGTCTCGGCACTCCCTCCGACCCCGAGCTCGACGCCGCCCTCCTCCTTCCCGGAGGCGCCTTCTCCGGCAAGCCCCCGCCCCTCAAGCCCGGTGATCCGCCCGGCACCGGGGTGCCCGGCGGCCTTCCCCCGCTCGATCCCTCCGCGCTCCTCAGATGACGGCTGTTAGGTAACTACTGCTTACGAACGCTCGCGCTTGTTGCCCGCAAGGACCTGCCGGGGTCGCCGTTATACGAAAGATGCGCGTTTTGCCCCCTAGGCACGATGGGCCGGCTTTGCTACGGTTTCAATCTATCGACGCACACGTTGGCTAAAAAAAATGCCCGAGGGGGGAAGGTCGATGGACCGGGCCAACGAAATGAGTAGCGAACGGTCGTGGTGACCTCGACAGCGGAAGCGCCTGCAACAGCCTCTTGACGGCAGGACATTGGGGAGACATGAACGGCAACATCGTGCTGGGGTTGATCGTTGCAGGCGTCATGGTGGGGACGTTGTACGGCCTCGTCGGGACCACCTTGACCCTGATGTTCCGATCGAGCGGCGTCCTGTCCTTCGCTCACGCGGGGTTCGCGCTCATCGCCGCGTTCTCCTATGCGGGTTTCTCGTGCCGGACGGCCGGCGGTGGGGCGCAGTGCCAACCCCACCCCTACCTGCCGCCGTTCCTCGCCGCCGTGGCCTCCATCGCCATCACCACCGTCGTGGCGCTGGTGGTGGAGCGCCTGGTGATGCGGCCGCTTGAAGGGGCGAGCGCCACCACCAAGATCATCGCCACCGCCGCCGTGCTCGGTCTGGCCGCCGGCGTGATGCTCCAGATCTTCGGGCCCCAGCCCCGTTACACGCCGCCCAGCCAGCAGCTCGTGCCCCACGGTGGTTTCACCCTGCTGGGCGTGGTGGTCAACTGGCAGCGAGCCACCATCTTCATCGTCTCCATCATCTTGGTGGCGTTGCTGGGCGTGCTCCTCCAGCGGACGTGGTTCGGGCTCGGCGTGCGCGCCGCCGGCCAGGCCCCCGACGTGGCCCGGCTCATGGGCGTGAGCCCGGTTGCCGTCTCCCGGTTCAACTGGGGTCTGGGCGGCGCGTTGTCGGGGCTGGCCGGTGTGCTCGTGGCGCCCATCACCGTCGTGAGCATCGGCACGTTCGGGTTCCTGATCGTGAAGGCGGTCGGCGCCATGCTCGTGGGTGGGCTCTTCTCGTTGCCCCTCACCTTCGTCGGCGGCATCGGGCTCGGTGTGGTCGAGGCCGTGTTGCCGCACTACTGGAACACGCCGGGGACGGCCCAGGTCGGCATTGCCCTGGTGGTCGTCGCCACCCTGATCGTGAACCGCAAGCGGCTGGCCGTGCTGCACTACACGGGCTCGACGTCGCACACGACCCAGGGCGGCCCGCTGGCCAGCGGCATCGCTCGGTGGGCCGTGTCCATCCGGGCCATGGCCGGCCGGGTTCCCCGAGCCGTGTGGGTGGCGGTGGCAGTGGGGTTGCTGCTCCTGCCCATGCGCAACGGCTACTTCGGCAGCGTGGGCGACACCGCCCTCTACTACGGCCTCATCGCCTTGAGCGTGCTGGTGATCACGGGCACCACCGGCCAGGTGAGCTTCATGCAGGCCGGCTTCATGGGCCTGGGCGCGTTCACGCTTGCCGCCGCCCTGCACTCCCACTGGCATCTCATCGCGGCGATGGGCCTGGCCGTCGGCGTGTGCGTGCTGGCCGGCGCCCTCGCCGGCCTGGTCGCCCTTCGCTTTCGCGGCGTGGAGTTCGCCATCGTCACCATCACCCTCAGCGCCGTGCTCAGCGAGTTCGCCATCACCAGGCCGGTCCTCAGCCGCAGCCAGTTCATCGTGGAGCCCAAGATCTTCGGCCACAGCCTGTTGCAGTCGCGCAACCTCTACGTGCTCATGTTGATCGTGTTCGCCCTGGGCATGCTGGCCGTCGCCAACCTGCGCCGGTCGGGCTGGGGCATCTCGCTCTTCGCCATCCGCACGCTGCACACCCGCATCGCCCACTTCGGTGTCGACCCCGTGCGCTCGGAGGTGGCCGTGTTCTCCATCTCTGCCGGGTTGGCGGGACTGGCCGGCTGCGCCTTCGCCCTGACCGTGGTGACGCTCGACCCCATCCTCTTCACGCCCATCGTCTCCGTGACGGTCGTGCTCGCCGCTGTGGTGGGCGGGCTGGGCAGCTTGTGGGGCCCGGTGCTCGCCGCGCTGGTGTTCGGCCCCGGTCAGGAGCTGGTGGGCCGGGCGTTCTCCAGCCAGTCGGCCAACGCCTTCCCCCAGATCGCCAGCGCCTTGCTGGCCCTGTTGCTGGTCGTGAAGGTGCCATCCGGGATGGCGTCGTTGTTCGACTGGGCCCGTGAGTTCGTGGCCCGGTCCGGTTCGGTGGCCACCAACCGGTGGTTCCGCGGACCCGCCCTCGTCCTCCCCGCCGAGAACGGCACGACGTTCTCGCGCAACGGCGGTGGGCACGCACGCCTGCTGCGCCGCCTGGCGCCCGCTGCGCCGGTGGTCGCGCCCCGGCTCGCTCGCATGGCCAACGGGAACGGGAACGGCAACGGCAACGGCAACGGGAACCACTCCGGCGGGTTGACGGGGGCGCCCCGCAGCGGGCGCTTCGAGGCGTGAGAGGGAGCAAGGAGATGCATGCACAGGGGGTTCTGCGGGCCATGACGGATCGGGCGTTGCGGGCACGGCGTCGTCGGCGGGGACTGGCACGAGCCGGGCGCGGGCTGGTGCTGGTGGCGCTGGTCGCCGCCGTGGCCGCGCCCACCGAGGTCGCGGCCCAGACGTCGCCACCCGATGCAGCCGATCAGACCAGTGGCGGCAAGCTCACGGCCAAGAGCGCGGGCTCGCTGAGCGACTTCAACGCGGGTTCGAGCGCCGGCGTGGTCGACTTCCGGTTCTCCTACCCGAACCTGGTGCTGCCCTACGTGGTGTCCGGCGGCATCCTCGAAGCCTCCACCCTGGCGGCGGGGACGGGCCGGGCCCAGGGCATCGCCGGGCCCATGCCCATCCCCATCCTCACCAGCGGCCAGGCCCTCGTGCCCACCAACGATCCCATCACGGGTACGCCCGTCCCGCAGGAGATCCAGGACGCCATGAAGTCGATCAACTTCGCCGGCTTCCCGAACTACTGCCAGAGCGACTACCCCGCGCCTCAGCCCGGGTCGGATGTCGGCAACTGCGGCGGGCCCAACTTCGACGATCCCAAGATGGGCGGCACTGCGGCCGGGGTCAACGGCTACACCCAGTCGACGGGCGACGGCGACAAGCCGTTGCAGTCCAAGGCCACCGCCACTTCGCGGGCCGCGGAGATGACGGTCCCCGGCCTCCAGCTCGCCGTCCACAACGCGTGGTCGAGTTCGACGTCGGGGCTCAACGAGCAGGGCGCAGCCCAGGGCCACGGCCAGACGGAGATCGGCTCGGTGTCGTTGCTCTCCGGCGCCGTGCGCTTCAACGACATCAGGTCGGAAGCCATCGCCGCGACCGACGGCGTGGAGCCGGCGGCCGTGACCTCCTTCACCATGAAGGAGGCCTATGTGGTGGGCATCCCGGTGATCGTCAGCGCCGACGGCGTGTCCGTGAACCAGCAGGCTGTCCCGGGCACGTCGGTACGGACCTTGGCCGACCAGCTGAGCGCCGCCCTCAAGGCGAACGACCTCCAGATCCGGCTGGTGCCGGCCACGCCGCCGAACACCGTCGGGGGAGAGGTCACCGCCACCAGTGCCGGTGTCGAGGTCGTCCACCAGGGCACGTCGGTCACGCCCACCGACTCGGTGTACCGGTTCGGGTTCACCTCGGCCCGGGCCGACGCGTCCACGGGTGACTCGGGCGACCTCACCAGCGGCGGCGACACGTCGAGCACGGGCAACACGTCCACGGCATCGACGGATTCGTCCACGGGGTCGACGGACACCGGATCGAGCGGCAGCTCGTTCGACCTGTCGTCGACCGCCGGCCCCGAGCTGGCGGCCCCGTCGGTGACGCCGGCCGCACCCACGCCGGCGGCGAGGACCACCGCGACCCCGCGGGCCGGGTTCGCCGCCAGCGCGGGAAGCCGGCTGGGGAACCTGGGGCTCATCACCCCGGCGTCGGCGCTGCCGGTGAAGAAGGTGCGCAGCGCCTTCCTCGGTGGCTTCTTCCTGGTGTTGCTGTCGATGGCGGCCTTCCCGTTGCGCCGGGTGATCGCCTTCGGCCTGCGCTGAGGGGCGCGCCACGCGCGCGCACGCAACAACCGAACAACGACATGTCCATTGGATCCCATACAGGAACCGGAGGGGGAGCTGTGGTGCAGGACCTGCAAGCCATTCGAATGGAACACCCGCTGTTGGGCGACGAAGCCGTCGAGCCCATCCTCACGCCGACGAACAGCGGTCGGGGCCTCTCGTCGCTGGCCACGCTCGACTGGCGCCAGTCGCTCGGGGGCGTGCTGATCCTGGCGGGCTTCGTCGCGGTGATCGCCGGCTGGTGGGGGGTGAGCGGCACGACCAGCACGTCGTCGCAATTGGCCTACATGGTCTCCGGCGGCCTCGGCGGCATCGGCCTGGTCTTCGTGGGCGGGGTCTTCCTCGTTGCCTTCGAGCACGCCACCGACCGCATGGCCATGGCCCAGGTCGACGCTCGGCTGCGTCACCTGGAGCAGTGCCTGGCCGGCGAGTTCGACAGCCTGAACGACGTGCTGCGGCAAGGCGAGACCGCGGCACCCAACGGCACCTCGCGGCGGTCACGGGTGAGCGCGCGCGGGGGCCGGTAGTCGTGACCGCGACGGGTACCGCGGCACCGAGCGCGGCGACGGCACCGAGCGCGCCGGGCACCGACCTGCTCGCCGTCGACGGGGTCACCGTCCGGTTCGGCGGCGTGGTGGCCAACGACCAGGTGTCCATCGCCTGTCGCGAGGGCGCCATCACCGCCCTCCTCGGGCCCAACGGCGCGGGCAAGAGCACGCTGTTCGACGTGGTCACCGGCGCCCGCCGCCCGGCGTCGGGGCAGGTGACGTTCGCCGGTCGCGACATCACCAAGCTGTCTGCGTCCGGCCGGGCCCGCCTGGGCATGGCGAGGACGTTCCAGAACCTCGCCGTCGCCCGGGAGATGACGGTGTTCGACAACGTGTTCCTGGGCGCCGCCCGCTTCCGCAACTACGGGCCGGTGGCCGCCATGCTCGGCCTGCCCAAGGTCCGGCGCAACGACCAGTTGTTGCGAGAGATCACCATGCGGGCGCTGGAGGTCTTCGGGCTTCGCGACCTCGTGGACGTGCGGGCCGGTGGCCTGCCGTATGGCGACCTCCGCCGGGTGGAGCTGGCCCGAGCGCTGGCGCTGGGGCCCCGCCTCCTGATGCTCGACGAACCTGCGGCCGGTATGGACCGCCGGGAGACGGACGAGCTGGCCGACGCCCTGCGCCTCGTGCGGGACAGGTGGGGCATCACCATCCTCGTCGTCGAGCACGACCTCGAATTCGTGCGAAACGTTGCTGAACAAGCCTTCGTCCTCGACTTCGGCAAGGTGCTGGTGAGCGGCTCCGTCGGCGACGTGCTGGCCGACGAGGGCGTGCGAGCTGCCTACCTGGGGGCGGTGCGTGAGCATGCTTGAGCTCGAAGGTGTGCATGGCGCCTACGGCGAGATCAAGGCCGTCCGCGGCCTCGACCTCCAGATGGGCCCGGGCGAGACGGTTGCCCTGGTGGGACGCAACGGCGCGGGTAAGACCACCACGCTGCGCCTCATCGCCGGGGTGCTCGAGCCCACGCAGGGCGACGTGCGCTGGCTGGGCGGGAGCATCGTCGACCTGCCGCCCGAGGCCCGGGTGGAGAAGGGCATCGTCCTCGTACCCGAGGGCCGGGGCATGTTCCCCGGGCTCACGGTCGAGGAGAACCTCCGCATGGGCGCCTACTGGCGCAAGCCCAAGCCCCGGGAGTTGAAGGAAGGGCTGGACGAGGTCTACGGCCTGATGCCGCGGCTGTCCGAGCGGCGCCGGCAGGCGGCCGGGAGCCTGTCGGGCGGGGAGCAGCAGATGCTGGCGGTGGGCCGCGGCCTCATGAGCGATCCCCGGGTGCTGTTGTTCGACGAGCCGTCCCTCGGCCTGTCGCCCGCCATGGTCGGCTCGCTGTACGAACTGCTGCACGAGTTGAAGGAACGCAAGGTCGCCTTCGTGCTCGTGGAGCAGTACGTCCAGCTCGCCCTCGAACTGTGCGACAAGGCCATCGGCCTGAACAAGGGCGAGGTCGTGGTGTCCGGCTCGGCCGCCGAGGTGGTGGCCAGCGGGCGCCTCACCGATGTGTACATGGGGGGCTCGGAGCTGGAGTCCGAGCTGGAAGAGGAACTGCAGGAGCTCGGAGTCGTCGGGTAGCTGACCGATCTCGCGGAAGCCGCGGATCGACTGATACAGGGGGTAGCAGTGGTGAAGGCTGTGCACGAAAGGCCGTTGGGCCTCTACGTGGTGGTCCTGCTGGCGATATCGGTGCTCGCCACCGGCTGCGGGTCCCGCGTGACAGGCACCAGCACCCAGCAGGCAGGCGCAGTGGGGCAGCGAAGCTCTGGAGACAACGCCCCGTCCGGGGACCAGCAGGACTTGGGTGCGGCCGGGACGGACCCGGGCGCAGCCGCGACCGGAGGGGTTGCCGGGAGCGGCAGCGCCGCTGGCGGCGGCACGACCGCCGGTGCGGCGGCGGGAGCGAGCGGGGCGAAGGCGGCCACGTCGGGCGGGAGCAAGTCCACCGCGTCCGCCGACGCCAGCCTGCCTGACTCGGTGAAGATCTCCGGTCCCAGCTCGCAGGGCGTGTCCGACTCCGAGATCAAGGTGGGCGTGCTGGCGCCCCTCTCCGGCGTGGCCGGCTTCCTGGGTGAGAACGAACTGGACGCGGTGAAGGCGTACCTGTCCGACGTCAATGCCAGGGGCGGCGTGCGGGGCCGGAAGTACCGCATCATCTCGGCCGACACCCGGTTCGAGCCCGCCACCGAGGCCACTGCGGCCCGCCGCTTGGTGGAAGAGGAGCAGGTGTTCTTCCTGGTGTCCACCTTCTCGGACTCCATCGGCCCCTACGTCACCAGCAAGGGCATCCCCAACATGACGTTCGGGATCGTGCCGCCCGCCTTCTCGTCGAAGTACCCGACCACGTATCCGATCGGGCTCAACACCGTCGACTCCATCAACCAGATGGCGTACCTGCAGACCCAGGTGCTCAAGCAGCCCATCAAGACGACGGCCATCGTGTACGAGACGTCGAACATCCCGTGGGGCCAATGGCCCGACTACGCGGTGAAGGCGTGGACCCAGTGGGGCGTCGACGTGAAGAGCGTGGACCGCTTCAACGTGTCCGACGGTGACTGCACGTCGCTCGTGCTCAAGGTCCGCAACCTCAACATCGACTACTGGCAGCTCGCCAACAGCCTGGGCTGGCCCCTGTGCCAGCAGGCCATGGCTCGCCAGAACTGGGCGCCCAAGTTCGGGCGGGGTGGGCCCTACACGGCCGACGAGCACTTCGTGGGCCAGGCCGGCCAGGCCTCGGACGGCGTCTACGCCCTCACCAACGGCGTGCAGATCGCCCAGAACAAGGGCACGCCCTTCCCGTACGACCCCAGTGGGGTGGCGCCCGAGGTCGATCACTTCGTCGAGACCATGAAGAAGTACAGCCCCAAGAGCTCGGACATGGGCTCACTCGAGAACATCTGGTCGCAGGACTTCTGGTCGCAGGGGAAGCTCATCAACGAGTCCATCCGCCGGCAGTCGGACGCCATCACGTGGAAGGGCGTGAACCAGTGGATCCAGAGCCAGACCGCCTGGAACGGCGGGCTGGTGGCGCCGTCGAGCTTCAAGCCCACGTGCAAGACGGGCTCCTCGCCCGTCTGGATGTTCCAGTGGAAGTGGGACGGCCAGAAGCTCGTGCAGAGTGATTGGAAGCCGTACGGCGGTCCCCAGCCCATGCCCACCAAGGCCAAGGACGCCGTGGTCCCCGGAGCGGGCGACTGCTACATGACGGCGATGGCGGACGCCAAGCTCTGACATCGCGAGCCCTTCCCGCCCTTTCCCGTTCTCGTAACGCTGGCGCCGGCTATGGCGGCGTGAGCGTTACGAGAACGCCGGGCGGATGTCGACATTGGCAAACGAGGAGACGGACGTGGGTGTGTACAACCCGGCGATCGAGCACCTTTCGAGGGAGCGCGTGCTCGAGCTGCAGTGGCGGAAGCTGGCGTTCCAGCTCGACCACCTGTTCGCCAACAACCCGTTCTACGCGGAGCGGTTCCGCGCCGCCGGGGTGAAGTCGGGAGACATCACCTCGCTCCAGGCCTTCACCGAGGCCATCCCCTTCTGCGACAAGCAGGACCTGCTGGCCGACCAGCTCGCCCACCCGCCGTACGGCCTGCGGCTCGGCGTCCGCGAGGACCAGGTGGCGATGCCGTTCCTCACGTCGGGGACGTCGGGCATCGGCCAGGAGGCATACGGCCACACGTGGAGCGACGCGCTGCTGGCCGGCACCAAGTACCTCGAAGGCCCACTGTGGTGGGCCGGGCTGCGCAAGGGCGACCGCATCTTCGCCATGGCGCCCGTGGCCACGCTGGCGTTCGGCCTCATGGTCCAAGAGACGCTGCGGCTGGCCGGCTACCAACCGTTCCAGACGTTCGTGATGGACTCGGCGGCCAAGCTCCAGATGATGCAGCGGTTCCCACCCGCAGCCATCGTGGCCACGCCCGCCCATCTGGCCCGGCTCTCGTCCGTGGCCCGGGAGATGGGCATCGCCCCCCGGGACGCCTTCCCCACGTTGAAGGGCCTCTTCGTGGCCGGCCAGGCGTACCCGGCCGAGCTCGGCCCCCGCCTCGAAGAGCTGTGGGGCACCAAGCTGTACGAGACCTACGGGTCTTCGCAGGGCAACGGTCACATGGCGGCCACGTGTGAGCTGGGCGCGGTCCGGCCCGACGGCGGCCGGGGCGCGCTGCACATCTACGAGCACCGCGTGCTCCTCGAGGTGATCGACCCGGACACGGGCGAGCACGTGGCCCCCGGTGAGGAGGGCATGGCCGTCATCACCACCTTCGAGATCGAAGGTTCGCCCCTCGTCCGGTTCCGCACCAACGACCGGGCCCGCTACTTGGGCCACGAGTGCTCGTGCGGCAGGCCGTGGGCCATGATCGAAGCCGGGTCGATCGGCCGCTACGACGACATGGTCAAGGTCCGGGGCATGAACATCTGGCCCCAGGTTGTCGACGACGTGGTGTTCGCCGGGGGCCTGGTCGACGAGTACGTCGCCACCATCTCGGTCGACGACGGGGGCTTGGAGCAGATCGACCTCACGTACGCCCTGCTGGACTCGACCGCCGCTCAGATGAGCGAGGACGCCCGCCGTGACCTGGCCGCCGGCCTGGTGAAGCAGCTGAAGGCCAAGACCAACGTGACGTTCAAGGTTCGGGAGGTGGCCAGGACCGACCTGCCCGTCTTCGAGTTCAAAGCCGTCCGCTGGCACGACCGGCGCACCTCCGACCTGGCCAAGAAGGTGTGGTGATGGCGGCCGACCCCGCAGTGAACGACCCCGCAGTGAACGACCCCGCCGTACCTCTCCTGCGCGCCATGTTGGAGGACGCCAAGACGCTGGCCCGGCTGCCCCAGGACCCGGTGCTCGAAGGCCGGACCGGCTTCCTCGTGGCCTACCTGCACGACATCCTGCGGCTCAAGGATCCCTTCAACAGCATCGGGCATGTCGTTGAGTTCGAGTAGGCGCCCGGTGGGACCCGGACCCAGCACCGACGTCGTGCGCATCCCCGAGGAGTTCCCCACGCCGGGAACGGTGGCGGGCAAGCGGGTGGTGATCACCGGGGCCACTCGCGGGTTGGGCCGGGTGCTGGCGACCGCCTTCTCCCGGGCCGGGGCGCGCGTCGCCGTGGTCGGCCGCGACGAGACATCGGTGGCCAGTGCATGCGCCGAGCTCGACGGCGAGGTCATCGCCTGTCCGGGTGACATCCGCCGGCCCGAGGACAACGAGCGCATCGCCGATCGCGTGGTGGCCGAGTGGGGTGGCCTCGACGTGTGGGTCGCCAACGCCGGCGTGTCGCCGGTGGTGGGCGGGCCCCTCGACATCTCCCCCGAAGTGTGGGCCGGCGTCATCGAAGTGAACCTCACCGGCGTGTTTCTCGGCGCCCGGGCTGCGGCCCGGGTCATGGGGCCGGGCGGGCGCATTATCGCCACCGCGTCGGTGCTGGGCGAGCGGCCTCGGCGCGGGCTGTCGGCGTACTCGGCGTCCAAGGCGGGCGTCATCGGATTGGTGAAGGCGCTCGCCCTCGACCTGGCCCCGTCGGGCATCACCGTCAACGCCGTCAACCTGGGTTGGTTCGACTCACCCCTCATCGCCGGGTGGCAGCAGAACCCCCGGCTGGAGCAGTCGATCCTCGACCACGTCGCCCTCCGTCGCTGGGGCGCGAGCGAGGACCTCCCCGGCGCCTTCCTCTACCTCGCCTCGGACGCATCCGCCTTCGTCACGGGCAGTGCCCTCACGGTCGACGGGGGGTACCTCTGCGTATGAAGGCAATCGTCTGGCACGGTGCCCACGACCTCCGCTTCGAAGACGTCGCCGAACCCGCCGAACCCGGTCCCGGCGAGGCCATCGTGGAGGTGGCGTGGTGCGGCGTGTGCGGCACGGACCTCCACGAGTACACGGAAGGGCCCGTCCTCATCCGGCCCACGGCCCACGCCCTCACCGGCGAGGGGCCGCCGCTGGTGCTCGGTCACGAGTTCAGCGGGCGGGTGGTGGCCCTCGGCCCGGGGGTGGCCGGCTCGGGACCCGGCCTCGCCGTGGGCCAGCGGGTGGTGGTCGACCCCTGCTGGCGCTGTGGCACGTGCTACTGGTGCCAGCGGGGCGAGTACCACATCTGCCGCGTGGGTGGCTCGGTGGGCCTGATCTCGAACGGCGCCCTCGCTCGCTACGTGCGGGTGCAGGCGGCCGGCATCGTCCCCCTGCCCGACGCGGTGGACGACCGGGTGGCCGCTTTGGTCGAGCCCCTCGCCGTGGGCATGCACGCGGTGAGCAAGGGCGGTGTGCAGGCCGGTGATACCGTGCTGGTGATGGGCTTCGGCCCCATCGGGGCGGCCGTGCTGCTGGCCGCTCGGGCCGCGGGGGCCACGGGCCGGTTCGTCGCCGAACCGCAGCCCCACCGCCGCACGCTCGCGGAGGCGTTGGGCGCCACCGCCGCCTTCGACCCCAACGCAACGGACGTGCGCCGCGAAGTCTTCCTGCGCACGTCGCGCGTCGGCCCGGACGTGGTGTTCGACTGCACGGGCGTGCCCGGGCAACTGCCCGCGGCCATCGACGCCGCCCGCCGCGGCGGGCGGGTGGTGGCGGTGGGAGTCGGCCACGGCGGCGCGACCGTCGAGACCAACAAGATCGTGCTCTACGAGCGCCAGCTCATCGGATCGCTCGGGTACCAGCACGACCTTCCGCGGGTCGTGCGCCTGCTGGAGGCGGGCGCGCTGGACCCTCGCCCGCTGATCACCGCCGAGGTGCCGCTGGCATCGGCGGTGGAGGGCGCGTTCGACGCCCTGGTCCGCGACCGCAGCCACACCAAGGTGCTCGTCGACGTCGGAGGAGGATGAGGGTGGACTTCGGTCTCACCGATGACCAGCAGGGACTCAAGCAACTGTGTCGCGACTTCGCTCGGCGTGAGATCGCGCCCAACGCCGGCGAGTGGTGGGAGAAGGAGGTCTTCCCCACCGACGTGTTCCGCCAGATGGGCGAGCTCGGTCTCATGGGCCTGCTCGTCCCGGAGGACTACGGCGGCACCAACGCCGGCATGGTCGCCTACGTGGCGGCCATGGAGGAGATCGGAGGGGCCGATCAGTCGGTGGGAGCGGCCTGGAACGCCCACATCACGATCGGGTCCTTGCCCATCCTGGCGTTCGGCACCGAGGCACAGAAGCAGCGCTGGCTGCGGCCGCTGGCAGAAGGTCGCAACATCGGCGCCTTCGGTCTCACCGAACCGCAGGCCGGGTCGGACGCCGCGGGCATCCGCACGCGAGCCGAGCGGGACGGGGACAGCTGGGTCGTCAACGGGACGAAGATGTTCATCTCCAACGCCGGCACCGACATGTCGCTCGGCGTCACCATCCTGGCCGTGACCGGGCGAGATGGCGACGGCCACAAGCAGTTCGGCTCCTTCTTCATCCCGGACGACACACCGGGATACACGAAGGGCGAGCGGCTGCGGAAGGTGGGCTGGCACGGGCTCGACACCCGGGAGCTGGTGTTCGACGACTGCCGCGTCGGGGCCGACCACCTCATCGGCGAGGAGGGCCACGGCCTTCGCCAGTTCCTGAAGGTGCTGGGCGCCGGGCGCATCTCCGTGGCCGCGCTGTCGTTGTCGCTCGCCGCCGCCGCCCTGGACATGGCCGTGGCCTACGCCCGGGAGCGCACCCAGTTCGGCCGGCCCATCAGTGGCTTCCAGGCGATACAGCACAAGTTGGCCGACATGGCCACGCAGGTGGAGGCGGCCCGCGGTCTCGTCTACCGGGCGGCCTGGTTGTACGACGCCGGCCTGCCCTTCGACAAGGAAGCGGCCATGGCCAAGCTGTTCGCCTCCGAGGTCGCCAATCGGGTCGCATCGGACGCCGTCCAGGTGCACGGCGGCTACGGCTACATGCGGGAGTCGGCCATCGCCCGTTTCTTCTGCGACGCCAAGATCCTCGAGATCGGGGAGGGCACCAACGAGATCCAACGTTCGGTCATCGCCCGGAGCTTGGGATGTTGACGACAGTTCGTTTCGGAGCCGACAAAACCAGGAGAACAGCTGTCATTCCCCTTTACAGCTGTGTCCGAAATGTTCTACCATCGTGTTAGGTGAATTTATTTCTCGCGCGAGCACAGGCTCGTGGCAGGCTGGAGGAATGCCATGACGAGATCGCTTATCCAGGCTCACGAGCGCGTGAAGACGCTCGACTGGGAGCCGACCTATGCGGAGCGTCCCGTCCGCTACGAGACGAAGTACCACATCCCGTCGAAAACGAAGGATCCGTTCCGCCAGCTGCTCCGTGACTTCCTTGCCATGGAGGCGGAGAAGGACGATCGGGCCTACGGCGGGCTGGTCGATGTGCTGGCCCGCACGGATGCGGTGAACAAGGCCGATCCGGTCTTCTCCGAGATCCTGAAGCCGCTCCTCCCGGCCCTGCGTGACGGCGAGTACTACGCCATGCAGAGCATGATGATGATCGGCGACGCGGTGGAGAACGCCGAGCTGCGCCAGGGCTACCTGGCCCAGGAGCTCGACGAGGTCCGCCACGTGCAGTCGGAGGCGTGGCTGGCCCGCTACTACGCCAAGCACTACCACGACCCGGCCGGCTTCGCCGTCGGCGGCAAGGTGCGGGAGTGGAACCCGATCCTCATGGCGTTCCGGTCGGCCGTGTCGACCTTCATCGCTAAAGACGACCCGATCCAGGGCTGCCTGAGCCTCCAGGTCGTCTCGGAGACCTGCTACACCAATCCGCTGTTCGTGGCGATGACCGAGGTGGCGGCCAAGAGCGGCGACGCCGTGCTCCCCAGCCTCTTCCTGTCGATCCAGTCCGACGAGGGCCGGCACATGGCCAACGGCTACGCCACGCTGGCCGCCGTCCTCCAGGACGACCGCAACATCCCGATCCTCCAGCAGGACCTGGACGAGATGTTCTGGCGGATCCACCGGGTCACCGACCTGCTACTGGCCGTGCTGTTCGACTACCAGCGCGACCGCAGCATCGACACCCGGCCCTACCACGAGTTCTGGGACGAGTGGATCTACCACGACTTCGGTGGGAGCTACCTCGGCAAGCTGGAGAAGCACGGGCTGCACGTGCCCGAGTCCCTGCACCGGGCCCGCCGGGACATCATGTGGATGGGTCACACCGGCGCGCTGTTCCTCTACGCCCTGTGGCCGCTCAACTTCTGGCGCCAGGCTCCCCTGCCGGAGAGCAGCTTCGAGTACTACGAGCACCACTACCCCGGCTGGTACCGCTACTTCGGCCCGTTCTGGGAGGACGCCGTCTACAAGTCCGACCCCGCCAATGGCAGCCTGGCTCTCGAGGCGTTCCCCGAGGTGCCGCCACTGTGCCGGGTCTGCCTCGTGCCCTGCGTGTTCCCCCGGGTCGACGCGGCGGAGGTCTACGTCGAACACTACGGCGATCGGAACCATGCGTTCTGCTCCACCAAGTGCCAGGAGATCTTCCACCGCACCCCTGAGCAGTACATGAGCCACGTCAACTTCGGCGAGAAGTTCCACAACTGGGAGCTGGCCGACGTGATCGTCGAGCTCGGCCTCCTCCGGGAAGACGGCAAGACGCTCATCGGGCAGCCGCACTTCAACACCGAGCGGATGTGGACGATCGACGACATCCGCCGGATCGGCTGGGTCCTCCGGTACCCGCTGGCCGACAAGGGCGTTTACTCCTACTCGTCCAATTGACGGAGCTGCATTCGATGGAACCCATCGCACTACTGCCGGAGGGGATCGCCGGCAAGCGGGACTTCGACTACATCCCGCCCCAGGGGCGCCGCCTCACCGAATACGAGGCGGTCACCTGCTACACCCAGCCCCAGCCGGAAGTCGGCGGTCTGCAGACGGCCGGCCATCTCATGCTTCGCAATGACGGGCGACCGGTGTACGACCTGGCCAGCACGAAGCTCCAGGCCGCCGACTGGTTCGCCTTCCGCGACCCCAACCAGATGTGGCAGCGCCCCTACTACGACCTCCAGGCCGAAGCCGAGCGGGCCATCGACCGGGCCACCAACCTGGCCGTCTCGACCGGCATGCTGGCCTCGATCGACCCGGCTTGGTTGAGCCGCGGGGTGAGCGACACCTATCTCCCCTACGCCCACGTCGAGTACGGACTGTTCCGCACGCTCAACTGCGCCGCCCGAGAGGCGCTGTCGGACACCGTGACGCAGTGTCTCGTGTTCAATGCCTCCGACAAGCTCCGCCACGCCCAGGCCATCTCGATTCTCGGTCTCGACCTCGAGGGGCAGGTGCCGGGCTTCGACGGCACCCGGGGGCGGACGCTGTGGCTGGAGGATGACGGCTGGCACGACGTTCGCCGCCTCATCGAGGAACTGATGTGCATCGCCGACTGGGGCGAGGCCACGGTGGCGGCCAACCTGGCGGTGGAGCCGCTGCTCGGCGATCCTCTCCGCCGGCTCGTGTTCGGCCTCCACGCCGGCCGCCGGGCTGACAGCATTGTGCCCGTCATCGCCGCGACAGCCACGGCCGACTGGCAGCGCAACGCCAACTGGACCGTCGAGTGGTGTCGGTTCACCGTTGCCGCCGACGAGCCCAACCGGGCGATCCTCGTCGGCTGGCGCAGGCAATGGCTCGACCGGGTCCGGCCGGTGGCCGAAGGGCTGTTCGGCCGGCTGGAGAAGGACCTGGAAGCGGACGGGCTGGCGGCGCAGGCCCGGGCGGCCGGCGAGGAGCA
>Ga0070741_10008315_pt1 | contig 20911 bp, 16 predicted proteins | sample Coa_R1_4_FD_66440 | JGI IMG/M metagenome (GOLD analysis project Ga0070741, IMG submission 66440) | Surface soil microbial communities from Centralia Pennsylvania, which are recovering from an underground coalmine fire - Coalmine... | ecosystem: Environmental > Terrestrial > Soil > Unclassified ...
GGTCCAGGCCCGTTTGACGATCTCCAGCGTCTCGGCGAAGCGCTCGCGGCTTTCCTCATAGGGAACGCCGTAGGCCTCATAGGTGCGGGGAAACCCGCTGCGTCCGACACCGAAGATGAGCCGTCCGTCGCTGATCTGGTCGACGGTGGCGGCTTCCTCGGCGAGCCGCAGCGGATGGCAGAGCGGCAACACCTGGACTGCGGTGCCGATCTTCATCCGCCGCGTGCGCTGCGCAATGGCGGCGGCCAGAATCAACGGCGATGCCAGCACCGAGCGATCGGGCACGAAATGCAGCTCCGCAAGCCACATGGCGTCGAGCCCCCACGCCTCGGCGGCGTCGACCAGCGCAAAGGACTGCGCGAAGGCTTCCGCTTCGCTGGTGTCCCGGGATTTTTGAAACTCGTGGAATAAACCGAATTCCATTGCCCCTCCCCGCCCGCTTTTTGGCGGCGATAGTAACGGACCCCGGAACGGATGGAAACGCCGCGGTTGCGCCGACCGGCCGGAACTTCGCGCGCGCAAACGACTCTTCACCTTCTCGTCGCCTTTGCCGAGACGGGACGGCTTCGTTAAATCACAGCTTTTATGCCGATCGGCAAGCCCGGTCTTACTTGGTTTGCAGCGCCACGACCGGTTGCCATTCTTCTGCAGCGCCGGATTGCATCAAGCCCTTGCAGCGCTCGAGCATCATCTGAGCCGGACGATCCTGGGGGCGACCGCGAAGCGCCACCTCGAAGTCGAGCGCGGCGCCGGCAAAATCCCGTTCGCGGTATCTCGAGAGTCCCTGCTCGTAGCGCGCGATCCAGCTCGATTGCTCGAGGGTCGCCTGCTCGAGGAGGCCGATCAACTCGTGAACGGCAAGTCCCTCGGTCCGGCCGTAGACCGCGATGCTGTCGAGCTCGCGGGTCACCAGGGCATCGCCGATCAGGCGCTTCGTCTCCGTGCCGATCAGGATTTGAGTGCCGTATTGCTTGTTGGCTCCCTCCAGGCGGCTGGCGACGTTCACGGCGTCGCCGATCACGGTGTAGTTCAGCCGCAGCTCCGAGCCGATATTGCCGACCAGCATCCGGCCGGAATTGATGCCGATGCGAATTTGCAAGGGATGGCCGAAATCGTCGTTCACGCCGGCGGCATCGATCACGCGGCGGCAGGCCAGCGCCGTGCGGCAGCACAGCAGGGCATGATCCGCCTGCGTCGTCGGCGCGCCCCAGAACGCCATCACGGCGTCACCGATGAACTTGTCGATCGTCCCGCCGTGAGCGACGATCACTTCCGATGCGACGTCGAGATAGCGCGACAGCAACGGCACCACGCGATCGCCCATGCGCTCGGACAATCCGGTGAAGCCCGCGATGTCGATGAACATCACCGTCAGCTGCTGGATCGATCCGCCCGGCTTTGCCTCGACGCCCTGACGCAGCAGCAAGCGGACGAGATCGGCCGGTATGAACTTGCGAAAAGCGGACAGGCCCGCCGCCATCTCCGCGATTGCGCCCGACAGGCTCGAAATCTCGGCAAGCCGCGAGGGGTGGCGGCGCACCCGGTCGAGCGCAAAAGCCTCGACATGGCGGATTTCACCGACCACGCGGGCAAGCGGCACCGCGATCAGCGAACGCGCCAGCACGGCCGAAAGCAGCGCCGCGAGCAATGCGCCGACGGCGAGGCCGACGACGAGCCGCCGCAAGGTTGTTTCCACGGGCCCGAGGAATTCGGCTTCAGGGATCACGGTCGCGAGCGACCAGCCCGGAAAGGGCAACGGCGTCAACGCGACCTCGTAGGCCGCGCCGCCAAAGCTGAGCCTTCCCTGCCACGCATTCTTGCCGCCGCCGTTGCCGGCCTGCGCCAGCGCCATGCGGGCGAGCGGCAGCAACGGTTTCTCGCGCTTTGGCATATGAAGCTCATCGGCCTCCAAGTCGGGGGCCGCGATGAGATCGCCGCTGCCGTCGAGGATGAAGGCGGTTCCGGTGCGGCCGACCGCGAGCTGGGCAAGGAAGCGCGCAAGCCGGGAGTATTCGATGATGATGGCCAGCACCCCCTGACGCTCGTGGTAGACGTCGATCGGACCCGCGAAGGCGATCGCTGGACGCTCGCCGATCGGGTGGTCCTTGACCCTGAACCACTGCGGGCCCTCCGCGGTCATGCCGGTCTTGAACCAGACCTGGTCGGTGACGCGAAAATCCGAGGGCTCGAAGCGGCGCGTCTCGAATTCGATGTCGCCGGGGATCACCCGATATTCGTCGACCCTGCGCTGCCCGACGTGATCGGTCCGCGAAATCTCCATCATCTCCAGATGGCCGTCGCCGAGCTTGTGCGCGGCGAAAAACGAGCCGTCGGGCCAGCCGAACGCGACCCAGGAGATCGTTGCCTGTGATTGCAGCTGCGACAGGAAAACGAATTCGCGCTTGTCGGCTTCCCTGGTGTCGAGCACGTTCTGCAGGAACAGCGTGCGCACGGCGGTGTGCGCGGCGTGCGCCTCGTCGACGATCGCCGACACTTCCTTGCGCACGGCGGCCACGATCTGCTCGTTGATGGTGGAGGCGAGCTGCCGGCTGATCGATCCCGCCGTGCGCCACCACAGCAGGCTGGTCGCCGCAGCCGTGAGCAGGATCGCGGTCAGGACCAGCACCGAGATCGCGGCGCCGATGCTGATCGTCAATCTTCCGCCAAGTCCGCGAGGCGGCTGCGATCCGGAGGCGCTTGGGCGTTGAACGGCGTTCATGCTGGCTTCGCCCTGCGGGTTAGTGATCCGATTCCGAAGCAGGCATTGGCAATACGCCGGCGGCCAGCGCCTTGTTACGAGGGCATCCTCAAGTGGAACGGTTTTCTCAAGCTCAGCGACACTGCCGTTGCGCTGTTCACGGACGAGTTCATGTTGCACCTGCCGGGGGGGCCCTATCACTATCCGTTTCCGGCGGTGATGGCGTTCCTTTTCCGGTTGCGGCGAAATCGGTTTCCCGATTCTCCTCGTGCTGGGTCTCGGCACACGCGTCGCCGCACTTGGGTTGCTGTTCATGACGCTCGTCGTGGAGTTGACCGTGCCCGATGGGTGGCCGATCCACATCACCTGGGCCGCGATGGCGCTCGGGATTATCGCCTGGGGGCCGGGGCCTTTCTCGATCGACGGCTGGTTGAGAGGGCGTAACGGGCGATCGTAACCACGCGCCGCTCCAAAAAACGGAATTGAAGCCGGCATGGCTTGCGCTGTCCGGCAAGTGAGATGACGGTCCCGCATTTTCGGCCGCGCCACGATCAGGCCCGCGCGCCGATGCTTCCGCTCCGGCGCCACAGGTTTCTCGATCCAGCCTCTGGCCGAGCGCGCAGACTTGGTTCATGATTGCGTCGCATAGCCGGCCGGCCGGCGGGATGCCACACAAATAAAAACAACCAGCGCGTACGGGGAAATGCCATCGAAAATCAGATGAGGGAGGCAATGTCATGACTGTGACTGCAATCGCCAATGGTCCAATGTCGGAAGTCGAGCATCAGTCGGCGCTGCGCCGCGCGGTGATCGCAAGCACGGTCGGGACCACCATCGAATGGTACGACTTCCTCATCTACAGCACGGTCACCGGCCTCGTCTTCAACCATGTCTACTTCCCCGCCTCCGATCCCTGGATCGGCACGCTGCAGGCGTTCGGCGTGTATTTCATCGGCTTCGCGGCGCGGCCGGTCGGCGCCCTGATCTTCGGCCATTTCGGCGACCGCATCGGCCGCAAGGCGACGTTGATCGTCACCCTGCTGATGACCGGCATTGCCACCGCCGCGGTCGGCCTGGTGCCCGGCTATGACAAGATCGGCATCTGGGGCGCTGTGATCCTCACGGTCCTGCGCCTGATCCAGGGCATCGGCGTCGGCGGCGAATGGGGCGGCTCGGTGCTGCTGGCGATGGAGTGGGCGCGCACCAACAAGAACCGCGGCTTCCTGACATCATGGCCGCAGTTCGGCGCGCCGGCCGGACTGTTCCTGGCCAACGTCGCGGTGCTGTTCTTCAGCTGGTACTCGGGCGATCAGTTCCTGGCCTGGGGCTGGCGCATCCCGTTCCTGATGAGCATCATCATGGTGGCGATCGGCTTGTGGATCCGGCTCGGCATCCTCGAGACTCCGGTGTTCCAGCGCCTCGTCGCCGAGAGCAAGATCGAGCGCGCGCCGATAATCGAGGTGCTGAAGCGCCAGCCGCGCGAAGTCATCCTGTCCGCGCTGGTGCGGATGGCCGAGCAGGCCCCGGGATACATCTTCAACGCCTTCGTGCTCACCTACGGCACGCTGGTGGTGGGCGCCTCCCGCGATCTCCTGCTCTCGGGCCTGGTCGCCATGACCGCGCTCGGCTTCATCACCGCGCCGCTTGCCGGTGCGCTGTCGGATCGCATCGGCCGGAGGACGGTCTACATCGCCGGCTGCGTGATCGTTGCCGCGTTCACCTTCGTCTATTTCGCGATGCTCGACACCAAGGATCCGACGATCATCTTCATCGCGGTGGCGCTGTCGTTCATCCCCGTCATGATCATGTACGGTCCGGAGGCCGCGCTGATCGCGGAGGCGTTCACGCCGCGGCTGCGCTACAGCGGCGCCTCGATCGGCTATCAGCTCGCCTCGATTATCGCCGGCGGGCCGGCGCCGTTCATCTCGACCTGGCTGTTCTCGACCTACAAGTCCGCGACGCCGATCGGCATCTATGTCTGCGTCTGCGCCGCGATCAGCATCTGCTCGGCGTTGTTGCTCCCCGACCAGACCAACAAGGAGATCTCGCACGAGGTGAACTACGGCAACGCGTGAGGGCGCGCGTCAAATCCGCTCCGCTTAACGGACCTGAGGTCCGCAAGCGGAGTGGCGTGCTTCAGGTGGGACCCGGGACCTGGATGGCTCGTTCGGGCGCGGCGGCGTGCCACTGCTGCCGCGCGACCAGCACGCCGATCAGCAGCAAATTGAGAAGGTTGGCGCCAAGGCCCGCCGCAAAGGCCGGCGCGTAAGTGCCGAAGTGATCGTAGAGCAGGCCGGCAAGCCAGCCGCCCGCGGCCATGCCGAACCCGCCGCTGAACAGCAGCAGCGTCGGAATGCGCCAGGAGGCCTCCGAGGCCGGAAACAGCTCGCGCACGGCCAGCACATAGGCCGGGATGATGCCGGAAAAGCCGAGCCCGAACGCGGCCGCCACGGTGAACAGGCCGGTCTCGTTCTGGGTGAACAGAAAGCCCGCGATCGATGCGGCCTGCCAGGCGGATGCGATCAGCACGGTGGCGAGGCCGCCGATGCGGTCCGAGATCACGCCCCAGATTTGCCGGCTCAGGAAGGCGGTGCCGAGCAGCACCGACAACATCAGCGCGCCGATCGAGCGGCTGATGCCGAGATCGGTGCAGAACGCGACCAGATGGCCCTGCGGCATCGCCATCGGAATGCAGCACAGCACGCCGGCGACGCACATCATCGCGAAGACCAGATTGCGCGGCAGGCCGAACAGGCGGGTTTGACGCCCATCGCCGCCAAGCGCGGCAGAGGGAAGGAACATCTCGGGCGGATGACGAAAGTAAATCGCAGCCAGCGGCAAGACGACCGCGATCTCGGCAATGGCGTAACAGAGCATGGTCTGGCGCCAGCCGAAGCCGGCGATGGCGCGCTCGAACACCGGCGGCCAGATCGCGCCGGCGAGATAGCTGCCGCTCGAGATCAACGCCAGCGCCGAGCCGCGCCTGCGATCGAACCAGCGGCTGACATAGATGTACATGGGCGCATTGATGCCGCCGAGCCCGATCAGGCCCATGAACAAGCCGTGCCCGATCCACAGCGCCCAGGGCGAGCCCAGGGTCGAGATCGAAAGCCCGACACCGATCATCAGGGTTCCGAAAATCACCGTCCAGCGCGTGCCGACGCGGTCGGCGATGCGGCCCATCAGGATGCCGCCGGCGCCCTGGCCGAACCAGGCCAGCGAGCTCGCCAGCGCGGGAATCGAGCGCGTGCCGCCGAGTTCGCCGGCGATGTCCTTGAGCGCGACCGCAATGATCCAAGCGGAGCCAAACGCCATCATCATGACGAGGAGCGCCACCGAGGCGACGACCCAGGACTCGCGCGTTTCTATCGTGGAGGTCGATTGCAGCATGGATGTGTGTCCCGGCCGGATGTTTGACGGATCGCAGCCGGAAGCTGCCCTCACCTCGCCTGATGCCGACCGTTGTGGCTCGCTCGCACCAGCCGCCCCGGCATCGCGCCGGTGTGCTCGCCGCGCTCGAAGATGGGAATGCCGGCCGCGATCGTAGCCTCATAGCCGTTCACGCGCTGAACAAAACGCCGGCCGCCCGCCGGCATGTCGTGCACGAGCTCCGGCTTGTGCAGCCGCAAGCGGTCGAAGTCGATCAGGTTGACGTCGGCGCGCATCCCCGGCGCCAGCCGGCCGCGGTCGGACATGCCGAAGAAGTCGGCGGTCTCGCTGGTTTGCCGCTTGACCAGTTGCTCGAGCGGCAGACGCGGCCCGCGGCGGCGGTCGCGGCCCCAATGCGCCAGCATGAAACTCGGCAGTCCGGAATCCACGATCGAGGTGCAGTGCGCGCCGCCGTCGCTAAGACCGAGCAGGCAGGCGGGATCGTTGAGCATCCGGTGGATCGGCTCGTGATCGCCGGTCACGTAATTCACCACCGGAAAGAACAGATACTGGTTCTGCTCGACGATGTAGTCGTAGGCGATCTCATCGGGTGAATGGTTGGTGCGCGCCGCGATCGCGGCCACGCTCTTTTCCGGACCCGGCTCATAATCCGGCGGATCGTCCATGGTGAAGAACTTGTCCCAGCGGCTGGTGACGAGCTGGCGGAACTGGGAGAGTTTCGCGACCTCGGCCTCCGACGGCTTTTCGGCCAGGATTTTCCGCCGCAGCTCCGGATCGAGCAGCCGCCTGCGCTGCTCTTCGATGGGAAGGTGTTCGAGGGTCTTGTAGGTCGGCCGAACAGTAAAGGGATTAAGCGCGGTGCCGATGCCCATCATCACGCCGATCGGACGGCCGGCGATCTGCGCGGTGAGCGGCAGGCCGTCGGCGCGCGCCGCATGCACCGCCTTCATCAGGCGCTGCCAGCGCTCCGGATCCTCGAAGCGGTCGGTGAGCAGGAACCAGACCGGGCGGCCGGTCTCCCTGGCCTGCTTGCGCATCCAGCGCAGCTCGTAATCCTCGTCGTCGAAGTCGCTGTTCATGCCGAAGGTGCCGCTGCCGAGTTCGCCGAGCGCCGAGCCGATGCCGAGCAGCTCGTGATCGTCGGCATCGCGGGAGGCGACGAGCTCCCCGTCCGGCGTCTTGTGCGAATCCGTCCGCGAGGTGGTGAAGCCGAACGCGCCCGATCGCATCGCCTCCAGCGTGATCCGCCGCATCTCGGCGATGTCGTCGGCGGTGGCTTTTTCCCGGCGGACGGCGCGGTCGCCCATCACATAGACCCGCATCGGTAGATGCGCCGCTTGCGCGGCGATATCGATGACGCGCTCGCGGCTATCAAGCGCATCCATGAACTCGGGAAACGTCTCCCACTCCCAGGTCAGGCCCGCCGACAGCACCGGGTTCGGGATTTCCTCGACGCCCTCCATCAAGTCCATCAGGGCCTGGCGATGATGCTTCTTCACCGGCGCAAAACCCACGCCGCAATTGCCGAACAGCACGGTGGTCACGCCATGCCAGCATGAGGGCGCCAGCAGTGGATCCCACATCGCCTGGCCGTCATAATGGGTGTGCACGTCGACCCAGCCGGGCGTCACCATCAGCCCGGCGGCATCGATCTCGCGCCTGCCCGGTCCTTGCTTGCCGCCGACCGCCGCGATCTTGCCGTCGGCAATGGCAACGTCGCCGCTGAAGGCGGCCTTGCCGGTGCCGTCCACGATGGTGCCGCCACGAATAACGATGTCGTGCATGCCAGCCTCCCGTTTGCGCCGCGGCGCCTGGTGGCGCGCAGAATCTGTTTTTGTTGGTCGAGTATCGCCTGACGGCCGGGCGGGAGACCAGTGGTTGCGGCGTATCCCTCCCCTGCGCAAACAGTACGCCAATTTCCACGACGCGAGAAGGCGACGCAGCCGGGAGGACCAATACGGTGCCGTCCGGCATTGGACCTCGCATCCACGAGAAATGGGAGTTAGGCTCGACAACCGCCGGCGCGACGAAGTGGACACGATATGATCAGGGGTATCGGCATTCGGCCGATCATATTCTCCGTCAATTGCTACGTGGCGACCATCCTCACGATGTTCGTGGCTTTCAGCCTCGACTTGAAGAGTCCGGGCTGGGCCATGACCACTGTCTATCTGACCAGCCAGCCGCTGTCCGGCGCCATGCGGGCCAAGGCTCTCTATCGCGCCATCGGCACGTTCGTCGGCGCCGCCGCCATGGTCGCCATCGTCCCCAATCTTGTCGACGCGCCCGAGCTGACGACGCTTGCGATCATACTTTGGGTGGCGCTCTGCGTTTTCGTTTCGCTGCTCGACCGCACGCCGCGATCGTACATGTTCGTGCTCTCCGGCTATACCGCGGCCTTGATCGGCTTCCCGAGCGTGCTGGCGCCTGACACGGTGTTCGACACCGCGGTGTCGCGCGTCGAAGAGATCACGCTCGGCGTCGTCTGCGCCGCCATCGTTCACAGCCTCTTCTTTCCGAAAAGCGCGTTTTCCGCCTTTGAGCAAAAATTGGGAAGCGCGGTTTCGGACACGCGCCGTTGGCTGGCAGACGGCTTGACCCAGCAGGCGACCCCGGAAGTCGACATGGAGCGGCGCCGGATCGCCGCAGACATCACCGAGCTCTATTTGCTCGGCACGAGCTTGCGCTTCGACACCTCGCCGCATCGACCGGATATCGCCGCCATTCGCGCCTTCGATCGCAAGATCGTGGCGCTGTTGCCGCTGGTGAGCGCCATCGAGGATCGTCTGACGCTGCTTCGGCGCATTGGGCCGCTCGATGCAAGGCTGACGCGGGTGCTGGCCGACGTCGACGATTGGATGAAGCTCGATGCGCCGGGCGACCGGCAGCGTGCGGAAGAGCTCAAGCTGGCCTGCGCCGCGGTGACACCGGCCGTCGGCCCGCAATCGGGCTGGGCGGATCTCGTGACGGTCAATGTCACCGTTCGATTGATCGAGCTCATCGACTCCTGGCAAGCCTGCCTCGATTTCACCGCGTATCTCGCCGATCCCGCGCAGGCGCCGAGTGCCGACATTCGCGCAGCCGCCGAGCAGATCGGGCCCAAGCCGATGCATACGGATCCGGGGATCGCGTTATTGTCGGCGTTCGCGGCCGCCGTCGCGATGGGGATCTGCGCGTTCTTCTGGATCGCGACCGCATGGCCGGAAGGCGGCGCGGCCGTTGCCTTTGCCGCCGTGGCTTGCACTCTCTTTGCGTCCCTGGACGACCCGACGCCGACCATTCGCAATATTACGCTTCTCCTGGCGTTGTGCATTCCGATCGTGCTTCTCTACCAGTTCTTCGTGTTGCCCGCGATCGGCGGATTCGTGCTGCTTTGCGCCGTGCTTGCGTTCGTCCTGATTCCGGCCGGCCTGCTGATGGCGATCCCGGCCTATGCGCCGGTCGGCCTGGCGCTCGCCCTGGGCTTCAATGTCGAATTGAGCCTGCAAACGAGCTACACCGCCGATCTCGCGGCCATCGTCAATTCCAACAGCGCCTTTGTGCTCGGCGGCGTCGTGGCCTTGATCGTGACGCGGCTGATGCGGGCGATAGGCACCCAGGCCAGCGCGCGGCGCCTGATGCGGGCGATCTATCGCGACCTCGCCGACCTCGCCGCCGGCCGCTCGCATCCGACCCGCGAGCAATGGGTCAGTACCATGATGGATCGCGTGGCGCTGTTGCTGTACCGGCAACCGCGCTTCGAGCCCCGTCCGCAGCATGAATTCGCCGATGCGCTCGAAGATCTGCGGCTCGGCGTCAACATGATCGAGACACGGACGATCGCGCCCGCCATGTCGAAGCCGGCGCAAGACGCGCTGGCGACGATGTTCCCGGACCTGGCCGCGCATTTCCGGGCCCTGGCGCGCGGCCGTGTAGCGCAGCTTGACGAGGATTTGTTGCAGAAGATCGACAATGCGGTCGGCGAAGTGGCGGCCTGCACCGCGGCCACGCACGCTTGCGTCGCCGCGATTGTCGGCTTGCGGCAGACCCTCTATCCTGATGCTCAGCCGTATCGGCCAAGGCAAATGGAACAACGGGCTGCCGCAGCGCCATTGGGGCCGAGCGAAGCCAGCAGCGTGACATGATCGGAGCGTATCGTGATCGGCGAGTTCGATATCTACGGCGTGTACTTTCCGGCTTTCGCGATCTTCGCCGCCATCGCCTTCCTGCTTCAGGTCGCGATCAAGCGGCTCCTGAATGCCTACGGCCTCTATCGTCTGGTCTGGCATCGCGCCCTGTTCGACCTCGCAATCTACGTCATTCTGCTCGGCGTCGTCACAGCGGCGGGTGCAAGCATCCTGCCGCTGGCATGAAATGGTGGACGTGAAATCTCGAGGATGAAGCGATGAAAAACCTTCTCACCTCTGCCGGCCGCATGCTTGTCACGCTCGTTGCGGTCGCGGCAGCGATTGCCGTCGGCTGGCAGCTCTGGAGCTACTACATGCTCGAGCCGTGGACGCGTGACGGCCGCGTGCGCGCCGATGTCGTCACGGTTGCCGCCGACGTTTCCGGCCTCATCAGCGACGTCTTCGTTCACGACAACGAAAAAGTGAGCAAGGGCCAGCAGCTGTTTCGAATCGATCAACGGCGCTTTCGATATGCGCTCGATCAGGCGAAAGCCGATGTCGCGAGCCGGCAGGTCACGCTCGACCAGGCCAAACGCGATCTCGAACGCAGCAAGGCTCTGAGCAGCGCCGCGATTACCGTCCAGCAGGTCGAGCAGCGGCAGCAGGCGGTCGACGTCGGTCAGGCCGAACTCGACGCGGCGAACGCGGCGCTCGAGGTCGCGATGCTCAACCTCGAGCGCTCGACGGTCGTGGCGCCGATCAACGGCATCGTCGCCAATTTCAATCTCCTGCCCGGGCGCTACGTCAATGCCGGTGCGGCTGTGTTTGCGCTGATCGGCTCCGACACGTTCCGCGTCGAGGGTTATTTCGAGGAAACCAAGCTGCAGCGCATCCATATCGGCGAACAGGCGACGGTCAAACTGATCGGTGATGCACGCGTGCTGTCGGGACACGTCGAGAGTATCGCTTACGGTATCGAGGATCAGAACCGCAGCACCAGCAGCGAGCTGTTGGCTTTCGTCAATCCGACCTTCAGCTGGGTGCGGCTGGCGCAGCGCATTCCCGTGCGCATCAAGCTCGACAATGTGCCGCCGGACCTTCTCCTCGTGGCCGGTCGCACGGCCACCGTATCGGTCGGGAAGATCAGCAGGTGGTGAAGGGGCCGCCTTCCGCGCAGCGTGGAAATTTGACGGTCCGGCGGTCGCAACACACTGACCCACTCTCCAGCTAACAGCCGCGGCAAATGCCGGTGAAGTGGGAAACCTCCGGGTGGCCGCGCCGGCGCGACGGCGTCTTGCTCTTGGGCTCGACCGCATACTCGCTGATGATCCGCGACGAACCGCCGGGCGTGGACGGCGGTGTGACGCTGCGTATTGGCGCCGTCTGGTACGAGTTGACCACGGGAGCCGGCGTGTTGCTGCGCAACGCCGGCACGCCCCCGGCGTTGCCGATGCCGCTGGGGTCGGAGGCAGACCTGGGATTGGCGGGACCGTAGGGGATGCCGTTGATCGGCGCATTGCCGGCGCCGGCCGAACCGGCGGGCGGTGTCAACTGCGCGACGGCTTGCCCCGGAAGCAGCAGGCAGCCGAGCAAGGCAAAAACAAGCACAGCGATGCGGGACATCGGGGACCTCCGCGAGCTCTTCAACGGAGATCTAGGCCGCGAGTTCCCGGAAACCAAGGCCAACGGCCAAGCACTCAATTGTCGAAATCGGTGTCGTTGCCCTGCGGCACCGGGGCGCCGGTCCGGAATTTCGCTCCGCCACGCGGCTCGCGCGGCGCCGCCCGCTCGGAGGGATCGCGGCCCACTTTCGGCTGCAGCGTCACGAGATCGATGAACACATCGGCCTGGCGGCGCAGCTCATCGGCGGCCATCGGCGGATGGCTCGCCACGCTGGAGACGACGGTCACGCGGACGCCGCGGCGCTGCACCGCCTCGACCAGCGAGCGGAAATCGCCGTCGCCGGAGAACAGGATCATCTCGTCGATATGCTCGGCAAGCTCCATGGCGTCGACGGCAAGCTCGATGTCCATGTTGCCCTTGACCTTGCGCCGGCCGGATGAGTCGACGAATTCCTTGGTCGCCTTGGTGACGACGGTGAAGCCGTTGTAGTCGAGCCAGTCGACCAGCGGGCGGATCGAGGAGAACTCCTGATCCTCGACGACGGCGGTGTAGTAGAACGCCCGCAACAATTCGCCACGCGCCTGGAATTCCCGGAGCAGCCGCTTGTAGTCGATATCGAATCCAATCGTCTTGGCCGTCGAGTAGAGGTTTGCGCCGTCGATAAACAGCGCGATCCGGCTTTGCGATGCGGTCATCTAATTTTCCAAAAAGGGCCGAGGGGGTGACAAGCGACGGAGAAGCGGCTGAAATCAATGATAGTACGTTTGTCGCAATCGCCGCCAGCATCGTTCACGGGAGCAGACCTATTCTTCGATTTCAGGGGTTTCCAATAGTTTCTTTACGATTGTATTCGAAAACCCCAACTACTTTTGGTGTTGCCGTTCCGCATCACCCCTGCACCTAACATATGTCAACCCGAGATAAAATTGCGCCAATCGTTGAACCTGCCCCATGGCAAAAATGACACATGGTGAGGTTGGGACAGCTTCGTTGGGGACTATGACGGCGCAATTCCAGACTTTTGAGGCGATCGTTCGCAAGCGCCGGAGGACCTGGCGCTGGTACGTTTGCACTGCCGAAGGCGACCTGCTCATGCTGGGGTCGGACTCCAGCAGGACCGGCGCGCGATATCAGGCCAACCGGGCATTGTTCACGCTCCTGCTTCACTCCCCCTACAGGGCCAGCATGACGATCGCGCCCGACGCCTCGGATTTCGACCGTTTTGGCGAAGCCTCGTCCAGCTAGTGCCCACTTTCCGAAGTTCGTGCTACATCGCCGCACTAACGTTCACGAACTTCGGAAAGTCATGGGCACTAGCAAACTTATGATTCTAGTACCGCTTTCGATCTGAAGTCCCTGGATCCGAATGCGCCGCGAGTGAGTCAGGGACTTCAGATCGGCGGTACTAGGCCGCGGCCGCGCTTCCTGGATGAATGAAATTATCCCGGTCATCGCGCATTCTCCTTCGCGCCGCATCTGCTCACGCGACCTGGCCGATCCTCCGCGCGGCATCGGCGAAGGCGAAATGCAGGGATCGCCGCGGATAGGGTCCCGCCCTGGCGCTCGGCACGAACGGATCGGTGTAACAGGGAGCGCCGGCCGCAGCCGCCACGCGCGCCACGCTGGCGGTCATCGCCGGCGCGCCGGACGCATACACCAGGTCCTGTTGCGAGAGCTTCGGCAGGTAATCGGTCGGGCGGCCGCAGCGAATGGCTGATGTCACGCCCTGCGCCTCCGACACGACAGGCACGATCCTGACGTTCGGAAACAGGGCGAGCCGGCACAAGGCAGGGTGCATGTAGAACGACTGCAGGCTGCGCGCCGCCGCCACGAAGATCAGTTCGCGTTTCGGCCGCTCGGCAATCGCGGCCGCGGCGATCGACCACATCGGCGCAAATCCGGTGCCGCTCGCGACAAGCACGATGCGGCCGGGATGCTCCCTCCTCAGGAAAGCGCTGCCGAACGGGCCGGACACCCTGACGCGATGGCCGACCTTGATGCCATCACCCAGCGCGGACGACACCGCGCCATCCGGAAATCGCCTGATATGAAAGTAGAGCAGATCGCTGCGCGGCGCCCGTTCGAGCGGACAGGTCGGGCTGTAGTTCCGTTCGGGATAGCCGCGAAACTGCAGCTTGCAATACTGACCGGGGAAGTGATCGAACGGCTCCTGCACCTTCAGCGCCACCCCGATCACGTCGGGCGCGAGACGATCCAGCGCGGCGACGCGTGCCGATAGCGACACCGGGTCCGGGACGGACTCGGTCGCGAGCCTGACGTCCGAGACGATCCGCGCCTGGCAGGCGAGGATGCCGTCGCTGCCCTGTTCCTCACCGCCGAAGACCCTGCCGGCGACGAGGCGCAGCCGGCATGTTCCACAGCCGCCGCTGCGACAGTCGTGACGCAGTTCCACGCCGCTTACGAGCGCGCCATCCAGAAGCAGATCGCCGTAGTTCACATAGAAGGTGTCTCCGTCGAGCGTGACCTTGCAGGGTTTGCGCATCATTCCACCTCGAGCCGGATGGGCCGGACGTGCCTCGTATGGCGGATCTGGCTGTGGTCGAATGCGGCCACCCGCATGAAGGTCCCGCTCTTGAGCGGCACGTCATAGGCGCTCTGCGTGTCGAGGCGGCGCGCCACTTCGAGCGCCCAATGGCCGGATGCCCAGCGTGCCGCGCAACGCACATCGGCGCGGTCGCCGGAGAAATCGCCTGCGATGATGACGCCGGGCACCACCGTGCCGATCGGAACGAAGCGGTCGCTATCCGGCGTGAACGGCACGGACTCCGCCTGCGTCATGAACCAGCGCGCACCGTCGCTTTCTCCGACATCGGGATCGCGCGTGACCTTCCCCATCGCAGCCTGCATCGCGGCGAGATCGCGCGGCAGCCGCCGTGGCACGAACACGACGCCTTCGCCGGTCGGATCGGGCTGCATGGCAAAATTGTCGCTGTAGTTTGCTGCGCCCGGATCGGGCGCGAAGCCCCCGCGGTACGGTGCGCCGCCATTTACTTGCGTCGGCGTCGGCTCGCGCGGCGGCCCGAAATAGTCGTCCTCCATCCATCCCGTCGGACCGCCGCTCGTCGCCTTCCATTGCCAGACATCGGCAATGACGCCGGCGGCCGTGAAGTGCAGGCCACGGCCGGTCAGGGTGGAGGGCGCGCCGGGAATCGGATGCGGGCTGGCGTGAAATGTCCGGTCGCCCGCCAGATCGACGTCGAGCGTGGTCAGCAGCACCGAGAACTTGTCCTCGTTGTAGGCGTGCTCGTCACCGAACTCGTAGCCGTCGTGCAGCAGGTGCCAGCCGTCGATTTCCTTGACCAGCGGCAGTTGTTTCAAAGAGCGCGTCGGATCCTCCCAGATGAACAGGAAATAAGCCCAGGCGCCGTCATGCACCGCGCGGATGTCGACCCGCGACTCGCCTCGTCCATCGAAATTCCCGCCCTGATTGGTCATCACCGAAAAGGGACGGATATTTCGCCAGACGGGGTCGGAGGCGTCGCCATCGAGGATCGGCGCATCCGCGCTTGCGATGCGATGAACGCGCAAACTGTCGACGCTGAACCAATCCGTGGCAACCAGGGCCGAGGTCCCGGCGATTGCGACGGCGAGCGCGACGACGAACGGATTGGATTGGAGGGTGACGTTGTTTCGGCGCGAGGCGCCGCGCGAGGGCGGGTCAGCGGGAGGCCTGCGCGCCTCAGGCCGGCCACGCGCGTCGTCGCGGGGCGGCTCGTCCGGCTGAAGCGTCGCATCGGCGCCATGCGATTGCACCGCGGGCGAGGATTTCTCGACCAGCAACGCCAATAGCTCGACGGCATCAAGCCGTGCCGGCGGAGGCGGCAGCCCCTCCGGCCGAAAGACACGAAACAGCTGTGACGCGCCGCCGATCCGGACGTGGACGAGAATGTGGAGCAAGGCAAAGGCCGGAATGACCCAGGTCGCGTACCAATGCACCGTTGCGGCCTCGTAGCCGGCCAACACGCCGAAATAGAGCATCGCGCCGCTGACGATCAACGCCGCTGTGGCAATGAAAAAGGACCAGGTCAGCAGCACGCCGAGCGCACCCAGACGCGCCTGCCGCGGGCCGAACAGTCCGCGCAGCCGCGCCTCGTCGAGCCGGACGCGACGGCTGAGCCCGCTTCGCAAGAGGTACACGGCATGCGCGATGGCGACTGCCACCAGCACCACCGCGGCCTCGATATGCGCCGTCCACACATTGGCGCGCGGCAGGATCGCATCGAACAGGTTGAGCCAGGTGCGGTCCGGCGCTTCCGTCGCGATCCGCAGCCCGCTGAGGAAGGCAACGCCGACGGCGCCGACGAGCAACCAATGCAGGACAACGGTGCCATAGTCGGTCTTGCGCTGCTTCACCGGCGCCTCCCCGTCGAAGGCGCACAGCCGTCAAAGCACGCGATACTTTTCAAGCAGCCAGTACTCTCACGCAACACCCTGTTCCCCAATATCGGCCCGCCTCGGGGCGTAGTCTCCTTTGCGAGCACGCCGTTACCGCGTTCGAGCACGCCGTTACCGCGTTCAAGCTGGCCCCCGGCTCGCTTGAACGATCCGCCGATCTGTTCCGCGTGGTGTAAGACCTATCGACCGGCCGGAAGATCGAGCCGGCGGTGCGCGCCTTGTGCGAATTTTTTCATGTTGTTCCCCTGCTTGTTGCCAGAGAGCCGATCGGCACTCGTGCTCCGATTCATAAGTTCGCATCATATTGCGGCACCCTCGTTTGCGAACTTCGGAATCGACGGAGCACTGGCAAATCCATGATTTCTAGCGCGGCCTTGACTTTGAAGTTCCGATGACGAGTGTGCCGAACAACTGATCGGAACTTCAAAGTCGCCGCACCAGCGATCAGCCGCATGAAAATTCATCCCGCCTTCATGGCGTCACGGCGGCCAACGCGCGTCCAAGCAAGGTCATAGCCGGACGATTTGATGACGCGGAGTTTGTCCGCGTCCATTGCGCGCCACGAAGAGAAGTCGCTGTCGTCCCATTCTCGCCGGAAAATGGTCGGCATCGACTGCGAGCTTCGATGCGGCCAGCGACATCGTCTTCGGAGAAACACTGGATGAGTGTTGCTCAGGCGCGCACGCAAACGTCTTCGCCGTTTGCCGCACCGAATTCTTCCGCGACGGCTGCGATCGACGATCCCGTGACGAACGGGCTGCGCGACAGCGCGCGGCGGATGATCAGCATCGCGCTGTTCAGCGGCGCCATCAATCTGCTGATGCTCTCCGGCTCTCTCTATATGTTGCAGGTCTACGACCGGGTCATTCCAAGCCGCAACATCGCAACCCTGTTCGGCCTGTCGCTGATGGTGCTGCTTGCCTATTTGATGCAGGGATATCTCGACGCGTTGCGGGCGCGCATGCTGTGCCGGGTCGCAACCCTGTTCGATGCAGGCCTGCAGGATTCGATCCAGACCGCGCTTGCGACGCTGCCGCTGCGCGGCGTCAAGCCGATGCAGATGCAGCAGCCGCTGCGGGACCTCGACCAGGTGCGCGCCTTCATGGCGGGCATGGGACCGACCGCCTTCCTCGACATGCCCTGGATTCCGATCTTCCTGATCGCGCTGTTCCTGTTCCACCCGGCGATCGGCATGACGGCGCTGTTGGGGACATTCGCGATCGTGGCCATGACAATGCTGACCGAACGGATGTCGCGCGGCGCCGCCCGCGCGGCGATGGACGGCAGCGCGCAGCGGCAGGTGCTCGCGGACGCGATGCAACGCAACGCCGAAGTCATTCGCGCACTCGGCATGATGGAGCGCTTTCGCGCGCGCTGGGCGCAGGTCAACGAGCATTACCTGCGCGAGAACATCCGCGCGACCGATGTGCATGCGAATCTGGGCGCGGGCGCCAAGGTCCTGCGCTATGTCCTGCAATCGGGCATGCTCGGGGTCGGTGCCTATCTCGTTGTCTCCGACAAGGCATCGGGCGGCGTCATGATCGCCTCCTCGATCATGATGGGTCGCGCACTCGCGCCGGTCGAGGTCGCGCTCGGCAGCTGGAAGCAGCTCGTCGCCGCGCGCCAGGGTCGCGCGGCTGCGCGAGATCTGCAGGATGACGGCGAGAAAGCCGGCCCCGCCGGTCGCGCTGCCCCGGCCCTGCCGCGAACTCGCGGTCCAGGATCTTTCCGTCGCCGCTCCGGGCAGCGAAAGGCCGATCGTCTCCAACGTCTCCTTCTCGCTCAGGGCCGGCATGGGACTGGCGCTGCTCGGCGCCAGCGCCTCGGGAAAGACCTCGCTCTCCAAGGCGCTCGTCGGAATCTGGCCCGCGCAACGCGGCGTCGTGCGCCTCGACGGCGCGGCGATCGATCAGTGGCGCGACGAGGATCTCGGACGTCACATCGGCTATCTGCCGCAGGACGTGGCGCTGTTCGACGGCACGGTTGCCGAAAACATCTGCCGCTTCGATGAAGCGGCGACATCCGAGGCGGTCCTCAAGGCCGCGCGCATCGCGGGCGTCCACGACATTATCCTGCGGTTGCCCGCAGGTTATTCGACGCAGGTCGGTCAGGGCGGCGCGTCACTCTCCGCAGGGCAGCGGCAGCGCATAGGCCTCGCACGGGCCGTTTACGGCGATCCTTTCCTCGTCGTCCTCGACGAACCGAATGCCAATCTCGACGCGGAAGGCGAGAACGCGCTCGCACGCGCGATCCAGATCCTGCGCCGGAACGAGGGCATCGTGATCGTTATCTCGCATCGGCCCAACGCGCTCGCCATGCTCGATATGGCGCTGGTGCTCTATGACGGCAGGGCCATCGCATTCGGGCCGAGCCAGGAGATTTTCGCGCGCGTCGGCGCTGCAAAGCCGCCGGCGAAGATGGCGGCGGGCGCCACGCGCCGTGCTGCGCTTGCGGAGAGCGTCAGGCCATGAGGTTGTCGGGACACGCCGGTATCTCGAACGGCACGCCGCGATGGGGCGACGGCTCGCGAGACCAGGACTGGGGGCCGCAGGGCGAGGCCCTGATCCTCGAGCTGCAACGGCTCCGGCGTGCGCTGGAGGCCGAGTCCCCCGGCCATCGTCGGCAGGCGAGCGCCGAACCGCAACCCGTCAGGCGAAAGCCCCGGCAAAAGCGTTCGCGAAGGAGCCGGATGGGCCAGGCGATCGACGTCTGCCTTCAACATATCGGCCTCAAGCCGGCCGCCGGCACGGAAAGGCCGGCGCGGGCGCAGCACGGCCCGGACGTCGCGCCGCCGACCCCGCCGACCCGTCCCAGCCCCGCACTCGCGCCACACGATCCTCTCACCATGGATTTGGCCGCGCTCGCACCCGAAATGGCTGCGCCGGCAGGACCAAAGATCGATCTCGCCGCCCCCGGTCTCGCGCCGGCGCATCCGGGCGAAGCCGAGACGCGCTTCGGCGCGTTACTCGAAACCTGTCGCCAGCACGTAACGACAGGCGTCGCCTTTGTTCTTGGCAGCGAGGACGCAAGTCCACCGCCCGAGATCGGGCTGGCGTTCCGGACGCGGTGGGCGCTGGACAACGAACTGCGCACCGGGCTTCGCGTGCTGGTCATCGCTTGCGTGCTCGGAGGCGGCTGGTTCTTCTTCATGCCGCTCGCCGGCGCGGTCGTCGTGCCCGGCAATCTCGTGGTGGAATCCAACGTCAAGACCATCCAGCATCCCACAGGCGGGGTCGTCGCCGACATCAAGGTCGCCAACGGCACGCGCGTCAAGGCCGGCGACTTGCTGATCCGGCTCGACGCGACGCAGGCGCGAACCAGCCTGCAGGTGGTCAGCAAGCAGCTCGACGAGCTGCGCGCGCGGATCGCGCGGCTCGCCGCCGAGCGCGACGGCCGGGCGAGGATCGAATTTCCTGCCGAACTTGCGGCGCGTTCACGCGACGAGACGGTACGAACGCTGCTCGTCTCGGAAGATGCCCTGTTCAAGGCGCGCGCGAGCGCGCGGCAGAGCCAGCGCGAGCTGCAGCAAGGCAGGATCGCGCAGCTGACCGAGGAGATTTCCGGTCTTGAAACGCAGGTGGCGTCCCGAGCGAAACAGCTCGAACTGATCCAGGGCGAGCTCGTCGGCGTGCAGGACCTGTATGACAAGCATCTGGTGCCGCTGGCGCGGCTGACGGCATTGCAGCGCGAGGCCGCGCGGATCGACGGCGAACGCGGGCAACTCACCTCCTCGATTGCCGAGACAAAATCCAAGATCGGCGAGGCCGAGCTTCAGATCGTGCGCCTTGATCAGGATTTTCGCAGCGAGGTCGTCAAGGACCTCGGCGAGGCGCAAGGCAAGGAGGCCGAACTCGTGGAACGCGCCGTTGCCGCGCGCGACCTGCTCGACCGCATCGAAATCCGCAGCCCAACCTCGGGCCTCGTCCATCAACTGGCCGCGCACACCATCGGCGGCGTGATCCGGCCGGGCGATGCGATCATGGAAATCGTGCCGGACACCGAGGATTTGCAGATCGAGGCGCGCCTGCAGCCCCAGGACATCGACCATGTCCATCCGGGCCAGCCCGCCTTCGTCCGCTTCTCGGCCTTCAACCAGCGCACCACGCCGCAGCTGACCGGCTCGGTATCCTACGTATCGGCCGACACCAGCCACGATCAGCAGACCAACGCGCCCTACTTCACCGTGCGTATCCTGCTGCCCGACGAGGAGCGCCGCCGCCTTGCCGGCCAGCAACTCGTGCCTGGAATGCCGGCCGAAGTGTTCATGCAGACCGGCAGCAGGACCATGATGAGCTATCTGTTCAAGCCGATCGCCGACCAGATGCGGCGCGCCTTCGTCGAGCAATAGAAGCCTGTCTCGCATTCCGTAAGCGCCATCGCGTCTCTGCGATTGCACCGGACTCGCGCGAGGCCTAGCCGGTCATGGCCGTAAGGTTTGCACCGCTGGGCACCAATTCGAACCAATTCTCGTCTTGCTCGCGTCACTCAAATTGGAATTTTTCGTGCCGGCGAGACGCGTGCAAACAATGATCGAATCAAAGTCCGCCAACCGCCGCCATCCGGTCATACTGCCCTCCCATTGCGCGCCTCTTCTTCCCTCATACGGCGCGGGGCAGGCATCCACGCTTCGTGCGTCTTCGCCGCGCGGATCGCTGTCACGAATGTGAGTCCACCCGCA
>Ga0070741_10008317_pt1 | contig 20906 bp, 17 predicted proteins | sample Coa_R1_4_FD_66440 | JGI IMG/M metagenome (GOLD analysis project Ga0070741, IMG submission 66440) | Surface soil microbial communities from Centralia Pennsylvania, which are recovering from an underground coalmine fire - Coalmine... | ecosystem: Environmental > Terrestrial > Soil > Unclassified ...
ATCTCGCAGCCGGCCAGCGAGATGGTGCTGGTGCACAGCGCGACGCAGACCACGAACGATCCGCAGTTCCGCGCCGCCGTGCAGGACGCGATCACCGCCGTGCAGGGCACGAAACTGACGCAGAACCTGCGTGACCCGTACTCGGCCGGCTTGATCTCGGCCGACAAGCACAGTGCCCTGATCGAATTCGACATGGCCGGCGACCCCACCTCGGCGGCCGACCGGGTGCAGCCGGTCATGGACGCGGTAGCCAAGGTCGGGCCGACGCATCCCGGGATCGCAGTCAGCGAGTTCGGCGACGCCTCGGCGAACCACTGGTTCAACAACACGCTCGGCAAGGACTTCAAGCACGCGGAGTGGACCGCAGTCCCGCTCGCGCTCGGCATCCTGCTGGTCGCCTTCGGCGCGCTGCTCGCGGCGATCCTGCCGGTGCTGCTCGCGCTGACCGCGTTCATGGCCGCGATCGGGCTGCTCGGTCTGGCCAGTCATTTCAGCCCGGTGGACTCCTCGGCCAACTCGGTGATGCTGCTGATGGGCCTGGCCGTGGGCGTCGACTACTGCCTGTTCTACCTGCGCCGGGAGCGCGAGGAGCGGGCCGTCGGCAAGGACAAGGCGACCGCGCTGCGGATCGCGGCGGCGACCTCGGGCCGCTCGGTGCTGGTCTCCGGGCTCACCGTGATGGTCGCGATGGCCGGGATGTTCCTGTCCGGCATGCACATCTTCGAGGGCTTCGCCGTGGCGACGATCCTGGTGGTCGCGATCGCGATGCTCGGCTCGGTGACCGTGCTGCCCGCACTGCTCTCGATGCTCGGCGACAAGGTCGAGTTCGGGCGGCTTCCGGGGGCCAAGCGGCGCAGGGCGCGGCGGGCGCAGAAGGCCGCGGCCGGTGGCGGCCGGGTGTGGAACGCGACGCTGGGCAAGGTGGCCGCACATCCGCGGGCGGCGCTGCTGGGCGCGACGGGCTTCCTGGTCCTGCTGGCCGGTCCGGCGTTCGGCATGCACACCGAGAAGCTGACGGTCGATCAGCAGGTGCCGCAGAACATCCCGATCGTGCAGACCTATCAGCAGATCGCCAGGACCTTCCCGGGCGGTCCCGCGCCGGCGATGGTCGTGGTCAAGAGCTCCGACATCAACGGCTCCGCGACGCAGAACGCGATCAGCCAGTTCGAGCAGGCCGCGCTGCGCACCGGCGAACTCGGCGATCCGAAGACCGGCAACCCGATCCGGGTGCTGCTCTACCCGTCGGCGAACGTGGCGCAGATCCAGGTTCCGTTGGAGGGGAACGGAACCGACGCGACCTCGCTGCACGCGCTGGACACGCTGCGCAACCAGGTCGTGCCGCAGACGCTGGGCAAGCTGCCCGGGGCGCAGGTGGCGGTCGGCGGACAGCTGGCCTTCGGCGTGGACTTCAACGCGCAGCTGCACCACTCGATCGTGCCGGTGTTCGCGTTCGTGCTCGCCATCACCTTCCTGCTGATGCTGGTCGCGTTCCGCTCGCCGGTGATCGCGCTCACCGCGATCCTGCTCAACCTGCTCTCGGTGGGCGCGGCGTACGGCGTGATGACAGCGATCTTCCAGCACGGCTGGGGTGCCGGCCTGGTGCACTCACAGGTGCCCGGCGCGATCGAGTCCTGGCTGCCGCTGTTCGTGTTCGTGGTCCTGTTCGGCCTGTCGATGGACTACCACGTGTTCGTGGTCTCCCGGATCAAGGAGGCGCGCGAGCGCGGAATGAGCACCGAGCGCGCGGTGATGCACGGGCTGCGGTCCGCGGCCGGGGCGGTCACCAGCGCCGCGGTCATCATGGTGGCGGTGTTCGGGGTCTTCGGGACGCTCTCGATGCAGGACTTCAAGCAGCTCGGGGTCGGCCTCGCGGTGGCTGTGGCGCTGGACGCCACCGTCATCAGGGTGCTGTTGCTGCCGGCGGTGATGATCCTGCTCGGCGAGCGCAACTGGTCGCGCTCGCTACGCCGGAGTATCCCGGTCACCGCCACTGTGTCGTCCGAAGCTGACGCCGTGATCCCCGCGCAGGCCCCGTTCAGCCGGCTCGGCCGGTTCGGGCAGCCGGAGGCTGAGGACCGCCCCGCCGTCGGGATGGTTGGCGGCCGACACAGTGCCCCGGTGCGATTCGGCGACCTGGGCGACGATGGCCAGCCCTAGGCCGGAGCCGGGCCGGTCGCGCATCGAGGCGGCCCGGTAGAAGCGATCGAAGACATGCGGCAGATCACCCTCGGGGATGCCCGGGCCGTGGTCCCGAACCGTGAGAGCGTGGCCGGCCAGGGTGACTTCCACCCGGCCGGCCCCGCCGCTGAATTTGGCGGCGTTGTCCAGCAGGTTGGCCATCGCGCGCTGGATCCGGTCGGGTACCGCGACGATCCGGGTGGGAGCCAGGTCGGCGGCGAACTCGACCTGCGGCCAGTGCAGCCGGGCCCGGTCCACGACGTGCTCGGCCAGCGCGTCCCAGCTCAGCTCCTCGAAGGCCGCGGCGGGTTCCTCCCCGCGGGCCAGCTCCACGGTGTCGGCGACCAGCCCGGTCAGGTCGTCGATCCCGGCCAGGACCGAGACGATCAGCCGTTCCCGGTCCTCCGGGTCGAGCAGTTCTATCTTGCGCAGCACCTCGACGTTGGTGCGCAGCGAGGTGAGCGGGGTGCGCAGCTCGTGCGAGGCGTCGGCGACCAGCTGGCGCTGCCGGTCGGTGGAGTCCTGCACGGCGCTGAGCATCGCGTTGAAGCTGACCGCGAGCCGGCCGAGCTCGTCGCGGTCGGCCCGGTCGCCCGGATCGATCCGGTGCGCCAGGTCGCGGGTCGCGGCGACCCGCTCTGCGGCCTCGGTCAGCTGGCCGATCGGGCGCAGCGCGGTGCGGGTGACCCACCAGCCGAGGCCGCCGGCCAGCAGGATCCCGGCGATGCCGGCGGCGAGCAGCTCGAGACCGAGCGAGCCGAGCTGGGACTCGGCCGCGGACAGCGGCAGCGCTACCTCGATCGCGGTGCCTTTGCTGAGCGGAGCGGTGACCATGCGCACGTCGGCGCCCTGCAGGTTGATCGTGCGGCGCTGCTCGGGCGCGGTCCCGGCGGCCACGGCGCGGTCGGCGGAGGTCACCGGCAGCAGCACCGCCTGGTCGGTGGTCGGCAGCGGGTTGCCGGTGGCGCGCACGATCTGGAGGTAGCCGACGGCGTCGCCGAAGCGCCGGTGCGGGCCGAAGGTGATGCTGGTGGCCGTGGCCAGGGTGGAGCCGGTCGGCTGCAGCTTGACGGGCTGCGGGCCCCTGGGGTGGGTCTTGGTGTCGGTGGCCAGGAATTTCACGCCGTCGACCTGCTTGTCCAGCTGCCGGTCGACGCCGCCGTACAGCTCGGCGCGCACCGCGAGATAGGCGTAGGTGACGCCGCCGCCGACCCCGAGCGCGACGGCGAGGGTCGCGGCCAGCGCGATGCGGGTGCGCAGCTTGAGGCGGCGGAAGCGACGCGTCAGCGCCTTGGCACGCGTGAGCGTCGCCGCCATGCTCATGTCCGGCATTCCCTAATGGTGTATCCGACGCCGCGCACAGTGTGGATGACGCGCGGGGCGTCGCCGATCTCGGTCTTGCGCCGCAGCGTGGAGACGAAGACCTCGAGCGAGTTGGATCCGGGGCCGAAGTCGTAACCCCAGATCCGGTCGATGATCAGCTCCCTGGTGACCACCCGGCCGGCGTTGCGCAGCAGCAGTTCGAGCAGTTCGAACTCGGTCTTGGTCAGGTCGGCGCGGCGCCCGCCGCGGATCACCTGACGGGCCGCCAGGTCCAGGGCGAGGTCGCCGCACTGGAGCATGGGCGGCGGGGGCGGGGTGTGCTGGGTGGCGCGGCGCAGCAGCGCGTTGACCCGGGCCACCAGCTCGACCAGGGCGAACGGCTTGACCAGGTAGTCGTCGGCGCCCGCGTTGAGGCCGAAGACCCGGTCGGCGATCGCGTCGCGGGCGGTGAGCATCAGGATCGGGGTGCGGTCCTCGGCGGCGCGCAGCGCGCGGGCCACGGCGAGCCCGTCGATGCCGGGCATAGCGACGTCGAGCACGAGCGCGTCCGGCGGGGTGTCGCGCACCGCTTCGAGGGCGGCGGCGCCGTCCGCGGCGAGCGTGACCGAGAAGCCCTCCAGCTTCAGCGCCCGGCCCAGGGCCTCGCGTACCTCGCTGTCGTCGTCGACGACGAGCAGCCGCGCTCCGCCGTTGACCATGGCTCACCCCTAGCAGTCTGGACGGGCTCCGCGGCTCGACCGGGACCTCGACGAGTAGGTCGCGGGCCTGGACGAGCCGTCGCCGGCGCCACTGCTGCCGGCAGCAGGCCCGTAACGCAAGAGTGGATGAATTTGCTGAAAGCTGCCTTAGAGGGACGGTGACAGATCGGCAACAAAGCCGGTTCGCGGCGACAAGCGCCGCGCAGTGGTCGGATGATCAGCCGGTCGGGGAACTGCTCGGCCTGGTCCCGGGCGTCGGCAGCAGCGGCGAGCAGACCTTGAGCGCGGCCGCGACCTTCGGGTCGCTCGGGTTCAGGCCGCCGAGGTAGCGGGCCGCCCGGTCGGCGCTCGAGGTCGCGGTCGGGAAGGCGGTCGGCCGGGTCGTCGGGATCGTGACGCCCTGCTGCGTCATGCAGTTGCGGAACGCGACCAGCTGGGTGCCGCCGCGCCCGCCGCCGAAGCCGCCGAAGCCGTTGGTGGGCCGCACCGAGGCACAGGCCTGCACCGCGGCCTGCATCTGCGGGCTCTGGCTCTGGCCGAAGAACCCTCCGCCGCCGCCACCGCCGAAGCCACCCGAGGGCCGCACGCCGGAGGGCCGGTCCGTGGGCCGGTTGCGGGAGGGGAAGGCGGTGGGGACGTTGGCGCCGTGCTGCCGCAGGCAGTCGAGGTAGGCGGCGTTGCCGGACGTGGACGCCGCCGCGGTCGGGGTCGAGGCGGCGGCCGGGGCGGTCCCGTTGCTGCCGCCGCACGCCGCCAGTACGCCGGCTACCGCCGCGGCCGCGCCTATCGCGACCGAGGTCTGGATGACGCTCTTTCGCGCGCCGCCGCTGAGGACTCTGCTGCTCATGGTCACTGCCCGCCAGTGCTGTTGGTGCCCGAAGTGGATGAGGTGCCGGCCGCCGTGATCGAGGTGGCGGTCACGTTGCCGCTGTTGTCGTTGCTGCCCGCGACGACCACGGTCTGTCCGGGCTTGAGCTGCGAGAGCGTGCCGGACTTGGTCACGTTGATCACGGTCGATCCGCTGGTGGTGACGGTGTAGACGCTGCCGTCCGCGGCCGTGACGTAGAGCTTGTTGCCGCTGACCACGGTCACGGTGCCGGTGATCGCGCCGCCGCCCGCTGCTCCGGTCCCCCCGCGGCCGAAGAACCCGCCACCCGCGCCGGTGCCGGTCCCTGCGCCGGTTCCGGTCCTGGCGCCCGCGAAGGCGGCGAAGTTGCCGCGCCCGGTCGAGGAGGAGCTGCCGCCGAGGTGCTTCTGCACCAGCACGCCGCCCACGAAGCCGGCGCAGATCAGCGCGGCGCCCGCGAGCGCCACGGTGACCTTCGGCAGCTTCGCCCGCGGCGGCCGCGCGGCGAGCGCGGTGCCGAGGTCGTCGGCGCGCGGCGGGATCGCCAGCAGGTCGGCGTCCGCCTCGTCGATCTCGGCGCCGAGGCCGGAGCCGCCCGGTTCCGCGCCGTTGAGTCCGGCACCGTTGAGTCCGGCACTGCCGAGATCCATGCCGTCCAGGTCGGACTCGGCCAGTTCCGCGTCCTCGTACTGGACCAGCTCGGCCGTGCGGACCATGTCTGGATCGGGTTCGCCGGCCGCCGCCGCGGCCCGCCTGGTTTCGAGCTCACTCATGACGTAGCGCCTCAATCGGATGGAGTTTGGCGGCCCGGTTCGCCGGCAGCGAGCCGAAGACCAGGCCGATCACGGCGGACACACCGAACGCGAGCAGGATCGAGGAGGGCACGAGCACCGGCTTGATCCCGTCCACGGTGAATCGGGAGCCGGCCACCCCGGCCACCACGCCGAGCGCCCCGCCGACCACCGAGAGCAGCACCGCCTCGATCAGGAACTGGCCGAGGATCGCGCCGCGCGGCGCGCCGAGCGCCTTGCGGATGCCGATCTCCCGGGTCCGCTCGGTGACCGTGACCAGCATGATGTTGGTGACCCCGATCCCGCCGACCAGCAGCGAGATCGCGGCGACCGCGGCCAGCAGCACGGTGAAGGTCTGCGTCGTGCTCGCCGCGGTGGACAGCAGCGTGGCCTCGTTGGTGACCGTGAAGTCCTCGCTGGCCGCGGTCACGTGGTGCGACTCGAGCAGCAGGCTGGTCACCTCGGCCTGGGCGGCGTTCGCGGAGCCGGAGTCCTTGGCCTGCACGGCGATCTCGCTGAGCGAGCCGAAGCCGGTGAGGCTGTCCTGGACCGTGGTCAGCGGCGCGATCGCGAGGTTGTCCGGGTCGTTGAAGGTGCTGGCGCCGCCCTTGGCCACGAGCGTGCCGACCACGGTGTACGGCACGCCGCCGAGCTGGACGGTCTTGCCGATCGGGTCGATGGTGCCGAACAGGTTCGTCACCACGGTCTGCCCGATGACCACCACCTTGCGGTGCTGGTCGACGTCCTGCGCGGTGAAGGAGGAGCCTGACGCGATCGAGTCGTTGGAGATCGGCAGGTAGGCCGGGTAGGTGCCGACGATCTGGTTGATCGTGGTGGTGGCGCCCTGGTAGGTGGCGGTGGCCGAGGTGGAGGCCACCGGGGCCACCACCGACACGTCAGGGTCCTGATCGGAGGTGGCCAGCAGCTGCGCGTCGGCGACGGTCAGGTTCGAGCTCTTGCTCTGCGTGCCGGTGCGGGTGGCGGCGGCCCGGCCGAACCCGCCGGCCTGCCTTGTGACGGTCAGCAGGTTCGAGCCGAGGCTGGAGATGCGGGCCTGCACCGCCGCGCCGCTGCCCTGGCCGACGGCGATCAGCAGGATCACCGCGCCGACGCCGATTAGGATGCCGAGCGTGGTCAGGCCGGAGCGCAGCTTGTTGGCCTTGAGCCCGCGCAGGGCGAAACGGAACACCTCGCGTACCCGCATCAGGCACCTGACCAGGGGGCGTCGAGGGTCGTGGCGGTGGTCGGCGCGGTAGGCGCGGTAGGTAGGGCGGGCTGCGGTCTCGCCGCGGCGTGCCGACCCGCGTCCGCCGTGGCCAGCCGCGGGGGAAGGCCGTCGGCCGGCGCGAGCCGGACGTCTTCGACGATCAGCCCGTCGACGAGGCGGATGAACCGCTTGGCGTGCGCCGCGATGTCCTCCTCGTGGGTGATCAGCACGATGGTGCGGCCGGAGGAGTTGAGCTGGTCGAACAGGCTCATCACCTCGTAGCTCGACCGGGTGTCCAGGTTGCCGGTCGGCTCGTCGGCCAGCACCAGCGAGGGCGCGGTGACCAGGGCGCGCGCCACCGCGACGCGCTGCTGCTGGCCGCCGGAGAGCTGGTTCGGGTGGTGGTCGATCCGGTCGCCGAGCCCGACCAGGTGCAGCGCGGCCAGGGCCCGGCGCCGCCGCTCCGGACCGCGCACGCCGCCGTACACCAGCGGCAGTTCCACGTTCTCGAAGGCGGTGGTGCGCGCCAGCAGGTTGAAGGACTGGAACACGAAGCCGATCTTGCGGTTGCGCACCAGTGAGAGCTGCCGCTCGTCGAGGTCGGCGATGGCGATGCCGTCCAGCCGGTACTCCCCGGCGCTGGGCACGTCGAGGCAGCCGACGATGTTCATCAGCGTGGACTTGCCGGAGCCGGACGCGCCCATGACCGCCACGTAGTCGCCGTGCGGGACGTCGAGGTCGATGCCGCGCAGCGCGTGCACCGCCGCGTCGCCCTCGCCGTACACCTTTCGCAGGCCATTGATCCAGACCGCGCTGGGCCGCGCCGGGGCGTAGACCGTGGCCTGCGCGGTGTTCGTCGTGGGCGCTGTGTCGGTCATGGGCGCAGCGTCGTTCGTATGCGCTGTGCCGGCGGTATGCGCCTCGGTCATCCCCGGCCTCCGGTGACGGCCGCGCCGCCGCCCGTGCCGAGCCCGCCGCCGAGTCCGGCGCCTCCGCCGAGGCCGCCGAAGCCGCGGCCGGTGGTGCCGGTGGTCGTGGCCAGGGTCAGCAGCACGTTCTCGCCCTGCGTCAGGCCGCTGGTGATCTGGGTGTTGGTGGTGCCGACGATCCCGGTGGTGACCGGGGTGATGGTCTCCTTGCCGTCCGCGCCGACCACGGTGACCACCGAGCGGCCGCCGGTCGTGGTGATGGCCGAGTTCGGCACGTACAGCGTGTCGCTGGCCTCACCGGTGACGATGGAGATCGACGCGGACTGGCCGGGTCGCACACTGGCGGGCACGGCGTCGGTCAGGTTGAGGGTGACCGCGTACTCGACCACGTTGGAGACCACGGTCGAGGTCGGCGAGATGACCTGCACCTGCGCGGGGTACGACTTGTCGGTCGCGTTGAGCGTGACGGTCGCGGACTGTCCGGCCTGCACCGAGGAGACGTCGGTCTCGGAGACGTCCGCGGTGACCTGAAGCTGGCTCAGGTCGGCCATCGTGATGAAGGCGCCGGAGCTCGCGGACGACGAGGACGAGGAGGAGGACGAAGAGCCGGACGAGCTGCTCGCGGCGGAGCCTGTGGAGCCCGTACCGCTACCGCTCGAACCGCTGGAGGAGCTGGAACTGGTCGGTGCGCCCGTGGTGGTCGACCCGGCGCTGACCGAGGAACCCACGAGCCCTGCGATGCTCAGGATCGTCCCGTTGCTCGGCGCGGTGATCACGGTGCCCGCGACGGCGCTCTGCGCGCTGTTCACGGCCGCCTTCGCCTGGGTGACCGCCTCCTGGTCCTGCGCGATCGTGCCCGGATCGACGTAGGCGCTGTTCGCCTGCTGCGCCTTGAGCAGCGTCAGGGCGTTCTCGGCGTTGGTGAGCTGCTGCGCGTCCTGCGCGCAGACCTGCGAGGTCGAGGCGGAGGTGCATTTGGCCGTGGAGTAGGCGTTCTGCGCGTTCGTCACGGCCTGCTCGTCCTGCGTCAGCTGCGCGTTGTTCAGCGCGACCTGGGTGGAGTTCGGGCCGTTCTGCGCCTTGGCCAAGTTGTCCTGGGCGACCGTCAGCTGCTGCTGGGCCTCGGTCAGCTGGAGGTTGGCCTGCGTGGGATCGATCTTGGCGAGCGTCTGGCCGGCGGTGACCGTCTGACCGACCTTCACGTCGATCTCGCTGACCTTGCCGGCGGCGCCGAAGGCGAGCGAGGAGGTCGCGGCGAGCGCGAGGTTGCCGGAGGCGGAGACGGAGGCGATGACCGTGCCGCGCTGCACGGCCGAGGTACGCGTGGTGGCGGCCCCGGCGCTGGTGGCCGGGCCGACCGTCGCGTAGGCGACACCCGCGCCGGCCAGCACGAGCGCGGCGAGCGACCCGTTGAGCACGAGTCGGCGGCGGGAGGACTTGAGCGGCGTCATGGCCCGGAGTGTTGGGCGCTAATCTGAAGCGAAGGTGAAGCGCAGAGCTTTTGCACAGGATTCTCAGAGTGCGCTCAGCGAACTGTTACTTTCCCATGACACTGTGCTCGACCGACACAGTGCCCAACTGACGCTGTTCCCCATTGGCTGCCCGGACGCGGCCGCGGGCTGAACGGTCAAAGGTCATTGCCAGCGGCCGTACCGCGCGAGCCAGGTGATCGCGGCGGCGAGATAGCTGAAGAGCCCGAGAATCGCGATCCCGGCTACGGCAGCGCCGGTCGCCACGTCGGTGCGGGTCGCGGCGGTCCAGACGGCGCCACGGGCCTGATCGCCGAGGACGAACGGCGCGGCGATCAACCAGCCGCCAAGCAGTGCGATCAGGAAAAGCCCGGTCAGCGCGGTGACGGGGGCTTTGGGCCGAGGCGCGACTGGCGGGATCGACGGCAGGTCGGCGCGGCCTGGCTCGATGCGGTCGCAGCGCTGGGCCGGAACGTTCGCGGACATCGGTCACGGCTCCTGTCGTCGAACCTGATCGCCATGCTTTTGGTCGTGGCTGTGCTGCCTGGCCTGGTCCTGGCTGCGCAGATCGGCGGCGAGCGCGGCGACCAGCGGCGTGAGCATGTCGCGCAGCGCGCTGCTCGAGGTGGATGTGGCGGTAGTGACAGGTTCGGCGGTCTCGGACTTGGACTCGAGCTCGAGATCGGAATCCGGTTCGACGTCAGGTTCAGCGGATTCAGGTTCGAAAGTCCCGGCCGGTACTGACCGCTCGTCGATTTCCAATTCGGTGACGTCATCCTGCGGGCGCAGCCGCGAAAACAATGCGGCGGCGAAGAGAATCGCGGACAACAGCGCGACCGCGACGATCGCCGCGCCGGTTTCCAGATCCACCGCGGCCGCGCGAGGCAGCTTGGCGGCGCCGCGTCGCATGTCGAGTGCGTAGGGCGCGAGGAGTAACCAGCCGCCGCCTAACGCGCAAAGCACTGAGGTAACCAGTCCGAGGTACGGCGCGAGCACCGGCGCCGGGGCCGGAATCGCGGACCGCGCGGGATAGGCGGCGTGCGCCGTCCAGACCTCGGTTGGCGCGGTCTCCTCCTCGACCACGGGAGCGAGGCCGGTCGATTCGGTCGTCGCCGCGGTCATGCGCGCGCCTGCTCGACGAGATCCCACGTGGCCGCGCGGACCAGAGTGGAGAGGGCGAGCGGGCGCAACACCTCGACGGCGGCGCGGCGCGCTCGTTCGGTCAGTCCGGTCCAGCCGCGTCGTCCGCCCGCGTCCCCGACGCCCGCCGCGTCCGGCTGCGCGGTTTCCGGAACCAGGCGCGCAGCTGCGCAGGCCAGGAGCGGATAAGCCAGTGGATCGTGCTCGATGCCCTCGGCCATCGCGGCCAGCATGACGCCGACGAGGGCGAGTTCCTCGTCCGGGCGCAACAGGGAGAATTCGGCGCCGAGCCAGGAATTGAGCGCCTCGTCGAGCGTGCCCGTTAAGGTCGCGCGGCCCCCGTCGGCACTGGCCACCGGCTCGAGGATTTCCGGGACCGCCTCGCCCGAGAGGCGGTCCTTGAGCATGAACGCGGCGATCGAGCCCACCGCGATCGCGGGGACCAACGCGAAGAGCTCCGCGTAGTCGCGGTGCACGAAGGTATCGAAGCCCGTGGCGTCCACTGTGTGAATCTTGCCGACCGGCCGAAGCGGTGTCAGCAGTCTTCATTCCCGGGGGTGACAGGCCGTCACCCGCAAGTGTGCCCTGACCAGTGATCGGACGGCCCGGTCAGTGGTCCAGGTCAGACGCTCAGAGGAGGCCCGCGACCTCGGTGAGCAGACCCGAGACCGTCGACTTGGCCTTGCCGAAGCCGCTGGTCAGGTTGCCGGACACGCCGGGCGCGACCTGGTTCAGCGTGCTGTCGACCGAGGAGGTGCTCACCTGATCGAGCGGGAGCTGACCGGTGGGGAGCAGGCCGGTTACCGTGCCCAGGCTTCCGCCGCCGGTTCCGCTGCCGCCGGTGTTGCCGCTACCGCCACTGCCGGTTCCGCCGCTGCCGCCGCTGGAAGCGGGCGACACGGTGCTGCTCGGCTGAGTCGCGGTGGTCGCAGCGCCCTGCGGCGTTTGATGCCCCGGCACTTCGCCGACGGTCGCGCCGTGCGCCCAGGTCGGCTCCGGCGCCGCCTGCCTCGGTCGCACCGCCGTCGCCGACCCGGGCAGCAGGCCGCCGGTCACGGCGCCGGTGCCGAGCGTCGGGACGGTGCCGAGCGAGAGCGTCCCGGTGCTCAGCCCGCCGCCAGGGAGCGAGGCCCCGTCCAGCGAGCTGACGTCCGCCACCGGCACCGGCGCGCCGAGGCCGCTGGCCGCCAGGTCGACCGGATCGCCGCCCTGCGCTCCGTCCGCCAGGCTCGCTCCGGCGGGATCGAGCGCGGCGGCGGTCAAGCCCACTCCGGTCAGGGTTGCGCCGACGGCCAGTGTGCCCAGCGCGATGGTGCGCACCCGTGTCCGGGGTTTGGCATGGGTTCCCATCAGAATGTTCCCTTCTGGCCGGGGACGCGCTGCGCACCCGGCCGCACAGCCTTCTTGGAAGGCGCGGAGCTTCCATTGCATGAGGAGGCACGAAAGGGCGTAGGTCGAATAACAGACAATTCACTCAATGGGGTGAGCCATGCGTGGCGGTACAGTGCAGGTAGGAACCCCAGGAGGCGACGATGGCCACCGCAGCACCGCGACAGGATCCGGCCGACGAGAACATCTCAGTCACCGACGCGAAGGACTGGGCCGCCGGGGTCCCCGGCGCCGCGCACTCGCTGCGGATCGCGCAGCGGCAGATGGGGGTCAAGCGCACCGCGCTGACGCTGCTGCGGGTCAATCAGGTCGACGGCTTCGACTGCCCCGGCTGCGCCTGGCCCGAGGGCCAGGACCGCGGACATCTGGAGTTCTGCGAGAACGGCGCGAAGGCGGTCGCCGAGGAGGCGACCCTGCGCCGGGTCACCCGCGAGTTCTTCGCCGAGCACTCCATGGCGGACCTGGCCGGCAAGTCCGACTACTGGCTCGGCCAGCAGGGCCGGCTGACCGAACCGATGTACAAGGCCCCGGACGCCGACCACTACCGGCCGGTCGGCTGGTCCGAGGCCTTCCGGATCACCGCGGACGCGCTGCGCGCCTGCGAGCCGGACGAGGCGGTGTTCTACACCTCCGGCCGCACCTCGAACGAGGCCGCCTTCCTCTACCAGCTGATGGTGCGGCGCTACGGCACCAACAACCTGCCGGACTGCTCGAACATGTGTCACGAGTCCAGCGGCTCCGCGCTGAGCGAGACGCTCGGCGTCGGCAAGGGCTCGGTCTCGCTCGACGACCTCTACAAGGCCGACCTGATCATCGTGGTCGGCCAGAACCCGGGCACCAACCACCCCAGGATGCTCACCGCCCTGGAGCGGGCCAAGCGCGCGGGCACGCAGATCGTCGCGGTCAACCCGCTGCCCGAGGCCGGCCTGATCCGGTTCAAGAACCCGCAGACCGTCCGGGGACTGGTCGGCAACGGCACCGCGCTGGCCGACGCCTTCCTCCAGATCCGGCTCGGCGGCGATCTGGCCCTGTTCCGCGCGCTCGGCAGACTGCTGCTGGAGGCCGAGGACCGCGCGCCGGGGCACGTCCTCGATCAGGCGTTCATCGAGCAGCACACGCACGGCTTCGACGCGTACGCGAAGGACGTCCGCGAGACGTCTTGGGACGACGTGCTGGAGGCCACCGGCCTGCCGCGCGAGCAGATCGAGGCGCTGGCCAAGCGGGCGCTCGGGGCGCGCAACATCATCGTGTGCTGGGCGATGGGCCTGACCCAGCACAAGCACTCGGTGCCGACCATCCGCGAGATCGTCAACTTCCTGCTGCTGCGCGGCAACGTGGGCCGGCCGGGCGCCGGGGTGTGCCCGGTGCGCGGGCACTCGAACGTGCAGGGCGACCGCACGATGGGCATCTACGAGAAGCCGCCGGCCAGGTTCCTGGACGCGCTCGCGGCCGAGTTCGGCTTCGAGCCGCCGCGCGAGCACGGCTACGACACCGTGGACGCGATCCGGGCGATGCGCGACGGCAAGGTCAAGGTGTTCTTCGCGGTCGGCGGGAACTTCGTGAACGCGACTCCGGACACGGCGGTCACCGAGGCGGCGATGCGCAACTGCGGGCTGACCGTGCAGGTCTCCACGAAGCTCAACCGTTCGCACGCGGTCACCGGCCGCGCCGCGCTGATCCTGCCCACCCTCGGCCGCACCGAGCGGGACGTGCAAGAGGGCGGCGAGCAGTTCGTGACGGTCGAGGACTCGATGTCGATGGTGCACGCCTCGCGCGGCCGGCTTGAGCCGGCGTCACCGCAGCTGAAGAGCGAGGTCGCCATCGTCACCGGGCTGGCCGGGGAGCTGTTCGGCGGTCGGGTGACGGACGGGGCGGAGTCGGTCGAGTGGAGCTGGCTGGCCGCCGACTACGACCGGATCAGGGAGCGGGTGGAGCGCGTCGTGCCCGGCTTCGCGGACTTCAACAAGCGGGTGCGCGAACCCGGCGGCTTCCAGCTGCCGCACGGCCCGCGCGACTCGCGGACCTTCCCCACCGCGACCGGCAAGGCGAACTTCACCGTCAACGCGCTCGAGGTGCTGCGCGTACCGGAAGGGCACCTGCTGTTGCAGACCGTCCGCTCGCACGACCAGTACAACACCACTATCTACGGGCTCGATGACCGGTACCGCGGCGTCAAACAAGGGCGCCGGGTGGTGTTCGTGAACCCGGTGGATCTGGCCGGCCTCGGCATCGCGGACGGCGATCGGGTGGACCTCGTCTCCGTGTGGCGGGACGGGGTGGAGCGGCGCGCCGCGGACTTCCGCGTCGTGCGCTACCCGACCGCGCGCGGCTGCGCCGCCTCGTATTTCCCGGAGACGAACGTGCTGGTGCCGCTGGACTCGACGGCGCAGGTATCGAACACGCCGACGTCCAAATCGGTGGTGGTGCGGCTGGTTCCGGCCGGGAGCGCGACCGAAGCGACCGAGGTGTCGGCAGACGACTGACAGAACAGGCAGCTGAGGCTACGAGAGCTGAGGGTCCACCAGATGGCGCAACCGATGCTCCGTCACAAATGCAATCTATCGAGCCATATATAAACTGACGGTATGACACAAGTACGTACCGTTGACGGGCGGATCGCCGGCCGCCGGGGTCAGGCCACCCGCACCCGGCTCCTCGAATGCCTCGGCGAGCTGATCGCGTCCACCTCGTACCGGGACGTGACCGTGATCGACGTGGCCCGGCAGGCCGGAACCTCGCCGGCCACCTTCTACCAGTACTTCCCGGACATCCAGACCGCGGTGGTCGAGCTGGCCAACGAGGTGCTTAAGGAGGCCGCGACGCTCCGGGACCTGGCCGCGGAGCAGAGCTGGAGCGGGCGCTCCGGCACCGTGGCCGCCGCGGCCCTCGTGGACGGCTTCCTGGACTTCTGGCGGCAGCACGACGCGATCCTGCGCGTGGTGGACCTGGCCGCGGCCGAGGGGGACCGGCGATTCTCCCGGATACGCATGAAGCTGCTCAACTCGGTGGTGCAGGCGCTGACCGAGGCGATCTCGGAGCTGCAGCGCGGCGGGAAGCTGGACGCCGACGTGCATCCGGCCGCGACCGCCGGCGCGCTGGTCACCATGCTGGCCGCGAGCGCGTCGCACACCAGGGCCTTCGACAGTTGGTCGGTCAAGGACGGCGAGCTGCGCTCCGGCCTGACCCGGCTGGTGGCCTGGGGCGTGACCGGGCGCAAGCCGTCCTGACGCGGGGCGGGGCGGGCCGGAAGGCGCGGTCCCGGGCCTTCAGTCAGACGCCGACCGCCGTGCGCCACTGGTTGAAGCGGCGGCGGGCCGAACGGTCGGACAGCTCGATGCAGGCGATCACGATCACCATCACGAAGGTCGCCAGGCCCAGCGCGAGCAGTCCGAGGCCGGCCAGCGCGGGCTGGAGCGAACCGGCGAACTCCAGTGCGTCGTAGACGGCGTGCGCGAGCACGATCGGCCACAGCAGCCGCCAGCGCCGGTAGACCCAGATGTTGACCACGGTGAAGCAGATCACTGCGAGCGAGGCCCAGCCGTAGTACAGGTGGAACGGGATCCGCAGCGCGATCGCGACCAGGTAGATCACCCAGGCGCGCCTGCCGAAGCCGGCCTGTTCGAGGGCGGTGACCACCATCCCGGTGATCAGCACCTCCTCGCCGAAGCCGGCCGAGAGCGCGACCACGATGCCGACCGGGACCATCCACAGGCTGTGGCCCTGGTCCGGCGCGCCGGTGGACTTGCCGGTGACGTTGACGTAGATCACCACGGCCAGCAGGAACCCGAGCACGCCGGCCATGGACAGGAAGAACGCCCGAGCGAACTGCCAGCCCCGGCCGCGCTCGGCGGGCCGGGTCGGCGCGTATGCCATCTGCGGGTAGGACATGTAGCCCTGGTAGCCGGGCGGCGCGGGTGCGGAGTACGGCGGCGCGTACAGCTGCGTCTGCGTCGGATACGGGTACTGGTACTGCGGCACCGGGTACTCACCGACCGGGTACTGGCCCGAGGGATAAGCCGCCCCAGGGTACGGAGCCCCCTGGTTTGGAGCACCTGGGTATGAGCCATACGGCGCGTACAGCGCAGGAGGCTTCGGCTTGTTGAAGCGGCCGAAGATCGAGCTGAGCGTGAGGCCACGGCGCAGGCTGAAGTACGCCACACCGAACACCACGGTGCACGCCTGCATGATGTACTGCATCATCTCGCTGCCGGCCTCGATCCAGGAGTGGATCTGCTGGTCGGAGCCGAGCGCCGGATCGGTGAGCAGGCCGACCGCGCTGATCACGCCGAGCCCGAACGAGACGAAGTACACCGCGCCGATCTCGGCCAGCGCGCGCAGCGGGGAGATGCGGCCGGGTGGGCTCGGCGCGGATTCCGGTGCGGGAGGCGCGACGGGAGACTGGGAGTATCCGGCGGGCTGAGACTGCGGCTGCGGCGGTGGCTGCAGGCCGGGCGGCACGGGAGGTGCGGACGGCCCGGCAGGAGACTGGAACGGCTCAGGAGCGACCGACTGCGCCCCGGTCGACCGCAGCTCGGAAGGCGGTGCGGGAGCGTCAGACGCCCGGCCCTGTTCCTGAGTGTGGTCCACCGGCACTCCAAGTTCCGATCGTCACCGCTTGATGGATGACAAGTACCCCGATTACACGCGAGTCTGCTTTGTATCACGGGAGTCTGTGAATGGGAGCTAAGGGAGATGTGAATTTGACTCCATCCGCTCCCCTGCGGGTCGAGGGTGTTACCGCTGGCTATCGGGGCGTCCCGGTGCTGCGCGAAGTGACCTTCGAGGTCGGCGAGGCCCGGGTGCTCGGACTCGTCGGGCCGAACGGCGCCGGGAAGTCGACCCTGCTCGACGTGGTCTGCGGGTCGCTGCGGCCGACCGCGGGCCGGGTGTGGCTGTTCGGGCGGGACGTGACGCGGCTGCCGGTGCACCGGCGGGCCCGGCTCGGGCTGGGGCGCACCTTCCAGCGCCTTGAGCCGTTCAGCTCGCTCAGCATCGCGGACAACCTGCTGGTCGCGGCCGAGCTGTCGGGAGGAGGGTTGTCCCGCTCAACCGGACAGCCCGGTCGGCGCGAGGATGAGCTGTCCAGTTCAACCGGACGGCGCGCTGACGACCCGGCCACCGTCGTGCGCGACCTGCTGCGACGCTTCGGTCTTGTCGACTTCGCCGGCCAGCCGCTCGCCGCGGTGCCCACCGGCATCGCCCGCATCGTGGAGATCGCCCGCGCGCTGGCCGCCGGGGCTCGCGTCCTGCTCCTCGACGAGCCTTCCTCCGGCATGAGCGAGCAGCAGGTCGAGGAGTTCGCCGGGACGGTGCGCGCGCTGCGCGCGGGCGGCCTGGCGATCGTCCTCGTCGAGCACGATCCGGGGCTCATCGAGGCGGTGAGCGATGACGTGCTCGAGCTGGGAGTCAGCCGAGCAGTCGGATCGCGTCCAGCGCCCAGTACGTCAGGATGATCGACGCCCCGGCGCGCTTGATCGAGGTCAGCGTCTCCAGGATGGCCGCGTCCCGGTCGATCCAGCCGTTCGCCGCGGCCGCTTCGACCGTCGCGAACTCGCCGGAGATCTGATAGGCCGCCACCGGCACGTCCACCTCGTCCGCGACCCGGCGCACGATGTCCAGGTACGACATGGCGGGCTTGACCATCACCAGGTCCGCGCCCTCGGCCAGGTCCAGCCGTACCTCGCGCAGCGCCTCGACGGCGTTCGCCGGGTTCTGCTGGTAGGTCTTGCGGTCGCCCTGCAGCTGCGACTCCACCGCGTCGCGGAAGGGCCCGAAGAAGGCCGAGGAGTACTTCACGGCGTAGGCCAGTATGCCCGTGTCCTGATATCCGGCGGCGTCCAGCGCCCGGCGCACGAAGCCGACCTGGCCGTCCATCATCCCGCTGGCGCCGAGCAGGTGCGCGCCCGCCTCGGCCTGGGCGACGGCCATCTCGCCGTAGATCTCGAGCGTCGCGTCGTTGTCGACGGCGCCGTCCGCGCGCAGGACGCCGCAGTGCCCGTGGTCGGTGAATTCGTCAAGGCACAGGTCGCTCATGATGACGGTCGAGTCGCCGACCTCGTCGGCCACTTCGCGGATCGCCCGCTGCAGGATGCCGTTCGGATCGACCGCTGCCGAACCGGTCGCGTCCCGCTCCTCCGGCACCGCGAACAGCATCAGCCCGCCGACGCCGGCCGTCACGGCCTCGTGCGCCGCCTTGCGCAGGCTGGAAAGGGTGTGCTGGTAGACGCCCGGCATCGAGGCGATGGCCGCGGGCTCGTCCAGGCCCTCCTTCACGAACATGGGCAGCACGAAATCGGCCGGGTGCAGCCGGGTCTCGGCCACCAGCCGGCGCAGCGCGGGCGTCTGCCGCAGCCGCCTCGGCCGCACGGTCGGGAATTGGGATGCCGTCATGGAAACCAGCCTATCCGCCTGGCTGAATCCGGACTTCAGATCCGCCGGATTCGCCGCCGCTGTTCAGAATTCGGTTACGCAACCCCGTCACGCCCGGACGGCGCCTTCCGGTTCACCGCGCGCCGCCCGGCCTTGTCCTGCTATCTGTACCGCTTCTCTGTACCGCTGCCCTACTTCACCGCTGCCCTACTTCACCGCTGCCTTACTTCGCGCGCCGGGCCCGCGAGGAGCGTCGCTCCGAAGGCCGCAGCACCGGCTCGCCGGCCGCGATCGCGGCCTCGCGCCGGGCCTGTCCGAACGCGGCCAGCGCCTCGGCCAGCACCGCGGCGCTCGGCGCCGGCGCGAGCACGTCGACGCGCAGGCCGTGCTCCTCGGCCGTCTTCGCGGTCTGCGGACCGATGCACGCGATCACCGTCGAGGCGTGCGGCTTGCCCGCGATGCCCACCAGGTTCTTGACCGTGGAGGAGGAGGTGAACAGGACCGCGTCGAAGCCGCCGCCCTTGATCGCCTCGCGCACCTCGGCGGGCGGCGGCGCGGCGCGCACCGTGCGGTACGCGGTCACGTCGTCCACCTCCCAGCCCAGCTCGACCAGACCCGCCACCAGCGTCTCGGTGGCGATGTCCGCGCGCGGCAGGAAGACCCGCTCGATGGGGTCGAAAGCCGGATCGTAGGCCGGGAAATCCTCAAGCAGCCCGGCCGCCGACTGGTCGCCCGAAGGCACCAGGTCCGGCACGACGCCGAAGGCACGCAGCGCCTTGGCGGTCTGCTCGCCGACCGCGGCGACCTTGATCCCGGCGAAGGCGCGCGCGTCGAGCCCGTACTCCTCGAACTTCTCGGACACCGCCTTGACCGCGTTGGCCGACGTGAAGGCGACCCACTCGTACCGCCCGGTGACCAGGCCCTTGACCGCGCGCTCCATCTGCTGCGGGGTGCGCGGCGGCTCCACGGCGATGGTCGGCACCTCGTGCGGCACCGCGCCGTAGGACTGCAACTGCTCGCTCAGCGCCCCGGCCTGCTCCTTGGTGCGCGGGACCAGCACCCGCCAGCCGAAAAGCGGCTTGGTCTCGTACCAGGACAGCTCGGAGCGGCGTTCCACCACCGAACCCACGACCACCACGGTATCCGTGGAGACCGCGGCCGCGGCGGACTTGACCGGCTCGGCCTTGAGCGCGGCGGCGATCCGGTCCAGCGTGCCGGTGACGGTGCGCTGCGAGGTGAGCGAGCCGTCGATGGTCACCGCGACCGGGGTGCTGCCCGGACGCCCGGCGGCCAGCAGTTCTGCGGCCACCTCGTCGATGCGGTCGCCGATGCCCAGCAGCACCAGGGTGGAGCTGGCCGCTCCGGCCTCACCGAGCTGCCGGTGCCAATCGGACCAGGCGGTGAAGTCGGCGTTTCCGTCCGGACGCGGGGCGGACAGCAGCCGCACGTCGCCGATCGAGCCCTTGGTCAGCGGAATGCCCGCGAAGACCGGGACGGCGGTCGCGCGGGCGAGCCCGGGCACCACCTCGAACGGCAGGCCGGCCTTGGCACACGCGGCGGCCTCGGCCTCGAAGGAGCCGAAGAGGCCGGGATCGCCGTCGAGCAGGCGGACCACCGACTTGCCGTCACGCACTGCGGCGGCGACCTCGTCGATGCAGGCCAGCGGGTGTGCGCCGGCGGCGATGCCCGGCACGGCGGCCGCGTCGGCCGGATCCGGCAGCTCGTCCGCGGGCGTGGCGAGCCCGAGCTCGATGACCTGGACCCGCTCGTGGCAGCGCGGCTCGAAGCGGGCGCGCAGCCGGGAATCGACGACGAGCACGTCCGCGTCCGCGAGCAGCGCGGCCGCCCGGACGGTCAGCAGATCGGGGTCGCCAGGCCCGGCGCCGACGAAGCTGACCCGGGCGCGGGTCGCGGCGCTCGAGCGCTGCGGTTCGGCCTCGGTGTCCTGATCCACCAGCGCGTCCGCCGCCTCGCCGAGCAAGACGCCGCCGATGGTGCCGTTGAGCGGTACGCCGTTCTTCGCGGCGCCGTTTGCAACGGAGCCGTTTGAAACAGAGCCGTTCAACACAGCGAGGTCGGAGTCCTCGGTGGTGCGCGGTTGGGTGTGCGGTACCGCGGTCTGCGTTGCTACCGACCCGGTCGTGATAGTCACGGCTGCTTCCCCATCAGTCCTGCGGCGCCCTCAGCGAGCATCCGAGCGGCGAGCTCGCGCCCGAGCCGCTCAGCCTCCTGCGGGCTTCCGGTGGCGGACATCCTGATCGATCGGGGTACCCCCGAGGTCCCCGCCTCGGTCACGGTCCCGGTCAGTTGCAGTTCGCTCGCCGAGGCGATGGCGTAGCCACCCACCGGCGCGGAACACCCCGCTTCGAGCGAGGACAACAGCGCCCGCTCGGCCTTGACCGCGGCCCGGGTGGGCTCGTGGTTCAGCGTGGCGAGCTGCCCGACGAGCTCCCCGTCCGCGGCCCGGCATTCCACCGCCAGGGCCCCCTGTCCGGGGGCCGGCAGCAGCACGTTCGGGTCGAAGTAGTCGCTCGCCTCGCCGATCCGGCCGAGGCGGTTCAGTCCC
>Ga0070741_10008318_pt1 | contig 20905 bp, 21 predicted proteins | sample Coa_R1_4_FD_66440 | JGI IMG/M metagenome (GOLD analysis project Ga0070741, IMG submission 66440) | Surface soil microbial communities from Centralia Pennsylvania, which are recovering from an underground coalmine fire - Coalmine... | ecosystem: Environmental > Terrestrial > Soil > Unclassified ...
TGCGCGCCGAGCGCCGCCACCTCCCACGCCCAGCTGTTGGGCGCCCACAGCGCCACGCGATCGCCGCGCTCGACGCCGAGCGCCATCCACGCGCGCGCCGCCTCCTCGACGGCGGCGGCCAGCCCGGAAAATGTGAGCGATCGCTCGTTTTCCGGATCGACGATGGCCGCGCGCGCGCCGAAGCGCTCGGCCGCCTCGCGCACCAGCTCGGGCAGCGTGCGCGCGTTCATGCGAGCCCGAGGTGGCGCCCGAGGCGCGCGCGTTCAGCCGACGGCTCGCCGAGCAGCGACGCCGACGAGCGCGCGCGGCGGAAGTACAGGTGCGCGTCGTGCTCCCACGTGAAGCCGATGCCGCCGTGGATCTGGATGGTCTCGCCCGCCGCGCGCAGGTACGCCTCGGACGAGTAGCTGCGCGCCAGCGACGCGGCGATCGGCAGCTCGTCGCCGTTCGTCGCCGCGACGAAGCCGGCCCAGTAGCACGCCGAGCGCGCCGACTCGACCAGCACCAGCAGGTCGGCGCACTTGTGCTTGATCGCCTGGAACGAGCCGATCGGCCGGCCGAACTGCACGCGCGTCTTGGCGTAGTCGACCGAGAGCTCGAGGCAGCGGGCCGCGCCGCCGAGCTGCTCCGCCGCCAGCGCGATCTTGGCGCGGTCGAGCACGCGCTCGAGCAGCGCCGCGCCGTCGCCCGGCAGGCGCGCGCTCGACGGGACGCGCGCGCCGTCGAGCCGCACGGCCGCGAGCTTGCGTGTCGGATCGAGCGTCGCGATCGCGCGGCGCGAGAGCCTGCGCGTGTCGGCCGGCACCAGGTACACGCCGTCCGCCGCCGCGACGAGGATGAGCTGCGCGGTGTGGCCGTCGACGACGAATTGCTTTTCACCGTCGAGGATCACTTCGCCGCCGTCGCGCCGCGCGGTCACCTCGCCGCCGGCGAACGCCAGCGTGGCGGTCGTGCGCCCCTCGGCGATCGACGGCAGCCACTCGCGCTTCTGCGCTTCGTCGCCGCCGAGCACGAGCGCGCTCGCGCCCAGGCAAACCGTCGAGAAGAACGGCGCGCACAGGAGCGCGTGGCCCATCTCTTCGAGCACCGCGACGAGCTCCACCCAACCGAGCCCCGCGCCGCCGTACGCCTCCGGCACCGCCAGCGACGTCCAGCCCAGCTCGCCGAGCGCGCGCCAGGTGGCGTCGTCGAAGCCGCGGTCGCCCGCCATCGCGCGCCGCACCGCCGCGCTCGCCGAATGCTCGTCGAGGAATCGCCGCGCCTCGCGACGCAGCGCCTCCTGCTCGTCGGAGAACGCGAAGCGCATCAGTAGCCCTTGAGCCGCGCGAAGCGATCGCGCTGCCACGCGGCGTCGCCGTAGAGCGCCGCGGCCACGCGCGCGCGCTTGTAGAACAGGCCGACGTCGAGCTCGTCGGTGACGCCGATTCCGCCGTGGAGCTGGATCGCCTCGGCCGCGCACAGCGTGAACGCGTCGGCGGCGCGCGCCTTGGCGGCGCAGGCGAGGAGCGGCACGTCGTCGCGCTGCGCGTCGATCGCCACCAGCGCCTCGCGCACCACCGCGCGCGCCAGCTCCACTTCGCACCAGGCGATCGCCATGCGGTGCTGCAGCGCCTGGAACGAGCCGATCGGCACGCCGAACTGCGTGCGCGTCTTCAGATAGGCGAGCGTGCGCTCGAAGACCTCCTCGAGACCGCCGAGCATCTCCGCCGAGAGCGCGATGGCCGCGCGATCGCAGAGCGCGTCGACGAGGCGCGCGGTGTCGGCGCCCGCGCGGCCGACCGCGTCCGCTTCGCCGACCGCGACGCCGTCGAATTTCACCCGCGCGGCGTTGCGGCTGTCGACGGTGAACGTGCGCTCGATGACGACGCCGGGCGCGCTCGCGGCGACGAGGAACAGGCGCGGGCCGTCGGCGGCGCCGGCGCTCACGAGCAGCGCGTCGGCGACGTGACCGTCGAGCACCATCACCTTTTCGCCGCGCAGCGAGAAGCCGCCGGGCGCGCGCTCGGCGCGGGTGGCGATCGCGTCGCGCGAATGGCGCGTGCCCTCCTCGTGCGCGAACGCGACCAGCCGCTCACCGGCGCACATCGCCGGCAGGTTGGCGCGCCGCTGCTCGTCGGAGCCCGCGCGCTCGATCGCGAACGCGCACGCGATCGTCGACAGCCACGGCAGCGGCGCCAGCGCGCGCCCGCACTCTTCGAGCACGAGCCCGAGCGCCGCCCAACCGAGCCCCGCGCCGCCCCACGCTTCGCCGACGGTGGCGCCGATCAATCCGAGCCGCCCCAGCTCGCGCCACCGCTCGCGCGAAAAGCCGATCGGGTCGCGCGAGTCGCGCAGCGCGCGCAGGTGCGCGATCGGCAGCTTCTCGCGCACCAGCTTCTGCGTGGTCGCGCGCACCTGCTCCTCGATCTCCGAGAGCGCGAACGTCATTTGCCGCCGTCCGGCAGCCCGAGCACGCGCCGCGCGATGATGTTGAGCTGAATCTCCGACGTGCCGCCCTCGATCGAGCTGGCGCGCGAGCGCAGCCACTCGCGCACCCACTCGAGCTCCGCCGTCGAGAATCCGGGCGCCTCCCAGCCGAGCCCCTGAAATCCCGCCAGCTCGACGCGCAGCTCGCGCCGCCGCTTGGACAGCTCGGTGCCGTAGTACTTGAACATCGAGATCTCCGCGCCGGCGCGCGCGAGCTCGGCCGAGCGCTTGAGCGCCAGCGTGTTGCACAGCCCGTCGAGGCTCGCCTGCGTGACGCGATCGCGCAGGATCGGATCGCCGAGCGCGCCGTAGCGCCGCGCGGTGGTCTCGAGCGGCTCCTCCTCCGCCGTCGCCGCGTCGCGCGCGTTCGCGATCAGCGCGCGCTCGTGCTTGAGCAGCGCCTTGGCGATGGTCCACCCCTGCCCCGCTCTACCGACGAGGTTTTTCGCCGGCACGCGCACCGACTCGAAGAACGTCTCGCAGAACGGCGACGCGCCCGAGATCAGCCGGATCGGCCGCGCCGCGATCCCCGGCGTCGCCATGTCGATGAGCAGGAAGCTGATACCCTCGTGCTTCGGCGCGCGCGCGTCGGTGCGCACCAGGCAGAACATCCAGTCCGCTTGATCGGCGTGCGAGGTCCAGATCTTCTGGCCGTCGACGACGTACGAATCGCCGTCGAGGACGGCGCGCGTCTGCAGGCCGGCGAGATCGGAGCCGGCGCCCGGCTCGCTGTAGCCCTGGCACCAGCGGATCCGGCCGCGCGCGATCGGCGGCAGGTGCTCGAGGCGCTGCTCCTCCGAGCCGAACTCGAACAGCACCGGCGCGAGCATCCACAGGCCGAAGCTCTTGAGCGGCAGGCGCGCGCCGATGCGGCGCATCTCCTCGTCGAGGATCGCGGTGTCTTCGGGCGACAGATCGGCGCCGCCGTATTTTCGCGGCCACGCCGGCGCGATCCAGCCGCGCTCGGCCATGCGCTCGAGCCACACGCGCGCGTCGTCGGAGAAGAACGTCGCGCGCCGCCCGCCCCACACCCACTCGCGCTCGCCGGCGATCGGCGTGCGCATCGACGCCGGGCAATTTGCCGCAAGCCACGCGCGCGCGTCGTCGCGAAAGCCGCTCATGCGATTTCCCGTCGAGCGGCGGCCGCGCGCGCGAGATCGAGCGCCAGGTCCTCGATCATGTCCTCCTGCCCGCCGACCGTCTTGCGCCGCCCGAGCTCGACCAGGAGATCGCGCGGCGACACGCCGTACTTTTCGCCGGCGCGCTGCGCGAACAAGAGGAACGACGAGTACACGCCCGCGTAGCCGAGGATGAGCGCGTCGCGATCGATGCGCGTCGGCCGATCCATCATCGGCACCACGCGCTCCTCGGCGACGTCCATCAGCCGGTAGAGATCGACGCCGTGCACCGCGCCCATGCGATCGAGCACCGCGGCCAGCACCTCGAGCGGCGTGTTGCCGGCGCCCGCGCCGAGGCCGGCGGCCGAGCCGTCGATGCGCCCCGCGCCCGCATCGACGGCGGCGAGCGAGTTGGCGATGCCCATGCCGAGGTTGTGATGGCCGTGAAAGCCGACCTCGGTCTCGGCGCGCAGCTCGGCGCGCAACAGGCCGACGCGCGCGCTCACGTCGTCGGGCAGCATGTAGCCGGCCGAGTCGGTGATGTACACGGTCTGCGCCCCGCATCGCTCCATCAGCTTCGCCTGCTGCGCGAGCACCGGCGGCTCCACCATGTGCGCCATCATCAGGAACCCGACGGTGTCGACGCCCAGCTTGCGCGCCGCGCCGAGGTGCTGCTCGGCGACGTCCGCCTCGGTGCAGTGCGTGGCCACGCGCACCGTGCCGACGCCGCAGTCCACCGCCATCTTCAGATCGTCGACGGTGCCGATGCCGGGCAAAAGCAGCGCCGAGACGCGCGCGCGCTTCATGCGCGGAATCACCGCGCGCAGGTACTCCTCGTCGGAGCACAGCGGAAAGCCGTAGTTGATCGACGCGCCGCCGAGCCCGTCGCCGTGCGTGACCTCGATGAGCGGCACGCCGGCGGCGTCGAGCCCCTCGGCGACCGAGAGCATCTGCGCGAGCGTGATCTGGTGGCGCTTCGGATGCATCCCGTCGCGCAGGGTCATGTCGTGCAGCGTGACCGGCTTGCCCGCGAGGTTCATGCGCGCACCATTCCCTCGGCGAACAGCTCCGCCGTGCGCAGCGCCGCCGACGTCATGATGTCGAGGTTGCCCGCGTAGCGCGGCAGGTAGTCGCCGCGCCCCGCCACCTCGAGGAACACCGTGACGCGCCGCCCGTCGAAGACCGGCCCGTTCTTGAGCGCGTAGCCGGGCACGTAGGTTTGCACCTCGCGCACCATCTCGCGCACCGACGCGGCGATGCGCTCGCGCTCCGGCTCGCCCGCGGTCAGGCAGTGGATCGTGTCGCGCATGATCAGCGGCGGCTCGGCGGGATTGATGACGATGATCGCCTTGCCGCGCTTCGCCCCGCCGACCGACTCGACGGCGCGCGCGGTGGTGCGCGTGAACTCGTCGATGTTCTGCCGCGTGCCGGGGCCGATCGATCGCGACGCCACGGTGCACACGATCTCGGCGTACTCGACGGGCTGCACGCGCGACACCGCCGCCACCATCGGGATCGTCGCCTGCCCGCCGCAGCTCACCATGTTGACGTTGCGCGCGCGCGTGCCGACGTGGGTCTTCAAGTTCACCGGCGGCACGCAGTACGGACCGATCGCCGCGGGCGTGAGATCGATGACCATCACGCCGCGCGCCTCGAGCTTGCGCGCGTTGTCGGCGTGCGCGTGCGCCGAGGTGGCGTCGAACGCGATGCGCACGCCGTCGCGCTCGAGATACTCGACGAGCCCGTCGACGCCGCCGGCGGTGGTGCGCAGGCCGAGCGACTGCGCGCGCGCCAGCCCGTCGGAGGTGGGATCGATCCCGACCATCCACGCCGGCTCCACCAGCGCCGAGCGCGCCGCCTTGTACATGAGATCGGTGCCGATGTTCCCCGAGCCGACGATGGCCGCCTTGACGCGCATCTTCATCCTCACGCGAACCGGGCTTCGCAGCCGCCGATGCCGGCGATCGCACAACGCATGCGATCGCCGGTTTTGACCGGTTCCAGCGGCACCAGCGATCCCGACAAGATGATCTCGCCCGCCTTGAGCGACACGCCGAACGCGCCCAACGTGTTGGCCAGCCACGCCACGCACACGAGCGGCGAGCCCAGCGCCGCCGCGCCCGCGCCCGTCGACACGACCTCGCCGTTCTTCTCCACCACGATGCCGCACGTGTAGAAGTCGACGCGCCGCGGATCGGCCGCCTCGCGCCCGACCACGAACAGCCCCGACGACGCGTTGTCGGCGACCGTGTCCTGAATGCGGATCTTCCAGTCGCGGATGCGCGAGTCGACGATCTCGAAGCACGCCGCCACGCTCTCGGTCGCCGCCACCACGTCGGCGGGCGTGACGCCGGGGCCGACCAGATCGCGCTTGAGCATGAACGCGATCTCGCCCTCGGCGCGCGGCTGGATCAGCTCGCGGCCGATCGGCACCTCGGCGCCGCTCTCGTAGCGCATGCGGTCGGTGAGCCAGCCGAAGTCGGGCTGGTGCACGTCGAGCGCGCGCTGCACGACTTTCGACGTCACGCCGATCTTCTTGCCGATGACGCGCTCTCCGTCGGAGATTCGCCGTTCGAGCAGGCGGCGCGAGATGTGGTAGCCGTCTTCGATGGTGATCGCCGGCTCGCGCGCGGTGAGCGGCGCGACCGGCTCGCGCGCGCGCAGCGCCGCGTACAATTCGTCGCCGAGCGCCTGGATCCGCTCGGGCGTCACGCCGGCTCCCGCAAGAAGTCGATGCACAGCCGATTGAACAGCGCGGCGTGCTCCACCATCACCCAGTGGCCGCACTGCGAGATCAGCTCGACGCGCACGCGCTTGCACTCGCGCGCCAGTGTCACGCCGCCCGACCACGGGCAGAACTGATCGTTGGTGCCCCAAAGGCCGAACACCGGGCAGTCGAGCTCCTTCAAGCGCGGCGCGAGGTGCGGCACCTGCATCGACGTGAGCACGCGCTTCGGCTGGAGCGCGGCGATCTCCAGCCGCTCGTCGAGGATCTCGTCGGTGATGAGCGCCGGATCGAAGAGCTGCAGCTCGAAGACCTTGCGCAGCGACTCGCGCGAGAGGCCGTTCGGGTCGAGGAACGCCTTCATCATGGCGCGGATGCCGGCCATCTTCAGGTACGCCTCGCGCTCCTCGAGGCCGCCGGGCGCCATCAGCACCAGCTTCGCGACGCGCGCCGGATCGGCGAGCGCGAGCCCGATCGACATCGCGCCGCCGTGCGAGTTGCCGACGACGAACGCGCGCTCGACGCCGAGCGCGTCGAGGAAGCGACGCAGCGCGCCGACGAGGAAGTCGAGCGTGTAGTCGACGCCGTCGGGCTTGCTCGACCAGCCGTAGCCGAGCGTGTCGGGGACGATGGCGCGAAAGCCGGCGCGCGCGAATTCGGGATAGTTGCGGCGAAAGTTGGACCAGCCGCTCGCGCCGGGCCCCGAGCCGTGCAGGAACACGACCGGCGCGCCGCTTCCCTCGGCGTGATAGTGGACTTTCAGTCCGTCGCCGATGTCGACGTACTCGCCCTCGGGAACCGCGCGCTTCATGTCGTCCTCGGCCTGGGCGCGAAGCGCGCCGGCGGATGGTGGCCCCACTCGCTGATGTGGTCGTAGACCTTCGGCTGCCACTCGGCGTCGTCGATCTCGCGCCCGCCCCAGCCGTACTCGAACTGAAACCCCGACGGCGTGAAGGCGTAGAACGAGAACATCCCGTCGTTGGGATGGCGCCCGAGCGTGTTCATGATCTTCACCCGCCCGGCGAGCGCGCGATCGAGGCACAGCCCGACGTCGTCCATGGCGCGCACCTCGAGCAGGAAATGATGCATGCGCTTGCCCATCGCGTCGCCGAGCGCCAGCGAGTGGTGGCGCGGGTTGGCGTGCAAAAAGACGATGTCGGCGTGGTGGCCGTAGACGTCGGCGACGATGCGATCGCTCAGGCGGAAGCCGAGCAGCTCGCAGTAGAAGCGCTGGCTCTCGCGCTGATCGCGCGCGTGCAGCACCACGTGGCCGAGGCCGCGCTCGCCGGCGACGAAGCCCGAGCGCACCAGCGGCGAGCGGAACGGCTCGGCGGCGAGGCGCGGGCCGCAGTAGATCTCCGTCGGGATGCCGGCCGGATCGGAAAATTTGAACAGCCGTTCAACTTTTCGGCGCGCCGCCTCGTCCGCGGTTCCCGCCGTCACCGCCACGCCGGCCGCGCGCAGCCGCGCCGCGATCGCGTCGAGCGCCGCCGCGTCGTCCGCCTGCCAGCCGATGTACGCCAGGTCGTCCGCGTCGCCCGGCTCGACGACGATCCGCTGCGCGTGCGCGTCGTGACGAAACGCCAGCGCGCCGTTCGCCGCGCGATCGACCAGCTCGATCCCCAAAACCTCGACGGCAAATCGCTCCCACGCGGCGAGGTCCTTCACCTCGAAGCCGAGATAACCGAGCTGCGCGACACCAGCGGCGCTCATTCATTTCCTCAGACGAAGTAGTCCGTGTTCTTGAGCTTGAGCTGCGTGCCGCCCCAGTTGCGGCCCGGCTTGTCGGGGTTGTTGGCGTAGTGCGCGCGCGCGGCGTGCACGTCCTGGAAGTAGCGCTGCAGCGGCGAGTCGAGGAAGATGGCGCGCCCGCCCGAGGCGGTGAACAGCTCGTCGACGGCGGCGGCGCACTTGACCACCGCGTTCGACGAGTCGTAGCGGAAGCGCAGGCGGCGCTCGAGCGGCATGTCGTGGCCGGCGCGCGCCAGCGACATCAGCTCGGCGAAGTTGCGCTGCATCGTCAGCCGCGCCTCGTCGATCGCCGCCGCCGCGCGCGCCGCCGCCATCTGCGCGGTCGCGTCCTCGGCGACCTTCTGTCCGTCGCCGGCGGCCACGCGCTTGGCCGCGATCGCGGTGTACGCGTCGAGCGCGCCCTGCGCCGCGCCGATCGCCGACGTCGACACCGAGCGCACGAACACCTGCCCGAACGGCAGGCGATACAGCGGCGCCGGGTTGACCTCGTTACCGGGGCTGTTGCGGCGAAACCCGTCGACCAGTCGGTGCGTGCGATGCTCGGGCACGAACGCGCCGCCGACGACGACGTCTTTCGAGCCGGTGGCCTTGAGCCCCGAGACGAACCAGTTGTCCTCGATCTGGTAGTCGCGCCGCGGGAGCAGGAACGTGCGCATCTCGGGCGGCGCGCCGTCGCGTTCGGGTGGCACGAGCCCGCCGAGGAACACCCACTGGCAGTGATCGCAGCCGCTCGAGAACGACCAGCGCCCGCTCACGCGATAGCCGCCCTCGGCGCGCTCGACTTTTCCCGTCGGCGCGTACGACGACGAGATCAGCGCGTCGGCGTCGGCGCCCCAGACCTCTTCCTGCGCGGCGGCGGGGAACAGCGCCAGCTGCCAGTTGTGCACGCCGACCACGCCCATCACCCACGCGCTCGACGGGCACGCGGTGGCGAGCGTCAGCTGCGCGTCGAAGTAGGCGCCGGGCTCGAGCTCGAACCCGCCCCAGCGCGCCGGCTGGAGCATGCGAAAGAAGCCGGCGCGCTTGAAGTCGGCGATGGTCTCGTCGGGCACGCGCCGCAGCCGGTCCGCCTCGCTTGCCCGCTCGGCCAGCACCGGCACCAGCGCCCGGGCGCGCGCAACAAACTCGTCGCTTTCCATCCGCGCCTCCTCCCGAAACTAGAACACGTTCCACTCCCCGAGTAAAGCCAAAATTGAAACGTGTTCTAGTGGTCGATCCGGGTGGCGGCGACGGGGCGAAGGCTTCCTTTTACGGGGAGGATGGGAGGAGGGAGGAACTTTTCAGGGGGCGATCGATCGAGGGGGTGGTGATGCGACGAATGCCGTAGCGGAGGATCGGGACGTTGAAGTTGATCAGCAGGCCTGTGGGGAGGTTGGTGAGCTTCAAATACGTCAGTAGCTGGGCGAGATGGATTGGCGCGATCTCGGAGACGGTCTTGAGCTCGACCACGAGCTTGGATTGAACGACGAGGTCGAGACGGTACCCGACGTCTATGTGCAAGCCTTTGTATTCGACCGGCACCACGACTTGCCGCAAGAACTCCATGCCTGCCAGGTCGAGCTCGCGGCACAAGCACTCCTCGTAAATCGACTCCAACAACCCCGGCCCGAGGTACCGATGGACTTCGATACAAGCTCCAATCACCCTCTCTGAAACCGGATCATCGACACGCATTCCCCCGTTATCGACCTGGCGCAACGCAAGTTGCGTCCACCCATTTACCTCCTTCCTCCAGTCCTCACTTTCCTCCCCGTTAATCCGCGGCGCACCGATCGGCCAAAAATTGGCTCAGCGCGAGGGCGCGGGTTAGCGTCACGTTGGGAGGGGCCTATGCGGAGTTCATTGGGCGTGGTGCTGTTGCTCGGATTGGCGACCGTGGCGCGCGCGCAGCCGGAGGTGGCGCCTGAAGAGCAGCAGCCGCCGCCGAGCGCGCAGCCGCCGTCGGCGCACGCGCATGCGCACGCGCTCGGGATGCCGCGCACCGCGTTCGTCTTCGAGTCGCGCTTCGCCGGCGCGTTCAACCTGTCGGGCGGCTTCGGCGGCACCGCGGCCATCATCCCCGGCTTCATGATCGGCGCCCGCCTCATCGACCGCCTGCACCTCGGCGTCGAGTTCTTCCTCACCAACACCACCACCGCCGGCGTCGGCGGCGGCCCGTCGAACGGCACCACCGCCTTCACGCTCGGCCCCACCGCCGAGATCGACATCCTCAAAGTCGCCGCCAACCGCGTCGCGTTCTACGGCAAGCTCGGCTTCGGCTTCGGCGCCGCGGTGCTCAGCGGCGGCTTCTCGCCCAACATCTTCCTCTTGCGCTTCGATCTCGGGCTTGGCATCCGCTACGCGCCGGTCCCCTACTTCGCGATCGGCATGGAGAGCGGCTTCATCAACCTGTTCTTCAGCCCCGACAAGCCGGGCACGTTCAGCCTCACGTCGCTCTACGGCGGGCTGGTCGGCACGTTCATGTACGGTCACTGAGCGTAGAACTGCCGGTACCACTTGCGCAGCTTGCCGATCGGCCCGTCGCCGTCGCACAGCATCGGCGGATCGCGATAGATCTTGTTCTCCCAGATGCGGATGTCGTCCTCGAAGCCCGCCTTCAAGTTCGACAAGTAACCGGCGACGTAGCCCTCGGTCTTCTCGCGGTTGCCGACCACCTTGAGCGTCACCGCCATGCGCAGGTCGAGCAGGTCGGGCTCGACGGGCGTGTGCGCGAGCAGCATGTAGTTCTGTAGCAATCCGTCCATCCGCATGAGCAGATATCCCGGGCCGTGATAGGTGGTCGTCGACGAGAATTGATCGACGCCGCCGGGAAAGTAGGCGCGCCCGCGCACGCGCTGCGTCGCCTTGTGGCCGTCGACCTCGAAGCCGAACTCGTCGATCTCGGTCTTGTGCACCGACGGGAAATGCGCGCGGTCGGCCAGGTTGTCGACGATCTCGCGCGGGTGCGTCTTGATCGGATAGCGGTGGCGGCTCCACGGCAGCCAGTCGGGCGAGCCGTATTCGGCGATCGGCGGGATCTCGAACGCGGGCGCGCGCCCCTCGGGATCGTGGTGCACCATCACGACGCCGTTCACCTCGTGGACGCGCCACGAGCGCTGCTTGGCCTTGGGCGGGATCTTCTGCGCATACGGGATGTGCACGCACGCGCCGTCCTCGCCGAAGCGCCAGCCGTGAAACGGGCACTGAATGGCGCAGCCGACGACCTTGCCGCCGACGGCGAGGCTCGCGCCCATGTGCGCGCAATAGGCTTCGAACACGCGCACGCGTCCGTCCTCGCCGCGAAACGCCACCAGGTCCTCGCCGAAATAGCGCAGCTTGAGCGACGCGCCCACCGCCAGCTCGTCGGAGAAACACACCACGAACCAGCCCGCGGGATAACCGGTAAAAGCGTGAGCAGCCACGGCGCCCTCTTTTTGGTATACCAAAAGTGAAACATGTTCTATTTTTGACGTCAAGCCATTGGAGGCCCGATGCGCGCGATCGACGCATTCGTGAACGTCAACATGGGCTCGATGGAGCGGCCCGACTATCTCCAGCGCGTGGCGGAGGATTACTTCAAACGCGCCGACGAGATCTTCAAAGACCTCTCGATCGCCGAGCTGCTCGACGTCATGGATCGCTGCGGCGTCGAGAAGTCGGTGCTGTCGCTGCGCGCGCAGGCGCCGTCGAAGCAGGTGCTGGCGTTCACCGAGGCGCGCCCCGATCGCTTCGTGCTGGCCGCGTACCTCGATCCGCGCCGCGGCATGCCGGCGCTGCGCGAGCTGGAAGCGGTCGTGCGCGCGCACCCGGTCGTGCTCGCGCGCCTCGTCCCATTCATGCTCAATCTGCCGCCCGACGATCGCGTCTATTACCCGGTCTACGCCAAATGCATCGAATTGAATCTCCCGGTTTCGGTAAACACCGGAATCCCCGGTCCGCCCGCGCCCGGCAAATGCCAGGACCCGATGTTCCTCGACGAGGTCTGCCTCTTCTTCCCCGAATTGAAATTGATCATGGCCCACGGCGCCGACCCGTGGTGGCAGATCGCAATCCGTTTGATGCTCAAATATCAAAACCTCTATTTAATGACGTCCGCCTATGCGCCGCGCTATTTCCCGCCCGAGCTCTTGCAGTTCATGAACACGCGCGGCCAACACAAGATCATGTTCGCCAGCGATCATCCCGTCCTCTCGATGGAGCGCTGTATCAAAGAGGCGCAGGCGCTCGACCTGCGCGAAGGCGTCCTCGACAAGTTCCTCTACGCCAACGCGCACGCCGTCTTGTTTCCAAAGTCGCGCTGACTAACATCGGAGGGATGGACCTCCATCAATTCCTCGATTGGGACTATGACGGCGACGACGCCTTGCGCGCGATGCTCGCGGGCGGCGCCGACCCGAACGCGCGCAGCGGGCCGCGCTCGGAGACCGCGCTTCACGTCGCGGCGTGCCGCCGGCGGCATTCGGCCATCGAGATCCTGCTCGCGCACGGCGCGGACGCAGAAGCGCGCACGGCCGGCGGAAAGACCGCGTGGGTGCACGCCGCGCGGCGCGGCTTCGACGACGTGCTGGCGGCGCTCGGCGGCCGCGGCGCCGTCGAGCTCACCGACGCCGATCGCCTCGCGATCGCGCTGGTCGCCGATCGCCTCGACGAAGCGCGCGCCATCCTCGCCGCGGCGCCGGGCGCGGCGCGAACCGGCAACCCCGAGGAGGATCGCCTGCTCGCCGACCTCGCCGGCCGCCCGGGCACCGCGCGCGTTCAGCTGCTGCTCGACGCCGGCGCCGATCCGGCGGCGCCCGGCCTCGACGGCGGCACCGCGCTCCATCAAGCGGCGTGGTTCGGTCAACCCGACAACGCGCGCCTGCTCATCGCCGCCGGCGCGCCGCTCGAGGTCTTCGACGGCTACCACGACAGCTCGCCGCTCGGCTGGGCGGTCCACGGCTCCCGCTACTCCGGCGGCGCCGACGTCAACCAGGACGCCTACGTCGCCCTCACCGTCATGCTGCTCGAGGCCGGCGCCGGCTTCCGGGACGACGCCTATCTGACGCGGCTGCTGAAAGACGCCAGCCCCCGCGTCGCCGCCGTCCTGCCGCGCTCCCTCTAGCGCGCACTGAAACACGTTTCATTCCGATTGACCGAAAAAGTGAAACGTGTTCTACTCCGGGCATGGCCGACCACCTGCTCGTCGAGAAACACGGTCACATCGTCACGGTGACGATGAACCGGCCGGAGGCGCGCAACGCCTTCTCGCCCGAGATGATGGCGCGCCTGGCCGACGCGTGGGACCTGATCGACGGCGACGACGAGGTGCGCGTGGCGATCCTGACCGGCGCCGGCGGGCACTTCTCGGCGGGCGCCGATCTCAAGCTGATGGCGAGCGGCTGGACCGACGAGAAATGGTCGCCGCGCTTCAAAGCCGATCCCGACCTGCATTGGAAGGCGCTCCTGCGCCACTATCGTTTGAAGAAGCCGCTGATCGCCGCCGTCGAGGGCACCGCGATCGCCGGCGGCACCGAGATCCTGCAAGCCACCGACATTCGCGTCGCCGCGCAAGGCGCGCGCTTCGGCGTGGCGGAGGCGCGCTGGGGCCTGTTTCCACTCGGCGGCTCGACGGTGCGGCTCAGGCGCCAGGTGCCTTACACGGTGGCGATGGACCTGCTGCTCACCGGGCGCCAGCTCACCGCCGACGAGGCGCTGCGCATCGGGCTCGTCGGCCGCGTGGTGCAGAACGGCCAGGCGCTGATCGAGGCGCACACCGTGGCCGAGCAGATCGCCGCCAACGGCCCGCTCGCGGTGCAGGCGATCAAACGCTCGGTGATGGAAGGCGAAGGATTGACCGAACGCGAGGCGCTCGAACGAGAGCTCGAGATCGGCTGGCCGATTCTCTCGACGGAAGACGCCAAAGAGGGCCCGCGCGCGTTCGCCGAGAAACGCAAACCCGCTTTCAAAGGCAAATGAACATGGAACCCATCGCGCCGCCCGGACCGAAGCTCGCCGATTTGTGGTCGCTCGCGGGAAAAGTCGCCGTGGTCACCGGCGGCGCGCGCGGCATCGGGCAGACCACCTGCTTCCGTCTCGCCGAGGCCGGCGCGCACGTCGCCGTCGCCGACTCGAACGAAGCCGGCGCGCAGGAGACCGCCGCCGCCGTGCGCGACGCCGGCGGATCGGCCGAGCCGCTCACCGTCGACATCACCGACGCGAGCGCGGTAAACGCGGGAATCAATCGATTGGCCGAGAAACACGGGCGAATCGATATCCTCGTCAATAACGCCGGCATATTCCCGATGCGCACGTTCATGGAATCGGACGACGCGCTCTGGCAGAAGACCTACGACATCAATGTAATGGGCGCGATGCGCTGCACCCGCGCCTGCGCGCCGCACATGGCCACAGCGGGCGGCGGCGCCGTCGTCAATCTCGCGTCCATCGCCGGCGTTCATCCCGAATGCGATCTGGCTCATTACTAGACTTCAAAAGGCGCGGTGGTCATGATGACGCGCTCGCTCGCGTGGGAATTGCGCGAGATGCGCATTCGCGTGAACGCGGTCGCGCCGGGCGGCATTCAAACCCCGGGCGCGCGATTGTCGATCGAGCCGTTATTGGCCGATCCGAAACGTTTGATGGCGCGCTCGCGCAACTTCATGTCGCGCATTCCGCTCAAGCGGTTCGGCGAGCCCGACGACGTGGCGCGCGCGATCCTGTTCCTGGCTTCGCCGATGTCCGATTACGTGACCGGCGCGATGCTGTTCGTCGACGGTGGCTTCCTGCTCTCCTGAGGCGCCCGATGTTCAAGCTGGGCAAGTGGGACGCGGAGACGGACGTGGTGGCGGTGGGCTCGGGCCTGGGCGGGCTCGCGGCCGCGATCGTGGCGCACGACGGCGGACGGCGCGCGATGATCCTCGAGAAGTCGCGCAAGCTCGGCGGCGTTTGCGCCTATTCGGGCGGCGAGATCTTTCTCCCCAATAATGATTTGCAGAAAGCCGCGGGAATCGCCGATTCGCGCGAAGAGGGTTTGCAATACCTGCGATTCCTCGCTGCCGGATATGCCGAGCCCGCGCTGCAGGAGGCGCTGCTCGACGGCGGGCTCGAGGCGGTGCGGTATTTTGCCGAGAAGTGCGGCGTTCGATTCAAGCTCATCAAAGACTTTCCCGACTATTACTATCCGACCGCGCCGGGATCGCTCAAAGCCGGCCGATATCTCGAAGTCGAATTGATTCGCGGGCACGAGCTCGGCGATTGGCGCAAGAAGCTCTACCTGTCGCCGCACGTCCCCGTCGGCATCACGCACGACGAGTTGTTTGCGTGGGGCGGATTCACCAACGTCATGGGTTGGGACTTTGCCGTGCTCGGCCAGCGCATGACCGACGACTTTCGCGGTTTCGGGCCGGGCATGATGGCCTGGTTCGCCAAAGCCGCTTTAATCGACCGCAAAATCCCCGCGCATCTAGAGACGTCGGTGCGCGAGCTGATTCTCGACGGCGGCGCGGTCGTCGGCGTGCGCGCCGAGCGAAACGGCAAAGACTATTTCGTGCGCGCGCGCCGCGGCGTGGTGCTCGCCACCGGCGGATATGATTGGCACCCGACGCTGCCGCGCTATTACGAGCAATTGCCGGAATGGAACTCGATGTGCCAGCCCTCGGTCGCCGGCGACGGTTTCATCATGGGCGGCGAATTGGGCGCGGCCATCGCGGCGGTGCCGGCGAACAACCTCGGTTTGTTCTTCGGCTACAACGTCCCGGGCGAAGAGCACGACGGCAAACCGCTCTGGCGCGGCTCGTGGGAGGGCGGCTCGCCGCACGCCATCTGGGTCAATTCGGCCGGTAAACGTTTCGCCGACGAATCGTTTTATAAAGACTACCTGCCCAAAACCCGCGGCTGGGACGGCGTGCACCAGACGCAGCCCAATTTCCCGCCGTACCTGATTTTTGATTCCAATTTCCGCGAAAAATATCCGCTCGGGACCTTCTTGCCGCCGCAGCCGTTGCCGCCGGCACTGGTCGCGCGCGCCGAGACTTTGCGCGAATTGGCGGCGCAACTGGGCATCGACGCCGACGGGCTCGAGACCACCGTGGCGCGGTTCAATCGTTTCGCCGAGCAGGGCGTCGACGAGGATTTCGGCCGCGGCAGCTATCCGTGGGCGGTGATGATGACCGGCGATCGGCGAAAGCCGGGCAATCCCAATCTCGGCGTAATCGCCAAACCGCCGTTCTATGGATTGAAGCTGCGCGTGGTTTCGGCGGGTATCAACGCCGCCGGTCTGCGCGTCAATGTCAACGCGCAGGTCATGCACGTGCGCGATCGGCCGATTCAAGGTTTGTACGCCGTGGGTAACGCGGCCGCGCCGCTCGATATCGGCGCGGGATATCAGAGCGGGCTCTCGAATCTGCGCGGGCTCGCCGGTGGCTATTTCGCCGGGCGCCATGCGGCCGGACGTTAGAGGCGATTCGACGTTAGGAGCGATTGAATGTGGGGACGTAAACAAAAGCCGCAAATCGAAACCGACGTCCTCGTCATCGGCTCGGGCGGCGCGGGATTGGTCGCGGCGCTGGCGGCGCATCAGGCGGGCGCCAAGGTCACGCTCGTCGAGAAAGCGGCCAAGGCCGGCGGCACCACCGCAGTGTCCGGCGGCGTTTTGTGGATCCCCAACAATCACCACATGGGCAAAGCCGGTATCGCCGATTCGCGCGCCGAGGCTTTGCAATACGTAAAGCGCCTGGCGGACGGCCGCTCCGACGAGAAGCTGATCGAGACGTTCCTCGACGAAGCGCCGCAGATGCTCAAGTTCGTCGAAGAGGTCACGCCGGTCCGCTTTCAGGCGTTACCGAAATATCCCGATTATCACCCCGAGTTCGCCGGCGCCAAACCGGGCGGCCGCTCGCTCGATCCCGGTCTGTTCGATACCAAGCAGCTCGGCGCGTGGAAGGACAAGCTGCGCCGCTCGCCGGTGTTCGGCATGACCGCGATGTCGGTCAGCGAAGCCACCGAATGGGGCGTGTTCTCCAAACCGCTCAAGCTGCCGTTCAAATTATTGGGGCAGCGATTCTCCGAAGGATTGGTTTGTTACGGCGGCGCGCTGGTCGGCGGCTTGTTGAAGGGTTTATTGGATCGCGGCATCGAGCCGCTGCTGCAAACCGCCGCGCGCGACCTGGTCGTCGAGGACGGCCGCGTGGTCGGTTTGAAAGCGGTTCAAAACGGCAAAGAGATTTTAATCAGCGCAAAGCGCGGCGTGATTCTCGCGTCGGGCGGCTTCGAATGGAGCAAGACGCTCACCGCGCAGTTCCTCGGCGGAATCGTCACCCATCCCAATTCGCCGCCGGGAAACGACGGCGACGGGCTCAAGATGGCGATGGCGCTCGGCGCCGACCTGGCCAACATGAGCGAGGCGTGGTGGTGCCCGTCGATCGACATCCCCGGTGAGGAGTACGACGGGCAGCAGCTTCACCGCGGCGACTTTGCCATTCGCTCCTTACCGCATTCTTTGATCGTCAATCGGCGCGGCAATCGTTTCGTCAATGAAGCGCAAAACTACAACGACCTGATGAAGCCGTTCTTTCACGTCGACCCGGTGGCGTACGAGCGGCCCAACCTGCCGGCGTGGGTGATCCTCGATCAACAGTTCGTCGAGCATTACGCGTTATTGACGATTGTCCCCGGAATGCCGGTGCCGGAGTGGATTCCGCGCGCGCAGACGATCGGCGAATTGGCCGAGAAGATCGGGGTCGATTCAAAGGGATTGACGGCCACGGTCGAACGCTTCAATGGCTTTGCAAAGAGCGGCGTCGATTCCGAGTTCGGGCGCGGCGCGAGCCTTTACGATCATTTCTACGGCGACCTCGATCAGAAGCCGAATCCCAACCTCGGCACCGTCGAGAAAGCGCCGTTCTACGCGCTCCAGGTGCATCCCGGCGCGATCGGCACCAAGGGCGGCGCGCGGGTCGATTCGCGCGCGCGCGTTTTACACGTCAACGGCGCGCCGATTGCGGGGCTTTATGCCGCCGGTAACGTCATGGCGGGAATCACCGGGCCGGGATATCCGGGCGCGGGCTCGACCATCGGCACGGCGATGACGTTCGGATATATCGCGGGGCGCGACGCCGCGAAGTCTTGAGGAGGAGCCCATGCCCGAGGTCGAGTACATGACCACCATGAAGCTCCCGCCGGAGCAGGTCTGGGAGTTCGTGCGCGACATGAACAACTGGGCGCCGTTTCTCACCGGCTATCAGCGTCACGAGATTGAGAACGAGACCGATTCGATCTGGACGTTGAAGGGCGACGTGGGCGTGTTGAGCCGCACGGTGCGATTGAAGGCGCACGTCACCGAGTGGAACGGGCCCGAGCGCGTGGCGTTCACGCTCGTCGGCATCGACGAAGTGGTCGAGGGCGGCGGGATGCTGACGATCGCGAAGCCATCGCCCGCCGACGCGCCGATCGCGGCGCCGCCGAAGCGCGGCTTGTGGCGGCGCATGGTGGACGGATTCTTTCGCTGGCTGTTTCGCCGCATGAATGGGCCGGGCGTGAAGCGCCTCGAGCCGGCGCGCGCGGAGGCGGCGTCGCAGCTCACGTTCAAATTGCGCATGGACGCGGGCGGACCGTCGGGGCCGCTGGTGAATGCGATGCTCGCGCCGGCGCTGATGCCCGCGGCCGAGGACCTCGCCAACAAGATCGCGGCGCACCTCGAGCAACTGCACGGCGTGGCGGCGAGATGAACGCCGAGCCGGAGCTGACCGGGCCCGGCGCGCCGTTCGAGCTGTGGCACCAGCTGGTGCTCGGCGAGCGCATGGTGGTGTTTCGCGACCGCGCGCCGCACCTGCGCGCGCTGCTCGAGCACTCGGCGCGCTTCGGCTCGGCGGAGTACCTGGTGTTCGACGAGCTGCGGCTCAATTATCGCGATCATCTGAAGCGCGTGGCGTCCGTGGCGCGCGCGCTCGAAGAGCGGTTCGGCGTCCGCAAGGGCGACCGCGTGGCGATCCTGGCGGCGAATTGCCCGGAGTGGATCGTGACGTTCTGGGCGGCGCTCAGCTTGGGCGCGCTGCCGGTGGGCTTGAACGCGTGGTGGGCGGGCGACGAGATCCGCTTCGCGCTCGACGACTGCCGGCCCAAGGTGCTGATCGCCGACGAAAAGCGGCTGGCGCGGCTCGGCGGCAATTTGCCGCAGGTGGCGATCGTCGGCGTCGAGGATGATTTCGGCGCGCTCTACGATTGGGATCGCGAGGCGGCGCTGCCGTCGACGCCGCTGGCCGAGGACGATCCGGCGGCGATCCTCTATACCAGCGGCACGACGGGGCGGCCCAAGGGCGTGGTACACACGCACCGCAACGTGATCGCGCTCGTGCAGCTCCAGCTCCTGCATGGCGCGCGCATGGCCAAGCTGCTCGGACGGGCGGCGGCGCCGGCGGCGAAACCGGCGCAGCGCTGCATGCTGGTGTCCAATCCGCTGTTTCACGTCTCGGGGCTCTACACGCAAGTCGTGACGTCGCTGGCGGTGGGCGCGAAGACGGTGTGGACGCGCGGGCGCTTCGACGCCGGGCGCGTGCTCGAGTTGATCGCGCGCGAGCGCGTGACCTCGTGGTCGCCGCACGGCGCGATGGGGCCGCGCGTCTTGCGCCACCCGGACGTCGGCAAATGGGATTTGTCGTCGGTGGTGAACCTCGGCACCGGGGGCGCGCCGGTTCCGCCGTCGCTGCAGGCCGGGCTGCGCGCGATCTTCCCCAACGCCGCGAACGCGATGACCGTCGGCTACGGGCTCACCGAAGGCACCGCGCTCGCGTGCCTGGCGTACGGCGCCGACCTCGAGGCGCACCCGGAGTCGGTCGGGCGGCCGCTGGCGACCATCGAGCTGGAGCTGCGCGGCGACGACGGGCGGCCGGTGGCGCCGGGCGACGAAGGCGAGATCCACCTGCGCAGCCCGCTGGTGATGAAGGAGTACTTTCGCCGCCCCGAAGAGACCGCTGCGGCAATTTGCCGCAACCGCTGGCTGCGCACCGGCGACGTCGGGCGGATGATCGAGGGCCGGCTGTACGTGAGCGCGCGGCGGCGCGACCTGATCCTGCGCGGCGCGGAGAACGTCTCGCCGCTGGAGATCGAGCGGCGTTTGGAGGCGCACCCGTCGGTGAAGGAGGCGGCGGTGATCGGCGTGCCGCATCCGGAGCTGGGTCAGGAGGTGAAGGCGTTCGTGGTGGCGAGCGACGGCGCCGAGCCGCGCCCGCAGGAATTGGCCGCGTGGGTCGCCGAGACGCTGGCCTACTACAAGGTGCCGAGCCGCTGGGAGGTGCGCTCGGCCGCGCTGCCGCGCAACGCCTCGGGCAAGCTCTTGCGCCAGGTGCTCGCCGACGGCGGCGGCAGCCCGTTCATCGAGGAATAGCCGCTCCGTGGCCGGCGCGAGCGGCTACAATCCGCCCGTGCCCAGCACGCCGCTCGTCGGACGACTGATCTCCGGCCACTATCGCGTCGACGCCTGCATCGGCGAAGGCGGCGTGTCGCTGGTGTATCGCGGCCAGGATCTGACGCGCGGGCGGCCGGTGGCGATCAAGGTGCTGCCGCGCGCGGCGGCGTCGGTCGAGGAGCTGGCGCAGCGGTTCAAGCGCGAGATCGCGGCCGCGCAGCGCATCGATCATCCGTCGGTGCCGGCGATCTACGACTCGGGCACGCTCGACGACGGCACCATGTTCATGATCATGGAGCTGCTCGACGGGCGGCTGCTCTCGCAGATCATCGAGGCGGGCGCGCTCGAGCGGCGGCGCGCGCTGATCCTGGCGCGGCAGATCCTGACGTCGCTCGACGCCGCGCACCGCATCGGCATCGTGCACCGCGACGTCAAGCCGAAGAACGTGATGGTGGTGTCGGTCGGCGGGCTGGAGACGGTGAAGCT
>Ga0070741_10008319_pt1 | contig 20904 bp, 17 predicted proteins | sample Coa_R1_4_FD_66440 | JGI IMG/M metagenome (GOLD analysis project Ga0070741, IMG submission 66440) | Surface soil microbial communities from Centralia Pennsylvania, which are recovering from an underground coalmine fire - Coalmine... | ecosystem: Environmental > Terrestrial > Soil > Unclassified ...
CGTCTACGCCTGGCGCAGGAGTGGGGAATGCAGATACGGGGAATATACCGCTAAGAAACTGTGCCCTGGTGAAGCCGCTTCGAGGAACACTCGCCGCGGGCACGTTGGGGCGGTCTCCCGCTGTTCCGTCTTTATTGAAGTCACCTGCCGGATAAGCGCCATCAGTCACATTCATCGGGAATCCACTCTGGAAGATCGCCATACCGGAAAGTTGCCATCCGCCAAAGGCATTGCCAAGAAATCCATGTTGGGAGCGCAGAAACGGCAGTTCCCAAACGCCGTTGATCGACAGTCGGTTACGAACGTCGAAACCTGCCAAGGCTCGATCTAGGTTCCGGTTCGCGGCGTCTTCGTAAACGGCAGTGTTAGTGAGTGTGTCCGTGATGTCAATCGCTTTGCTATACGTGTACGAGCCTTGTAAAGTAAATCCGTTGTTGAATCGCCGCCGAACGCGCAACATACCGCCTTGGTACAGCGAATTGTCTCCGGAGGAGATCATATAGACATTCGAAAAATAAGGATTGAAGCCGTGAAAGGTGCCGTTTGTGAGAAGATCGCCGACAAACCGGTTTATGTCGGAATTATCGTAAAGGTGATGCCCGGCAGAGGCTTGATAATCAGCTTCCACGACAATATTTGCCCAGAGATCATGTTGAACGCCTAAGAACCAGTTTTCCGTGTAGGCCTGCTTCAAATTCGGGTCAACCGCGTACACGGCGACACGCGCGCCATTGATACCGTTGGCCGGGTTCAGACCGAGTTGTAACGCCGGGTCTATCGGAAAACCGAGATAAGGCTGAGTGGAATTGCCCAACGAATAAGTAAAAGAGGTACCGTATTGAGCGCCCAGAGTTGCATTTGCGCGCAATGGCGGATCCCCTCGGAAATTCAACAGCGGGGTCATGAATAACCGGTCATACGCCATTCCGAAGCCACCGCGAATGGACGTTTTCCCTTTGCCGTTCGGGTCCCAAGCAAAGCCGAATCGAGGAGCCAGGTTTCCTGGCCCCGTTGGAAAGAAATTGTGTACGGTTTGCATGGTTGATCCGCCTAAACGCTGAACAAAGCTCGATCCTTGACCAAATACAAGGTCGCGGAGCAGGTTATTGATTTCCGTGGGTGACTCGTAATTCTCATAACGAAGACCCAGATTCAAACTGAAGTTTCGCGTTATTTTCCAATCGTCGTTTACAAACAACGCCCATTCCCAATCCCGCAGGCCAACCTCATTTGTCGCCGGAAGACCGGTCTGCGGATTCACCAAGCGAGTTTCGGTCAGTGGGTTGTCGGCGGCAAAGGTCAGAATGTTCGCGAAAGAATAAGTCGGAATAAAGTTGCTCGTATTGATTGAGTTGCCACGCATTCTACGCGCCTCGCCACCGATTTGAATCGTGTGCGAGGCATGAATCCAGGAATATACATCCTTGTAATTCAAACTGGTTTGAAAATACCCGGACGGATATCCATTCGTGCCAAATCCTGTAATACTCGGCACGCTGATGGCCGGAGTTGAAAGAAGGGTTGAATCGAAATTACTGAATCCTACAACGCGCATCATATTGGCGTGGAATTCATTCAATTTGTCCGGGCTAAAAATATGGATTTCATTCAGACTTACCAAAGTGGCATATTCGTTTCCGGGCTCATAGAAAGCGGTCCGAATGCCTCCGTTTAGAGTCACGTCCCACCCACGATAGAAGTTTCCGAAGAGCGTATCCTTACCGGGCCGAAGTTGATGATCGATACGCCCGCTAAACTGATTTCCATTGCGATAGGCATCGGGAGCGTAAGAGACACTGCCAATTTGCGGCATTCCGGCCGGAACCGTGATGCCGCCGGAAGTCGGTGCCAAGGTTTTGAAATTGTATGTGGGATATACGGCAGGACCATCCTGGCCGAACAGCTTAGCGGCGATAGAGCTCGGTTTTGTCTGCTCCACGTAATTTGCGAATTGCGCCGTTTCGATGCTATAAACTTGAGCGCGCGCCCCGCCTTGCCGAAGCCCATCGTATGTCGTGTAAAAGAACGTTCGGTTCTTTATGATAGGTCCGCCCACGTAGTAACCGAATTCATTCCGGCGAAAGGTTGGGACGGCAGCCTCAAACTCGTTCCGGTCAGCTAACGTATTGTTCTGAAAATACTCTGTCGCTCCGCCATGAAACGCGTTTGTGCCCGACTTAGTAATCATTTCGACCTGTCCGCCGCTGCTACGCCCGTTCACAGCCGAAAAATTATTCCCGACCACGCGAACTTCGGCGACGGAGTCAGGCGTGGGAGTAAGATTCGTAACTCCGCCTCGCGCAAGAGAGTTTACGCTCATGCCATCCAGCAAATAGCTATTGGATTCCACACGTTGTCCGGAGGCATACATCTCAGGCTGGTTTTCGGCTGCGAATGAATCGTTGTTTGTACCGCCGCCACCAGATCCAAAAGTGGAAGCTAGCCCGCGTCCGCTCACTCCAGGTTCCAAAGCAAGCACGTTGTAAATGTTGCGCCCGTTCAACGGCAATTCCTGCAAATCCTGAGTGGTGATATTGCCTGATATGCGGCCCTCTTCTGTTTCTACTTGCGGAACCTCGGCCTGGACGCTCACCTTCTCGCTGACTTCGCCTAATTCAAGGATGACGTTAACGCGCACAGTTTCCGTGCCAGCCAAACTCACACCGTGTTGTTCCGCGGTGCGAAACCCGGCATGATCGACCGCTATGTTATAACTGCCGGGGACCAAATCCACTACGCGGTAAAAGCCATCTCCTGTCGTGACCGTATGACGCACAACACCGGTCGCCACATTAGTGATGTGGACCTGTGCGTCCGGCACGATGGCTCCAGACTTATCGGTCACGATGCCTTCGATCGAGCTAGTATATTGCGCAGCTAATCCCGCAGGTAACAAGAGACAGAGAATTGACAAACAAATCCGGTGAAGGCTCATACGAGGCCACCTCAAAGGCAGAAATACTTCTTCTTATGACCTAAACGGTCCCACATTGTCAAGAACTATTTTCTCGATATGGACTTACTATGGTTCACAAAGTGGACCAATACAGTCTTCAGAAGCAACATAGGGAGGCAAATGAAAAGGTAGGTTCACGATGCGAACCAGGGGGTTTCATCGCATCGTTGACAAATGATCGCGCCTGTGGTTAAACAGAATCGCAGAATACATCTATGAAACGCCGCCATTTTTTGGGATCGCTCGCGCTAACGCCTTTGTTTGTCCAAGCGAGACCAGTCGCGAAGATCACTCGAATTCGGCTTTCAACTTTGCAGGGCCGTTTTCACAAATTCGTGGCCATGAACGCCTACGATAAAGCTCCCAAAGGCTACACGTACGAGCACACTCTCATTCGTATTGAAACGGATCAGGGTGTCGAGGGAATCGGCGCAGGAACATACACTCTTGCCAATCAAGCGTATGTCGAGTCACTGAAACCGCTCATTGGCGCAAATCCGCTTGAGATTTATCAAATGGACGGCGATCGTATTATTGGACGATCATCGGCTTTTGCTTCCCTGCTTGAAAAGAATCGTCATTTGGATGGGCCGCTATACGATCTGATAGGCAAACTGACGAATTGCCCTGCGTGGCGCCTGATGGGCGATTCCGTGCGGGATCGAGTTTTGATTTACGACAGCACGATGTATTTCAGCGATGTATGGTTCAAAGATCGCGGTATAAGCGCAGTAACAGACGAATGCCAAGAAGCTATTAAATCGGGCTTTAAAGCAATCAAGATTAAACTCGGGCGCGGAGACAAATGGATGGAGCGATCCGCGGGAGAGAAGCGCGATATTGATGTTGTCCATGCTGTGCGGGAAACGGTTGGCCCCGACGTCTTGGTTATGGCAGATCCGAACTACGGATATCGCGGGCGCTTTGATGCAGCATGGCAATTGATTTATGACACTCGTGCCGACCACCTGCATTGGATGGAGGAAATCTTTCCCGAGACCGTGGACGATTATCGGACGCTGCGGGAGAAGATGGCCAAAGCCAACATAAGAACGTTGCTGGCTGCCGGCGAACACGTCCGAGACATAAACGCATTCAGACCATATTTGACGCCGACCCGTTTGATGGACGTCCTTCAGATGGACATTCGCCAAGGCGGCTTTCTCGATAACATCGCACTCGCCAAAATGGCTGCCTCTGCAGGCGCAGTTGCGATTCAGCATAACTGGGCTTCGCAGATTGGTTCGATTATGGCAATGCATCTTTCGCGCGCAGTGGAAGCTATTCCGATGGTGGAGAGCGATCGCTCCACCTGCGACGTGCTGGTAGCCGATGGATTCACATTGTCTAACGGGAAAATGGAAATGCCATCCAAGCCTGGATTAGGCATTGGCATCGACGAGCAGGTATATGCGGCAAAGTGTAAACCGACCGAGATAATCATTGCCTAGCATGGGAACTCGGTTTTACGCGCCGACCCGCGAAATCGACCGCTTGGCGACACCTGAGTTACGTGAGCAATTTTTGCTCGACGATTTGTTTGTAGCGGGCGAAATGCGGCTGTTTCAAACGGCTCTTGACCGGCTATGTGTCGGATCAGTAATGCCGCCGCCGGGCGGCACAATTCCTGCATCGAGCAAGAGTACGGCCTTGTTTTGCGGACAGCGCGAAACAGGCGTTATTAACATCGGTGATCCGGGCGAAATTCTCGTTGGCGATAAATCATACCCGGTCGGCCGGCTGGAATGCCTGTATATCGGCGGTGGGAACGGCGAGGTATCGTTCCGCAGTAATTTGCATGGGCAATCGGCCTTCTACCTGCTCAGTTGCCCTGCGCATCGCGACTATCCTATTCGCCTCGCTAAATTGCAGGACGCACTGATTTCCGAAATCGGCGATCCGCTGAAGAGTTCTCGCCGCAAAATCCATCGGTACATACACGAAGATGGAATCAGGAGTTGCCAACTCGTCATGGGGTTTACGGAGCTTCAGCCCGGTAGCGTCTGGAACACCTGGCCGCCTCATACACATCTTCGCCGTTCCGAAGTTTACCTATATTTCGATTTGGGCTCAGAGACCGTGATGCATTTCCTGGGTCAAGAAGACTGCACACGACACCTAGTCGTTCGCGATCGTCAAGCCGTTTTGTCACCGCCCTGGTCGATGCATTGCGGGGTGGGCACCGGTCGTTATTGTTTTGTATGGGGCATGGCAGGTGAGAACCGAACATTCGAAGATATGGATCCGATCAACTTGGAAAACTTACGATGAAGCTTCTTCGAACCGCCCGAGCTGCCACATACTCCGTAGCCTTGCTGCTTTTCGCTTCACTGGTAAGCGGGGGCCAGGTTGTTGCCTTGGACGGATTTCATAACGATGAGACCAGGATTCCCGATCATTACCGCTGGGAGGGCACTAAGAATGGCGGATTCTCCGAATTCGGAAAACTGGTGCAGTCATTGGGAGGGGAACTGAAGACCATTCACGAGCGCATTACCGGCTCGATGCTCGCGCCTGTGCGTGTCTTTATCATTGTGGATCCTGACACGCCGGCGGAAACCGATAATCCCAAATACCTTGAATCAGACGAGATCGACGCGCTTGATCGCTGGGTGCAAAACGGCGGAAGGCTTGTTTTGCTTGGTAATGATAAAGGGAATGCTGAGTTCGAACATTTCAACCGGTTGGCTTCGAGATTTGGAATTCAATTTCGCGAGGAGACTTATCCGAAGACAACAGGCAAAGCCATTCTCATCGCGAAAGGAACTGGATCCGTCTTCAATCGCGGCCTTACCGCGTACTTGGTAGAAGTGGCGCCATTGACCGTTAACGCGGATGCGCAGATTCTGCTGTCGGATCATGGCACGCCAATTATGGCGCTGACGCACAAGGGTAAAGGACTTGTATTTGCGGTCGGCGATCCGTGGGTATACAACGAATACATCGATCGGTACGATAACCGAGAGATCGCCTCCAATGTATTTCGGTTGCTGCTCCGGCCCTGACGTGCAATATCTTCAATAGCAAGCGCCCGCGGAGTTTCGCGGGCCGGTGCCGCACTACCCTGGTCGTGAGGTCGTTATGATCCACTCACATTCGGCTTGGAACCAAACGCGAGTCTCCCGAAAGCTTGGACTTGAATATCCTATCGTTCAAGGTCCCTTCGGCGGAGTCGCGTCGCAAAGGCTCACCGCTGCTGTTTCGAACTTCGGTGCGCTAGGATCGTTCGGCGCTCATGCAATGGACCCGCAGGCCATCCAGGACACAATTGCGGAGATTCGTTCACTGACTGCGAAGCCTTTTGCAATGAATCTTTGGGTATCCATGGAGGACCAGGGAGCATGGGCGTCAGGAGAGCAAGAGTTTGATCGCGCCTTGTCGCATTTGTTGCCTCATATCCAGCGCCTCGGCGGAATCGCGCCAGTATTCAAGCCGTATGCCCCGATTCGATTCGAACTACAGGCGCGCGTCTTGCTGGATGCAAAGGTGCCCGCGTTTTCATTCATCTACGGCATCCCACCCGCGGATATCCTAACCGAGGCGCGTCGGCAAGGCATCGTCACAATTGGTACGGCGACCGTTCCGGACGAAGCTGTCGCTTTAGAAAATGCCGGCGTCGACCTCATCGTGGCCTCTGGCTTTGAAGCGGGCGGCCACCGCGGTTCGTTCCTGCGGCGGGCGGAAGATTCACTTACCGGAACTATTTCGCTTGTGCCGCAGGTTGTCGATGCCGTGAAGGCGCCGGTTATCGCGGCGGGCGGGATCGCCGACGCCCGCGGCATCGCCGCCGCATTCGCCTTGGGAGCAGAAGGTGTGCAGATGGGCACTGTGTTTCTTGCGTGCGAAGAGTCTGGCGCCAGCGACCTTCATCGTAATGCCATTCTTAATCGCAGAGCAGGGCATACGGCCCTCACGCGCGGTTTCACAGGCAGGTTGGCGCGTGGCATTGACAACCAGCTTTTGCGAGAAATGAATCGGCCCGGAGTCGAGATCTTGCCTTACCCCTTACAGCGCGCTTTGATGCGCAGCCTCACTCTTTCAGCGCAGAAGGCGCAGAACGCGGAACTGCTTGCGCTGTGGGCCGGCCAGAGCGCAAATCTCGCGCGCTTTCCCTGCGTGAATGAGTTGCTGCAATGGCTTGTCGATAGCGCATCCGAAAAACTTTCGCGCTGAGATGAATTTAGCCTATGGTGTTCCTATGGCTTCCGCAAGACCGATGCGCTCCACCAGGTTCTTAAACCGAGGATGGCCATAGACGTTCTCAAACTCCGGCTGGTAAGCAACGAACGTAAGAGCGGGCAATCGGTCCTCGTAACACTCTTCCAGAAGATCCAGGGCTTGCTCGGATTCGCCAATATTTGCATACACGCATGCGCTCACGAATTTTAGGCCGAAGGAATGTCGGTTTGCCCGGTCTCTTTCCAGTTCCGAAATCCGGCTACGTGCCTCCTCTTTCCTTCCTGCGATCGCAGCAAGTAGGACGCCGGTGAGCGGTGTGCGTTCATCGCCGGTACGATTGGAGATGGCGGAATGTTCGAGTGTCGAAAACGCCTCGTCATATAGGCCCTTTCTCGCGTAAATAATCGACAACGCGTGATATGCGGGCGCAAACGATGGATCGATCTCGATCGCGGCGCGACACATGTTAGCAGCTTGATCGTACTGACGCGCGAAAGAGTACGTATGGGCCAGGCCCATGCTCATTGGTGCGGAAAGCGGATCGAGCTGCACCGCTCGCGCCATCGCCGCCACCGCTTGTTGATGCCGTCCTCTCGCGAGCAACCCATAACCCAGCGCCCAATGACAATTTGCCTGATTTGGCGCAAGGTGCATGGCCGCGCCCACGTGGGTTTGGAATTGTTCCCAGTCCCAATCGAAGAACAGCGCCGCCGTGCCCAACAAAAGACGGGCGTTGGGATGGTCGGGTTCGACGTCCAGCGCTCTAAGTGCCGCGGTTTTTGTCTTGGGAAACGATTCGCGAGGCGGCATTATCCCGAAGCAGCCTAACAGCAAGTAAATGTAGCCCAACCCGGAATGAGCCGCTGGATAGGTGGGGTCCACTTCAAGAGCCTGTCGCAGGAATTCAATGCCCTTCTGCAGACCGTCCGAACTCCACTTACTCGCATAGTAAATGCCTTTGAGATATAACTTATACGCTTCCACGTTGCCAGTGGATTGTTTAGTTAGGCGCTCTTGTTCGTGAATGCTGAGACGCAGGCGCAATTTGTTGGCGATCTCTTCCGCCATTTCAGATTCGGTGGAGAATATGTCACCGAAACTGCGGTCGTATTTCTCGCCCCAGAGCTGAGAGCCTTCCGCACAATCTATCAATTCGGCTCCGATGATCAACCGGCCCGCACGCTCCATAAGCCGTCCATTGAGCACCACGCGTACGCCGAGTTTCCGTCCGGCCTCAATGGGATCGACGTCCAGGCGCTTATATCGGAATGCCGTTGTGCGTGGAATCACCCGCAGTGTCGTCACTTTCGAAAGACTATTAATAATGCTTTCCGCAATGCCCTCGCTTAAGTACTCGGTATTGGCTTCTCCGGAAACGTTCGCAAACGGCAAAACGGCAATCGAATCGCTAAACCGGTGAGAAGGCGCTTCAGCAAAGTCGGTGACGCGAGCCGAATCCTGCCGATCGAAATGAATACTCTGCTTCAGATTTTTCAAGGCACTCAGTAGAGCCAAAGCGTTTGGATACCGGTGATCGCGATTTTTCTCGAGTGCGCGGAAAATCAATTCGGAAAGCGGCGCCGGAACATGTGGAGCGACTTCATCGATTGAAGCTGGATCTTGGTGCAGGACCGCGTCGAGCACCATCGCGCGTGTACCACCGAAAAAGGCAGGCTGCCCGGTGGTCATTTGATACAGCACGGCTCCCACGGAGAAGATATCCGTCCGTGCGTCCAACTCCTGGCCCGACGCTTGCTCGGGTGACATGTACGCAACGGTCCCGACAACATGTCCGGGATCGGTGAGATCTCGGGCTTCGGTCTTGTCAATCGTTGTCAACGTCAGTGACGGCGACAGTCGGTCCAGGTCATCCACGCCTAGCAATTTGGCTACTCCAAAGTCCAAGATTTTGGTTTGTCCGCGCTTCGTGACAAAGATATTGGCGGGTTTGATGTCGCGGTGAATGATGCCTCGCCCGTGAGCGGAATCGAGGGCGTCGGCCAGTTGAACGCCGATATCGAGAATTTCGTTAAGGGCAAGAGGTCTTCGCTGGATTCGGCTCTGAAGGGTTTGGCCATCCAGCAGTTCCAATACCAGGAAAGGCCGATGTTCGTATTCACCGATATCGAACAAAGTACAGATGTTTGGATGGCTGAGTGCCGACACCGCACGAGCCTCTCGTTCAAAGCGCTGGACTGCCTCAGGGTCATGACTACGCGGCTCGCTCAAGAATTTAAGCGCAACCATGCGTTGCAGCCTTGTGTCTTGCGCCTTGTAGACAATGCCCATGCCACCCGACCCTAATGGCCCAATAACCCGATAGCGAGTCGCTATTGTCGCGCCCACCATCAGATCGACCGGCAATGTTTTCTCTTCCGGCGTCACACTTACACGTTACTTCTTGGCGACACCCTGCATCTTTAGCCAATCCCAGAACCGGTCGATCCACTCGTCCGACGGAAGGCCTTGTGTGCGCATACCAAACCCATGACCGCCCTTGGCAAACATATGTAGTTCGGCTGATTTGTGGCCCGCGGTCCATTTCTCGTACAGGGCAACACTGTCATTGGCTAATCCCAATTGGTCATCGGTCGCGGCAGCTAAGAAAATGGGCGGAGCATCGCTCGGTAGGGGAATATCCTTAAACATCGATGCCGCGGCATAGATTGGCGCAGCAAAGCTGGGGCGTCCTTCCGGTGCATACCGAAGTGCCGCCGCGGCTGCAACCGTCCCGCCTGCTGAGAATCCAACTATGCCTACCTTGTCCGGTGAAACATTCCACTCTGGTGCGTGTTTTCGCACATAGCTGACTGCCTCCTGCCCATCCGCAATGGACAACGGCACTATATTGGCTATCATCTCGCCGAATTTCTGCCTGTCTTTCCACATGGTCTGGAACTCTTCGGTGGCGTCGTCTCCGGTGTGCGCGAGACGATACTTTAGAACGAACGCTGTGAATCCCTTGTCTGCCAGCCATTCAGCGACTGCGGTTCCTTCGCTGGTGATGGATAGCGCCATGAAACCGCCCCCCGGACAAACCACCACGGCCGCGCCATTAGCTCTCCAAGGAGTTGGCTGATATACCGTCAGACTTGGCTTCGTCACATTGCTAATCACTTCGGTGTTCCACGCTTTTGAGAAGTATTGCTTTTCGGGATAGCTGCCGGACGAAGAGCCGTTGCTGCTGGTGAGCGGCAAGGGAATTACTTGTTGGCTTAAGGCGGTGGCCGCCGTCGCCAACTCAATGAGCAGAAGCGTTTGAGCAATTAGTCTCATGCATTCTGTTATCGCAGTATTTCAATCAGCCGGATTTTGTTCACGAGCTGCGAACCGGCACTTTGCCACACAGGCGTGGCGCCGATCTCTCAACTAAAGCGCCACAATTAGGCTCAATCCAATACGATTGAAAAGGAAGCTTTTAAGCGTCAGGAGAAATGTTGAACCGTCGCGAACTGCTAACTCTTGCTCTTGCGCCTTCAATCCTGCTCTCCGCACCATCTCGCAAGCGGCGGGTCGTGGTCCTCATGTTTGATGGATTCGGACTCGAATACTACGATGCCTCGCCAATGCCCACACTCAAACGATGGGCCGCCGAAGGCACGTTCGTGCGCGTCCAGGACCAAATGCCTTCTGTCACGAACACGAACAATGCATCTATCTGCTGCGGTGTTCCAGCCAGCGTGCACGGTATTACCGGCAATTCATACTTCAATCGTGAAACCGGACAGGAGGATTTCATGGAAGATCCGCGCCTCCTCCTTGCGCCCACACTCTTTCAGAAAGCTGCTCGTCAAAACCTTGTATCCGGCCTCTTCACCAGCAAAAAGAAAACTGCCTCGCTGCTGAAAGCCGGCACATCGTACATAGCGGCTGCCGAGACACCATCCGCGGATCTTGTGGCGCGCTATGGTCCGGCGCCAAATATTTACAGCCTCGAAATCAACTATTGGCTTTGGGATGTTGTCATCGATCAGCTTGCCAGGCGCAAAGACCTCGATATTCTCTACGTGCATACAACCGACTATCCGATGCACATGCATCCCCCCAATTCCGCCGAGTCCTTAGCTCATTTGGCCACTATTGATAGCAAATTGGCCGAAGCCGCGCGTGTCGCGCCCGATGCTGCCTTTTATATCTCTGCCGATCACGGAATGAATCACAAAACGCGCGCGTGGGATCTGGGCAAAGCGTGCGGAAATCGCGGTGTCCCTGTGCGCCTCGCAATCTCTGCGGAACGTGACAAGTATCCAAAGCATCATCTCGGTCTCGGAGGAATTGCCTGGATTTATCTGCTTCAACCGCGAGATGAGCAACGCGTAGGTAGCGCGATCGAGAAATTGGCCGGAGTGGAACGGGTGCTGACTCGAACCGAGGCCGCTAAAGCCTTCGACTTGATGCCTGAACGAATCGGCGACTTAGTAGTAACCGGCGATCGCGACACGGTATTCGGTGACCTCGATCAGGAAAGCGAAGCGCTTGCTCCGACATATCGTTCGCATGGCTCACGCTACGAGATGGCAGTTCCGCTTCTGATACACGACCCCGGCCGCAAATTGGAGCCAAGTCGTTATCGACGAAATCTTGATCTGACGGCCGGGCTGCTGGCCAGTCTTCCCGCTCAATAGCTGCCGCCGTCAATACACTTTGCGAAACGTCAGATTAATGCGTACGGCTCCCGTGAGCGGATGTTCTGCCGGTTTGAGTGGAGCGACGCCGTGATAAGCGAAGCGCGCGGGGCCGCCCCAAACGACAACGTCGCCGTTTTCCAGGCGCAGGCGTCGCACCGGATCGGAACGGCGTTTGCCGCCCCATAAAAACATCGCGGGAATTCCTAGCGAAACGGAAACTATCGGTGCCCATGCATCTTTTTCATCGCGATCCTGGTGCAAATTGAGTTTGGCGCCTTCGATATAGCGATTAATCAGACATGCATCCGGATTGTAGTTAGCAAATCCCGCTTTCGATGCAGCATTGACAGCAAGCTCAAGAAACGCAGCGGGAATCGGCGGCCAAGGCCGCGAAGTGTCGGGATCGACTGAGTCGTAGCGATATCCAGTCCGGTCTGACACCCAACCAACGCGGCCGCAGTTAGTCATCGCGACGGACATCGTATAGCCGCCGGGTGTGATCAGATGCCGAAATGGCGCAGCGCTCGCAATTCGCTCGACCTCTTTGACTAGCACTGGTGCTTGGGAAACCGCGAAGCCGCGCAAGATCACAGCGCCCTCTTCGAGCGGTTCGGCCGAACTCAAAAGCGGATCGTCTTCAAAAAGCGAAGCCATCTTACGTCATCCATTGCAGCCTAATAAGATCATGCCTCACCGGTCTGGTAAACTCACGGGACGTGTAAGACGGAGGTAATCAGTTGCCCCTGCACCAGTTTCGAAGTGTCAAAGCTTCCATGTGGCAATCCGCGCTCGACGAAGTGACCGTTCAACAATCCGGCAGCGGTGCCGCATCGCTTACAGCGAAAAAGATAGTGACCACCAGGCCGATGGATCAGGACATCGCTACTAACAACTCGGTAGCGCAAGCGATCCATGACTCCGAGTTTGGAGACCAAGCTTTACCGGCAGTTGCTCCTCCCTCTGGCGCCGCAGGAATTCAAGATACCGCTAAGTTTTGTGCCAACACCGCCTTCAGGCTCGCGGAAGCCCGGGTCAAGGCCTTTTTCAGCAAAAATGACGCGGAATACAAGCTGCTTCAACAGCAACTTTCAGCGCAATTCGGACAGTGCGATCCCAAATGGGGTCAGGTCATTGAGGCGTATGTGCGCAACTGTATTGCCTCGCAAAAAATCCCCTACCGGCCGTACAACAACATCGGCGATTACGTTCTGACCGATCGTATCCCGCAAAAAAACGCCACCATCGCTTTACTGGCCGATTGGGGCACCGGCGAGGCAGGCGCAAAATTCATGCTGCAGCGCATAGCGGCGCGTAATCCAGATGTGGTGCTGCATCTCGGAGACGTCTATTATTCCGGTACCGACCATGAGTTTCAAAACTATTTCTATTCCATCTGGCAGCCGACCTTCAACTTACCGAAATTGAACTGGAACACAAAGGCTACGGCTCCAACGAAGCCGGCCACTTTCACACTTGCAGGCAATCACGACATGTATGCGGGCGGCGCGCCTTACTACACCACGATCGACATGCTCGGTCAGCCCGCCAGCTACTTTTGTCTGCGAAACGACGATTGGCAATTTATCGCGCTCGACACCGGCTATAACGACTCGAATCCTACTAAGGAAGGAACGCCCACTTTTCTGCAAGACAGCGAACTCGTGTGGCTCAAGGACAAAATCGCGACCGCGGGTGGCCGGCGGACGGTCCTTCTTTCTCACCACCAGCTATTCACTGGTTTTAAAGAAGAAGCCATCGGTGGGGATCCCGTCAATCAGAAGCTTTACGGCCAAGTCAAAGACATTTTGTCGAATGTGGACATCTGGTTTTGGGGTCATGAACACAATCTCACCATCTTCAAGCCCTATCTCGGCGTGCTTGCGCGCTGCATCGGTCATGCGGCGTTTCCCATTCCCACTTCACAACCGTGTACGCGCAACGATGTCCCAGTCGAATTGACGCTCACTCCAAATCAAAGTGAAGCTTTCTTTCCGCATGGCTACTTGATGATGAATCTCGATGGCCGGAAAGCTCACGTCACGTACATCCAATACGATTTCGCAACCGACCAGGAAAGCGTCCTCCGCGAGGAAGATATTCCCGAACTGCAACCCCAGGTTTCGACCGCCAAAGGCGAGTAAGCCATCAGCCTTCCGCTAAATCGACTGAATCGCTCTCATAAGATCCACCAACCCGCAGCCTTCGAAATAGCGCTCCCGGCCCAACGGTGTCGCGCTATCCAAAAAAATCTTTTTCACTTGGTCGGGTCGTTGAATAAATTCGCGCCGGATCGAAAGAAACGCTGCAATGGCGCCCGAGACGTGTGGCGCCGCCATGCTTGTCCCACTGTCGTCGATGTACCCGGCAGGCGGCTTGGTGTCGGGAATTGGACCGCCGCGGCTCTGCAACATAGCTCCCGCTGCACAAGACGTAATGCGCTCACCGGGGGCTACAAGGTCCGGCTTAAGTCGTCCGTCCCCGGTTGGTCCCTTGGAAGAAAAATAAGACACCCCGTATGTATGAGGCATGTCGCGATGGGTCGCGCCTACTGTAATAGCCAGAGACGAGTTGCCTGGATCGTTGATCGTATTCGACAGACCAGCTTTGGAGCCGCGTTCGTCGGCGAAAACTTTGCCGTAACCTGTATTGCCCGCCGCCACCACAACCACAACGCCGCTCTTGACCAGCCTGTCCACTTCAACGCACAGAGGGCTTTGCCCGCACGCGAACATCTCGGCATCGAAATCGTAACCAATCGATATGTTCACGCCGTGAATGCGGAGTATCTTGGGATCGCCATTGACGTCTTCGCGGATGTATCGCATCGCGCGAATGATGTCGCTGGCGTTACCTTCGCCGTCATCGTCCAGGACTTTCAAGCTGACTAGCTTGCATTGCGGCGCAACGCCCCGTAATTGCGCCGATTGCGCAATTTTCCTTTCCTGCACCCTCTTTTCATGTGTGCCATCCGGCTGCGGCGAAATCACGCCTTCATATACTTTCTGGCTGGTCTCATTGGGGCTCAGGCCGCCGGCAATGATCCCGGCTACATGCGTGCCATGCCCGTAGTTGTCGGTCAGCGCCGCGTTGACAGTTGTCTTGTCCGGATCGCCCGGGCGCGTGAAGTCGCGATGAAGATCCACAACCGACGGATCGGTAAGTGTCTGCCCGGTTTGGAAATGCAAATGATCCTGCTGAATGCCCGAATCGATCACCCCCCACACCACGCCGGCACCGGTTGCCGAATAAGATCGGTAGGCGGCATCGGATTTTATCGTCGCGATGGAACGATCAATGAGGGGCTTAAGCTTAAAATCTGGCCAGATCTTGTAAATAAGGCGATTTCTATGGCCGCCGCGCTCTTCGTCCGCTTTTATAAGCCGCACCCATTCGTTTGCGCTGATCAGACAGCGGAAGTAGTTCTTCGATACTTCCACTGCCGGCCGTTCCGTCGCAACCGCATCGCCTAGCACCTTCTGATAGAACGCGACGAATTCGCGCGCAGCCGCTCGCCATCCCTCGTGATAGTTTAGGTTCAACTCCACCATATAAGCGCCAGGCGTATTCGCATCCGCCGGCAGACCAAGTTGGGCCCGCTCATTGGGATCTGTCAATGACTGCGGAACCGTTGAGCTGCGAGTGCGTCCAGGCCCGAAGCCCATGTTTTCACGTGCCAGGTCAATCGGCTTTTTCTGTTTGTCGTCGTCGGCCACCCTTACCTCGTTGGTTTCTAATAGACTCGCCGCAGCACGCGGCATTGCGCTATTGTATTAAGCGCGTCGCGAGTTTTGAAGGGTTCTCGAGACTTGCTTACGGCGTCTGAATCGGTTATGCAACGCACAAATATAAAATCGATCGTCTACAAGATGATGCTGCTCTTGGCAGGTTTATCCATCGCCGCATTTGCCGACGACATCACCATCCATCTGGCGCCGAATACGCGCGTGACGAAAAAAACGGTCCGGTACGAGTGCGATGCTAACGGGGCGAAGATCGGTGTTCCCTCCGGGCCGTTTTCAGTCGACTACATAAACGGCGGAGAAAACAGCCTGGTGGTTGTCCCCATATCCGGGAAACCGCTCATCTTCTCCAACGTAATCTCGGCGGACGGCGCGCGGTACACGGCACGAGTATTCACGTGGTGGGATGCGCGCGGCGAGGTGGCGCTATCCTCTCCGTCTCCTTCCGGCGAATTGCGATCGACCTGCAAAGTCGTTGGAGCGAAATAGCAATCTCTGGCGCTAATTTCCTATCGCCTTCATTAGTATTCAGTGTTGCCTTTTGCGCGTCCAAAAGAAAGAGAACCATTTTGTCTTAGGAGCACCATGCCAGAGAAGAAAACCATTGAACGGGCCAAAAAAGACAAAGCTGAGGGGAAAGCCCCGAGCACGCAGGCCGGAGAATTCGTGCGCGAGGAAATGGAGCACATACGCGAAGGTAAACATGGAGCGCGCTCTCCCCAACAGGCCATCGCTATCGGCCTCTCAAAAGCGCGGCGCGCCGGCGTAGACCTTCCGCCGCCCCGAAAAGGCACAACTTCGGAAGCCACTCGCAAAAATGCCGAACGGGATCTGAAGAAAGGCCGTAGCGGTAAGCCGGCAAAAACGTCGGCGAAACGTTCACGAGCGACAACTAAGGCGCTGAAGCGAGAACCTCGATCCTCAGCTTCAAAAGCCGCTCTCTCCAAACAGGCAAAACAAGCCGCAGCCCGCCGGCGCGTGCGCGGGAAAACGACAGCGTCGCGCAAGAGCACTCGTTAGTCGCAAACTGCCGGCAAACCCGCTCCGCTGTGCCTATTGCGCAAAGTCACGAATACTCGTTACGCCCGCCTCGTCAAGCGTCTGCAGAAGTTGCACGACGAGCTCGACCGCCTGATCGAAATCCCGGCGATTTACGATTCCGTTGTGCGCGTGTGTGTACCGAACCGGAACCACAAGGCAAATCGTGGGCACACCGCCATTGCCCTTTTGAATCTCCGCCGAATCGTCTCCATATCCGTTAACCAGGTCGGCCTGTAGCGGGATTTGTTTTGCCGCTGCCGCCTTCTTCACGAACTCGACTAGTTTGCGATTCGGCAACTCTGAGCTGTTGAACGCAAAGAATCCCGGCCCTGCGCCGAGCTTAGATTGCGTCTCTTCCGGATGGCCAGGAAACACATCGCCCGTAATACCGGCTTCGATCGCAATACCCAAATCCGGCTTGATCGTTTCGACAGCCGTGTGTGCGCCTCGCAGCCCGACCTCCTCTTGTGTTGTGATCGCATAGAAAAGATGATTCGGATGGGGGGCGGTCGCTAAGCGTCGCATCGCTTCCACCACGAGGGCACATCCAATTCGGTCATCCCACGCTTTGCCCAAGTAATTCTGTGTGCCATTCATGACGCGGAAAGGCGCATCCGGCACAACCGGATCTCCTGGCTCGACTCCCATTTGCTGCGCTTCTTCCGCGCTCGTCGCGCCAATATCCAGCAGCAAACTATCCCGCGAGTAGACTCGCGTGCGCTCCTCTGCCGGCACGACGTGAATGTCCCGAATTCCGGTGACTGCATAGACAGGACCTTTGGAGCCTAAAATGATCCAGCGTTGATCGACTAGCGCCTGATCCAGCCAGCCTCCTAGCATCTGCATCGTCACGAAGCCGTGTTCTGTCACACGCCGCGTCACGCCGCCGAGTTCGTCCATGTGTGCATCCACCATCACTCGCGGCCCGCTGCTTCCTTGCTCAGCGATGATCGAGCCCATTCCGTCATAACTCAACTTCGAGCTAAACGGCTTCAATTCATTCACCATGATCTTCCGCACGGGTTCTTCAAATCCCGGCGGCCCGGCGGCATTGGACAACCGTTCAAGTAAGTTAGCCGTGCGGTCAAGCGATTGGGCCGATGCCGTGACGGCCGCCCAGACTACCAGGAAAACAAGCGATAGTTGCATAGAAAGTCTCGCCAGTGTAGCAAGTCGGCCACTTCCTTGGGGATAGTGTTTAGCTATGTCTCGCCGCTCTTCTCGTCACTTCGTGCTCGCTACGTCGGTCGCGGCGTTATCGTTGGCATCTTCGACTGGGGCACAAACGCTCGATCGGTTGCTTCCGCGGAATGTTGCGTTGAATCAAAGGACATTCGAAGGCCGTTCTGCCGTGCAGGTGATCGCCGCGCCGGATGCCGCCAACGCTTCTTCTTACGCGATTGTCAAAGACGCGCGCTTTCGAGACGGCACGATTGAGGTCGATTTAGCCGGCAAACCTGCCGCTGGAGCCGCTGCCGGCGCGCGGGGCTTCATCGGAATAGCATTCCGCATACAAGAAAACCAATACGAGTACATCTATTTAAGACCCACCAACGGCCGCGCCGACGATCAGGTGCGCCGCAATCACTCCACTCAATACAGCTCACACCCCGATTTCGATTTCGCCCGCCTGCGGCGGGAATCGCCGGAGAAATACGAATCCTACGTTGACCTTCAGCCGGGCGTGTGGACGAAATTCAAAATCGAAGTCGAGAACCGTAGCGCGCGGCTCTACGTATCCGGCGCCGAACAGCCGTGCCTGATTGTCAATGACTTGAAACTCGAGCCCCGCGAAGGCGGCGTCGCCCTCTGGGTCGGCCCGGGCACAGAAGGCTATTTTGCAAACTTGAACATCACGCCCAAGCGATAAACACTCCTCCCCGATCACCAGATCACAGCTTGTTCCTAGTGAATGGGAGCCGGTCCCGCCGGATCTCCGCCGCCACCGCTCGCCCTCCACTTTCCGTAGAGAATGCTACCCAGCCTTGTGCCGCCGCCCGAGTGCCGGTAAGGAGCCGTAGCCTTGGCCCATGATGCGGCAAACTGCGCATTCTTGATCTGCGCCAGATAGTTGCCAAGTGAAAGCGCGTTGGGAAAACGCGCCGGTGTGCGCGGATCGGCCAGCACGTTTGCCATAAACACGCCCTCGCCTCCCGCTTCCCGCAGCAGCGCAATAGCTTTGGGTCGGCTCCGCGGCAGTCCGTCTCCAATTCGTAATCGACTTGTGCGATAGCAAGCACAGGAACAAGCGCCATCGCCCACCACGCCATCCGGAGTTTACAGACGGCCATCGTATATCTCACTTGAAAGCTGTTGGGGTATCGAGTCGATTGTAACTTGAAGTCATAGCCCAGATCTGTACCATCGGATAGGGCCAGTACGAGCTTCTATGGATAGTCTTCACCCTGCACGCAATGGATTGCCGCGCGTACATGGCATTGATTTGGATGCACAAACACGTTGCCGCCATTACCGCAGCCCGCACGACATCATCGCCATTAAAATGAAATGTTGCGGCGAGTATTACGCCTGCAAAGACTGCCACGCATCGCTCGCCGCTCACCAGCCCGAGGTTTGGCCGCGCGCTCAATGGGATCAGTTAGCGGTGCTTTGCGGAAGCTGCGGAACCGAGTTGACCATTCGTCAATACCTGGAATGTTCCAGTACCTGTCCTGCTTGTAAAGCGAGTTTTAATCCAGCCTGCCGTAACCACTATCACTTTTATTTCGAACAATGACGCGCCTCCAACTCCGCAAGTAAATTCTTTGGACGCGAACGGGGCCGTCACTGCTATTTCTGCCACAGCGCGGCCGGCAAACAGCGGAAAACTTTGAAAGCGCAGCCGTTCATCCGGCGCTCGAAAGCAAACCAATTCACACAGAACGGCTCAATCATCATTTAAAAAATCCGCCAGCGCCCTGATGCCATCTAGTGACTACCGCTCATCCTTAGGAGAATCTGTGGCAAGTCACTTTTTATTTCGAAAGACCGCTCTGGTCGGGTTGATAGCGCTGTTTGCAATAGTGACGGTGCCCAGCCTCCGCGCTCAGCAAAAACTTTCCGAGGCGGACACGCAGGATCAAAACATCGACACGTACGCCGACCTCTTGCGCCAGGACATTCAAAAGCAGAAGGTCGCAATTACCAGCCAGCTCATGGATCTCTCTCCGGAGCAAGCGGCCGCTTTCTGGCCCGTCTACAACGACTACGCCAAGGAACTCGCGGCCTTGGGAGACATCCGGGTCAAAGGGATCAAAGAGTATGCGGCCAATTACAAGTCGCTCTCAGACGACAAGGCGGCTGAGCTCGCGAACATGAGATTTGACTACGAGGAAAAGCTGGTCGCACTCAAAAAGAAGTATTTCGAAAAGGTAAGCAAGGCGCTGACTCCGAAGCTGGCGGCCCGGTTCTTCCAAGTCGAGAATCAGCTTCTCGACCTCATCGACCTGCAGATCGCTTCCAGTCTGCCCGTAGTTGAGTAGCTGCGCGGAGAACCAGGAGAACTTCTATGAATAAGACACTAGGAATCTTCATTCTATTGGCCTCGCTCGGTAGCGCCAGCGCCGATATTCTCTACCTCCGAAATGGGCCCAGCGTGGAAGGAGTCTTCATGGGCGCCACAACTCGTGAAGTTAAGTTCAAGGGGCCGAACGGCGCAATAAAGCCGTATGCAATCTCCAATGTCGAGGCAGTTGAATTCAGTGAGCCGCCGCCTCCTCCTCCGAAGCCGCAGTCGAAATCCACCGTGGTGATCCCGGCGGGCACTACCATCACCGTGCGAACCATCGACAATATCGATTCCACCCAAACCGCTGCGGGCGCGACGTATCGTGCCAGCATCGATGATCCGGTGGCGGTTGGTGATCAGGTGATCATCCCACGTGGTGCCGACTGCACCATACAGGTTGCCCAGGTCCAAGAGAACAAGGAACTGGCAATCAAGCTATACAACGTAACCGTAGCCGGAAAGCGGTATGACGTCGCCGCCGACTATGCCCAACTCGAAGCACAGGGCACCAGCAAGACCAAGAAAGGTTTCAGGCGCGGTGCTTTGCTTGGCGGCTTGGGTGCAGCCATCGGTGGCATCGCAGGGGGCGGCTCAGCCGCGGCAATCGGTGCTGTTTCAGGCGCCGGCCTTGGTGCGATTTCGGCCACCATGGCAAAAGGCAAAACTCTAAAAGTTCCTGCCGAGACGCGGTTGAGTTTTCAACTCCGCTCTCCATTGCCGCTGAGTTAATTGACATCTGAATCGTGGGCGCAAGACGGCCACTGTTCGCTCGCCCGCAGGGATCTATCACCCGAAAAACCAGTCAGGACGAACCCTCGATCCGCCTGTCGCGAGTTCTAGAGTGCTTTTGAA
>Ga0070741_10008320_pt1 | contig 20903 bp, 20 predicted proteins | sample Coa_R1_4_FD_66440 | JGI IMG/M metagenome (GOLD analysis project Ga0070741, IMG submission 66440) | Surface soil microbial communities from Centralia Pennsylvania, which are recovering from an underground coalmine fire - Coalmine... | ecosystem: Environmental > Terrestrial > Soil > Unclassified ...
CGATCGCGCGCGGAAACAGCACGTTGTTCTCCAAATGAACGTGCCGGTGCAGATCGCGTTCGAAGTGGCTCAACTCGCCCAGAGTGACCGCATACGTTGAGCATCCGTCGGCGGGTTGGGCATAGTCCTGCGTTAGTTCCCGGATGATGCGCAAGCCGTCGGCCGCTTCACGATGCTCGCGCTCCATCATGCGAATCGGATTCTCGACGGTGCCGAACGGACTCATGAGTCGCCCGCAAGGCTTCTGTTGATCGTGAGCACAAAGTTCCTGGATATATGAAAAGAGGATCTGCTCTTCCTTCCGTAGATGAGATGAGAGCTCGATCGCGATCTCGTCGAACACGTTCGCCACGCGGGCGAGCTCCGGGTGGCGCTCGCCGTGTGCCTCACGCATTTTCGCGAGATGCTGTGCGATGACTGGGGCCGCAGCGCGGATATACGCGTGGTGTGTCTGGACGATGTAGTCAATCAAGCGATCGAGCGGCCATCGGCTGACGTCATCGGCAGCCTGATCGGCGGGTGGCAGCGCCTCGAGCGCCTCGATTACCGTCGCAAGGTCGGCCGACACCCGTTGGCAGGCGTCGAGAAGCGAACGTCGCCCGCCGCAACAGAAATCGATCCCGAACCCTTCGAAGACCTCGGCCGCACGAAAATCGGTCGCAACAATCTCGCCGATGGGTGTGTTCTCGCGTGGCTCGATCATGAGGCCTCCCGAAATAATAACTGCGCTACAAGTCGCGGCGAGCAAGAGCGAGCGTGGCAACGCCGAGCGGGATGGCGATCCACGCTGCTATCGCGACTGTTGCGGCGACGATCGCGCGCCCTTCGCCTCCGAGGAATCGCAGCCACGCTTCGCCGGCGGCGCCGAGGACGCTTGCCGTTCCGGACGCGAACAGCATCACGACGCGGACAAGGTCGGCTGGGTTGGTGAACACGGACCCAAACAGGATCCGGCCGCCGGCCATCCCGGTGAGCCAACCGGCCACGGAGAGCGCCACACCATCGTAGAGGAGGACGAAGAAGAACCAGACGAATGTCGCGATGCCGAGCGCCACGATCCGTTTTTCGGTCGCTGCCGCGATCGTCGCCGCAATCGAGAGAAAGATTGCCGCGAGCAGGACCGCCGATGCCACGAACGCGGCGAATCGGGTCGCGCCTCCGGCACCCGCGTTCATCGCGATGACGACCGCACCGCTCGCAAATCCGAGGACGATCGTCCCCGCAAGGGCGGCCAGCTCGCCCAGCCACCGTCCGATCAGCACCGACGACCGACTGACCGGCTGGCCGAAGAGAAACGGCTCGCTGCCGGCTTCGGCAGACTGACCGGAGACGCCCAGAATCATCGCGGCGAGCGGAATCAGGATCAACGCCGCCGGCATCAGCGCCATCGTCGTGCGTGGAAAGGTATCGGCGCCGACCAGTTCACCGGCCGCGCCGGCCGAGTACGCCGCCGCGGCGGCAAGCAGCGCGAACGCCGCCGTCAGGAGCCGGACCCACTTCAGGCGAACGGCGGCAACGAGCTCGAGCTTCGCGATGGTCATCAACCCGCTCATCGGAGCACCTCGTTCCAGGCGAGCGCCTGCCCGTCGCGATCGGCGGCTCTCGCTTCGTCCACCGTCGCGTACGCGACCAGGCCCGAACCCATCGCCGTCCGCGCCGCTGCCGGATGCGCGAACCACACTCCGCGCGCATCGGTCCAGCCGCTGGTCAGCCGAACGAACGCCGTCGCCGTGGCGCCGAAGGCCGAATCGGACTTCGTCTGATGTGCCCAATCGGCAGTCAGGCAGCCCAGATCGTCGTAGAACCGCGTCTCCTGGCGAGACGAAACAATCTGCCCTGCGCCGACCTCGCTCGACACGAGCATCCGGCAGCGCGCGCACTCGACCTTATCGACCGGCACCGGTTCGGGCGACCGCGCTGGCGCCGCGCAGCCGGCCATCGACAGCAATGCGATCGTCAGTGCGAGTGTCTTCATGATCGTCTCCCCACAGATCGTGTTCGAGCATCCGCTCGTACCGCCGCAACTCGAATGCCCCCGCCGCATCGGACTCGATGCGGCCGTCGCGCAGCAACACGATGCGCGTTGCAAGATTTCGAACGTCGGCCGGCACATGCGTCGTGAACAGCAGGGTGCGGCCCTCGGTCTGGAGGCGACGCGCACGTTGAAACAGGATGCGCGACGCGACCGGATCGAGATTCGCGGACGGTTCGTCGAACAGGTACACGTCCACCTGCGGCAGGAACGCGACCGCCATCGCCAGGCGCTGCCGTTCACCGCCAGACAAGTGACCGACGGCGCTCTCGGCGAGTTTCGATAGACCGCACATCTCGATCTCGCGATCGACAGCGCTCGGCGTCACGTGCCGTAACGTCGCGACGAGGGCGAGCGTTTCGCGCACGGTCAGCGTCCCTGGGAACTCCGATTTCTGCGGCAGGTAACTGAGGCGCCGGCGCGCGCCAACCGGGTCGCGGGCCATGTCGATGCCGCCGACGGCGATCGATCCGGCGTCCGGCCGTGCCAATCCGACGACGCATCGAAGGGTGGTCGTTTTGCCCGAGCCGTTTGCGCCGAGGAGCGCAACGCTCTCGCCGGCAGCGATCCGCAAATCGAGTCCTGCAAGGACGGTTCGGCCGCCGAAGGACTTCGTCACACCGGTCAACGTGACCATCGTCTTCTCCGTTCGCCGCGGTAATACGTCGTCGCACCCACGACGGCGACGCCGACGAGCAGCAGCAAGGCGGTCGGCCGAATCTTCGTCCGTCCGGCTCCGCCGGGTTCCTTGACCAGCGGCCGATCGTCCAGGCCGTCGCTCGCAACTGTTCCGCTCAGACGCGCCGCAAGCTCGAGGCCGGCGGCCGCGGGGCTCAGGAGGAACAGGCGCACGCCGGCGTTCGCACCTTCGATCCGCTCGAACGCGCCGACGACGGGATGCGGCGCATCACCAATCCCGTCGCCGTCGAAGTCGAAACCGGTGTACCGGCGCCAGAAATTGCCGCGGCCGCCGATCGACCAGTGCGTGCCGCCATCTCGGCCGCTCAACACGACGTCGCTCCAGTTGTCGGCGAAGGTGTTGCCGCCAAACGCGTTCTGTTCGGCGCTCGAGAACAGCGTCGCCGCGGTGTCGTTGTTCCGAAACGTGTTCTCGACGAACCGGTTCTGCGAGGAACCATCGAGCAGCAGGCCGCGCGCGTTCTCGACAATCGCGTTGCTGCGGATCGTCGAGTCGTCGCAGTCCTTGAGCGTCAGGCCGATGCCCGGCACGCCATGGTTCCGCAGGATGCGGTTCCCTTCGAAGCGAATGCGCCGGGAGTTCATGATGTTGGCACCCACCGCCGAATCGGCAAATGTGTTCCGGGCGATGATCGTGTCGTCGGAAAACATGTCGTGCAGCGCGTACCGCGAGTCGACGGCGACGTTCTCGACCGCGCGGCCGCGGGGCGCATATTGAAAGTAGATCGCGTCGCGCTCGCCGCTGACATGGTTCCTGGCGACGAAGTTCTCCGGCGCCCGGTACAGGTAGATGCCGTCGCCCCGCTGACCGAACGGCAATTCCCGAAGCCCGTGGATCTCGTTACCGGTGATCTCGTTGTGCCTCGCGTTCACGACGACGATGCCGTAGAAGACGCGTCGCAGGACGTTGTCGTCGACGCGGTTGGCGTCGGACGAGATCTGAATGCCGGCGTCCATGTCGTTCGACTGACCGGTGCCGCTGCCCTCGATGACGAACCCGCTGATCTCGCACTGCGCGGCCGTCACGGTGACGACCGTCCCGATGCCCGTGCCCATCAGCAGCGGGCGGCCGATACCGACGAGCGTCAGCCGCTTGTCGAGCCGGAGATCCTCACGGTAGACGCCTGCATGCACTTCGATGATGTCGCCATCGGCGGCGGCGGCGATGGCCGGGCTGATGAACGGAAAGTCGGCGCCGGCGCCCACCGTCCAGGTCCGCGCATAACCGGGCGCGGCGACGACGGTCAAGAGCAGGGCGAGCACCGGCGCGACACGAGTCATCACGCTGCGCCCTTTCGGACGAGATCCGACAACCGTCCGTCGCTGCGCTGGATGAAATCGCGCGTCCCTCTGAGGCCGAGGACGGAGAGACCGAACGCGGTCAGCAGCATCACCGCCCCGAGGTGCGGAAACGACCAGACCGTGAAGTTGCCGACTTTGACCGGTCCGACGAGCGGCGGCGTAAAGTCGTGGACCGCACGAATCGGCGCGTTGCGATCGCGTTCGTGCCCGACTCGATAGAGCCGTTGCTGCATCGCGACGGCGGACGCGAAAAGCAGCAGGAACACGGCCGCCGCGCAGAGCACGCGATAGGCGCGGCCGAACGGCGTCGACGGCGTGAACGCCGCGAGCAGGAGCAGGGCGACGAGCGTCGCGATGCCACGCGTGGCCCACTTCAGCTCCGGGAGATCCGTCGGAAACCGAACGCCGATGTACTGCTGCAGCGTCTCGACCTCATGCACGTCGCCGCCGATGCCGGTCCTGGCAATCTGGAGGTGCAGCGTTTCGTCGGGGTATTGCGGCGCCGACATCGCAAAGCCCCACAGCGGCACGGCGAGCGCCGCCGCCGTCAAAGCGGCGGCGGTCAGATACAGCGCCCGCGTCTTCACTGCTTGTCTCCCGTCGACGGGACGCCCGCGACCACCTGCCCCTTCACATTCTCGGCGGCGTGCCAATCGGTCAGCGTGACGGTCGCATCCTTCGGCTGAACGACCATGCGACCGCGCATTTCGAGATGCAGCGCGCTGCAGAAGTTCGTGCAGTAGTACCAGTACACACCCGGCTTGCCGGCGTCGAACGTGATGGTCTTCGTGTAGCCGGGTGGCAGCGCGATGTTCAGATTGTGGTCGGGCAGCGCAAAGCCGTGAATCATGTCGCGAATGGTTTCGACGTTCGTGACCTTCAGCGTGACGGTGTCGCCTTCCCTCACCTCGAAGCTGTCCGGGGTGTATGCGCTCCGAATCAGAGTCATGTTCACTGCCACCGAATGCGGCCCCGTCCGTACCACGCTCTCGCGACCGGCCTGCACCGCATCGTCGGTCGGCGTGTAGACCTGCTTGACGATCGGTTTCAGCACCGAGGCGGCGATGAACGTCGCGTCATGTGGCTCGGGCGGCGTCGGGAACGACGCGAGCATCTTCATCTTCTCGCCGGAGATGTCGATGAGCTCCTGGTTCTCCGGCATGTCCGGACCGACGGGCACGTACTGATCCTTCGAGAGTTTGTTCAAGGCGAGCAGGTAGTCGCCCATGGGATGCACCGTGTCGCCGCCCACGGCCTGCAGGTGTCCGATGTTGTAATGCACGTTGATGCGGTCGACGATGTAGTCGGACGCACCGCCGACGGCTTTCGCGATGTTCCACTTGACGACCTGGCTGTCGAGGAAGAGCGACGTAAACGCGTTGCCGCGATCGTCGAACGTCGTGTGCAGCGGTCCGAGGCCGACTTCCGGCTCGGCGACGATCTTCAACGTATGGGCATCGATGATCGTGACGGTCGGCGAGAGTTTGCCGGCGGCAATCGCGTACTTCCCGTCGGGCGTCACGTTGACGCCGTGCGGGTTCTTCGGGACCGGAATCAGCGTCAGCAGACCGGCGTGCTCGGCGGGGTCGAGGATCGGCACTCCGTTGCGGACCGTCCCCTTGCCGGCGGCCGCGAGCGTCTCCGCCATCGGGATGTCGATCGCGGCGACGGCGTCGCGGTCGTACTGGATCATCGATCCCATGTCCTTCCCCTGTTCGAGGTTGTACACGGTCGAGAACGAGTACCGCCCATCCTTCGACGTGTCGGCAATGTCGATGTTGCCGTTGACGCGCACCTCGAACTTGACCTCCATCGATTCGGGATCGACGTAGGCGACGACCGACGTGTACGGCGCGGGATTCGTGACGAGTCCGTCGGTCGGCTGCTCGAACTCGCCGTTGACCACGATGTACTTGGTATCCGGCGAAACGACGGCGATGCCGTGCGCACCCTGCAGATTCGGAATCTTGATGATGCGATCGGCCTCGAAATAGTCGAGCCGCACGCGCGCGAGCCGCGCGTTCGCCAGATCGTTGATCCACAGGTAACGACCGTCGAACACGCCGTTCTTCTCGGACAGCATGGGGTGGTGCGTATCGCCCCACAGGCCCCCGGTGTCCTCGAGGAGCTTTCGCCGCGGATCCGTTTCGTGGACCGCATACCCGTACGCCGCGCGGGGCTCGAAGATCGGAATCTCCCGAATCAGCCGTCCGGATGGAATGCCGACGACGAACACCGATCCGCTCTGGCCGCCTGACAGGAACGCGACGTACTTGTCGAGTTCGCCCGGCGGGACATACACCTTCTCAGCAGCGATCGATCGCGCTGAACGAGCGGCGCCGCAGCCGAATGTCTGCACCACCGCAACGGTCGCGGCGACGGTGACGAGGACGAGAATGAACGGATGACGTTTCATATCAATGCTCCTACTCGACCACCAACACGCCGTGCATGTGCGGGTGAAGCTCGGTCGTGCTGCATTGCGTCGCGCAGTAGAAGTTGTACCGCCCCGGCGCATCGACCTTAAATGTCACGGACAGCGGCGCGCCGACCTGGGCGCCGTTGATGAACACGGATTGATCGAGACCATCAAGCGCGAAGCCGTGGCCCGCGCCGAGGCCGTTGTCGGTCGTCGAGAAGTCGATGCGGACGACCTCACCGCGCTTGACGTGGATTTCCGAGGGCTCGTACTTCCACGCGTGTTCGCGCAACGCGATGACGCGATCAGGTTTCCCGAGACCCTCCATGCCTTTCGCCGCCTGGCGTTTCTGATTGCCAGAGCCGGCCTTGGCGAGCGACATCACGTATGCGATGAGGTCGTGCTCTTCCTGATTCGACATCGTGCCGGAATACGACGGCATGGGGACCCCATTCATGCCGGTTTCCAGGGTTCGGAGGATCTCCTTCTCGGTCCAGCCGGTGCGGAACGCACCCGGCTGCGTGAAGTCGCGCGCGTTCACGTGACGGTTCTTCGCGTCAACCATGGTCGGCGACGAGGGGCCGACGCCACGGCCGTCGTCTCCATGACATTTCGCGCACTGCATCTTCGCGAACACGTCTTTGCCGCGCGATGCGCTCGCGGATTTCGGCGATGCGCCCGGCAGCGGCATCGGCGTCAGGTGCCGATTGCGTTCTTCGGCAAACCGCGGATCGAAGGTTTTCACGTAATCGACCAGCGCCCAGCGGTCTTCATCGGACAGCAGGTACTTCCACGGCGGCATGCCGGTTCCGTTTGCCCCGCGCGAGATCGTTCGAAAGAGGTCGTCGTCGGTCGGCAGGAGCCCTGAGGCCGTCGTGCGGAACTTGAACTGGCCGCCGCTGAAATCGCGTGGGGGCGGGACGAGAAACGGCGCGCCGTACCCGTCGCCTCGTCCGCTGGCGCCGTGGCATTGCACGCAATTCGCGTCGTAGACCTGTTTGCCGCGCGCGATCGTCGCCCCGCTCGTGGCAGGCCGCGGCGCGACGGGCGTGTCGAGAAACGGCGGCGTGAGCGACGCGGTCTCTTGTGGCGGCTTCGACGAACATCCCGCGATGACCGCAGCCACGGAAACAAGCAGCACGAGTGCTCTCATGGACAGTCTCCCTCTCGAGCGTCAACGTCCGTCGGGCTCATCGTGGTTGACTGTAAAGCGGACTCGAATCGTCACCTATGACGGCCGTCATACGACCGCCTCTCGAAGGTGGAGCTGGGCTCGAATTCGGTGTGACGCTCGGCTAAAGCCTTCGCGCTACTGAGATCTCGAAAACGCACGCGACATTCGAAGACAACCCGCGACCGTTGCGGCGCGCCGCTGCGATCGCGACCGGACGCGTCAAGACACGTCAGGTCGCGAGTCGTGGATGTCCTATCTCCGCCTGCCTGGAATACGATCATCGGCGCCTCGACGAGGTACTTCCTGACGTCGAGCGCCCTGTCGTGGAATTTCGCCCGCGGCCGACGCTACCCCGCTGCCCGCCTTGCCACCAACGCGTGGGCCATACCGACGATCGCGAGCGACCACGCCACGATCGCGATCCACACGAACACGCGCGGCACCGCGAAGAGATACGGCGCATCGATCGCTTGCGCGAGTCGGAACGTCGAAACGGTGTACATGCCGAGCGGGAAGACCGCGCCCCAATACAGCGGGTCGTAGCGGAGCGGAAAGCGGCTGTAGACGTGACGCCACACGCCGAGAATCACGAGCATCGGGATCCACCACGTCGCCGTTGCCCAGAACATCAGCGTCAGGCCCTTGATGAACGGCAGGATCTCGCGCACGACCGGCGAGTACGGCGCCGCGACGACGAGCAGCGACCCGGCCAGCGTGGAAATCGCGACGGCACCCATGTTGATCCAGTACGGCGGCGCGAGATCCGATGGATGCATCTCGACGAACGTGTAACGATAGAAAATCAGCGAGATGATCCAGATGTAGAGCATCCCGCCGCCGAGCCACATGGCAAGGCAGAACAGCAGCACGTGCGGCGCGTAGCCGCCGAAGTTCCGCGCGAGTTGCGCTCCGAGCACGGCGACCGACTGCGCCGCGACAACCGAGACGAGCCAACTGCCGTTGATGCCTTCCGCGAGCGGCGGCTTGTGGCTCTTCACCGTCAGGATGGTGAACACCGTGTAGGTGATCGTGGCCCACAACCCGATCCCGACGATCCACACCGCGGTCGCCAGTGACGGCGTTCTCGCGACCACGAGCAACTGGCTGCCGAGGACGCACGTCGCCGCAACGGTGGTGAAGAATCCGACGGCACGGCCGTGATGCTGGAGATCCGCGATCACTCGATCCCGAAACCACACGAAGCGGATGGCGGTCAGCAGCCACAGAGCGGCGTAGAAGACGACGTTCAGCCACACCAGCACGTCGGCGACGATTGGCAGATCGAGCAGCGCACACGCAATCGACACGATCCCGGTTGCCATCACCAGCGCGAAATACGCGGGGTGCAGCGTGGCGATCGCGTCCTTCATCGGCGCGTGCGTTCGATGTGATACAGGTACCGGAGCAGTCCCGCGTTCAGCAGCAGGCAAATCAGACTCGCTCCACCGGCGGGCCAAATCACCGAATCGTCGCCGCCCAGGTACGCGTTCATCGTCGCCGTGAGGAGCCACAATTGCAGCACGACCAGCATCACGACGAACGCGAGCATCCCGTTCACGATCGTCGCGCGCTGCGATCGGGTGAACGGCCGGTTGACGCTCATACCGTCCGTGCCTCGACGCCGCTGGCGAGGATCTGATCCCCCTGGAATTCGAGCGCGATCCGCGACAGCGGCCGCCGAGGCGGTCCCGCGAGCGGGCGGCCGGACGCGAGATCAAACAGCCCATCGTGACACGGGCATCTGATGACGCCGGCCTTGACGTCCGGGATGACGGCGCACGACAGGTGCGTGCACTTCTGGCTGTATGCGACGAACGATCGCTCGGCCGTGCGGACAAGCACGCACGGATCGTGCTCGGTCGGGTACGCAAACACGCGCGTGTCACCGACCGGGATGTCCGACGTCGAAGCGAGGCGCGCCAATTGCGGTGCGCCGCGGCGGCGCCGAATCCAGTTCTGCGCCGCGATCCAGAACTGCCCCACCGTGAACGCGAGGCTCGTCAGGACCATGAATTTCATGAAATCCCGGCGCTCGACATAGTGGTCCTGCGGCCAATCGATTGGAAAATCGGAGCGCCAGGCGGGCTGCGCGTCGCTCGGCCGACCGTCGGGCGCGATGGTCACCTGCTCGGGGTCCAGCAGTGGACCATACATGTTGGCCGGTGCGGTCCCGGTCAGACCCTCGCGGTTCGGCGAATCGATCCGCGCGTCGAGTCGTTCGCGCCCTGGGTCGGTCGACATCCTAGACCTCCACCGCCGCAAAGGGGTCGGCGTCGGCCGGCGTCAACATGACCGCGCGCTCGCGCGGCCGGTCGTCCATCGCGGCCGTCACGTCGACATACGGCCGGGTCTCGACCAGCGCCGCCGGCATCATCATGAAGACGCGTGTCGAGATCGTTTGGTGCCCGAACTGAAATCGGTTCACCGGCGTCGACATCGGGCGGAGCTGCTCGATCTGCTCGCGCGTGCCGAAGAAGAGTGCCTGACTCGGGCACACGGCGGCGCACATCGGCTTCTTCCCGACGCTCGTCCTGTCGTAGCACATGTCGCACTTCATCATGATCTGGCGATCTTCGTAGAGCTCGGGCACGCCGAACGGACACGCCATGACGCAGTTGCCGCACGCGATGCACCGCGGCTTGCGCGCTGATTGCACGACGCCGTCGCCTGTCCGCTTGATCGCATCCGCCGGGCAGACCTCGGCGCACGTCGGCTGCTCGCAGTGCATGCAGACGACGGGCACCGTCTGGACGCTGTCGCTCCGGCCGATGAACTCCAGATGGATCATCGACTCGCCGCGGTGCGTGTCGCATTCGGTGCACGCCTGCACGCACGCCTGGCACCCGATGCAGCGGTTCGGATCGATGAAGAAATGCAGGTAGTCGGGTTTCGCCATGGCTACTGCTGCGGCTCGAGAAGGGCCGCGTACGCGGGCACCGCATCGGCCCGCCGTACGCGACAGCCGCACACTTTGTATTGCGGGATCTTGCTGATCGGATCCTGCGCCGCGACCGTGAGGCGGTTTGCGCTCTTCTCGCCGGTCCAGTGATACGGGATGAAGATCGTGTCCGGCCGGATCGTCGTCACCACCATCGCGCGCAGCGTGATCGCACCGCGCCGCGTTTCGGCGGTCGCCCAATCGCCGTCGGTGATCGAGAGCTTCGCCGCCAGGCGGGGATGCATCTCGATGCGCGGCTCCGGATACTGCTGGACCAGCGGACCAATCCGCCGTGTCTGGGTCCCAGAGAGGAATTGGCTGACGACGCGGCCTGTGGTCAGGAAGAGTGGGTACTCGTCGCTGACGTCATCGACGGGCGTGCGGTACTCGGCGATGTTGAAGCGCGCCTTGCCGTCTGGGAAGTAGAACGGACCGGTGCCTTTCGCGATCGGGTTATAGCTGCCGCGCTCAAAGAGGCGCGGCGTTCCTGGGTGGTCGTTGTCCGGACACGGCCAAAACACGCCGAACTGTCGCTCGATCTTCTCGTAGGTGATCCCCGAATAGTCGGCGATTCCGCCTTGGCTGGCGCGCCGCAGCTCGTCGAAGATCTCGCGCGGGCTCTCGAAGGTCATGCCGTGCGTCCGCCCCAGCGCGCGGGCGATGTCCTGGATGATCCGCCAGTCCTGCTTCGCCTCTCCCGGGGGATCGACGCATTTGTTGATCTTGATGACGCGGCCTTCCACCTGCGTCACCGTCCCCTCGTCCTCTTCCTGGAGACTGCCGGGAAGGATGATGTCGGCGTGCCGGGCGGTATCGTTGAGGAAGAAGTCGATCGCGACGTAGAACTCGAGCTTCTCGAGCGCGCGCGTGACGAAGGTGTTGTCGGGCAGCGACACTTTCGGATTGAAGCAGATCGACAACAGCCCTTTGATCTCGCCCGCGTCGATCTTGCGGAACAGCTCGTACGCGTCGACACCCGGCGGCGGCAGCTCCTGTTCGGCGATCCCCCAGATACCGGCGATGTGTCGGCGATGCTCCGGGTTCGCGAGATCGCGCATGCCGGGCAGCTGATCGCACTTCTGCCCATGCTCGCGTCCGCCCTGACCGTTCGCCTGTCCGGTGATCGTGCCGTACCCGCTCTTCGGCTTGCCGATGCGCCCGCTGGCGAGCACCAGGTTGATGGTGCCGAGCGCGTTCTGCACGCCGTTCGAGTGGTGCTCGATGCCGCGCGCGTGAAACAGAAAACTGCTTTTCGCCCTGCCCCACCACTCTGCCGCCTGCTGCAGCGACCGCTGCGGCACGCCAGTGACGTCGGCTGTGCGCGAGGGCGTCCACTGACGGCAGTACGCGGCGACCGCGTCGAACCCGACGGTGAAGGTGTCGATGAACGCGTGATCGAGCCAGTCGTGCTCGATCATCAGGTGCAGGATGCCGGCAAAGAGAGCCGCGTCGCGGCCTGGCCGCACCGGCAGAAACAGATCGCAGGTCCGCGCGATCGGTGTGATCCGCGGATCCTGCACGATGATCTTCGCCCCCTGCTCGCGCGCCTGCCACAGATAATTCGTCGTGATCGGAGAACACTCCGCGACGTTCGAGCCCGCGACCCAAATGACGTCGGTGCCCACCATGTCCGACCAGGGATTCGTCGTGCGGTCGATGCCGAACGCCTTCTTGTTCGCCGCGCCGGCGCTCACCATACACAGCCGACCGTTGTAGTCGATGTACGGCGTCTTCAAGCAGACGCGCGCGAACTTCCCCATCAAGTACGTCTTTTCCGTCGTGAGGCTCGCACCGCTGAGGACGGCGATCGCGGCATTCCCATACGTCTGCTGGATGCGCGCGATCTGACCGGCGACCGTCGCGATCGCCTCGTCATACGGCATGGGCGAGAACCCGTGCGGCGACGAGGTGTCGCGGCGGAATGCGGTCGTCAGCCGATCGGGATGCGCGCCCTGCAGGTAACGCTTGACGCCTTTCGGGCACAACATGCCGCGGTTGAACGGAAACTCCTCCCACGGCTCGAACCCGATCACTTCGTTGTCCCGAACCTTCAATTGGATGCCGCACTGCTGGCCGCAGAAGCAGCAGTGCGTCTTCACGAGGCGTTCCGGCTCGGCGCTCGTCGACAAACGGACGCCGGCCATCCCCGATTGATGCGGCCCGAACCGCTCGATGATCTTCAGGAGGTCGACAGGAATGGTCGCCACGATGGTCGTCTAGTCGTTGACGCGTTCGGTCAGACGTTCACTCCACGCACGCCCCTGGGAAAGGCCGAAGAGCGCACGCCGGCAGCGCGGACAGACCTGCTGATAGTGCTCGGCGCCGCGATCCATCTCGTACGCGAATCCGACCTCGCGCTCGACGATCTCGAGGTCGCGAACCATGATCGCCGGCGCGTACGGTCGTCCGCAGCGGCGGCAATGGGCTTGCTCGCCGCGCGCACCGGCGTCCTTGTAGAAGCTGACGCCGATCTGCGCAGGCCGCTGGAAGATGTGGAACAGCTTGCCGAATGGCAAGTACAACAAGGTGACGATGACGGTCACGGCATGGATGATCGCGAGGAAGTCGTAGCCGTAGCCTTTCATCCACGTGTAGCTCGCTGTCAGCATCAATCCGGTAATGCTGATGGCGAACAGCAGCACCAGCGGCAGGATGTCTTGCGCGAAGAGCTGCAGCGTCACCGCATTGTGGTCCACCATCCTGCGCCGGAACGCGATCATGACACCGGCGATCACGAGAAAGGCGGACCAGACGAGTCCGTGAAAGACAACAAAGCCGATCGTCGAGTCGACGGCAAACGTGTTCATGGCAAAGCCGAACACGTACGTGCGGTACAGGTCGAGCCGACCGGGCGCGCTCTCGAAATGAATCCAGCCCCACACGAGCGGAAACGTGATGGCCGCGGCGAGCACGCACCCCCACATGATCAGCCAGTGCGCGGCACCGCGGAGCCTGCCGCGACGGAAGATGAAGCCGTTCGCGACAAAGGCGAAGAAGAACCGCCGCGCGGACTCGACGAAGTTCCGCCCGATGAAGCGCGGGGTCAGGAACGCGGACCAGCCGCGACGCCAGTACATCCGCGTCGGCGGACGTCGCAGCCACATCGCGTATCGGTACGTGATGCCGAAGGCCGCGAACAATGTCGCGAACGTGTACCCGACGAGCGCGGCGTCGAAGTGATTGAGATTGCGCGACCCGACGACGATCAGAGCTGCCAGCGCTGCAGCGACCAGCAACCCCCACGTGGCAGCGATCCGACGTTCCTCATCGATGGCGATCATCGGGCAACCCAGAGACTACGTCGTGCGGTTCGGTCGCGCAACTCAGCGTTCGAGACACCGAGGTGCCGGTAATGCTGGCGATCAACTCGCGGCTGAGGTAGTACCCGCGAACACGGGTGGGCCGAAGCCTGTGGGGTGCGAAAACCTCGTCACGCCGCCGGAACGTACTCGTGAACGACACCGCCAAGGCGATCACGGCGCAGAATACGGGCGGCACCGGCTGCCGACGCGGTTGCAGCTGGCCGCCTTGGCTCAGGTGGCACGAGCGACAGCGCTCGATGGGGCCGGTGTCCGTTGTAGTGATCGGCGAACACCTCGAGGATCCGCTCAAGGTGTTGTTGGTTCAAAATCAGCAGGCGGTCGAAACATTCTGAGCGGGCGGTGCGCACGAACCGCTCGGCAATCCCATTCGCTTGTGGTGCGCGCAACGGCGCCCGCATCGACGTGACGAAGCAGAACGTCCTCGTGTCGATCGACGGTAGTACGCAGCCCTGCCTGGTCGTCGACCGTCTGGGGCATCGAGAAGGCGGCGTCGCGTTGTGGGTCGACAGCATGCCCGCCCAGTTCCGCAATCTCCGAATCCATCCGGCGAGCTAGCCGTGCACGGCAGCGGCCGCGTGCGGACCACCGCCGCGAATCGCGGCCCGGCTAACGAGACAGATACTGCGGTGGAATGGGCTTGTCCGCCGTCTCGGCGTCCCAGAAGATCGTGACGATCCACCAGCGCGCGCCGTCACCGTAGAGTTGAAAACTGTTGATCCCACGCGCGAACGGCTGGCCGTCTGGCGTTCGCTTCGAGTCGTACGTACTGAACGCGTGCATGACGGAACCGAACGCGTCGGTCGTTCGGTGCAGCTCGCGTTCGAAGAAGCCTTGCCTCTCGAGAGCCGGACCGACAGCGGCGATGTACTCATCCGCGCTCCACACGACCGGTGTGGTCGTGCCCGGCGTTCGTCGTGGCGACGGGATCAGACGCGCACCCGGGATCATCAGCGAACGGAATCGCGTCCAGTCGCGCGGCTGACCGGCCGGACCGGATATCGATTCGTACACGGCGGCAATGATGGCGTCGGGCGTGGCGACATCGCCTGCTCGCGCGACCGGAGCGTTGGGCGCGGTTTGCGCCAAGGCTCGCACCGACACGGAGAACAGCGCCGTTGTCGCCAGCGCAATGGTGCCGAGTGTGCGGAGTGTGTTCGGCATAGCCAAAACGATATTCCTTTTTCGCGCACGCCGTGAACCGGTCGGCCGCGCTCGTGCAGTACATGTCGTCTTAGCCGGCTCGATTCCGATTTCCCTTATAGGGGGCTTCGTAACCATGAAGCTGATGGCGGTGCTCGCCCATCCAGACGATGAATCGTTCGGCGTCGGCGGTACGCTGGCGAAGTACGCGGCCGAGGGCGTCGAGGTGTCGGTGGTGACCGCGACGCGCGGCGACCGCGGCCGCTTTCGCGGACATCGTCCCGGGGACGCCGAACACCCGGGGGCGGAAGCACTCGCGCAGATTCGCGAGGCCGAATTGCGAGCGGCGAGCGCGGTTCTCGGTGTCCACGATGTTCGCGTGCTCGGATTCCACGACCAGGAGCTCGATGGCGCGGAGCCGCGCGAGGCGGTCGGCCGCATCGTTCGAGAGCTGCGATCGATTCGGCCAGAGGTGGTCGTCACATTCGGTCCGGACGGCGCCTACGGCCATCCCGATCACATCGCGATCTCGCAGCTCACCACCGCGGCCACTGTCGTCGCGGCGGACGCCCGATTCCCGACCGGCGGAACCGCGCCGCATTCGGTGTCGAAGCTGTATTACATCGCGTGGCCACAGTCGGCATGGACCGCCTACGAATCGGCCGTGAACCGGTTATCGTGCCGCGTCGACGGCGTCGATCGCCACGCGAACCCCTGGCCGGATTGGGCGGTCACGACGCGCGTCGATGCCCGACGCGTCTGGGCGACGGTCTGGAAGGCGGTGTGCTGCCACGAGTCGCAGGTCGCGGGATACGGCCGCGCGAAGGAGCTGACGCCCGAGCAACATCAGGAGCTCTGGGGCGCGCAATCCTTCTATCGGGTGTTCAGCGCAGTGAACGGCGGACGTGATCGCGAGACCGATTTGTTTGAGGGGATTCGGTGATGCTGGCAGGAAACGACGGTCGAACGGCGCCGCTCCACATGAGCGCCGACGAATTTCGTGCGCTCGGCCATCGCCTCGTCGATCGCGTCGCGGAGGGCCTCGCCGCGGTGCCGGACGGTCCCGTCACACGGGACGAACCGCCGTCGGCGGTGCGTCGCGCGCTCGACCTGGACGGTCCGCTTCCGGAGACGGGAACGGACGCGGCATCGCTGGTCGAACGAACCGCGCAGCTGCTGTTCGAGCACTCGTTGTTCAACGGCCACCCGCGGTTCTTTGGATATATCACCGCCCCGCCGTCGCCCATCGGCATCCTCAGCGAACTGCTCGCCGCCGCCGTGAACGCGAACGTGGGCGCATGGGCGCTGTCGCCAGCGGCGACCGAGATCGAGGTGCAGACGGTTCGGTGGATCGCCGAGCTGATCGGCTACCCGGTTACGTGCGGCGGCCTGTTGGTCAGCGGTGGCAACATGGCGAATATGCTGTGCCTGCTCGCCGCGCGCGCAAAGAGCGCGAACTGGAATGTGCGCGAGCAGGGCGTCGGCGCCTCCGATCGCACGCTCCGTCTGTACGCGTCGGTCGAAACCCACACCTGGATCCAGAAGGCGGCGGACATCACCGGGCTCGGCACCGCGGCCATCCGCTGGATTCCAACCGATCGGCAGCAGCGCATGGATGTCTCGGCGCTGCGCCGCCAGCTCGATGCGGATCGCGCCGCCGGCGACATTCCCTGCGCCGTCGTGGGCACCGCGGGGACGGTGAGCACCGGATCGATCGACCCGCTGGCAGACATCGCCAGCGTGTGCCGGGAGCATGACGCCTGGTTCCACGTGGACGGCGCGTACGGTGGCTTCGCGGCGGCGCTTCCGAACGCGTCCGACGATCTCCGCGGCCTCGCCGCCGCCGACTCCGTCGCCGTCGATCCGCACAAGTGGCTGTATGCGCCGCTCGAGGCGGGATGTGCGCTGGTGCGCGATCCGGATCGGCTGCGCGGCGCGTTCGCGTATCACCCGCCGTACTATCACTTCGACGAGCGCGCCACGAACTTCGTCGACTACGGTGTGCAGAACTCGCGCGGGTTTCGCGCGCTGAAGGTGTGGCTCGCGCTCCGCCAGGTTGGCGCCAGCGGTTATCGGACGATGATCGCCGATGACATCGCGCTGTCGCGGGCGATGGCGGACGCGGTGGCGCGCCATCCCGAGCTCGAGCTCGTGACTCAGAGCCTGAGCATCACGACGTTCCGGTACGTTCCACGCGATCTGCGGCCGATGCTGGGAACCGAAGCGGCCGAGCGCCATCTCGACGCGCTCAACCGCACGCTGCTCGATCGATTGCAGCGCGGCGGCGACCTGTTCGTCTCGAACGCGGTCGTCAACGACCGCTACCTGCTCCGCGCCTGCATCGTCAACTTCCACACGACGCGAGCGGACGTCGAACGCGTGCCCGAACTCGCCGCTCTGCTGGGTCGGATCGTAGACGCCGAACTCAGGCCGCGCACGACATAGCCGCAACCCGACAACTCCACATCGTGTTGGACGCGGTCATCGCACCGAACGTTCCAGCCGCCACCGATGTCGTCTTTCGCAAACGAATTTCGATTTTCAAAGTAGGGAGTCAACAAAGGAGACAGTCATGACGAGCAGAGGATTCACGGCACCAGTCTGGGTATCGATGATCGGTGTGGCCGTTGTTGCGAGCCTGTCGGCTTCGCCGGCGCGCGCGACGGACGAGCAGCACGACCACGGCGGACCGGTGCCGAACGCACTGGTGCAGCAGGTTCGCGAGGTGACCGAACAGTACAAGGACGTGGCTGTCGCCAAGGCGGCGGGCTATGCCCTCGCGTTCGGCTGCGTCAGCGGTCCGGATGCGGGAGCCATGGGACTGCATTTCGTCAACATGCCGCTCGTGCTCGACGGCGAAATCGACGCGACGCGGCCCGAGATCATCCTGTACGAGCCAACGGCTGACGGGAAGCTGCGCCTGACCGGCGCCGATTACCTGGTGTTCGCGGACACCTGGAACAAGACGCACTCGTCAGCGCCCGAGCTCATGGGACAGAAGTTCCAGCAGTTCGAGGCGCCGAACCGCTTCGGGCTGCCGCGCTTCTACACGCTGCACGTGTGGGCGTGGAAGCAAAGCCCCACGGGGACGTTCGTGAACTGGAACTCGAACATCTCGTGCGATGCGTTCTCCGGTCCGAACCAGTAAGAGTGCGGTGGACGGCTGATCTCGGAATCGAGTCATGGCTCGGACATCGCGAAACGAGAAGGGGCAGTCACGCCGGCTGACAATCGGCGTGACGCTCGTTGCCGCCGCGACGGCGGCCGCGATGGCGACGGCGTACGCCGCGTCCGGCAACGCTCGCGGCGGGCTGACGTTCCCCAATCCAAGTGGCCTCGTCGGGATCGTCGGCGTGGACACCGTAGACGCCGACAATCCCTTTTTCCAGGAGCTGGGGACGAACGGACGGAAGTGCGTGACCTGTCATCAGCCGGCGCAGGGCTGGAGCATCGCGCCCGCCGAACTGCGCGATCGCTTCAGCCGCACGAACGGGCTCGACCCGATCTTCCGCCCGAACGATGGTTCGACCTGTGCAGGCGCGGACGTCTCGACTCTCCCGAAACGGCGACGGGCGTTCGGCCTGTTGCTGAACAAAGGACTGATTCGCGTGACCATGGACGTTCCGGCCAGCGCGGAGTTCGACATCGTCGCGGTGGACGATCCGTATCGCTGTAACCAACCGCTGACGTCGCCGTCGGTGTACCGCCGGCCGCTGCCGGCAACCAACCTGAGATTCCTGAGCGCCGTGATGTGGGACGGCCGCTTCTCGAAGCCTGGCGAGACCATTCGCGACGGTCTCGTCAACCAGGTTGCGGACGCGGTGACGGGGCATGCGCAGGGGAAGGTTCCCCGGCCCGCGCAGGTACAGTCCATCGTGGACTTCGAGCTCGGGCTGTTTGCGACGCAGGTCGCCGATCGCTCGGCGGGCAGTCTCGCCGCGGGCGTCGCGCGCAGCGGCCCCGGACCGCTTGCGCGCGAGTTGTTCTGCCTTGGCATCAACGACCCGCTCGAGATGCGGCCGTCGATGCCCGGCGCATGCGCCGGTCCATCGGGCGGTCTGAACCCGTTCGTGTTCACGCTGTTTCGCGGGTGGACGGACGCCGATTCACCGCATCGCCAGGCGATCGCGCGCGGGGAAGCCATCTTCAACACGCGCCAGTTCGTGATCGACAACGTGCCGGGTCTCAACGCGCGCCCGGACGATCCGGTCCACCGGCCGATTGTGAACGGCACGTGCACGATCTGCCACGACACGCCGAACGTCGGCAATCACTCGGTGCCGATGGCGTTGAACATCGGCGTCGCGGACGCGTCGCGGCGCACGCCGGACATGCCGCTCTACCTGCTGCGTCGGCGAGCGACGGGCGAGACCGTCCAGATCACCGATCCCGGTCGGGCGATGGTGACCGGACGGTGGAACGACATCGGCAAGTTCAAAGGACCCGTGCTTCGTGCGCTGGCGGCGCGGCCGCCGTATTTCCACGACGGATCGGCGGCAACGCTTGCGGATGTGATCGGGTTCTACGACACGCGGTTCCAGATCCGATTCACCGAGCGTGAGAAGGCGGATCTGCTCGCGTTTCTGCGCGCGCTCTAAACTGCCCATCGCCGCCGCATGGGCGCCCCCCCGGCGATACAATGGCCGCGCGATAACTCGCGAAGGCCCACATGACCACGCGTTCAGCGTTTCGACTCTTCGTCCTCGCGGCGGCGTGCCTGTCGGCGTGCGATCGGGCGCCGGAGGCCGCCGCACCGCGTACGACGTTCGCCGTTCCCGCCAACTGGCCGCACTCGCTGTCCGCACCCGACGTCACCGCGACCCACGGGATCGTCGTCAGCGACGCGCCGCTCGCGAGCCGCGTCGGCGTTGACGTGCTGCGCAGCGGCGGATCCGCGGTTGACGCGGCGATCGCGACGGGTTCGCGCTAGCCGTCACATTGCCCTCCGCCGGTAATCTCGGCGGCCGGATTTGCTGTCGTCTCGGTGAACGGACAGGCCGCCGCGCTCGACTTCCGCGAGACGGCGCCGGCCGCCGCCACACGCGACATGTTGCTCGACGAACATGGCGCCGCGACCGATCGATCGATTACCGGTCACCTGGCGTCAGGCGTCCCCGGCAGCGCCGCCGGGCTGTGGGCGCTGCATCAGAAGTTCGGGACCAGGCCGTGGCGCGAACTAGTCGCACCGGCGATCGAGCTGGCCGAGCGCGGGTTCGCCGTCGATGCCGATTTCTCATCCGCGATTGGCGACGAAGCGAATCGGCTGTCGAAGTTTCCGGCTTCGTCATCGTTGTTCCTGCCGGGCGGGCACAAACCGATCGAGGGATCGTCGTGGAGCGATCAGGATCTCGCCAGCGTGCTTCGACGGATCGCCGAGACCGGTCGCGACGGTTTCTACACCGGCGACACGGCCGCGCTGATCGTCAACGAGATCAAGAAGGGCGGTGGCGTGATCACGAGTGCCGACCTGAAGGGTTACACCCCGAAATGGCGTGATCCGGTGACGTTTAGGTATCGCGGACACCAGATCATCAGCATGCCGCCGCCTTCTTCAGGCGGTGTGACCCTCGCGATGATCGCGCAGCAGCTGGAGGCGTACGATCTCGCGCGACTCGGGTGGCATTCGGTCCCGGCGATCCACGTGCAGGCCGAGGCGATGCGGCGAGCGTTCGCGGTACGCAACGACCTGCTCGGCGATGCGATCAAAAACCGGGACCGGGCGCGTGTTGACGATCACGCCGGCCCTCAACACGATCCTCGATCGCCGCCGCGGGCAGCGGCGCGACGGTCAACGGCTCGTGTTTCATCGTGACGGCATGACTGTGCGCGCCTGGAAGTACTGCTGGGCGAAAGCGTGTGCCGCAGCCAATCTCCCT
>Ga0070741_10008321_pt1 | contig 20902 bp, 19 predicted proteins | sample Coa_R1_4_FD_66440 | JGI IMG/M metagenome (GOLD analysis project Ga0070741, IMG submission 66440) | Surface soil microbial communities from Centralia Pennsylvania, which are recovering from an underground coalmine fire - Coalmine... | ecosystem: Environmental > Terrestrial > Soil > Unclassified ...
GGTCTGGGACGAGGCCGAGAACCGCCTCCACACCCAGAAGGCGCTGCTCGAGTTCCTGCTTCTCGGCCGCGTTAAGGCCTAGAAGCCGCGCATCTCGCACGGCACGGCGCCTTCCGCGCCGTCATCAAGGCAAAATTGACTCCTCGCCGCATCGCCCAGGGGGAGGAAGCCGTGAGCACATGGTTCTATCAAATGAGCCCGAACGTCTGGAGTCCGTCGCAGTACCGACTGGATATCTGGGAGGGTGAACGCTGGGCCTGGCCCGTTGGCCAGATATCGGGCCAAGGGAAAAAACCGGTTCCGGGCGACTTGCTTGTCCTGTTCTTCACCAAAGGCAAAGGGACGGACGCCGGGTTCTATGGCTGGGCTGTCATTCTCAACTGGCTGGACGAAGCCGGGGATCAGCTTCGGTTCAGACCCGTCGCCCCCAGCGATTCTTTGAAAATGTGTCCATGGGGCGACGCCGACGCATTGGCACTCGCAGACAAGATTCGCGGTCCGATGAAGCAGCGCACTCTCTGGCTAGTTAACGAATCCGATTCTCTTCGGCTGCGCCGTGGACTGCTCAGCTGGGCAGTAGGTACGCGTAAATGATCACTGGGGATACCAAGAGCCAGATCGACCGCATCTGGGACTCGTTCTGGTCCGGCGGCATCTCCAACCCGCTGGAGGTGATCGAGCAGATCACGTACCTCCTCTTCATCCGCCGCCTCGACGACCTTCATACGCTCGAGGAGAACAAGGCCAACCGCCTGAAGAAGCCGATGGAGCGCCGTGTCTTCCCCGCGGGAAAGGACGCGAAGAAGCGGCCGTACGAGGACTACCGGTGGTCGCGTTTCAAGCACTTTGCACCAGCCGACATGTACGCCGTGGTCGGCGAACACATTTTCCCGTATCTGCGCACCGACCTTGCGCGCCAACTCGGCAACGGCGATTCCACTTATGCGCATCACATGAAGGATGCGCGCTTCACCATCCCCACCCCGGCGCTGCTCGCGAAGGTCGTAGACCTGCTCGACCATGTGCCAATGGAGGATCGCGATACCAAAGGCGACGTGTACGAGTACATGCTAGCCAAGATCGCGACAGCCGGGCAAAACGGTCAATTCCGGACTCCTCGCCACATCATTCGGTTGATGGTCGAGCTGACCGCACCGCAGCCGGGCGATGTGATCTGCGACCCAGCCTGCGGCACGGCGGGCTTCCTTGTGGCTGCGGGCGAATACTTGCGCGAGCGGCATCCAAAGCTGCTGCACGACAAGAAGCGCAACGAGCACTTCCACCATAGGATGTTCCACGGATTCGACTTCGACAACACGATGCTGCGCATCGGCAGCATGAATATGCTGCTGCACGGCGTGGAAAGCCCGGACATTCGTTACCGCGACTCGCTCGCACAGGACCACGCAGGCGAGGAGGAAAAGTACACGCTAGTGCTGGCCAATCCGCCCTTCGCCGGCAGCCTCGACTACGAGAACACCGCGAAGGACTTGCTGCAGATCGTCAAAACCAAGAAGACTGAGCTGCTCTTCCTCGCGCTCTTCCTCCGCCTTCTCAAGCCCGGCGGCCGCGCAGCTGTCATCGTGCCCGACGGCGTGCTGTTCGGTTCCAGTACGGCGCACAAGCAACTACGTCGGATACTCGTCGAAGATCAGAAGCTCGACGCAGTAATAAAACTACCCGGCGGCGTGTTCAAGCCCTACGCGGGCGTCTCGACTGCGATCCTGCTCTTTACCAAGACAAATTCAGGAGGCACGGACTTTGTCTGGTTCTACGATGTAGAAGCCGACGGCTGGAGCCTCGACGACAAACGCATTCCACTCTTGTCCGAGCAAAAGCTCGGGCCGGCGCCGAAGACGGCGCTTACTGCGGAGGAGCACGCCAAGAACAACTTAGCCGACGTGCTAACACGCTGGGGCAAGCGCGCCGGCGCCGAGCGCGCCCGCCCACGGACCGCACAGAGTTTTTGCGTGCCCAAAGCCGAGATCGCCGCGCAGGGATACGATTTTTCGCTCAACCGATACAAGGAAGTGGTTCATGAGGCGACCGAGCACCGCCCGCCCAAAGAAATTATCGCCGAGCTGGTGAAGTTAGAGGATGAAATTCAACGCGGGATGGCCGAGCTGGAGGCGCTGCTGAGATGAACGCTCGCAACTCTTGGCCAATGGTACCCATACAAGATTTCGCTGACGTGGTGACCGGTGGTACACCGTCCACATTAGTCCGCGAGTATTGGATAGGCGGATCAATTCCATGGCTCAACTCCGGAGAGCTCAACAAAGGCGTGGTTGTCAGCGCGGACAAGTTCATCACAAAAGCCGGCCTAGAAAGTAGTTCAGCACGGATGATGCCGGCGGACACGGTCCTCGTTGCACTGACAGGAGCTACCACCGGTATCTCCGCCATTCTCAAAATAAGTGCCTGCGCGAATCAATCTGTAACGGGAATTCTTCCTTCCTCTGCGCATGTGCCGTCGTACCTGTTGCATTACTTGCGATCCATACGAAGTCGCATCGTTACTGATAGTTGGGGTGGGGCACAGAAGCACATTAACCAAGCATACGTAAAACATCTGCAAGTGCCTCTCCCTCCGATCTCCGAGCAGCGACGAATTGCCGCTGTCTTAGATAAAGCGGACGCCTTAAGGACTAAGCGGCGCGCCGCACTCAATCAACTCGATACCTTCGGTCAATCTGTTTTCCTCGACATGTTTGGCGATCCCATACAGAACCCGCATCGGTTCCCTGTCAAAAAGCTCGTCGAGCTCGTCGACCCTAAAAGACCAATAAGTTACGGAATCCTGAAGCCAGGTCCGAACCAGAGTGAGGGAGTGAAGTATGTTCGCGTCGTGGACATGAAGGACGGTGGCATCGCGTTATCTGGGATAAAGAGAACAACAGAGGAAATTTCGAATGCCTACCGTCGTTCTCTGCTAAAGCAAGGAGATCTTCTGCTCTCGATACGCGGCCATGTCGGAAGGCTTGCCGTTATTCCGGCTGAGCTGACCGGCGCGAACATCACTCAGGATACTGCACGCTTAGCACTCAAAGGAACCGACGCCATGTTTGTTCGCGAATGCTTGCGGACACCAGGATTCCAGCGGTGGATGTCGAGACACACGAAGGGTGTGGCTGTACAAGGCATCAATCTAAGCGACGTCAAATTGATGCCTATTATCCAGCCCCGGGTGGATCAGCAGAGCAAGCTGCGCCGGATCATAGAGAGACTGGAGTCTACTCGACTCGCCCACTCGCTATCCGTAGCCGCGTGCGACGCGCTCTTCTGCTCACTTCGAGATCGAGCGTTTTCGGGTCAGCTCTAATGTGACTCAGTTTACTTTCCTCCAACGCGAATGGGCCGCCCTATTCGACGCCGCGTCGAAGGCGGAAGCTGCAGTCCACGGAGATCCCCGCGCTGCGTGCTTCTACGCGCGCCGGGCGTTGGAGCTGGCTATGAGCTGGGCGTTTAAGCACGACGCTGGACTGAAGCTTCCTTATCAAGACAACCTTTCTGCGCTGATTCACGAGCCGAGCTTCAAGCAAGTGGCCGGCGAAGCGGTCTTCAGCAAGGCGCGGGTGATCAACACAGTCGGCAACCGAGCCGTTCACAGTCACCGCCCGGTGCCCGAGGCGGATGCGCTAGCAGCGGTGCGCGAGCTGTTCCATGTGGCTTACTGGTTCGCGCGCACCTATGGGCGCGTGGGCCGCCCCGCTCCCGGGCTCACATTCAATCCGGCGGTGCTGCCGCGACCCGCGAAGGCGGCGGCGCAGACGGCAGAGCAATTGCAGGTGCTGGAAGCGCGGCTGCGCGAGAAGGATGAAAGCCTCGCAGCGCTACTCGCCGATAAGAACGCGCTTGGCGAGGAGCTGAAACGCCTCAGGGCCGAGGTTGCGAAAGCGAAGCAAGAGGCAGCCGCGACCCCCGATGCGCATGACTACTCTGAAGCCGAGACCCGCGACTATTTCATCGACTTACTGCTCAAGGAAGCGGGCTGGCCACTAGACCAAAGGCGCGATCGCGAGCTCGAAGTCAGCGGCATGCCCAATCAGAAGGACAAGGGCTTCGTTGACTACGTGCTCTGGGGCGACGACGGCAAGCCGCTGGGGCTAGTCGAGGCCAAGCGCACGCGCCGCGATGCGCGGGCGGGTCAACAGCAGGCAAAGCTTTACGCGGAGTGCCTCGAGCGGGAGTTCGGCCGGCGACCGGTGATCTTCTACTCCAACGGTTACGAGCACTGGCTGTGGGAGGACACCCGCTATCCGCCACGCCGTGTGCAGGGGTTCTACAAGAAGGCCGAGCTGGAGCTGCTCATCCAGCGGCGGGAAACACGCCGCTCGCTCGCGCAGGCGACGATCAGTCCGGCGATTGTCGAGCGCCATTACCAGACTCGAGCGATTCGGCGCATCGCCGAGGCATTCGAGCGAGATCACGATCGCAAGGCGTTGCTCGTCATGGCAACGGGATCCGGAAAGACGCGGACGGTGATCGCACTCTGCGACCTGCTGATGCGATGCAACTGGGCGAAGCGCGTGCTCTACCTCGCTGATCGCGTGGCGCTGGTTAACCAGGCGGTGAACGCGTTCAAGCGCCACCTGCCCGACGCCTCGCCGGTTAACCTCGTCACCGAGAAGGATGCTGAAGGGCGTATCTACGTTTCGACCTACCCGACGATGATGGGGTTGATCGACGAGGCGGCGGACGGCCAGCGACGCTTCGGCACAGGGCACTTCGATCTCGTGATCATCGACGAGGCGCACCGCTCGGTGTTCCAGAAGTACCGCGCCATCTTCGATTACTTCGACTCACTGCTGGTGGGCCTCACTGCAACGCCCAAGGACGAGGTCGATCGCAATACCTACGGCCTCTTCGATCTCGAGGACGGCGTGCCCACCGACGCGTATGGGCTTGAGGAGGCCGTGCGCGATGGCTTCCTCGTGCAGCCCCAGGCCGTCTCAGTACCGCTGAAGTTCCAGCGCGAGGGGATTAAGTATGAGGACCTTTCGGAAGAGGACAAGGACGAATGGGATGCGCTGGAGTGGGACGAGGACGGCAACGTCCCAGACCGGGTGGAAGCGGAAGCGGTCAATCGCTGGCTCTTCAACAAGGACACGGTAGACAAGGTGCTGGAGCACCTCATGACGCGTGGCCTCAAGGTCGCAGGCGGCGACCGGCTGGGCAAGACGATTCTCTTCGCCAAGAACCAGCAGCACGCGGAGTTCATCGCGGAGCGCTTCGACGCCAACTACCCGCATCTGAAAGGCGCGTTCGCTCGCGTCATCACGTTCAAGACCGAGTACGCCCAGAGCCTCATCGATGACTTCTCCAACAAGGACAAAGCGCCGCACGTCGCGATCTCGGTAGACATGCTCGACACCGGCATCGACGTGCCGGAAGTACTCAACCTGGTCTTCTTCAAGCTGGTGCGCTCGAAGACCAAGTTCTGGCAGATGCTCGGCCGCGGTACGCGGCTCTGCGCGGACCTGTTCGGGCCCGGAAAGGACAAGGAGTCGTTCTACGTCTTCGACTATTGCCAGAATCTCGAATACTTCAGCCAGGACATGCCGGGAACCGACGGATACGTCGCCGCGTCCCTCGCCAAGCGGCTATTCGACGCGCGGCTAGAGCTAATCGCCGCACTCGACGGCGAAGGCGAGACCCTGGTCAAGGCGGCCCGACAACCGACAGCCGTCTATGGCGATCCGAAGTCGAACGAGGAAGTACGTCTGGCCGTGACGGAACTGCTGCAACGCGAAGTCGCATCGATGAAGCTCGACAATTTCGTCGTACGGCCCCATCGGCGCCTGGTGGAGAAGTACGCCAAGCCCGCGGCGTGGACCACGCTGGCGGTAGAAGCACTGGCCGAGCTCTCGCAAGAGGTGGCGGGGCTGCCCACGGAGCTCGATCCGGAGAACGAAGAAGCCAAGCGCTTCGATCTGCTCGCGCTAAAGCTACAGCTTGCGCTTCTGCACACCGATGCGGGATTTGAGCGACTGCGGGACCGAGTCAAAGAGATCGCCGGGCTACTGGCGGAGAAGGATGCGATTCCGATGGTGCGCGAACAGATGCCGCTTATCCAGGACGTGCTGACGGACGAATGGTGGCAGGACGTCACGGTGCCGATGCTCGAAAGCATGCGCCGGCGTCTGCGTGGACTTGTGCAGCTGATCGACAAACGGCAGCGCAAGCCGGTGTACACCGACTTCGAAGATTCGATGGGCGGCGAAACCCCCGTCTCGCTGCCGGGCTTCGCCGTCGGCACCGATCAGGCGAAGTTCATCGCCAAGACCCGGGCGTTCCTGCGCCAGCACCTCGATCATGTCGCGGTCGCCAAGCTCAGGATGAACAGACCGCTGACGGCATCGGATATTAAGGAACTCGAGCGATTGCTCGCCGAGAGCGGAGTCGGCGGCGCGGAAGCCATCCGCCGCGCGAGCGAAGAAGCTAAAGGTTTGGGGCTATTCGTCAGATCCCTTGTAGGCCTCGATCGCGGCGCGGTGAAGGACGCCTTCGGTACTTTCCTGTCTCGCACGACGTTTTCGGCGAACCAGATCGAGTTCGTCAATCTCGTCTTGGATCACCTCACGGAACATGGTTTTTTGGATCCGGACCGCCTCTACGAATCCCCATTCACCGATCTTGCGCCGCGAGGCCCGGACGCGGTATTTAAGCCGTCTGAGGTGAACGAGCTGTTGCGTGTCATCGAACGCGTTCGAGCAACGGCGATCGCAGCTTAGCTCGGCGTTCAGTAAGGAAGTCGTCTTGACTGAAGATCCGATAGACGAGGTAATGAAAATCCTCGGTTATACAGTTTGGGAGGCACAGGACACTGAAGCAACCATTCACGTGTCGATGTCCGTGCTATTCGGGCTTTCTGAGATGGAATCCGTTGAGAAATTGAAGGACGTATACGCTAGAAAGACACTGGGGCAATTCCTCGCACTTCTTCGGAAGCGGATTGGCCTCAGCAGCGCCTTCGACAGATTCCTCCTGGATTACATCGAACAACGAAATTTCATCGTGCATAACCTGTCACGCACTTCTATTTTTGTTCCCTATGACGAAAGGGGTCGAGAAAAACTTACGAACCTACTGATGGCCTTCCGGCAGACCAATCGAAAGATTCATTTGACATTCATCGCACTTACCGAGGTCTGGATGAGAAAACTGGGCGCCTCCAATGTTGATGAAAAAAGACTTCAGAGTTTGAAAGATGCCGGCCTGCTGGAGGAAATCGAGCGAGATTTCATTCCAAACTTAAGCGCGATGTTCAGGCAAAACAGCAGCACGTAAATCGGCGCCAATGTTTTCGTTTCTTGCCGCTGACCACGCCGAGGGGGTGGTCAAGCTCTCGGGGTGGTACGTGAGGTTGCGGAGCGAGTAGTCGGGCGCGCCGCGCCCTTAACCAGGATCGGCGGCGAAGCATTGAGTTTTTCCATGGCGAGGCCCGCTGCGGCCTTGTAGCCGCGCATGAACTCCTCCCGCTCTGCGCGAGGGATCACCGACTCGATGTCGTCGAACACGCCGCCGCAGCGCTCATCGAGCAGGTTAAGCAGGCCGAAGGGGCCGGCGCCGCGGTTGCGCAGGACGAGCGCGGAGACATCCTTGCAGAGACGCTGATCGTAGTCGCGCAACGCGGCGGGCGTCGCGCCGTGCGCGAGGATCGAGGTGCCGAGCACCCGCGCGTCGATGATGGCCTGGGTGCCGCCGTTGGAGCCGGTGGGGTACATCACGTGCGCGGCATCGCCGAGCAGGGCGACGCGCCCGTCCACCCAGGTGGGCACCGGGTCGCGGTCGATCATCGGGTACTCGTACACCTCCGCGGCGCCGCGCAGCATGGCCGGGATGTCGATCCAGTCGTGGCTCCAGTTTTCGAAGTGATGCAGGAAGTCCTCGTGCCGCACCTTCTTGTTCCAGTCGCCGTCGCGCCATCCGCCGGCGTTGTCGACGGTGATTTCCGCGATCCAGTTGATGTCGGCGAGGCCCTCCGCCGGATCGCGCCGCGAGATCGGATAGAACACGACGCGCTGCCGGTGGGTGCCGAAGCCGACGAAGGACGCGCCGGTGCGGATCGGCACGCCGCGGGTGACGCCGCGCCACATGATCGCGCCGCCCCACTGGATGGGCGGCTGCCCCGGATGCATCTGGGCGCGCACGGCGGAGTGCAGGCCGTCGGCGCCGATAAGGAGCGATCCTGCGATCTCCTGCCGCCCTCCCGCGCGCGCTTCGACGAGCGCCGTCACGCCCGCGCCGCCAGGGTGGTTGCGATACCCCGCGACCCGCACGCCGGTGCGGACGGCCTCCGCGCCGAGCCGCTCGAGAACCGCGCGATAGAGGAGCATCTGCAGCCCGCCCCGATGCACCGAGTACTGCGGCCAGCGGTAGCCCGCCCGCAGGCCACGCGGCTCGGAGTAGACGTCCTTTCCGTTCAGGCCGACGAGCGCCCATTCCCGGGTCTGCACCCCGATGCGATCGAGGTCTTCGGGGGCGAACCCCATCTCGTAGAGCTCGCGCACCGCATTCGGCTGGACGTTGATGCCCACGCCGAGCGGCTTCAGCGTCCTCACGGATTCGAGCACCAGGGAGCGAACGCCGATCTCATGCAGCGTCAGCGCGAGCGCGAGGCCGCCGATGCCGGCGCCGGCGATCAGGACGGGAGGCGTCATAGACTACTTCTTCTTGGTTTTTTCGCTTCCAAGAAGCGGTACGCCGCCTTTAGCTGAGTCGCCAAGCAGGCCGGCGTCGCCGTAGACGCGCAGCTTGTCGCGCGTATCGGCGATGTCGAGGTTGCGCATGGTGAGCTGGCCGATGCGGTCGGCGGGCGCGAAGAAGGCCTCGCCCTTCTCCATGGTGAGCCGCTCGGGGTGGTACGTGAGGTTCGGGCTCTTCGTGTCGAGGATCGACCAGTCGTTGCCGCGCCGCAGCTCGAGCGCCACCTCGCCAGTGACCGCCTTCGCCACCCAGCGCTGCGCGGTCTCGCGAAGCATCATGGCCTGCGGGTCGAACCAGCGGCCCTGGTAGAGGAGCCGGCCGAGGCGCCGGCCGTTGGTGCGGTACTGCTCGATGGTGTCCTCGTTGTGGATGCCGGTGACGAGCCGCTCGTACGCGATGTGCAGCAGCGCCATGCCGGGCGCCTCGTAGATGCCGCGGCTCTTCGCCTCGATGATGCGGTTCTCGATCTGGTCGGACATGCCGAGGCCGTGGCGGCCGCCGATGGCGTTCGCCTCCTCCATCAGCCTCACCGGGTCGGAGAAGCGCTGGCCGTTGAGCGCGACGGGCGCGCCTTCGTCGAAGGCCACCGTCACGCGTTCAGGAGTTATTTTTGTTTGGGAATCCCAAAACCGAACCCCCATGATGGGCTGGACGATCGAGAGACCCTTGTCGAGGAACTCGAGGTCCTTCGCCTCGTGCGTCGCGCCGAGCAGGTTCGAGTCGGTCGAGTAGGCCTTCTCCGCGCTCATCTTGTAGTCGAAGCCGGCCTTCGCCATGTACGCCGACATTTCCTTGCGGCCGCCGAGCTCGTCGATGAACCTCTGGTCGAGCCACGGCTTGTAGATGCGCAGCGAAGGATTCGCGAGCAGGCCGTAGCGGTAGAAGCGCTCGATGTCGTTGCCCTTGTAGGTGCTGCCGTCGCTCCAGATGCCGACGTCATCCTCCTTCATGGCGACGACGAGCATCGTGCCGGTGACCGCGCGTCCGAGCGGCGTGGTGTTGAAGTACGTGGCGCCGCCGGTGGAGATGTGGAACGCGCCGCACTGGATGGCGGCGATCCCCTCGGCGACGAGCTGCGGCCGGCACTCGACTAAGCGCGCGACTTTGGCGCCGTATTGCTTCGCCTTGCGCGGGATGTCGGCGTAGTCCGATTCGTCGGGCTGGCCGAGGTTCGCGGTATACGCGTAAGGAATCGCCCCCTTCGCGCGCATCCAGTGCACCGCGGCGCTCGTGTCGAGGCCGCCGGAAAACGCGATGCCGACTTTTTCCTTTGCGGGAAGCGAAGCGAGGATCGTTGCCACGTACTGCTCTCCCAAAAACGCGATGATACGTGACGAGCGGCTAGAATGCCCTTGTGATCAAGGCGCTCCTCCCCTTGCTGCTGCTCGCGACGTCGGCTGCCGCGGCGCCTTTCGCGGTGCAGCTCGGCGAAGCCCGCATCGGCCTCGACGCGCCTCCCGGGTTCACCGACACCGGATTCACCGGCTCGCCGCGCCTGCAGGAGCTCGCCGAAAGCCTGACCTCGGCGTCGAACCGCATCCTCCTCTTCGCGCTCTCGGACGATGACCTGCGCCGCTTCGGCCAGGGCGACACGCCGACTCTGCGCCGCTACATGATCGCCGTCACGCCGAAGGGCCTCGAGCACGAGCGCGTGACGGCGGAAGCTTTCCGCGGCTTCGTCGCCGACTCCCTCGCCCTGCTGGGCAGCGCTCCGAAGGACAGCGACTACCGCAAGTACCTCGCGACGAGGACGGAGCCCGCGCTGCTCGCCGAGCTGCGCCGCGACCCGCAGACCGTGTCGATCCTCCAGGGCGCGCGCATCCCGCCGCCGCCGCACGGCCTGTTCGAGCCGGAGAAGCCGTCGCGCTACGTGCTTTCCACCACCACGCTGCTGCTCCTGAATGGCAAGGCGCTGAACCTCGGCGTCTATACCGCCTACGACAGCGAGGCCGACCTCGAGTGGATCCGCCTCAATACCGCGCGCTGGGTGGAGGAGCTGCGCCGCCTGAACAGCCGTTAACGTCCGGCGGACGCGACGGGCATGGCGAAGACACGCGCGGCGTTCTCGTAAGCAATGCGGCGCGCCGCTTGCGGTGCGAGGCTGCCCAGGCATCGCCGCACGTTCCGGATGCGGCGGCGGTAATCGTCTTCGGGATCGGCAACTCGGCTGAAGAACATGTCGCTGCCGACCATGAAGCGCTGCGGCATCTCCTCGAACAAGGCGGCCCAATCCTCGTAGAGCCGCCCTGCGGCGTCGCTCACCGGCTCGAGCCCGAGCCACATGCCGTGGCGGTGCTTGGCGAAGTTCACGTTCATCATCAGCGTCGGATAAGCGGCGAGCAGCGCACGCGCGTTGCGGGCGTTCGTCATGGCCGTGTGTGAAAGGATGAGGCGCAGCTCCGGGGCATGCTGAAACATGAGCCCGATCGTGCCGAACACCTCGTCCTCGTGGCGTTTGCCGTCGGGCTCGACCGGTTCCGCGTGAAGGTCGAGCGGGACATGAGCGCGCCCGGCGGCTTCGGCGATCGCGAGCAGCGGCGGGTAGGCGGCGGGCAGGGCGATCACCAGTTGCGCGCCCACGCGGGTCTTGTCGTAGTGGCGGAACCCGATCTCGCCGATGCCGGCGCATCCCTCGTTCAGCTCGCCGGCGAGGCGCGCCATGCGCCGCGCCGTCTCCGCCTCGCCCGGCGTGAAGAACGCGGAGTTCATCCAGTCGGTCAGGTCGCCACCGCAAAGCAGCGCGATCCTTCCACTGGAGCTCGCGCGCAGCTCTCGCATCCGGGCGAGGGCAGCGTCCATGCCGCGCGTGCGGCCGGCATTTGGCGTCGGCAACAGGATCAGCCGGTCTACCTTCGCGAGGTCCATCGCCCGACGCACCGCGTCCGCCGACGCGGTCTCGTGCGCGCTGTCGGGATCCAGATGAGCGTGGGTATCGAAGAGCGGTCCGCGATAAGCGGCGCTCGACGTCCTGGCCGCGCGTTCCGGCGCGGACGTGGCCGCTTCCACCCGAAACGGCAGCGGCGGCGGCTCGGCGGGCCGGCCCGATGTCGGCCGCACCGCGAGCACCGCAAGCACGAACGCCGCGAACCACCGGCGAACCATAGGTAGAATCCTACGCCCGCCGAGCGCCTCCGAGGCCAAGATGCCCTCTTTCGACATCGTTTCCGAAGTCAACCAGCAGGAGGTGAAGAACGCCGTCGAGCAGGCGAACAAGGAGATCACCAACCGCTACGACTTCAAGGGCTCGGACGCGAGGATCGAGCAGAAGGAGCTCGAGCTCACCGTCTTCGCCGACGACGAGTTCAAGCTCGGCCAGGTGATGGACGTGCTGCGCGCGCGCATCGCCAAGCGCAACGTGGACGTGCGCGCCCTCGAGCCGGGCAGCATCGAGAAGATCTCCGGCGACAAGGTGAAGCAGCCGGTGAAGGTCAAGGTCGGCATCGAGCAGGAGAAGGCGAAAGGCATCGTCAAGCTCATCAAGGACTCGAAGATCAAGGTCGCCGGCTCGATCCAGGGCAGCGCGGTGCGGGTATCCGGCGCCAAGAAAGACGACCTGCAGGCGGCGATCCAGCTCGTGCGCAAGTCGGTCACCGACCTGCCGCTGCAATTCACGAACTTCAGAGACTAGTCAGCGACCGAGCCCCTCGGTCCAGCGGTCGTAGAGCCGGTTGGCGACCTCGTTCAGCGCCGCGACGCGGCGCTCCATGTCGCGCTCGATTTCCCGCGGCGCCTGGACGCCGGGGCTGGAGCGGCTCTCCTCGATCTCCTGCGCGCCGCCGCGCAGCCACGAGCCGATGAGCTCGGGCGTCATCTCGACGTGGCATTGCAGCCCGAGGTGCCTGCCGAGCGCGAACGCCTGGTTCGCGCAGTTCGCGTTCTCGAGCACGCGCGTCGCCCCCGGCGGGATGCTGAAGGTCTCGCCGTGCCAGTGAAACGACTCGAACGACTGCAGCTCGCCCAGCCACCGGCGCGCCACGGCATTGTCCGAGACCCGCACCTCGCCCCAGCCGATCTCCTTCACCGGGTTGGCGCCGACCCTGCCGCCGAACGCCTTCGACATCAGCTGCCCGCCGAGGCAGTGGCCGAGCACCGGCACGTCGTGGCGCACGGCGCCGCGGATCAGCTCGAGCGCCGGCGCGATCCACGGCAGCTCGTCGTTCACGCTCATCGGCCCGCCCATGAAGCACAGGCCGGCGAACGCGCGCACGTCGCGCGGCACCGCCTCGTGCTGGTCCAGCGCCACGAGGCGCCACGCAATTGAGCGCCGCTCGCAGTAGCTGGCAAAATAGCCCGGACCCTCCGTGCGCGCGCTCCTGAAAATCGCAATCGGCTTCACGGCCTCTATTATTGCCGCAGCCTCCCATGCTGCGGACATCGCGCTCGTCGGCGTGATCGGGGATCGGGCCGCGGTCCTCGCCGTGGACGGCGGCGAGCCGAAGACGGTCAAGGTCGGGCAGACCTGGAGCGGGGTCAGCGTCGTCTCGGTGCAGAAGGATCGCGCCACGGTGCGCATCGACGGCAAGGAGCGGGTGCTCGTCCAGGGTCCGCACTACCGCAGCGGCGCCGCGGCGAGCGACCGGGAGAGCGTCACCCTCGCCGCCGACGCGCGCGGCCAGTTCTTCGGCGAGGGCGCGGTGAACGGGGTGGCGCTGCGCTTCATCGTCGACACCGGCGCGACGCTCGTCTCGCTGCCGGCCGCGGAGGCGAGGCGCCTCGGGCTCGACTACCGCAGCGGGCAGCGCGGCACGGTGCAGACCGCCAACGGCGCCGTGCCGGCGTACCGCGTGCGCCTCGACCACATCCGGCTGGGCGCGATCGAGCTCACCGGGGTGGATGCGGTGGTGATCGAGGAAGGCCTGCCCATCGCGCTGCTCGGCATGAGCTTCCTCAACCGCGTCGAGATGCGCCGCGACGGCCCGACGATGGTGCTGACCCGCCGCTTCTAGCCGGGAACGAGCGGCACGAAGCGCACGGGGAGCACCCGCCGCTCGTCATACCCGCCCTTGGCGCGGCGCGTGATCAGCGTGAGGTGCTGCACGGCATGCTCGGCCCCCAGGGGAATCACCATCCGCCCGCCGGGCTTGAGCTGCTCCACCAGCGCGTGCGGCACGCCGGGCGCGGCCGCCGTCACCACGATGCCGTCGAAAGGCGCCTTCTCCGGCCAGCCCTTGTAGCCGTCGCCGGCGCAGATCTCGATGTTGCGGTAGCCGAGCGCGCTCAGGCGCCGCTCGGCGGCGCGCGCGAGCGAGTCGATCGTCTCGATGGAGTAGACCTGGCCCACGATCTCGGCGAGCAGCGCCGCCTGGTAGCCCGAGCCCGTGCCGACGTCGAGGACCACCTGGCCGGGCGCGGGCTCGAGCAGGTCGGTCGAGAGCGCGACGATGTAGGGCTGCGAGATGGTCTGGCCGGCGCCGATGGGCAGCGGATGGTTGCGGTACGCCGCCCCGACCTGCTCCTGCGGCACGAGGCGGTGGCGCTCCACCTTGCCGAGGGCGGCGCGCACCGCGGGCGACATCGCCGCGAGGCCGGTCTCGGCCCGCGTCTCCGCGTAGGTGGCCTCGACCTCCTCCACCATGCGGCGGCGCGCGGCGGCGAAATCCTCTAGGACGCCCGTTGTTTCGTCTTCTCGATCAGCGCGTAGGCGCTGTGGTTGTGGATCGACTCGAAGTTCTCCGACTCGACCACGTAGCTCTCGATGCGCTCGTCGAGGTTGAGCACGGCGGCGACGTCGCGCACCATGTCCTCGACGAACTTCGGGTTGTCGTAGGCGCGCTCGGTGACGAACTTCTCGTCGGGGCGCTTGAGCAGCCCGTAGAGCTCGCTCGAGGCCTGCTTCTCGACGATGTCGACGATCTCCTCGATCCAGACGAAGTCGCTCGTGCGCGCGCTCACCGTGACGTGCGAGCGCTGGTTGTGGGCGCCGCGCTCCGAGATTCCCTTCGAGCAGGGGCACAGGCTCGTCACCGGCACCAGCACCTTCATCGTGAAGCTCGAGGCGCCGGCCTTGTGCTCGCCGCGGAACACGATCTCGTAGTCCATCAGGCTCTTCACGCCCGAGACCGGCGCCCGCTTCTCGATGAAGTAGGGAAACGCCATCTCGATGTGGCCCTCCTCGGCCTCCAGGCGCTCCACCATCTCGCGCAGCATGAGCTGGAAGGTCTCCACCGTGATCTCGCGCTCGTGCGCCTCGAGGATTTCCACGAAGCGCGACATGTGCGTGCCCTTGTAGTGGTGCGGCAGGCAGACGTACATGTTGAAGGTGGCCACGGTGTGCTGCACCCCGCCCGAGCGCTCCTGGATCTTCACCGGGTGGCGGATGCCCTTGACGCCCACCTTGTCGATGGCGAGCTTCCTCGAGTCGGGGCTCGCCTGGACGTCGGGGATGTTGTACAGGTCTCTCGATTTCATCGCCGCTATTTTAGCATTCCGAGTAATTTACTCGGACATTACCTTTTCGATGGAGTTTCGGATTCCCTCGGCGTCCAGCCCCACCGAGGCGAGCAGGCGCGCAGGGTCGCCGTGGTCGACGAAGCGATCGGGCAGGCCGAGCAGCAGCAGCTTCTTCGGCGAGCCGGCAAGCGCTTCCGCCACCGCCGATCCGGCCCCGCCCATCACCTGGTGCTCTTCCACGGTAACGATCAGATGATGCTCGGCGGCAATTCGTTTCACGAGCTCGGCGTCGAGCGGCTTCACGAAGCGCATGTTGACCACGGTGGCATCGAGGGCTTCTGCGGCCTCGAGCGCGGGCTTCAGCATCGCGCCGAACGCGAGGATGGCAATTTTCCTTCCGTTTCGCCTGATCTCCCCCTTGCCGAGCGGAATGGATTTCATCTCCCTTGAAGTCTCTCCGAGCGCCACGCCGCGCGGGTAGCGCACGGCGGCGGGCTGGTCGAGCAGCAGCCCGGTGAAGAGCATGTCGCGGCATTCGGCCGCGTCGCTCGGCGCCATGACGACGAAGTTCGGCACCGTGCGCAGGAACGCGAAGTCGAAGGCGCCGTTGTGCGTCGCGCCGTCGCCGCCGACGATGCCGCCGCGATCGAGGGCGAAGAGCACCGGCAGCTTCTGGATTGCGACGTCGTGGATCGCCTGGTCGTAGCCGCGCTGCAGGAAAGTCGAATAGATCGCCACCACGGGCTTCATCCCTTCGCAGGCAAGGCCGGCGGCGAAGGTCACGGCATGCTGCTCGGCGATGCCGACATCGAAGTAGCGCTGCGCGAAAAGCTCCGAGTAGCGCACCATGCCGGAGCCCTCGCGCATCGCCGGCGTGATCGCGACGAGGCGCGGCTCGCGCGCGGCCATCTCGCACAGCCAGTCGCCGAAGATCTGCGAGTAGGTCGGCCTGCCGCCGGGGCTCTTCTTCAGGCCTTCCTGCGGGTCGAACTTGCCCGGGCCGTGGTAGGCGATCGGGTCCTCCTCGGCGAGCTTGTAGCCCTGCCCCTTGCGCGTGACGACGTGCAGGAACTGCGGGCCCTTGAGCTTCTTGATGTTGGCGAGCGTCGGGATCAGCGCGTCGAGGTCGTGGCCGTCGATCGGCCCGAGGTAGTTGAAGCCGAACTCCTCGAAGAGCGTCGAGGGCGTCACCATGCCTTTCACGTGCTCCTCGGCGCGCCGCGCGAGCTCGAGCATCGCGGGCACGCGCTTGAGCAGGTGCTCGCTCGCGCGCTTCGCCGTGTCGTAGATGCGGCCCGAGAGCAGCCGCGCGAGGTAGTTGGTGAGGGCGCCGACCGGCGGCGAGATGGACATCTCGTTGTCGTTCAGGACCACGAGCAGGTCGACATCCATCGCGCCGGCGTTGTTCATCGCCTCGTAGGCCATGCCGGCGGACATCGCGCCGTCGCCGATGACGGCGATGCAGTGGCGCTTCTCGTTCTTCAGCTTGGCCGCGACCGCCATGCCGAGGGCGGCCGAGATCGAGGTCGAGGAATGCGCGGTGCCGAAGGTGTCGTAGGGCGATTCGCTGCGCCTGGGGAAGCCCGAGATGCCGTCGTTCATGCGCAGCCGCGCCATGGCCTCGCGCCGCCCGGTGAGGATCTTGTGCGGATAGGTCTGGTGCCCGACGTCCCACACGATGCGGTCCTCGGGCGTATCGAAGACGTAGTGCAGCGCGAGCGTGAGCTCGACGGTGCCGAGGTTCGACGACAGGTGGCCGCCGGTGCGCGCCACCGACTCCAGCACGTAGGCGCGCAGCTCGTCGGCGAGCTGCGCGAGCTGCCGGCGCTCGAGCTTGCGCAGCGCCGACGGATCGTCGATCGTCTTCAGCAGCTCGAACATCGAGGGATTGTAGCCATCGGCCCCCAGGTCCGACGGCGCAACGGTATCCATGCCTAGAATTTTCTCAGAACGATGAAGTCGGCCATCTCGCGCAGCCGGCGCGCGCGCCCGCCGCACGGGACCAGCGCCTCGTGCGCCTCGGCGCGCAGCTCGCCGGCGAGGCTGCGTGCCCGCGCGAGGCCGAGCGCCGAAACGTAGGTCGGCTTGCCCTGCCGCGAATCCTTGCCGGCGGTCTTGCCGAGCGTCGCGGTGCTCGCGTCGCAGTCGAGGACGTCGTCCACGACCTGGAAAGCGAGGCCGATCGCCTTGGCGTAGCGGTCGAGCCCGGCGCGGCACGCGCCGTCGAGGGGCTCGCCGCACCCGGCGCCGAGCAGCACCGCGGCGCGGATCAGGGCGCCCGTCTTGTGGATGTGCATGAACTCGAGCTCGGGCAGCGTGAGCGCGCTTCCGGTGGACGCGAGGTCGATCTGCTGGCCGCCGGCCATGCCGCGCGAGCCCGCCGCGAGGGCGAGCAGGCGCACCATCTCGAGCTGCGCCTGCGGCGCCGCGGCGAGCGGATGCTCGGCGAGCAGCTGGAAGGCGAGCGACTGCAGCGCGTCGCCGACCAGGAGCGCCGTCGCCTCGTCGTACTCCACGTGCACGGTCGCCTTCCCGCGCCGCAGGACGTCGTCGTCCATGCACGGAAGGTCGTCGTGCACCAGCGAATAGGCATGGATCAGCTCGACCGCGGCGGCGGCGATCTCGAGCCGCTCGCGCGGCGCCTGCGAAAGCTCGCCCGCCGCGAACGCGAGCAGCGGCCGCACGCGCTTGCCGCCCTCGAGCACGGCATAGCGCATCGCCGAGTGCAGGCGCGAGGGCGCGATCTGCGCGCCGGGGAGCAGGCGCCCGAGCACGCTTTCCATGCCGGCCTGCACCTGCGTCATCCAGGCCTGGAAGTCGCCGTCAGTCGGGTTCACGCTCGTCTTCCGCGTCGGCGGCCGCGTCCGCCGCGGAACCGAGCGGCTTCAGAACTTCTCCCTCGAGGACCTTGACTTGCTGCTGCGCCGCCTCCAGCTGCTGCTGGCAGAAGCGCGCGAGCTCCAGGCCGCGCTTGTGGGTGGCGAGCGCCTGCTCGAGAGAAAGCTCGCCGCTTTCCATGCGCGCAACGATTTTTTCCAGCTCGGCCAGCGCCGACTCGAAGGTCGCGCCTGAAGGCTTGCTCATCGAATGGTAAGATACTGTTTTTTTAGGGGCTTCACAACGCGTAAGGAGCGCACGCGCGCATGTCGGACGTAGCGAGCCTGCGAAGGCTCAAGCCGGCGAAATGCCACCTCCCGGTGTCCTGGTATTTCGATCCGGCGATTTTCGAGATGGAGAAAAAGCGGCTCTTCGCCGCCGGACCCAACTATGTCGGGCACGAGCTGATGGTGCCCAGCGTCGGGGACTACCAGACCCTCGCGTGGAGCGACCACGCCAAGGTGCTGGTGCGCAACGCGGGAGGCGTGGAGCTGCTCTCCAATGTCTGCCGCCATCGCCAGGCGATCATGCTGGAGGGACGCGGCAACGCGCAGAACATCGTCTGCCCGGTGCATCGCTGGACTTACGACCTGAAGGGCGAGCTGCAGGGCGCGCCGCTCTTCCCCGAGAATCCCTGCGTGAAGCTGCAGTCCACGCCGCTCACGAGCTGGAATGGCCTGCTCTTCGCCGGCCCGCGCGACCCGCGCGCCGACCTCGCGCAGGTCACCACGCTCTCCGACTGGAACTTCGACGGCTACGTGCTCGACTCGGTGCGGGTCGATGAATACGACATCAACTGGAAGACGTTCATCGAGACCTATCTCGAGGTCTACCACGTGGATTTCTTCCACCCGGGCCTCGGCAACTTCACCGACTGCAACAACTTCACCGTCGACTACGGCGAGGAGTACTCGGTGCAGATCGTCGCCGACAAGGCGCGCTTCACGCGGCCGGGCACGCCGGTCTACCGCAAATGGCACGAGCAGTGCCTGAAGCAGCTCGACGGCCGCGAGCCCAGGCACGGGGCGCTTTGGGCCACCTACTATCCCGGCCTCACGTTCGAGTGGTACCCGAACGTGCTCATCGTGTCGCACCTGATCCCGCGCTCGCCGACGCGCACCACGAACGTGGTGGAGTTCTACTATCCCGAGGAGATCGCACACTTCGAGCGCGAGTTCGTCGAGGCGCAGCAGGCGGCGTACGTCGAGACCGCGATCGAGGACAACGAGATCTGCATGCGCCTGGACCGCGGCCGCCGCGCGCTGTGGGAGGAAGGCAGGGACGACGCCGGACCGTACCAGTCGCCGATGGAGGATGCCGAAGTGCACTTCCACGAGTGGCTGCACCGGAAGCTCGGCCGGTAATGGCGCACCGCACGCTCGTCAGCACTGGCGAGCTGGCTCGGCACCTCGCAGCGTGGCGCATCTTCGACTGCCGCCACGACCTCGCCAAGCCCGAGCTCGGCGAGGCGCAATACCGCGAAGCGCACATCCCGGGGGCGCTCTTCGCGCACCTGGACCGCGACCTCTCCGCGCCCAAGACCGGCGCGAACGGCCGCCACCCGCTTCCGGAGCGCGGCGCCTTCCTCGCCTGGCTCGGGCAGCAGGGCCTGCGCGCCGACGACCAGGCCGTGTGCTACGACCAGGGAAACGGCGTCATGGCAGCGCGCCTGTGGTGGATGCTGCGCTCGGTCGGCCACGAGGCGGTCGCCGTCCTCGACGGCGGCTCTGCGAAATGGCAGAAGGAAGGCCGGCCGGTCACGGCGGAAATCCCGCGCTTCGCGCATGCGCCCTACAAGGTGCGGCAATGGCGCGACGCGGACGTCGACGCGGCATTCGTCGAGAAGAGCCTCGGCCAGCTGCTGCTCGTCGATGCGCGCTCGCCCGCGCGCTGGCGCGGCGAGCAGGAGCCGATCGATCCCGAGGCCGGGCGCATTCCCGGCGCGAAAAACCGCTTCAGCAACGACAACGTTTCGCCCGAAGGCACATTCAAGGCGCCCGATGCGCTGCGCCAGGAATTCCTCGCCGTGCTCGGCGAACGCAAACCGGGCGAAGTCGTGAACTACTGCGGCTCGGGCGTCTCCGCGTGCCACAACCTCCTTGCCATGGAGCACGCGGGCCTTTCCGGCGCAAGGCTCTATGCCGGCTCGTGGAGCGAGTGGATCGCCGATCCGCGCCGCCCGAGAGAAAAGGGCTGAAGGCAGCGCAAAAAGCTAGAAGGCGAAAAGCCGGGCCGGATTGTCGACGAGGATCCGGCGCCGCGTCCGCTCATCGGGCGCCCACGCACCGAGGAGGTTGAAGAGCTCGACCGATCCCACCTTGTCGGCGAACGAGAGGTGCGGATAGTCGCTCCCCCAGATGATCCTGTCCGGCGCGGCGGCGATGAGCGCCCTGGCGAAGGGCGCCGCATCGGCGAAGCCGGGTGCCTGTGACATGCGGTACACGCCGGTCAGCTTGACCCAGCATCGGCCTGCGCCGTTGCTCAGCAAATCCAGCAATTGCTGGAAGCCGGACTGCGCGATGCCGTCGCGCGCGGGGAACATGCCCATGTGCGCGAGGGTGAAGTCCACTTTCAGCGCACGCAGCACCGGCATCATCTCCGCGGTGAGCCAGCCGGGAAGCAGGAAGTCGAGCTGCCAGCCGTTCTTCGCGAAGCGCCCCTCGAAGCGACGCACCCGGGAAACGAGGCCCGCGGCGAGCCCGGCCTGCGGCGGATGCACCGGCGAAACATTGATGCGTACGCCTCGCACCCCGAGCGCGTGCAGGCGCTCGAGCTCCGCATCCGGCACGTCCTCGTCGATGTCCACGATGCCGCGGCAGCGGATGCCGGCGAGCCTCATGGCATCGAGCATGCAGCTGTTGTCGCGCAGATAGGCGCTCGGCTGCACGAACACGAAGCGCTCGAAGCCGAGCGTGCGTGCGAGCTC
>Ga0070741_10008322_pt1 | contig 20901 bp, 23 predicted proteins | sample Coa_R1_4_FD_66440 | JGI IMG/M metagenome (GOLD analysis project Ga0070741, IMG submission 66440) | Surface soil microbial communities from Centralia Pennsylvania, which are recovering from an underground coalmine fire - Coalmine... | ecosystem: Environmental > Terrestrial > Soil > Unclassified ...
AACTGCGTGCCGCGCGGCGTCGAGTAGTCGAGCTCCGTCAGAAACAGGTTGAAGACCCACGACAGCGCCTTCCACAGCGCGCCGACGCCGACGCCGCCGAACACCATCGACGCCAGCTGGCCGCCGCGTTCGCCGGCCACCAGCACGTCGGCGCACGCGGTGCCTTCGGGATACGGCAGCACGCCGTGCTCCTTCACGATCAGGGCGCGGCGCAGCGGCACCATCATCAGCGTGCCGAGGATTCCGCCCGCGAACGCGAGCATGGCGATCTGGAAGTAGCTGAAATACGCCGGTCCGTACGGGGTCAGGAAGATCAGCGCGGGGATCGTGAACACGACGCCGCCGGCGACCGATTCGCCCGCCGATCCAATCGTCTGGACGATGTTGTTCTCGAGGATCGTCGAGCCGCCGAGCCTCTTCAGGACCGAGATCGCCAGCACGGCGATCGGGATCGAGGCGCTGACGGTCAACCCGGCGCGCAGCCCGAGGTAGACGGTGGACGCGCCGAACAGCAGGCCGAACAGGATGCCGATGACGATGGCCTTCGGAGTGAATTCCGGCGGCGATTGCGTCGCGGGCACGTACGGCTGGAAGCCGGGGGCCTGCTGCGGGACCGTAGCCATAGGAGCCGGATATTAGCATTTGCTACAATCCGAGCCTTCCTTGTGAAAGGTTCGAACAAAGCCACGCCGCGCACGGTGGCCGGCAAGCAGGCGGCCGATCAGGTTTCCGAGCTCACCACGAACCGTCTTTCCGTCTACCTGCGGTGCCTCAGCGTGCTCGAGCAGGCCGGCGTGCGCACCATCTCGTCGCAGGCGCTCGCGGAGCAGTTCCACCTGAACGCGGCGCAGATCCGGAAGGACCTCGCGAACTTCGGCGAGTTCGGCGTGCGCGGCGTGGGGTACTACGTCCGCGACCTGAAGCGTCACCTGCGGCAGATCCTCGGCCTCGATCGAAAGCTGCGCGTCGCGATCATCGGGGCCGGCAACCTGGGGCTGGCGCTCGCGGACTACCCGGGGTTCGGCCAGGAAGGGTTCGAGATCGCCGCGCTGTTCGACAGCCAGAAGGACAAGGTGGGGCAGCAGTCGCGCGGCGGCGTGCCGATCTACGACATCCACGATCTCAAGAAAATCGCGCGGCGCGAGAGCATGCGCATCGCCGTCATCGCCGTGCCGGCCGTCGCCGCGCAGCAGGTGCTGCAGCTCGTCGTGTCGGCCGGGATCAAAGCGATCCTGAACTTCTCGCCCGGCACGCTGCAGGTGCCCGGGGACGTGAAGCTGAAGAGCGTGGATCTGACGGTGTCGCTCGAGAGCCTGTCGTTCTTCCTGGCGCAGGGCAATGGCGACGCGTAGGCCCGGCGCTCGGGGCCGGCGCGGCGCGGGACGGCGGACCGCGCTCACGCACGTCGACGCGCGCGGCCGCGTGCGCATGGTGGACGTCGGCGACAAGCCGGTGACGACGCGCGAGGCGATCGCCCGCGGCTCGATCCGGATGTCGTCGGGGGCGCGGCGGCTGATTCGATCGGGCAAGGTCAAGAAAGGCGATCCTCTGCAGACCGCGCGGCTCGCCGGCATCCTGGCCGCCAAGCAGACCTCGTCGCTGATTCCGTTGTGCCACCCGCTGCCGCTCTCCGCGATCGACGTCGAGCTGTTCGCGACGCCGCGCGGGTACGACATCGAGGCCCGGGTCCGCACGACGGCGCAGACCGGCGTCGAGATGGAAGCGCTGACGGCGGTCGCCGTCGCGGCGCTCACCATCTACGACATGGTGAAGGCGGTCGACAAACGCATGGTGATCGAAGGTATCCGTCTCGAGTACAAAGCCGGCGGACGAAGCGGAACGTACACGCGCCGGTGACGACGTGAGGGGCGGCGGCCGCCGCCGCTCCAATCATCGAAGTCATGAACATTCTCGTGGGCGTCATTTCGCCGGCGCCGATATGGGTGATGCCGCCGGCGTTCGTCGACCAGCTCCGCCGCGACTTTCCGCATCACACGTTCGTCGACGCCTGGGACCGCGACGCAATCCGGCGGCTCCTGCCGCAGGCGGACGTCGCCTTCACGCCGTTCGTCGATCGCGACGTCTTTCCCGACGCGCATCGGCTGCGCTGGATTCAGAGCCCGGCCGTCGGCGTCGGCAGCCTGCTGTTCCCCGAGCTCGTGGCCAGCGGCGTGGTCGTCACGAGCGCGCGCGGCATCCGCGCCCGCTCGATCGCCGAGCACGTCATCGGCGTCACGATCGCGCTGGCGCGGCGGCTGCCCGTGGCGATGCGCGCGCAGGTGGCGCGCGAGTGGGCGCAGGACGCGCTCGAAGGACCCGAGTCGGGCGTCCGTCTCCTGTCGGAGCTCCGCATGGGCATCGTCGGCCTCGGCGCGATCGGGATGGAGGTGGCGCGGCTGGCGGCGCCGCTCGGCCTGCGGATCGCGGCCATTCGCCGCCGCGTCGATCAACCGCGGCCAGCGGAGGTGGACGAGGTGCTGCCGCCCGAGCGATTGAACGATCTGCTCTCCGCGAGCGACGTCGTCCTGATCGCCGCGCCGCATACGCCGACGACGAAGCAGTTGATCGACGGCGAGGCGGTCGCGCGCATGCGTCGCGGGGCGCTGCTGATCAACGTGGCGCGCGGCAAGCTGATCGACGACGAGGCGGTCATCGCCGCGCTGCGGAGCGGGCGGCTCGGCGGGGCGGCGCTCGACGTGTTTACGAAGGAGCCGCTCGACGCGGCAAGCCCGTACTGGCAGCTGCCCAACGTCATCGTCACGCCGCACACGGCCGGGTCGATGCGCGACTACTGGACGCCGCTCGTCGCGCTCTTTGCCGATAACCTCCGCCGATTCGAACGCGGGGAGCCGCTGCGCAACGTCGTCGATAAGGCGGCCGGGTACTGACGTTGCAGTCGTCCACGCGCAACACACTGGAGGTGCGAGTGGCGAATCAACTGAACGGAAAGCGTATTGCCGCGCTCGTCGACAACGGGTTCGAACAGGTCGAGCTCACCGGACCGAAGGAGGCATTCGAGCAGGCTGGCGCGACGGTCGACATCGTGTCGCCGCAGCGGGACACCGTGAAGGGCTGGCAGCACACGAAGTGGGGCGACGAGATGCGCGTCGACCGCCATCTGTCCGAGGCGAAGGCGGCCGACTACGACGGCCTCTTGCTGCCCGGCGGTGTCATGAATCCCGACAAGCTGCGCGCCAACCACGAGGCGGTCGCATTCGTGCGCGCGTTCGTCGAGGCGCAGAAGCCGATCGCGGCGATTTGTCACGGCCCGTGGACGCTGATCGAAGCCGATGCGGTCCGCGGCCGGCGGATGACGTCCTGGCCGTCGCTGCAGACGGATTTGCGGAACGCCGGCGCGAACTGGGTCGACGAACAGGTCGTCGTCGACAACGGCCTCGTGACCTCGCGCAAGCCGGACGACATCCCGGCGTTCAACGCGAAAGCGATCGAGGAGTTCGCCGAAGGACGGCATAAGGGGCAGTTGACCGGCGCCGGCGCGAAACACGCATGACATAATCAGCGGCGATGAGGCTCCTCGCGATGTCCATCGCCGCCACGCTGCTGGCCGGCCAGTCGCCGGCCGGCACTCTTCCGACCGCCACCTACCGGATCGTCCACGTCTACCCGCACGATCCGAACGCATTCACGCAGGGGCTGCAATACGTCGACGGCGTCCTCTACGAGGGGACCGGGCTCAACGGCCGCTCGTCGATCCGACGCGTTGCGCTCGAGACGGGCAAGGTGCTGCAGCAGCGCGCCGTGCCGGCCGAGCACTTCGGCGAGGGGATCACCGTTTTCAAGAACGATCTCATCGAGCTGACCTGGCAGACCCACGTGGCGTTCGTCTACGACAAGACCACGTTCGAGCCGAAGAAGCGCTTTTCCTATCCCGGCGAAGGGTGGGGCCTGACCTCCGACGGCACCCACCTGATCATGAGCGACGGGAGCGACGAATTGCGCGTGCTCGATCCGGTGACGTTTGCCGAGCAGCGGCGGATCAAGGTGACGGCGGCGGGTCAGCCGCTGCGGAACCTGAACGAGCTGGAGGTCGTCAAGACCGAAATCTTCGCCAACGTCTGGCAGACCGACTTCATCGCGCGCATCGCGCCGGACAGCGGCCGGGTGACCGGCTACGTCGACCTGCGCGGGCTGCTGACGCGGAGCGAGCGCGCGAACACCGACGTGCTGAACGGGATTGCCTACGACGCCTCGCACGATCGGTTGTTCGTCACCGGCAAGCTGTGGCCGAAGCTGTTCGAGATCGCGATCGTGTCGCCGGGTCGTTGAGCGGCGGGCGCAACTGGCACCGGCGCTGACGCGATCGAGCGCCGGGCGTGGAGGCACCATGCGGAGCGTGGTTACGGGGATCGTCATGACCGCCGGGCTGGCGGCGTCGCTCGTCGCACAGGATTACCGGGCGTACCAGAACTACGATTTCGTCGCCGGCGACAAGATCCTGTTCGAGGACGACTTTCGCGACGCGCAGGACGGCGAGTTCCCGGCGCGGTGGAAGCTGCGCAAGGGCCAGGCGGTGGTCAACAAGGTGGACGGCGAGCCGGCGTTGCTGCTGACCGACGGCAACTACGCGGAGGTCGAGCCGCGCATCCGCGGCAACGCGTACCTGCCGGACACGTTCACGATCGAGCTCGACTTCTACCCGAAGGCCGGCGGCTTCGAGAAGATCGGCGTGATGCTGACCAACGGCGACACCGATCACAACGTGTTCTTCGGCAGCGACGTCAACACCGAAAACACCGAGCACGATCTCAGCGCCAGCTATCCGGGCGGCTCCGACGCCTGGGACAACAAGTGGCACCATCTCGCGCTCGTGTACAAGGCCGGGCAGCTCAAGGCGTACGAGGATCAGAGCCGCGTTCTCGTGGCGCCCGATTTCGGCGAGGGCTTTCAACCGAAATCGGTGTACTTCGCCGGCATCGGCGAAACGGACAACCCGCTCATCTTCAGGAACGTGCGGATCGCCGCGGGCGGCGCGATGAACGTCATCCAGACGCTGACGCGGGACGGCAAGGTGGTCAGCCACATCCTGTTCGACGTGAACTCGTCGACCGTCAAGCCGCAGTCGATGGGCGCGATCATGGATATCGTCAAGGCGCTGAAGAGCGATGCGTCGCTGAAGCTGGAGATCGGCGGCCACACCGACTCGGACGGCGATGCGGCGAAGAACCTGGCGCTGTCGGAGTCGCGCGCGGCCGCAATCAAGAAGCTGATGGTGGACCAGGGCATCGACGCGGGCCGGCTGACCACGAAGGGGTACGGCGCCACGAAGCCGCTCGCGCCGAACAACTCGCCCGAGAACAAAGCGAACAACCGTCGCGTCGAGTTCACGAAGATCGCCTGATGCGGCGTCGACCGCTCGCCGCCGCGTCCATTCTCGCCGCGCTTGCGCTCGCTGGGCCGTGGCGCGCGCTGCGGGCCGAGCCGCAGTCCGGCGCCCGTCCCGGCGCGTTCGTTCTCGGCATCGACCGGCAGATCGGCGGCTCGCCCGTCGATCCCGCCCAGCGCGAGGCGGCGTCCGCGCTCGCGACGTCGGTGCTCGACATCCTTCGCCGCGATCCGGCCGTGGCGTCGCCGACCGGCTACAGCGTGCGCGTCAACCGGGCGACCGGGAAGCGCACCGACTGGGCGCACTTCGATTCGGGCCTGCCGTTCTATGCCGGCGCGTTCGGGACGCTGTTCAGCGTTGACGCCAGGCCGAATCCTGGCGGACAGGGCGCGGCGAACTTCGGCATCTACGCGAACACCGTCCTCGGCTGTCCGGCGACCGAGTTCCAGCATCCCGGCTCGAAGGCGCCGTGGCGGATTGAAGACGATCGGCCGGTGCTGATCGGCGAGCGCCGCACCGGAGAGCTCCACGGCTACCCGATCTACGATCGCCAATGCGTCGTCCTCAGCACGCGCAAAGAGCCGCCGTTCGTCCCGCTGACGCGCGAGCGCTTCCTGCGGCTGCGCATCCAGGATCTCCGCGCCCGACTCGCGAGCGTCCGCACGCAATACGCCGGTCAGGCCACCGACGAAACGGTGCGGGCGGCGATCGACAGCGCGGTGAAGCTGATCACGGAAGCGGTCGAGGAGCAGGAGTCCGCGCTCGCCGCGATGTCCGACGCGGAACGCGCGGCGCCGTCATACGTGCGCCCCGGCGACGGCGAAGCGAGGCTGGTCGATCCGGACGAGGACGGCGCCGAGCCGCTCACGGTGCCGAATCCGGCCTTCTTCGATCGCGCGCGGCCGCCGTCAGTCGCGCAGATCCTCGCGGTGTACCTGCCGTACGTCCAGTCCGGGCCGCGGTCGGACGTCGTTCCACCCGATCTCCCGGAGGAGTGGCGGCCGGCAATGGAGAAGATCCGCGACGGGCTCGACTGGGCCGCGCTCGAAGCGCTGTTGCGTCCGTGACGCCAAGCCGGACTTCACGCTGAGGACGCGGGCCCGCATCGACCGAATCAGTCCGCGAGCGGCGCGCGACGCGCGTCGATCGCTCGTCGAAACCGTCGCCCGGCCGTCACGATCGCAGTCGCACGTGCTCGAACCGCACGCCCGCGTCGGCGCCCGTGCCATCCTTCTGGACGACGACGCGTCCGCCGAGCGGACGCCGATAGAGCGGCGTGTTCGGCTCGCCTCCCGGTTTCGCCGACGTCGTCAGATACACGTCGTCGACGACCCCAGTGTCGATCAGCTGGCCCGCGAGCGTGCGGCCTCCGACGCACGAGATCCGCTGGATGCCGAGCTCGCGCAGGCGCTCGAAGGCCGACGGCAGATCGTCGGGCGTCCGCATGACGACCGGCGTGATCCACGGCCGCTCGGAGAGCGGCGCGTGCAGCAATGCGACCCAGCTCGGGATCGTCAGCAGGACCACGCGCAGCTCGGGGACGTTGAAGATCAGGGCGTCGTCGAACGGCAGACCGCGGAGCGTGGCGACGATCTGGATCGGGTGCCGCGGCAGGCCGAGCGCGGCACGCAGCGCCACCAGCTGCGGATGCCACACCGAAAAGACGATGTTGCCGCCGCGAACCGTCTGCGCACCGCCGAGCACCGCGTCCGCGGCGACGCGCGACAGCCCCTCGTAGACGACGTGCAGGTCGAGCTCGCCGCCGCCGAGCGCCATGGGGTTGGGCGCACCGGTGTTGCCGTCTTTCGACTGCACGAATACGAGCGAGGTCGATGGCAGCGGCCCGCGCGGCTCGGAGACGTAGAAGTCGCCGTCGAACAGGCGCCGCGTCCAGTCGTTGCCGATCCGCACGGCGTCCGACGGCGGCGCGTCGAGGCGGGTTCGGAACGGACAGAGCGCCGCCCGCATTGCCTCGTTTTCCTTGCGCGCGACGAACGCCTCGAAGCGCGTCACGGCGCCGGGGGCCGGCGGCTGCGGCCGACCGTCGGCGGGGACGGCGGCGGAGGCGGCTCGATGTGGATGATCGCATCCACGATTTGCGGGTAGCGGTCGATGAGGCGGTCCTTGACCATGTGCGACAGCGCGTGCGCGTCGACGAGCGGCATCGCCGCCGGGAGCCAGACGTGGAGATCGAGGAACACATGGTCGGCCGATCCGCGGGTGCGGATCTGATGGCAGCCGAGCACCCCGGGCACGCTCATCACGACGCGCTCGAGATCCGATTCGTCCATCACGATCCGGTCGCTCAGGATCCGGGTCGTCACGCGCGCCACCTGGAAGCCGGCGTGCGCGATGAACCCGGCGACGACGAGCGCCGCGATCGGGTCGAGCACCGGCAGCCCGGCGCGCGCGCCGATCAGCGCGGCGATGACGGCGATCGACGACAAGACGTCGCCGCGCGTCTGCGTCGCATCGGCGATCAGCACCTCGCTGGCCAGCCGTTCGCCCTCGCGCGATTCGTAGGCGACGACGGTCAGGTTGATCGCGACCGTCACGATCATCACGACGAAGCTCTCGGCGCCGATCGCGTGCGACTGCGTGCGGCCCAGCAGGTGATTCGCCGCGTTGCGCAGCACCTCGATGACGACGAGCAGCAGGAAGACGGTGACGGCGGCCGCGGCGACGGTTTCGTACTTGCGGTGGCCGTACGGATGATCCGCGTCCGGCGGACGTTCGGCCGCGCGCACCCCGACGAGTCCCACGACGTTGGACGCGGCGTCGGTCAGCGAATGGAATCCGTCGGACAACACGCTGACGGCGCCGCTCGCGTAGCCGACCCCGATCTTCGCGAGCGCGACGCCGACGTTCAGCAGCAGCACGCGCCAGAGGACGCGCGTGACGGCGGCATAGCGCACGGGCGCCGGCGGCGGCAGGTTGGGGGCTGGTTGCGCAGACACCGCGTCACCGATTACCGGCGGCCAGCCACCACGGTCGTCAGAACACTCGCGCGTTCGGGACCGGCCACCACCGGAGCTGCACCTTGCCGATGATGTACTTCTTCGGCACCATGCCCCAGTGGCGGCTGTCGGAGCTGTTGTTGCGGTGATCGCCCATCACGAAGTAGTAGCCCTCGGGGATCACCTGCGGCCCCCAGTCGTCGTGGCTCCGGTAGTCGGGCGCGACGTAGTCGTCCTTGAGCGGGATGTCGTTCACGTACACGCGGCCGTCGACGATGCGCACCGTGTCGCCCTCTTCGGCGATGACGCGCTTGACGAACGACTTGTCGGGATTGAGCGGGTAGTAGAGCATCACGATGTCGCCGCGGCGGGGCTCGCCGATGCGGTACACCAGCTTGTTGACGACGAGGCGGTCCTGATCCTCGAGCGTCGGCGCCATGCTCTGGCCTTCCACGCGCGCGATCTGGAACCCGAAGGTGACGATCAGGATCGCGTAGACACCGGCGGACACGAGCGTCTTGACCCACGCGATCAGCTCTTCCTTCACCTGCGCCAGCCGGATGCCGGGGCTCGTGAGCCGCAGATCCGGGGGCAGCGCGATCGTGTCGGCCGGACGGTCCGCGGCCGGTTCGGCGCCGAACGTCAGAGCTTGAGATACTCCCGCAGGCGCCGCGTCTGCGTGCGGCTGACCGGGATTTCCGTCGCCTTCTCGTCTTTCATCCTCAGGATGTAGTTCCGACTGAACCAAGGGACGATCTCCTTGATCTTGTTGATGTTCACCAGGTGCGACCGGTGCACCCGCCAAAACACGCTGGGGTCGAGCCGCTCCTGCAGCTCGTCCAGCGTGCGGTAGTTCGAGGCGCCGCTGTGCTGGTCGGTGACGACGGTGATCCCCTCGTCGATCAGCGACGCGAAGACGATCTCTTCGGCCTGCACGAGCATGAAGCGCTCGCCGACTTTGATCGCCAGGCGCTCCTTGCGCCCCTGCCGCTCGGCGACGAGCTGCACGATGCGCTCGATCTGGTCGTGCAGCGGCCGCGCGCTCGCCAGCCGCGTCCGCGTGCGCTGCACCGCCAGCATCAGCCGCGCGGGATCGACCGGCTTCAGCAGGTAGTCGACCGCGTTCACGTCGAACGCTTCGATCGCGTGCTGGTCGTACGCCGTCACGAAGACGATGTGCGACGACGCGTTCGCGTCGAGCATGCGCCGCGCGACCTCGAATCCGGTCAGCCCCGGCATCTGGACGTCCAGAAACACCACGTCGGGCTGCAGCCGATCGATCGTGGTCAGCGCCTCGACGCCGTTGCCGGCCTGCCCCACCACCTCGACGCCCCCCACCTGGCCGAGCAGAAACCCCAGTTCGTCCCGCGCCAGCTGTTCGTCGTCAACGAGGACCGCTCTCAAATCCATATTACGCCGTCACCCGCTCGGGCACCGTCAGCTCCGGGATCTCGACCGCCGCCGTCGTGCCGAGGCCGGGAACGCTCGTCAGCTTCAGGTTGCAGTTGGCGCCGTAGATCGTGCGCAGCCGCTCGTTGACGTTGCTGAGGCCGATGCCGCCTTCGAGCGCCTGTCCGAGCCGCTCCTCCGACATCCCGAGCCCGTCGTCGTGGACCTCGATGCGCGTGTGGCCGTCGCGCGTCGTCGCGCTGATCGTGATGCGGCCGCCGCCGACCTTGCGCGAGAGCCCGTGCTTGATCGAGTTCTCGATGAGCGGCTGCAGGATCATGCTCGGCACGACGACGTCGAGCGCCTGCGGGCTGATCTGCTTGACGACGTTGAGATTGGGGCCGAAGCGGACGACCTCGATGTCGAGGTACTCGTCGATCGACGCGAGCTCCTCGCGCAGCGTCACGAAATGATCCGTGCTGCGCATCAACCGGCGCAGCAGCCCCGAGAGCTTCGTGATCAGCATCCGCGCCGTGTCGGGCTGCGTGCGGATCAGCGACGAAATCGACGTCAGCGTGTTGAACAGGAAGTGCGGGTTGATCTGGTTGGAGAGCGCCTCGATCTTCGCCGCGAGCAGCAGCTTTTCCTGCTCCTGCAGCTTGTGCTCGATCCGCGCGTTGTTCCAGATCTTGATCGGCGTCGCGACGCACAGCACCGTCGCGAGAATGACGACGGCGAGCAGCCATGACGAGGCGGGCGGGACGCCGTGCAGGTAGAAGAGCCGATGGTGGACGCCCCAGCGCGCGCCCACGAACTGCCGCAGGAACTCGAGGCCGATCGGCGCCAGCAGGAGGACCACCTGCCAGTCCACCTGGACGGTCCGGATCATCGTGTAGGCGCGCTTCGGGATGGCCGGAAAGACGAACGGCGAAAAGTGCCAGATCGCCTCCTTCGGACACAGCTCGCGGAGGCCGCCGCCGGCGAATCCGCAGCCGACCGCAAAGGGGAGCGCCGCCCATTCGCCGGTGAAGGTCGGGGCGAGGCCGACCATCGCGCCGACGAGGGCGCCGGCGTACGGGCCGGCGATCAGTCCGGCGAGAAACGACCCCTCGAGCGTGAGGTCGCCGGCGTCGTAGCCGAGCAGGAGCCGCGCCGCGACGCCGGCGGTGAGCGGGATGCCGAGGCTGAGGGCGAACGTCAGCCGGTCGGGCCACGCGCGGCGCTCGAAGATGAGGATGTGGCGGAACCGCCGGTAGCGCACGAGCATCGTCGCGAGGGCCGCCATGACGGCGAGTTTCACGACCAGCGTGGTCAGCAGGATCTGCTCGGACGAGAGGAACTGCGGTCCCTGCATCGATTTACATTGATCGTATCGGACGGTTACACTGAGAGCAAATGGCTGTGATCCGCCCCTTGATCATCGGGTTCGCGACGACATTGAAGCACGTGTTCCGGAAGCCGATCACGGTGAACTACCCGGAGCAGAAAATCCCGATGTTCCCGAAATTCCGCGGCAAGCAGGTGCTGATGCGCGACGAGAACGGGCTCGAGAAGTGCGTCGCCTGCGGACTCTGCTCGGTCGCCTGCCCTGCCGATGCCATCTACCTCGAAGCCGCGGAGAACGACGGCTCGGTGCAGGCCGGTCCTCGGTACGCGTCGGTCTACCAGATCCACAAGACGCGCTGTATCTTCTGCGGGTACTGCGAGGAAGCGTGCCCCGTCGGCGCGATCTTCATGGGCAAGGACTACGAGCTCGCGGTCTACAGCAAGGACGACTTCGTGTGGGACAAGACGGAGTTGCTCGTCCCGTCGGCGACCAGCGCGCCGCCACTCGCGCAGCAGGGCAGGTAAGGGCAGGCGAGGCCGCGCCGCCCGTATGATCATCGGCGCGCTAGGCGACGTTCACGGCGAGTTCGACGCCGTCGACGACATCATGGGACGGCATCCCGACGTCCCGATGTGGGTCTGCGTAGGCGACGTGGCCAGCAACGACGGCTCGTACTTTTCGCCGCCCGCTCCGCTGTTTTTCATCAAAGGCAACAACGAAGAGTTCGACGTCATCGCGGCTGCCATCGCCGGCCGCGCGATTGCGCCCACATTGCACTATCTGGCGAACGGCGGCCCGCATCGGGTGGGCCCGTGGCGCGTCGCGGCGCTCGGCGGCACCTTCGCGCCGAGCTGGTACAACACGCCGGCGTCGCAGCTGCCGCCCTCGAAGGGCAAGAAATCGACCAGCGCGTCGGTCAAGCTCGGCAAAAGCCGCGACGACAAGCGGCGCCACTTCGTGCGCGACGAAGTGCTCGCCTGCAAAGCCGTGAAGGACGTCGACCTCTTCCTGACGCACGAAGCGCCGCGGCCGTTCTATCCCGCCGGGCGGCGCATCGACGCCGGCAAGACGGTGATCAACGACGTACTCGCGGCGATGAAGCCGAGGCTGCACCTGTTCGGGCATCACCACGAGTTCACCGATTCGATGCGCCAGGGCGTTCGGTCGATCGGCCTCGACGTGGTGACGAAGTCGTACCTGCTGATCAACGCCGACACGTTCAAGACCGAACGGCTAGACACCTAGCGTCGCGTCGATCAATCCGAGCAGCTCCGCGACGAGGTCGTCGGGCGTCGAGTCGCGCGCGAGCAGCTCGCAGAGCGCGGGCAGGTCGGCCATGCGCGCGGCCCGCAGCCAGTCGCCGTCGAGCGCAAGGCCGCCCTCGGTCAATCCACCGGAAAACCAGGGTTCGAACCGCGGGCGATCCGCGCGCTCGTAGCGCAGGAAGTTGCCGACGTCGATGTACGGCGTGCCCGCGAAGGCGAACTCCCAGTCGAGGATCGCCGCGACGCGCCAGTCGCCGGTGGCATCGGAGACGAAGATGTTGCGCGCGTTGAAATCGCCGTGGACCAGTGCGGGCGGCTGCGGCGGCACGCCGGGGTCGTCGTCCCACTCCCGTGCGGCGCGCACGAGCGCGGCGCTTCTCGTGCCGGCGCGAGACGTGAACGACGGCGATGCGGCGAAGTGCTCGACGAGCGCTGCGGTGGTCAACGGGTCCGGCAGTCCCGTCGCGTCCACGTCGAAGGCCGGCGTCAGCCGTCCCACGCGCTCGAACCGACAGGTCTGCAGGCGCGCGAGCAGTCGGCCTGCGTCTCGGGCGGCCGACGCGATGGCGGCGGCATCGCCGCTCCGCTTCAGCTCCGCAAGCGATATCCCGTCGACGAGCCGGAGCAGCAGGTATGGAGGATCGCCGTCGTCACCATCGACATCGGCGTCGAGCACCTCGGGGACCGGCACGTCGCGGCGCAGACGCGCCAGCACCGCGCGTTCTCTGGCCGCGGCGGCACGATCGCGATCGTAGAGTCGCAGGACGACATCGGACGAATCGTCCACGCCGATTCGGCAGTTCCGGTTCATCAGGCCGCCCGCCATCAGCTCCAGGCGGCGAATCGGCCGGCCGCGCAGCCATCGCGCGAGCAGGCGTTCCGCCTCGGCGACCGACGGCGCCGGCCGGTCGCCGGCATGTCGCCATCCCGCCTTTTCGTCGCCTGCCGTGGGGAGCACGGCACCAGTATCTACGCTTCGCCGATCGATCGGCCCTGGATGATGTGGACGAGGAACAGGATCACGGCGATCACCAGCAGGATGTGGAGCAGACCACCCACGGTGTAGCTGGTGACCATTCCAAGGAACCACAGAATCAGCAGCAGAAATACGAGAAACAGCACGTCAGGCCTCCCGCCGCGTCGTAATCAACGACGGTGCCAGCTTGCGCTACCATCTCGCGTCGGAGGCGGTATGGTTGAGCAGTCCATGACCCGGCGGGAACTGCTGCGACGGGCGATCGCGAGTGCCGCGGCGATTCCGGCAATCCGCGCCGTCCCGCGCGCGGCGCGCGTTGCCTATGATCCGCAGGCGCGGTTCGACGTGACCGTCAGCGACGTCGAATTCCGCCGCAACAGCGCGGGACGCACGCTGATGGCGCGGATCTATCGGCCCGCCGGGGCGGGACCGTTCCCCGCGCTGCTCGATCTCCACGGCGGCGCGTGGAACGCGAAGGATCGGCACGCCGAAGCGCCGATGGACGGCGCGCTCGCCGCCAGCGGGCTGCTCGTCGTGGCGATCGACATGACGCTGGCGCCGGAGGCGCCGTATCCCGCGTGCGTGCAGGATGCGAACTACGGCGTGCGCTGGCTCAAAGCGAACGCCGCGCGGTGGGCCGGCGACGCGACGCGACTCGGCATCTACGGCAGCTCGAGCGGCGGCCACGTTGCCGAACTGCTCGCGATGCGGCCGCACGATCGACGGTACAACGCCATTCCGCTGGCCGGCCACCCCGGCGTCGACGCGAGCGTCGCGTGGGTCGCCATGCGGTCGCCCGTCAGCAATCCGGTCGCGCGGTTCGAGAATGCGCAAAGAGAGCATCGCGACGCGATGGTCAGGAATCACACGACCTTTTTCGTGCCGTGGGACACGATCCACGAGAGCAACCCGCAGGAAATCCTCGAGCGGCACGAGACGGTGACGCTGCCGCCGCTGCTGGTGATGCAGGGCGCGCTCGACGACAACGTGCTGCCGGCCGTCCAGGAACAATTCGCGGCCGCGTACCGCGCCGCGGGCGGGCGCTGCCAGTACGAGCTGTTCGACGGGTGCGAGCACGAATGGGTCGCGCGGGAGAGCGCGCAGACGGACCGTGCCCGCGCCATCGTGAAGGCCTTCATTGCGAGCCAGCTGACGCGCGGGTAGAACCGCCCGGTGTCAGACACCGCCCTCCGCGTGGTGTCAGACACCGAACCGCCCGGCGGTGTCAGACACCGGCGCCAGTGAGTGTCAGACACCGACAGAGACCCCGACAGCAACCGCTCAGAACAGCGCGCCCGCCGGGCCGACCGCCATCGCGCGCCGCACCAGCGGCAGCGGGAGCGGGCCGATCTTGATGAACGCGTCGTGGAACTGCTGGAGCGTCGCGCCCGGGTGCTGCGCCATGTAGTCGCCGCGCAGCTTCAGGATCATCAGCTTGCCCATCGTGTAGTACCCGTAGAGCGCGTCGGCCGTGCCCCGCTTCGCTTCCGACACCGCCACCGGATGCGGCTGATGGCCGGCGGTCTCGAACAGCGTCGTCGCCTCGTCGACCGTCATCCCCTGCGTGTGCATCTTGATCCCGGCGATGAAGCGCACGTCGCGCAGCAGCGCGTCCTGCAGCTGCGCCAGACGATACTTCGGATCCCCGCTGTGGAACCCTTCGTCGAGCATCATCTGTTCGCAGTAGTGCGCCCATCCTTCGACGTTCGTGTTCGCGGCGAACACCTTCCGCACGTCCGACGGAAACTGCTTCGCGTACAGGAACTGGACGTAGTGCCCCGGGTAGACCTCGTGCACCGACACGTTCGCGATCGCCGGGTAGTACCACTGGCGCATGAAGTCGGCGCGCTCGGCCGCGGACCACCGCGGATCGGGCAGCGTCATGTTGAAGAAGGCGGTCAGCCTGGCCTGCTCGAACGGTCCCGGCGTGTCCATCGACGCGGACGTCGTCGCGCGCATGAACGGCGGCGTTTCCTGGACGCGCGCCGGCGCCGACGGTGGAATCGTCACGATGTCGTGCTCGACGATGAACCGCCGGATGGAGTCGAGCGTGTCCTGCGTCGCCTGCAGCAGCGTATCGGCAGGCGGATGATCGGCCTGCAGCGACGCGAGCACCGCGTCGGCCGGCTTGTTTCGATCGATCGTCTTCGCCGTGGCCTGGAACGCGTCCTCGTTCTTCTGCCGATCGGCCTCGGCGAACGCGAGCAGGTCCGCCGGCGGCAGGTCGATCATCTCGGTGGCGGCGAGCGCCGCCCGGTACGTGTCGGCGCCGAACGCGAAGCTGCCGGTCGACTTCGGCAGCAGCGCCTGCTGGAGGTACGTCTTGTAGTCGGTCAGCGCGGCGACCACCGCCGCGTTGCTCGTGTGGAAGCGATCGAGAAGCGTCCGGTCCGTGACCTCGGAGAACGCGGCCGGCAAATCGGTCGTGAAGAAGTGGATGTCGCCGTCGATCTGTTCGATCGCAATCTGCGTGTAGATCGGCGGCGGCGCATGCAGGTTCTTCCGCGCCTCGTCCAGCACCCGCGGCATCTTCTGCTCGCGCGCGACGAGCGCCTTCAGCCGGTCGGCCGCCGGCGCGTAGGCGCGCTTCATGATCACGTACGCCGCGTTCGTGATCGCGCCGCTGTAGGAATCGGGATCCTTCTCCCACTGCCGGATGCGATCGAGCGCGAGGATGCCGGCGTCGAGCGACGCGCGCAGCACCTCCCGATCCAGCGAGGCCTCGAGCGAGAGCCGCTGCCCGTCGATCGCCGCCAGCCGCGTCTTGAACTGCTGGAGCGCCTGCACTTCCGCGTGCACGGCGCCTTCCGACGCATCCTCGAGCTGGGAGTCGTACTGGTGGAGCCCGAGGTCGGTCGCCTGGCTCGGGTGGCGCTGATAGCGATCCTCGAGAATCTCGCGCGCCAGCGATCGCAGCGCGGAATCGTCAGCGCGCGGAGCGGGTGGAGCGGAGCAGGCGATCGTGGCCAGCGCGACGATGGCGGCGAGGCGGCGCATGCCCCAGCATACCGTCACGATTCCTGGTCTGCCCAGACGAACGGCGTCTGCTTGTTCGACTGCAGCCGGTCGCCCGGCGGCGCGACGCGCACGTCCTCGAAGCCCGGCAGCGTCTGGTGGATCGCCGCTTCGGCGCTCTTGATGCGGCCGGTCTTGTCGAGCGTCAGGCGCGCCACGGCGTGTTCCAGCCGGTACAAATTGCCGTCCGAGTTCATCGTCTCGACGCGGATGCCGAGGAAGGCGCCGCCGTCGGCCGAGAGCGCGCTCTGCTCGGCGTCGCCCGGCCGCAGCGTCGCCGACAGCGTCGCGACTTCGACGCCGCCCGCTTTGACGACGAACGGCGTCTTCGGCACGGTAACCGGGATGTCGGGATGAACCTTGTCGCCGAGCGCGCGCCAGCTCGGTTGCGACCCGCTCTTCTCCCACAGCGCCGGCTCGACGCGCAGGATGGCCGCATCCCGATTGCCGCCGTTCGAAAACGCAATGGTCATGTACACGCCGCCCTGGTTGGTCATGTAAGAGACCTCGCTGACCGTAATCTGCAGGTCCTGTTTCGTGTACAGATAGCTGCGATGGAAGCTCAACCCCGAGATCGCCAGCGCCATCACCGCCATCAGCGTGCCGAAATCGATGCGCGGCAGCCAGCGCGACGGCGTTTCGTTCGCCTTCATATCGGTACTATCTCGTACCCGAGCGGCGGTGCCACCACTCTTGCAGGGCGGTACGGCGGAGCGTGCGCATGAAACAGCTCATCATCGGGTTGCTCGTCGGGCTGGTGGCGTGGCCGGCGTTCGTGCTCGGCTACCTGTGGCTCGGATACGCGCCGGTCGCGACGGCGGCGCCGCCTCTGCCGCTCGAACGGACGATCACGCACTTCGCGCTGCAGGCGCGCATCGATCGCGAGGCGCCGAAGTCGTCGCCCGTCCCGGCCACGCCCGCCACGCTCGCCGCCGGCGCAGAGATCTACCACCAGAACTGCCAGGTGTGCCACGGCGCCGCGGACGGGACGACGTCCGCGACGGCGAAAGGGATGTTTCCGCCGCCGCCGCTGCTGCTGCACGGGAAGGGCGTGACCGACGATCCGGTCGGCGAGACGTACTGGAAGGCGGCCAACGGCATCCGTCTGACCGGCATGCCGGCGTACCGCGGATCGCTGAGCGACGAGCAGCTGTGGCAGGTGAGCCAGCTGCTCGCGTCGGCCGACAAGCTGACGCCCGACGTCAGGCGCAGAGTACAATCGAACGATTGAAACCCTTCGTTGACGCGCTTGCGGAGCGGGTGCTCGTGTGCGACGGCGCCATGGGTACGATGCTGTATGCGAAGGGCGTCTTCATCAACAAGAGCTTCGACGCGCTGAACCTGACGCAGCCCGACCTCGTCGCGCAGGTGCACGAGGAGTACGTCCGCGCCGGCGCCGACATCATCGAGACCAACACCTTCGGCGCGAACCGGATCAAGCTCGGCTCGTTCGGGCTCGCGGACAAGCTCCACGAGATCAACGTCGAAGGCGCGCGCATCGCGCGCCGGGCCGCCGCCGACCGCGCGTACGTCGGCGGCGCGATCGGGCCGCTCGGCATCCGCATCGAGCCGTGGGGGAAAACCGGCGTCGACGAGGCGCGCGACTACTTCCGCGAGCAGGCCGAGGCCCTCGTCGCCGGCGGCGTGGACCTCTTCATCCTCGAGACCTTCCGCGACCTGAACGAGATCGGCGCCGCCATCGACGCGATCCGCGGCATCTCCGACCTGCCGATCGTCGCGCAGATGACGACCGAGGAGGACGGCAACACGCTCGACGGGACGCCGCCCGAGAAGTTCGCGCCCGAACTGGAGCGACACGGCGCGACGATCATCGGCGTCAACTGCGCCGTCGGCCCCGCGCCGATGCTCGACACCGTCGAGCGGATGGAAGCCGTGTCGACCCTGAAGCTCTCGGCCCAACCCAACGCCGGCAAGCCGCGCGACGTCGAGGGGCGCAACATCTATCTCTGTTCGCCCGAATACATGGCGTCGTACGCCCGTCGCTTCATGCTGCACAACGTGCGCATCGTCGGCGGCTGCTGCGGGACGACGCCGGAGCACATCCGGCAGATCAAGCAGGCGGTGCGCGCGGTGGGGGCCGCAGCCGTGCGACCGGGCTCGGCGCAGGGTCGGAGCGGCGAGCCGCATCCGCCGCACGCACCGGTCCCGGCGGCGCCGCGCGTCGAGGGGGCGCCGACGCCGCGCGAGCAGAAATCGCGTCTGGCGCACGCGATGGTGCAGGGGCGGTTCGTCACGATCGTGGAACTGCTGCCGCCGCGCGGATTCCAGACCGACCAGGTGGTCGACCGCGCGCGGCGCCTGCGGATCCGCGGCGTCGACGCCATCAACATCCCCGACGGGCAGCGCGGCGGCGCGCGGCTCAGCGCGTTGTCGCTGGCGGTGCTCATCGAGCAGCAGGCGGGCATCGAAACGCTGTTGCACTACGCCTGCCGCGATCGCAATCTGCTCGGCATCCAGTCGGACCTGCTCGGCGCCCACGCGATGGGCATTCGCAACCTGCTGCTGATCACGGGCGATCCGGGACGCGTCGGCGACTATCCGGACGCCACCGCCGTGTTCGACGTCGACTCGATCGGCCTGACGAACCTGGTGTCGCGCCTCAATCATGGGTGCGACGTCGGCGGACAGGCGATCGGCGTGCCGACCGCGTTCCACCTCGGCGTCTCGATCAATCCCGCGGCGACGAACCTCGATCAGGAATTCCGCCGGTTCGACTACAAAGTGGAAGCGGGCGCGGAATTCGTGCTCACGCGTCCGGTGTTCGACGTGCGCGCGTTCGAGGCGGTGCTGCCGCGCCTCGCCGCAGCCCGGCTGCCGATCGTCGCGGGCATCTTTCCGTTCGAAAGCGCGCGAAACGCCGAGTTTCTCGCGAACGAAGTGCCGGGCGCGCGCGTCCCCGACGCGCTGCTCGCGCGGATGCGCGGCGCCGCGTCGGCCGAGGCCGCAGCGGCCGACGGCGTGGCCATCGCCCGCGAGATCGCAGGTCAGCTGCGCGGCGCGGTGCAGGGTTTGCAGGTCTCTACACAGTCTGGCGAAATCGAGGCGGCTCTGGGCGTCCTCGATGGACTTCGCTAACTGTCCAGATGTATAGTCGCTGGTCGATGCCCTTATTCGAGCGCGATAGCGCACACGAAGACGAAGAAATTCTGGGGCCGGACGCCGCCACCCGGGCGCTGTCGGTGACGGCGGTCGAAAACGACTTCGTCGCGAAGGTCTACGAGAACATTTCGTGGGGCTACGACCTGGTCTTCGGGCCGACGCTGCATCCCGGCCGCGTCGACGCGATCCGGCGGATGGGCATCAAACCCGGCGATCGCGTCCTCGAGGTGGGCGTGGGCACCGGCATCAACGCCGCGCTGTATCCGACCGATTGCTCCGTCACCGGCATCGATCTCTCGAGCTCGATGCTCGAGAAGGCGCGCGAGCGCGTCGCGCGCAAGGACGTCCGCAACGTCCGCCTGCTGCAGATGGACGCCGCCAACCTCAAGTTCGCCGACGACACCTTCGACATCGTCTACGCGCCGTACGTGATCAGCGTCGTTCCCGATCCGGTCGCCGTCGCGCGCGAGATGCGCCGCGTCTGCCGTCCCGGCGGGCGCATCGTCATCCTCAACCATTTCCGCAGCAGCAACCGGATGGGCGCGTGGCTCGAACGGCTCATCTCGCCGCTGACGGTGCACGTGGGATTCAAATCGGACCTCGACCTGCCGGCGTTCCTCGCGCAGGCCGAGCTGAAGCCGGTGTCGATCCAGAAAGTCAACGTGCCGCGGATCTGGTCGCTGGTTACCTGCATCAAAGAATAGTCGACGGTCGCCGGCCCACGGTCGACCGCTTCACAGTCGACAGGTGACGGTATGGCGGCCCGTCCGGGCCGCGTGGAGGTCGTGATGCGTCTACGGGTCGCGCTCGTGGTGTTGTTCCAGGTGTGCACGGTGTCCGCGTACGCGCAGACGAGCGACGGCGGCTTCGACAAGGCGCTCTCGACGTCGATGGCCGCGAGCGCGAAGGCGATGTTCGCGACGATCCGCGGGGATCTCGCCGACGCGGCGGCGGCGATGCCGGCCGAGGACTACGCGTACAAGCCGCATCCCGATTCGCGGACGTTCGCGGCGCTGGTCGGCCACGTGGCGAGCGCGAACTACTTCTTTTGCGCGATGGCGAAGGGGGCGTCGCCGATGTCGACGCCGGCCGCGACCGGCGGCTACGAGCGCCTGACCGACAAGGCCGCGCTCGTCAAGGCGCTGGACGATTCGTTGACCTACTGCGATGCGGTCTACGGAGAGCTGACCGACGCGTCGTTCAACGAACCGGTGTCGACGCCGGCGGTCGGCCCGATGAAGCCGACGCAGACCACGCGCGGGCTGCTGCTGATGTTCAACACGACGCACGACAACGAGCACTACGGCAACGTCGTCGTCTACATGCGCGCGAAAGGGCACGTGCCGCCCTCGTCGGCTCGAACCGGCGGCCGCTAGTAGCCGCAGGCATGTCTAGCGTCGGCGTCGTTTGTCGGTCGTCGGTCGTCGATTCGTTCACCGATGACCGACAACCGACCGGCGGCTACGTCGTCCCGAACGGCTGTTCGATGCTCGGGCTCTGCGGCGTGA
>Ga0070741_10008323_pt1 | contig 20899 bp, 15 predicted proteins | sample Coa_R1_4_FD_66440 | JGI IMG/M metagenome (GOLD analysis project Ga0070741, IMG submission 66440) | Surface soil microbial communities from Centralia Pennsylvania, which are recovering from an underground coalmine fire - Coalmine... | ecosystem: Environmental > Terrestrial > Soil > Unclassified ...
GATTCGAGGATGTACCAGAAGCGGCGTAAGGATTCGCTGTTGAAGACGTACCCGATGCCCCGTAAGAGGACGGTGGAGCATTATAAGGGTCTTGTGGCTGGCCATAGCCGCTGAAAGGGTCTGTGCCATAGCCTCCTGCTCCATAGCCGGTTGATGGTATGGCACCTGCAGAGCTTTGTGAAGCGCCGTGAGATGCTGCAACGGTTGGATCGTGTGGTGATGATCCACCCTGGCTATTTGTATTATAAGGCGTTGGTGTACCACAGGTAGGGCAATACGCTACGCCTTGCGAAAAAGATGTACCACAAGAAAGACAATTCATAAGTTGAAAGACCTCCCGTTAACACATACACGTCAAGCGTATGCCCTATTTGTGTAAGAAAGATCAAACAGATGATCAGACTCTTGCTGCTTACTAAAGATCAACAAACTCATGCTTACTACTATAACATGTTTCTAAATGATTGTGTAGATGTTTTTCCACTTCCAACCGGGTACGGATGGTCAACTGACATTAAAGATCAGGCGTTGTGCCAATTGTTTATCCTCACAGGCAGTTGTGCTGGCCCAATAGAGCTCTACACTGCCAGTGCCAGCGCCTCCCAGGATGGCGTAAGAAGACGCGGGCCTTGCTGTGTTATAGGCCGCTACCGGAAACTCATAATGAGTGATCTGTTGATTATTGAGATACCAGAGCAGGCAGACAGCACCGCTATGACCTGATGGGTGCACCATAAAGGTCACGTTGATTTGCTGACCCACCTTAAAATTTGTCGTGACCTGTGTTGGTAGCCCACCGTTTACCGCGCTGGCCATCTGAGCGCTATCAATATATTGTTGTGCGGGAAATTCCGGCGTTGGTGATGGTGTTGGCGAAATGCTAACCGTTGCGACAGGTGTTATCGGGCTGATCGCGAGTCGTGTTGGCTCAGCCGCCAACTGGGAAGATACTGGAGCAAGGCTTAGAGCCATAAAGTGTACGAATATAAGGATGAGGCCGCCGACCATAACGCACAGGCCTGCAACGGTAAAACCAGGTTGTATAGTACGCGGTTCCTCCTCGGGAGCTAAGAAGAAACGAAGCGCGGTGCCGCGTAGTTTTGTCAGGCGGTCATTGCCAGAAGGTGATAGTGCTCCTTGCGCCCAATCTGGCGTTTGTGGAGATGCTGGTACTGGCGTAATCGGTGGGGGAGAGAGCCACAACTGATTACCAGCCCCGGATACAGGTTCCTGCAATCTTGTCCGTGGTGTCATCGATGCTTCTGCATCTTGCGAAGGCGAAGGTGCGAAAGCGTTATTGAAAGAGTTATTGGTCAGTGGAAATGGTACCTGTTCATCAGTAGTCTTGAAGGCTGTTGGTGCCAGGTGTTGCGCGAAAGATGCCCCTCCTTGCACATTCCACTGTGAAGACGGACCAGAAGTGCTCTGTGATTGCTGTGGGGCTTCCGTACTTAGCTGTACGGCCCCTCCCCCTCCTTGTTGCAGAGACGACGTGCTCTGCGCTGCCCCGGATGGTCCCTGTACTGCCCTGGCAGTACCACATCTTGGACAGTGTGTGCGTGATGGAGAGAGCGGTAACCCGCAATTTGAGCATCTCATTTAGGAAAACCCCCTTGTCGAACTGCTACCCCTGCCAGGCGTATCACACTCTATGACGAAGTAGTGGCTTTCCAGTAAGGGAGCTTACATCATAATAGGACATTCGTCCCCCCGTTGTCCGACGGTTTCACATTTGCGGAGCAGATCGAAAAAACTGACTATTTTTGCAAAATCGAACAAAACCCGATTTTGCAAAAACGGTTCTGCTCTTCGACCTGCTCCGCAAGCCATCTCAGCAATAGCAGAACACGTGCTCAACAATGCTACAAGTGTCATAAGAGGTGAAAGTTCAAGTGTAATTGCAAAGAGATAGAAAACGAAAGTCTTGTAATCTGTCCTGCTCTCAGGGAGTACCTCTGGTATGCTCTTGACACTGGGAGGATGGCCCCACTACAATTAAGTTATAGCCCAACGGTGGGACCGTTCCCTCAAAAAAGGAAGTTAGTCGGGAACTTATGGGAACGATGGAGTTGCAGAACTGGCGAAAAGAGCAGCGTAGCGCGGAAAGAAGCGCCAGTTCAAGAGCATAATCTAGCCATTCGATGAATGGGAAGAGATGAGTAGGGAAAGAAACGTGACATCAGGCACTGACGTAGAGCAGGTATTGGCGCAACATGTAGCCCGGTTGAAGGTGTGTCTACAGCAAGCTTCAGGTGATAGCTATGGGCCGGAAGAGGGTAGTGATGCATGGTTACTCCTTAACGCTCTCATAGGTACCGACAATCAGGATCAGCAGACGCTGGCAGCTCGTTTTGAGCAATCGGGTCTCTGGCTTGCTGAGCAAGGGGGCAAGCTTGATGTGCGGCTAAGTGGCTTGCAACGGTATATCGATGCACTCTCTGATGAACTAAAAAAAGTCTTGCATGGTCAACCAGAACTGCTTCTCGAAGCAACTGAGCGTCTCTATCAACTGCAAGCGATATGCACACTTGCACTCACGCGTGGCTACCAGAGCCTCACTGCCCAGCGTCTGCGCGAGAATGAGCATAACGCGCAGCAGCTAGAGCAGCGTCTGATCGCCTTACAACGTATCAATGGGGTGAGTAATTCGGCGATGGACCTGGATCAGACGCTTGAGATTACCGCTCAGATAGTGGCTGAGGAATTGCAGGTAGACCTGTGCTCGATCTTTTTCTACGATGAACTCCAGCGCGTCTTAACGCTGCGTGCTACCAATGGGCCGCGTCCTCTTGGCGGCATGCACTTTACATTGCGCCTTGGCGAGGGCTATAGCGGGTGGGTTGCCGATAAAGGGCGTCCTCTGATTGTCAATGATGTGCTGACCGATGCGAACTTTGCTTCGGAGGCACGTGCCTATCCTACCGATTTTCGTGCTTTGATGGCTCTGCCAATTATCTTCTTTGGCAACGAAGAGCGGCTCATCGGTGTCATGAGCGTCCAGGCCAGCAATCCTCGTGATTTTACAAGCGAAGAAATCAGTTTTGGCGAAGTTGTAGCCGGTATTATCGCAATCAACATCGAAAATGGGAGACTCTACGAACAGACTGATGAACAATTGCGCCGTAAAGTCTATGAGCTTGCTACGATTCGCCGTGTTTCAACAGCCATCGCGTCTACCCTCAACCTGGATGAGGTGCTGCATATCATCACCACGCAGGCGGTTCACCTCTCAGGGGCAGAACGCTGCTGTATTTTTGAACTTGACCCTGACCGACGGCAATTGCATGTGCTGGCTCACTACGGTCTCAATTCCAACCTGGCAACGCATATCCAGATTGGCGTTGGTCAATGTTGCGCTGGGCGTGCTGTGCAGACCGGTCGCCCCATTATGGCTGTGGATTGCTTCCATAATGATGAACATTGCATCCTTCACAGTGATCCGTTTGTCTCTTCGGAGATCCATTCGGTGCTGTGTGTGCCTCTGCAGGTGAAACAGAAAATTCTTGGTTGCATTTGTATTTATAGTAGTCATCGACACCTGCTCAGTCCAGAGCAGGAGCAACTTGTGATTACCTTCGCGAACGAAGCCGCTATTGCCATCGAGAATGCCCGCCTCTACGAAGAGACACGACGTGGTCTGGAACTCAAATCGGTACTGCTGCGTGAATTGCATCACCGCGTCAAGAACAATCTTGCAACCGTGGCCGGTATTCTTTCTTTGCAACGACGGCGTACAAAATCGACCGAAGTACGTAATATTCTTTCTGAAAGCGTCAATCGTGTTCAGGGATTGTCCGCGACCCATGATTTGCTGGCGCACGAAGATGTCAGTGAAGCTCGTTTGGATGACATTGCTCGCAAAATTGTTGGTGTCGCCAATACAAACTTGAATCCTCCTGATAAGCACATTAGTTTTGAAGTAGTGCCCAGTGCAATTGTCATTCCCTCACGTGCTGTAACGATCCTTGCGTTAGCGATGAACGAAATGATCTCCAATGCGATTAAACATGGTCTGGCTGGACAATCGCGCGGGACGATCACAATCCGAGGCTTTGAAGAGGAAGGAACGGTCATCGTCCAGGTGATCGATACAGGTCCACCCTTTGAAGCTTCTCTCGAAGAAGCTGGAGAAGGCAATTCTGAGGGATTGGGCCTCTCTCTGATCAAAAACCTGATAGGAGATCTGGGGGGCAAATTTTCCTTGCGTCGCGAAGTCATTCATAATGGGGGTAGTGAGCAGAATGAGAAAGCACTACAAAATGGTCTGTCTGGAGAATATACTGTAGCTGAAGTGCGTTTTCCGCTTGTAAGAAGTAGCCGTGCATAAAATAGAAAACCTTGAAACAAGCTGGTGGTTAGGAGAGGTGAAATATATGTATAAAGCACCACGACGAAAACGGGTTTTAGTTGTTGAAGACGAAGTTGCCATTCAACAAGTATTGTGTTTCTTTTTAAAACACGAAGATTTTGAAGTGCTTGCTGTCTCTGGTGGGCAGGAGGCAATCCGTGTTATTCCAGAATTTGCTCCACATCTCATTATACTTGATCTGATGATGCGGCCTGTTTCTGGATGGGATGTTTTGCACTGGCTGCGTGATAATCGTTTAACGCCGCGCATTCCTGTCCTGGTGGTGAGTGCTCTTGTCCACCTGGAGGAGCAGATGCAAGGTTTTGAGGAAGGCGCGATTGAGTATATTACCAAACCCACGCAGCCAAGCATCATCGTAGAGCGTGTGCACACATTGCTCTCACTGAGCGCCGAAGAGCGGGCGATGCTTCAGCACAAGCGTATAGATGAGCAACGCAAAACGCTGAAACGCCTGCACACGACTCAGCCCGACGAGTTCGTGTATTAGGTTGTATTGTCCGAAAGGCCGATAAATCGGCGGTGGGCACGATAAATCGGCCCCTACGCAAAAAAAAGCGCTCGCGCTTTTTTTTGCGTAGGGGCCGATTTATCGTGCCCACCGCCGATTTATCGGCTATCTGGTGAGGGGTTGTCCACAGCCGATGCAGAAGCGATTCTTTACAGGATTATGCTTGCCACAAATCGTGCATTGATTTAAGGGGTAGCCGCAGCGAGTGCAGAAGCGCATTTCTGGTTTGTTGAAGTTCTGGCAACGTGGGCAACTATAGCGTATCATCGAAGGGCTGTCGAGTCCTGGTGCAGTTTTTGGTGCGGGGTTGATATATGCTGGTGGTTGTTGTGGCACATAATAGCCGCCCATAGAGAGAGCGTTCACCATCTGCACCTGTTTCAACGCCTGGCCCATCTCACGAGCGGTCTGATAGCGTTGCAGGGGATTCTTCATGAGAGCCGTGAGAATGATACGTTCCATTGCCGGGTGAATAGCGGGATTGATCGAGCTTGGATACGGGGGCAGTTCGTAAATATGTTTGTGAGCCAGAGCCGGATAATTGTCACCCTGGAACGGCGTGCAGCCAGTGAGCGACTCGAATAACATCACGCCAAGGGCATAAATATCGGCTCGACCATCAACCGCTCCTCCCTGACACTGCTCCGGGGACATATATTCGGGAGTGCCTACGCCTGCACCGGGGCGTGTCAAATGAGCCTGAGTGCTGGCAAGCACCTTGGCGATGCCGAAATCTGAAAGAATAGGACGCCCAGAACGATCTAGTAACACGTTTACAGGCTTGATATCGCGATGAATGACACCCTGCTCATGGGCGTAAGTCAAAGCATCGGCAAGCTGGCTAAAGATGGGGATCGCCTCTCCCGTGTCCATCATTTTGCCCTGATTTTGCAATTGATCGAGACGATGTTTGAGAGTGCCCCCATCTACCAGTTGCATCACAATATAGAGGTGACCGTTTTGCTCATTTGCATCGTGGACAGTCACGATATTAGGATGAGAGAGTCGGGCCACCAGGCGGGCTTCCAGGTTGAAACGCTCGACAAAACTGCGATCAGCCGCATACCACGGCGGGAGAACCTTCACTGCTACATCGCGGCCCAGGGTCTCCTGGTGGGCTTTATAGACCCGTGCCATTCCCCCCTGACCGATTACTTCAAGGATGCGGTAATTGCCGAGCGTTGTTCCAATCAGAGCGTCTTGTTCCATCGTAGCGTGGAACCACGTATGCTCAGCCTCTGAGCGCCTGGCCTGAGGGTTTGAGAGCCAACCCTGATCGGGGAGGCGCTATTGCTTACGTGGCACCTTGTCCTCTCTAAATGGCGCTGTTCTATGTAAGTCCGTCCTATCAGAATATTGCAGCCAGGTTATCTCCTGCCGAACACCAGTACCGTTTGACCAAGTTGAATACGGTCGCCTTCTTGCAATGGATACGTCTGGTACTTATTGACCAATTGCCCATTGACCTTCGTACCATTGGCGCTGCCCTCATCTTTGAGCGCATAATTGCCATTGCCCAGGTTGACGAGAGACGCGTGCAGACGTGAAACAGCCAGATCTTCAAGGAAGATATCGCTTTCGCGGCTGCGTCCGATACTCAACGATTCTTTGCGTATTTCGTATATGCGTCCGGGTTCTTTGCCTTCTTCGACGCGTACAATACCCTGTCCTGTGGCCCCTGCTGGCATTGAGCGCAGCACAGTTTTATCGCTATCGCCAGCGTAGCCGGGGGCGGTTCCGAAGCCGCCTTGTTGCTGCTGCCAGGGTGGCATAGCAGAAGCGCCACTGGCAGGTGCAGCTGGTACCGGCTGGTACTGTTGCTGAGCGGCGGCCCCCCAGGGATCTGCGGCGGCAGCCTGCGGTTGCTGTTGTGACTGTTGCTGTCCGCCCCACGAAGCTCCAGACCCGGCACCGAACGGGTTTGCAGCTTGCTGTGGAGACGCTCCTCCTGCCTGTGCTCCCCAACCCTGTGCTTGCTGTTGTTGAGCCCAGGGGTCCTGAGGTTGCGCAGGCTGCTGCTGAGCCCAGGGATCTTGAGCTTGTGCGGGTTGTTGTTGAGCCCAGGGGTCCTGTTGCTTTTGTCCCCACTGATCTTGAGAAGCAGGAGCGGAAGCGGCTGCGGGCTCACCCCAAGGAGATTGTTGTGCTCCCTGATTGCCCCATTGACCAGCAGACTGCTGCATTCCTCCAGGAGCGGGGGTGCCCCATGGGCTGGCTGATTGTTGTTGTTGTGCTGGATTGGCAGCGCCCCAGGAGTTAGCGGGTTGCTGCTGTGCCGGGCTGACGCCTCCCCAGGAGTTTCCAGCTTGTTGTGTGGCATCGGCAGAGCCCCAGGCAGCATTCGCTGGCTGCTGATCTGCGCCCCAACCACCGGGCTGTTGCTGTGAGGCCCCGGCAGCGCCCCAACCGCCAGACTGCTGCTGCTGTGAGGCCCCGGCAGCGCCCCAACCCCCGGGTTGTTGCTGTGAGGCACCCCAACCAGCAGACTGCTGCTGTGAGGCCCCGGCAGCGCCCCAACCCCCGGGTTGTTGCTGCTGGCCCCAACCGCTTGCTGCTCCTGGCTGATTCCATGCACCAGGTGCACCTTGCGCTTGCGAGGCTTGCGGCTGCCAATCGCTAGTCGTCGTTGCACCTTTCTTCTTTCCACTACTACGGAAAAGTAAGAGAGATCCGATTGCCATGAGCACGGCTAATGCTATGATGGCTCCAATAATAACAGGCAATCCCACAGGAAGTCCTCCTCCGGCTGCGATAACTAAGAGCAATGGCTCGTTCATAATAGTTTACCCCTTTGTGCATAGGAGTGGCTAGCATTTCTTCCGCGCCTCGGCTGACAGATACAGCGCGAAGTCTGTGTTGCCACCCGATGCGGGTAAGGCGTACCCTTTATGGGTAGGTAAGTACCCCTACAACTGCGACTCGGTGTTCGTCGACACCACGATTACCGCAATTCAAAACGCACCTCAACGCTGCCAAAACGTAGTATATCTCCATCTTTCAAGATGCGTTCTTCATGTGGTGTCAAGGTCACACCATTCAAGCGAGTCTTATTCAGGGCATTGAGATCCTCGACGGTGTACGTCCCTTGCTTGTTGCGCAGATACGCATGCCGCCGTCCGACCGTCTTGTCGGCCAGGTCAATCTCCGGGTAAATTCCCAGGGTGGGGTCACGCCGTCCGACAACCATGAGTTCACCAGTTAAGGGAATCGTGTGTCCACTGGAGATAACGACGAGGCGAGCTTCCTTTGGAGGGACAGATTTGGGAGCATGCTCATTGCCAGGTTTGCGTTGATCCCCACTGGGCCGTACGGCTTGCTCGATAGGAGGCATGCCCTGGATACGTTCCTGCAATTGTTCAAGCGCTACAATGAAATCTCTAGGTGTTGCGAAACGATCTGCTGGCGACTTGGCAAGAGCTTTTTGCATAAAGGTATCCATTTCTGGTGGCAGGCCAGGTCGCAGACGACAGATCGAGGGAATTTTCTCGTTCATGTGTTTGATAACGATGTCAACGGCTGTTTCTCCTTCGTAAGGAGGGCGACCGCTGAGCATTTCAAACAGCATTGTAGCAACCGAGTAGAGATCAGAGCGTGTATCTGCTGAACGCCCACTTTCCGCCTGTTCGGGCGAAATGTAGTAGGCCGTGCCCATAAATACGTTAGACTGTGTAAGAGTAATGGTATCTCGACCACGCGCGAGCCCAAAGTCAGCGATCTTTACAACGTCTCTACTATTTATGAGTATGTTTTGTGGTTTGATATCTCTATGCACTACACCTTGCTTATAGGCAGTATCGAGCCCCTCAGCAATCTGACGAGCATAGCCGAGCGCTCGCAGGGGGTCCATCTGGCCTTGATCGTACATATAGTACTTCAAACTCTGTCCATCGATGTAATCCATGACGATGTAGTTCATATTCGTATCGTTTCCATAATCAATAATCCGCACGATATGGGGATCACTGAGATTTAAAAGGATGTTCGCCTCTCGTTGGAAACGTGCTAGCATTTCGCCATCGCCTGCAAGTTCAAGGTGCATGACCTTTACAGCGTAGATACGATTATCTTCCAGATCGCGTGCGATGTAGACGGTGGCAAAGCTGCCCCGTCCACGTTCATCGATGAGTTTATAGCGACCCTTAATGACGCGACCAATCATGTCACCGTTCATCGGCGTGACTCCTCAATAATAGGCTACTGTTAGCGGCTACATTATATCATAACAGGTGTATTTTGTCCCGCTTGCCGCTTCGTTCCCCCCAATTAGACGGCTGCGCAAGGCTGTATCCTTGTGTAGCGCAGTCAAAAGGTGTCTACTATAATCTACGTAGAACGCTGCCAAAAATGCTGTCAGTTTGGGACCAAAACCGTGTATGCTCGGGAGATTGGTACTAAATTCGTGGCGTTTACCTGTTTCGGTGATAGGGTTGCTCCAAAAACTTCTTTGATTTTGCGGTTCTGGTGTATAAGGTTCCCTCTCTTTGTTGAATAGCCAGCGGAATTACAGTTATGTTAAGTGAGAAAAGCTATACAAGAAAATATGTTAAGCAATCACTCTGGAGTATAAAATAGTAGAAGTAATATAGCAAGATAGATAAGATGCTAATGCTGTGATATTATCTCATGTATCTAAATATATGTGAGAGGCTACGTAGCGTTGGTACAATTATGGGATGATTCCGTAAAGCGGCTTGTGCGAACCAATCCTCAACAGTTTGTGCAGGTGGTTTTGGAAGGGGCGGTCTATAAAGATGCGCTTTCTCTGATAGAGAAAGTTGCTGTTACTGATCGACCTGTAGAATTGTTGGGGTTAGCGGAAGCCTTTGCCGGACTCGTCTTTACAGATGAGGCGGATAAAGAGTGGCTAGAAAGGAGCTTTGCTGTGCATAAGGACAATTTGGATGATTCCTGGGTTGTTCAAGAGTGGAGGGCAGAAGGTGAAGCGAAGGGCCTGGTCAAAGGCAGGATCGAAGGGGAGAAGGAAGGAGAGATCAATGGTCTACATCAGGCGCTTCTGGCGATTTTCCAGGCCCATTTCCCCGAGATTGATGTCAAGATGAAAATCGATTCTATTCAGGATACTGAACTGTTAAAAGATCTTATCGTTAAAATAAGTTTTGCACAAACAGAGGGAGAAGCTCTGGCAATCCTCTTTAGGACGAATAAGGGGCAGGGATCATCTTCGTCCAAGAAAGATAAATCTGTCTAAAGATAGATCTGGTACCTCCTGGTGTATGAGGAATGGCCCAACTACATAAAGCCCCTACCGAGGGGCTTTATGTAGTTGGGCCATTCCTCATACACCAGGAGGTGCATCCTGCGCGCTGCTGCCCCAGTTGGTTGCGGTGTCGCCGAGGGCGAAATCGAGGGTTGCGCCGTTTTGTAGGGTGCTCCAGGGCAACCATAGGCTGGTTGTAGGCTTGCCGTTGAGTTGCAGGCTTTGCACGTAGGGTTGAGTGTCGGATGCGGCTGGTGCGTTGATCTGGAGGGTGTGATCGCCGGGCAAGCGTATGCTGACCTCGGTGAAGAGGGGACTGCCGATGACGAAGCCGCCAACGCCGGTAATCTCTGGATACAGGCCGATAGCTGAGAAGACGTACCAGGAAGACATAGCGCCCCCGTCGTCATTACCGGGCAGACCACCGGGAGAAGCATTGAATAGCTGCGTCTGAATGCGCCGTACGACTACCTGCGTATGTGAGGGGGCACCCGCGAAATCGTACTCCCAGGGCACCTCAAAGCATGGTTCGTTGCCCATGAAGGCATCGAAGCTATCAGCACCGGCATTCAGTTCGCCAAAGAAGCTGTCGAGGCGACTGACAACGGTGGCATTACCACCCATTTTATGGAATAGTGTGTTCAGGTCAAAGGGTTCCAGCCAGGTGTATTGCGCTGAGTCACCTTCCTGGAAGCCGTTCTGGCTGGTAGGGCTGAATGGGTTGGTCCAACTGCCATTGTGGTTGCGGGGCTGGATGTAGCCGCTCGCCGTGTTGAAGAGGTTTTGCCAGTTGCCCGCGCGATGTTTAAATGTGGCGGCAACCTGAGTATTGCCAAGTGCCTGCGCAAACGTAGCAATGGCAAAGTCGGCGTTACTGTACTCTTGCGTGATCGCTGCCGAGTTTGGGGTGGTACTGGCGGCAACGTAGCCGAGTTTGAGATAATCGTCGAGCCCTTCACGGATTTTGGCCTGTCCGTTGACCATTGCCGAAAGCGCGGCGGAGGTATCGAAGTTTCTTGCACCAAAAGCGTAGGCTTCGGCGATGATTAGCGAGCCATCATCGCCGTTCATGCCATGAGAATCGGCGCTGGCCTGCTCCCAGCGCGGCAGGTGACCATCACCCTGCTGCGCGTCATTGATCAGCGATTGCGCAATATCGCTGGCCTCAGATGGGTCGAGCAGGGCGCGCAGGCGAATTAATGAACGATACTGGTCCCAACCAGCGATGTTTTCGTACTGAAAATGACCGGCAGGAACTGTATGCACCTTCCCATCGAAGCCGAGATATTGCCCGTTGACATCGTTAAAGATGTTGGGATGGAAAAACGTGTGATAAAGCGCCGTATAGAAGGTCTGCTTCTCCTCCAGCGTCCCACCGCGAACCATGATAGCACTCAAGTGCCCATTCCAGGCCGAATCAGCACTATTACGTATAGAGTCAAAATCAAAATGTGTATCCTCAGCCGTCAGGTTGGCCTGTGCATTGGCAATGCTCACGAAAGAGATGCCCACCTGGACATGAATGACCTGGTTCGTCGTGGTGTCGAAGCTCACAAAGGCCCCGGTATGTGCTCCAGTGCTGGAGGTTGCGTTGGCGTTGATGTTCGCAGCATTCCAGGTGCCGAAAGTTTGGAAGGGACGATCAAAGCGAGCTGCGAAATAGAGTGTATAGGGATTGCTGCCACAACCTATCTTGCTCGTGGCAAACCCGGTTACTTGATTGATTGCAGGCGTAATCGTCACACTTGCATCTGTCGTACCATTGATGCTGGCACCTGTGTTGATCAGCATGGTCGATTGCGTTGAAGCGGGATAGGTGAACTGGCCCATGCCGGTGTGCGGCGTGACGCTCAGTTCCACCGTGACATCTGGTTTATCAAGGTGAACGCTGTAGTAGCCTGGTTGTGCACTCTCGTTTTTGTGTGAGAATGGAGATGTGTAGGCAGCATTGTTTGTGGCGGGCGAGACATTGGGCGTACCAATATAGGGCATGAATGGGATGTCCTGGTAGACCCGACAGCCTCGTCCACTGAAATGCGTGAGGCTAAAGCCTTTGATGGTTGTATCGGGATAGTAGTAACCACCGGGCAGATTGGAGGGCGTATCGGGACTCCATTGCACCATGCCCAGAGGATAAGCTGCTCCGGGGAACGTGTCTCCACTATCGCCACCAAAACCGAAATTGGACCCGCCAGGAGAGGTGCCAACGAACGGATTCACGTACTGTGTCACGTGTGGGTCGGTAGCAGCGACCACAGTGCCACGAGAGGTGAGAGTAATCTTGTTGCTATCTGCGCCAGGCAACGTACAACCCACGAGAGTAACGGTCAGCATCAGCGTTATACAGAGGAATTTGCATCTATGCAATATGTGGGAGTGCTTTATCATTGCTATCCCTTTCAGTGGCAGATCAACCATCCCTATATAAAACGAATCACAGAACAATTTTCCCATACAATTGTGCAGGGTGCAACAATATGGGAAAATTGTTCTGTTTATGTTCGCCGTGTCTGATCCTATTTCAGCCTTTGACGGCTCCGGCAACGGCGTTGACCACGTAGCGCTGCGCAAAGACGAAAACAGCGATGATAGGACCCAGAGAAATGATCGATGCTGCGCATAGCAGCGTCCAATTGGTCGAAGTTTGACTGATAAAAGCGTACAGACCAACAGGCAGAGTCCTGAGTTCAGGTACACCTATTGTGAAGACCAGAGGAATAAAATAGTTATTCCAGGAACCTATGAACGAGAAGAGGCCGACCGTTGCCAGCATAGGGCCAGCGAGGGGCAACATGACCTGCCAGAACAGCTGATTGAACGTCGCCCCGTCTACACGCGCGGCATCCTCCAACTCGCGATCCATCGTAAAGAAGTAGCCCATGAAGAGGAAGGTACTGAAAACCATGTTGCCGGCTGTCTCTACAAGAATGACCGCCCCTAACGTGTTGAGCAAACCGAGACGCTGGATAAGATCAAAGACGGGGATGATGGTGTAGCCGCTGGGCAGGAAAAAGGTGATCGCGATCAACCCCAACAGAATCTTCTTGCCAGGAAAGTTTGTGCGCGCCAGAACAAAGCCCGCCATCGAAGTAAAGATCAGCGTGAAAGCCACCGTAGCAGCCGTAATGACCAGGGTGTTGGAAAAGTACTGCCCGAAGGAAGCATCGTTCCAGGCGCTCACGTAGTTGGACCATTGCGCCTCTTTGGGAAAAATGTTGAGACCCTCATCAAGGAAACCGGCATCACTTTTGAGTGAACTGCCAAGAGCCCACAAAAAGGGATAGACCCAGAAAAAGCCGCCTACCAACAGGATCACATGGGTAATGATTTGACCAATGTCTCTTTTGAGTTTATAGCGCTGCACAAAACCGCGGCGTGATAAATTTGTTGCAACAGTTGCCATATTTCTCTTGTCCTTTCCCGATAGCATCTGTGAAGTTGCTTGCCACTGTGTGTTTACATGTTCCGCCGCGTCTGGCGAATGATGAGCGCTTGTATGATAGTGATACCCATCAAAACGACGCCATAGAAGAACGAAGCGGCAGAGGCGAAGCCAACATTGGGCTGTGTTGTGGCCGCCGCGTTCGTGATGCCGCCAAAAGCCTGGTGATAAATGTAGGTGCTGACCACCTCGGAGGCGAAGTAAGGGCCGCCGCCAGTGAGCGTCTGCACCAGGTCAAACACATGCAGGCTGCCCAGGATTGCCAGGAACAGGATGACGGTGCCAACAGCGCGCAACATCGGGATCGTGATGAAAATGAACTGGCTAAAGCCATTTGCCCCATCAATCTTGGCTGCCTCGTAGAGTTCGGCAGGGATAGTTTGCAGGCCAGCCATGAAGTAGACCATGTTGATACCCAGCGTATTCCAGATGCCAATTGCAATAATGATCCAGAGCACAAAGCGCGGATCTGCCAGCCAGTCGATTTGCTCATGGATAATATGCAAGCTTTGCAGGAGTGCATTGAGATTGTCGCCGAAGTTGCTAATCATCAGGTTCATCACCACGCCAATAATCGCGGGCGAGGTCACGGCGGGAATAAAGTAGACAGAGCGATAGAAGGTCGAGAAACGTAGCCGAGGGTTATTCAGAACCAGCGCCAGGATCAACGCCAGTGTGAGTTGAATGGGTACTAACACAATAGTGTAAATGAAGGTATGTTGAAATGCTCCCCAGAATATGGGATCAGTCATGACGCGGCGGAAGTTGTCCAGGCCAACGAACATAGTCGGATCGCCAATGCCATCCCACTGGTAGAGCGTATAGCCCAGCGAGGCAAAGATGGGATAGATTGTAAAGGTGAGCACCAGAATGACCATTGGCGCAATGTAGAGATAGGACCAGCGATGGGTATAGATCTGCTGCCATAACGACGACTTGCGCGAAGGCCTGTCAGTCTTCCCCGTTATCTCTGAACTGTGTGGTTGCACAGTAGGCGTAGTAGGAGCTTGCATAGCAGTGATTCCTTCATCCATGTGAGTTACATTGATGGTGACCAGCGATTCGTAACCGCTGGTCACCATCCCCTCAAGAATGCCAAACTAGCTTGACTGAGGCTTTGTGACATACGGCTTGGTGGGGTCCCAATCGGGGAAGACCCAATCGCTAGGCTTCACCTTGACGCCGCGTTGTATAGCTTGCTGGATGCCATCGTCTTGCGCCTTCTGGTAGCGGTGTTGCAGGTCCAGCAGCGCACTCGCGATATCGCCCTGTTTGATCTGACCGGTGTAGATACCAGTTATTACATCGGTGATATCGGGCTTAACAGCGTTAACAACCACTTTTGAGGCCTCAGGGTTGCGTACGGTCACAGTAGGACCTTCAAGACTGAGAGGACTTGTGCTAGCATATTGGGCGAAGGGCTGGAACTTGATTTGTTTCGGATCGTTGTTCTGCGGATAGATCGAAAGGTCCTCGCTATAGACCTGCGCCCAGCGTTTGCCAGCTTCAGGACTATAGAGCCAGTCGAGCCAGGCAAAAGCTTCATCGGGATGCTTCGTCTTGGCTGAAGCGGCCCACAACGTGCCTCCTGGAGAGTAGTAGAAGTACGCTTTGGGAGTTTCTGTAGGTGCGACAAGAGTGGTCAGGCTATAATCGGTAAACTTATGCGTAGTCCATTCGGGCTGCGCCCAGACGCCGGTAGTGATCATACCGAATTTGCCACGTTCAAAATAGGCACGGGCAACCTCATAGCCAATACTGGCGGAGTTGGGATAGATGTAGCCCCTTTGTTTCCATTCTAGGAGCAGGTTGATAAAATCCTGATAGTTGCGGTCGGTGCCTTGCATATACTTGCCGGTGCGAGCATCTGAGCCATAAGCGCCACCGGGGGTACCAGCCCCACGCACAAACATTTCGAGCGAGAAGGCCAGGTCACCACCCTCAGCATTTCCAAAGCCATAGCCATAGGTAGTGCCATTGCTCTTTTTGGTGATAATGTCCATAGCGTTCGTGACATCATCCCAGGTTTTGGGAAGCTTGATGCTGCCATCAGGATTGGTGAGGCCCGCAGCCTTAAAGACATTATTGTTAACATAGAGCTGAAGCCAGGGGGCATGGCCGCCCATAGGAGCTGAATAGATATGGCCGTTGAACATATTGCTGCCTTCTATGAAGCTCTGGGGGGGGAAACGTTTCTTCCAGGAGTCCGCCCATTTATCGAGAGGCAAGAGCCAGCCATTCTGGACCTGCTGATTGAGGGGAGGTGTGGAGATTGGGAGTAAGAAGACATCGGGCTGAGTATTACTCTTGACTGCAAGAGCAAACAGGTTGTCGTAGGTATTAGAGGCATTGGTCGTCTTCTTGACCTTAATGTTGGGATGTGCCTGCTCAAAGAGCTTGATTTCGTTATCAACCCAGGGAGCCTGGCTGACATAATAGTCCCAATAGTTAATCGTCACCGCGCCGCCAGAGGAACCGTTGCCAGGGTTACTGCCGCAGGCAGTCAGGTTACCGCCAAGCAGAGCAGCGGCACTCGTGGCAGTTGCAGCCTGAAGGAAATTGCGCCGATTGAAGCGCCCTGAAGACATGTCTGATAGCTTCATGCTGAATAACTCCTTTGTAACAAACTAGCGTGTCTGAGGTTTCGTCGAGTATGGCTTATCTGCTATGAAACAACTTTGTACTTGATACTTTGCACGACAAAGAGGCTATGTGTGATAGAGAAATCTTTGTTTACTCGATACATTACCTCCTTATCTTGTGTAAACCGGCCTTCCAGGTGTGCTGAGATATATCGTGTGGAGAGCATAGCGTACGAATAAGCTGTACAACTATTTATGTATATCCAAATGACAGACCAGGTCGCCTCAGCTATACCAATACAGCCAGGGATAGAATTACCGGGTTAGAACAAAGTTGTTGATTGCACAGAAAGATGCCTGGGTGAGCCACAAGACTCACGTACGACAAGAGTTGTTGGTAGTTGGACCTGCAATGGCAACGGATCATAGTTTTTAGCAGGAGGCACGTGACCGTTCAGCGCAGATTGAGTACTCCCCTCCTTGATGGGTATGTGGTGCTCATCGATGATAGAAAGCAGCATCTCGGCAGCGCGTTGTCCCATTTCCTCAAATGGTTGACGCACAGTCGTCAGGGGAGGACGAACGTGAGCGGAAGGTGAAATATCATCAAAGCCAACAACGGCTAGCTCGGTTGGCACGTGCCAGCCTATTTCGTCGGCGGTAGATAAAACACCATAGGCCGTGTAATCGTTAGACGCGAAAATAGCGGTGGGGCGCTGGTCCATCGCAAAAAGCTTCCAGGTGCATGCTCTCGCGCCCGCAACTGTGACCTCGCAGCGCAAGATCAATTCAGGATCGAGATCAATGCCAGCTTCTGCCAACGCTGAGCAATACCCCTCATAGCGATCATCAAGGAAGGGCATATTGGGAGTACCGAGCAGACAGGCAATGCGTCGATGTCCCAATGAGATCAGGTGTTGAACGGCCATGCGAGCACCACCAACGTTATCGGTCTCGACGGAAGGAATGTCCAGGCGCAGAGCTATGTTATTGATCATCACGATTGGCAAGCCATGTTCGTATAAGTCGATGAGATGTTGGGGGGACTGGTTATGGATGACTGCCAGGAGACCAACCGTCAGATTGGTTGCCAAGATGCGGTCAACGATATGATTGAAATCTTTCTCAGGACTGGAGCTGTAAAGGATAATCTCGTAGGGAGAGTTTTCTATCACTCGGGCAACACCCTGAATGATATCGGTCACCAGATGCCAGCTAAGAGCTGGAACAACCATGCCGATAAGGCGGTTGCGTCCGCGCGCCAGTTCCGTTGCAGCGATGCTGGGAACAAAACCCTGTTCCTCCACAACGCGCATAACGCGCTCACGCGTCTCAGGATCAACATTTGAGCTACGATTCAACACCCGAGAGACTGTGGACTTGGAGACACCTGCCAACCGAGCGATGTCTCTGATAGTGATCTTTGCTTTCATAAGCAGTCACCCTTATTCAGTCACAGCCCGAGAAGATATTCTGGACATGACATGCCTCTCTGCCAAAATATGTGAGTACATCATTGCTCACAGCCAGATTGTGAAAATATCGTGGGAACGGTCCCGTGCCTTTTTATTATAGTACTATGAAACCGGTCCCATGTCAAGGGATTTAGAGAGCTAATGAAATTTTTTGACGAATTTAAATTTTGATCATTCGTTCAATGATGCTGGATCCCCGCCGCAGGCGGGCTCACACGGAAAAACAACTTCTTTTCACATCTGCCGGAGGCAGATGTGAAAAGAAGTTGTTTTTCCGTGAGATTATCTAAAACGGGAGTGCAAAAAATTGGAAGTGACTCTGCTACCAGGGAATACCACGACCTGGGGCAGGATTCAGGAAATGATCCAGGCTCATCCAGAGGCAGCGGCTATGGCGGTAAAAGGCGAATGGCAGCAAGATTGCCAGGGGGATGCCAAGTAGGAACAACGGGACAAGAGGCACTGTTGGATTAAACGACAGAGGCAACACAATAGCAGCAACAATCAACTCGCTAACGACTAAATTGAGAGCCATTGCTGCTGTAAAGTAGCCCACTTCGCGCTCAAATGTATAATGGCACACTGGACACTGCTTATACATGGTAAACCAGCTGCGAAACACTTTCCCTTTGCCGCACACCGGGCAGCGTAATAACAAACCTCGTATTAAAAGCTCCAATGCTCTTCTCATAGCTCTGACACTATATCTTTCTCTCTATCTTTTTTTGTTGAACTTCTAATTATCTGAACTTTTGGATGATGCGTACTCTCTATTTTTTAATATGCACAATTCAAGCATAATTCCACACTTCTTATTGTACCACGTGGAGTCATCCCAAAATTTTTTCGACTATCTGTTTGATCTAGCTGAATCCCCGCCTGCGGCAGTTATCTCCCTGTGAGTACCTGCCGCAGGCGGGGATTACCCATGTTGGCTGGCGCTAACGTAAATCGCGTGTAATGCTTTTGGTAAAAGATCAGGTGCAGAATGCTTATGATATACTTCTAAATATCTAGAAGGAGGTTATTATGTCTGCCTTGAATTGGTCAAATTCAGAAATCCGTAAACTGGATGTTACCGATCTTGAGCGCATCGAGCGATTTCGCCGCGCTGGCTATGGCGGCAGCGTGTCCGATGCCCTCTCTAGCCTTGGAGTGCGTACTACGGTATTTTCTAGCGAATTCAAGCCGCTGCGTCAGGGGATGCAACTGGTCGGGCGTGCTTTGCCTATCAAACTGCACTCGCTGGCGTATGAGCCACAGACGCCGGAGGAGAGGAAAGAAAGGGAAAAGAGGTGGGAAGCGGAAGGTGGACATCCTCAAAAGCGTATGATGAGGACGGTCGCTGAACAGTCGGCAGGCTCGATACTGTGCTTCGATTGTGGCGGCGATATGCAGCCCGCGCATTTTGGCGAGATGAGCTGCCAGCTTGCCTATGCACATGGATGTCGGGGCATGCTCCTCGCCGGAAATTGCCGCGATACACAATATGTGCTCAAGATGCCAGATTTCCCCATTTATAGTTTTGGCACGCGTCCCAATGCCTTTGGTGGCTGGATTATTACCGAAGTGAATAAGCCTGTCTATCTGCCGGGGCATCTCACCCATTATGTCAAAGTCTCGCCGGGCGATTTCATTTTTGGCGACAATGATGGCGTACAACTCATCCCCAAAGATCTGGTTGATGAAGTGCTGCTGCGCGTAGAGGCGATCTATGAGAAAGAGAACGCCGAGCGTGAGCAGATCGCGGCGGGCATGTCCGTCGATGAGGTGTACCGCGTTTTCGGTGTGCTCTAATGGGAAGGGGATGCAGATATGCGTTTGGCTTTGTATCTCCCTGCCTTCCCCAATGAGATGTGGAGGCTAGCGGTGCAGCTTGGGGTGACCGACGCAGTTGCAAGCTTGCCCAGTGTGAGGCCCGGTGATCCTCCCGTGTGGGATTATATGTCGCTCTTGCGCATGAAACTGCGCTTTGCTGATGCCGGGATGAATGTGGCGGTGATCGAGAGTCGACCACCGATGAATAAGATTATGCTTGGCTTGCCGGAGCGCGACGAGGAGATTGAGCAGGTTTGCGAACTGCTGACCAATATGGGCGCGGTCGGCATCCCGGTGTGGTGCTACGCCTTTATGGCGGTGTTCAACTGGCTACGCACCTCGACGACTACGGTGGGACGTGGCGGTGCCCTCGTCACCAGCTACGATCACGCCTTGATGGAAAACGCACCTCTGACCGAGTACGGGATAGTTTCGGAGGAGCGGCTCTGGGATAACTTCGCGTATTTCCTGCAACGTGTTGTACCTGTGGCTGAACAGGCGAAAGTCAAGATTGCCCTGCACCCGGATGACCCGCCAATCTCGCCCATTCGCGGGATTGCCAGGATTTTTCGCAGCGTAGAGGCATTCAAGCGGGCGATAGAGATGGTGGCCAGCGACTATAGCGGCATTACTTTCTGTCAGGGTTCTTTTGCCACGATGGGCGCGGATATCCCTGAAGCTATCCGGCACTTTGGGAGACGTAAGAAGATATTCTTCGTGCATTTTCGGGATATTCGGGGTACGGCTTCGCGTTTTGTGGAGACCTTCCACGATGAGGGGCAGACGGATATGCTGGAGGCTATGCGCTGCTATCAGGAGATTGGCTTTGATGGCGTGATGCGGCCAGATCACGTGCCGACGATGGAAGGCGACGATAATACGAATGCTGGCTATACTACGCGTGGCCGTCTGTATGCCATCGGGTATATGCGCGGATTACTGGAAGGATTGGGCGTGACCTAAAAATACAGATATTAAATGTCCTTGAACATTTCGCTGATGCTCTCGCGGTTGTGGATACGCTTGATGGCTTCTCCGAAGACTGAGGCGACGGAGACAATCTCGATCTTTGCGGTGAGCTGCACGGGTTGGTTTTCTACTGTGTCGGTCATCAGGAGACATTTGATGGGGCTGTGCTCGATTTTCTCGACGGCATCTCCGGCCAGCACGCCGTGTGTTACAGCCGCGTAGACCTCGGTGGCTCCCTCGTCGATTAGTTTTCTGGAGACGCCGACAAGAGTTCCAGCAGAGAGGGTGAAGTCGTCCACGATGATGGCTGTTTTGTCCTGCACATTGCCGATGATCTCCAGGATGTCCGCCTTCTCTTCACGGAGGGAGGGACGTTCTTTATAAGCGATGGCGATGCCGGTGCCCAGGTTCGCGGCATAGCGCCGGGCCTGTTTGGCAAAGCCTACGTCCGGCGAGACAACGATGGGGTCGCGCAGGTTCATGGCTTTGATGCGATCGCATAAAATGGGCAGGGCGTA
>Ga0070741_10008324_pt1 | contig 20899 bp, 19 predicted proteins | sample Coa_R1_4_FD_66440 | JGI IMG/M metagenome (GOLD analysis project Ga0070741, IMG submission 66440) | Surface soil microbial communities from Centralia Pennsylvania, which are recovering from an underground coalmine fire - Coalmine... | ecosystem: Environmental > Terrestrial > Soil > Unclassified ...
GGCGGGGCAAACCCCGAGTCGGAAGAGAAAAAAAGAATCTGAAGGATTGACCGGGCGTGAGCGCCAGGTTGCTGCGCTGATCGCGCAAGGCGAATCGAACCGCGAGATCGCAGAAGAATTGGTTGTGAGCGAGCGCACCGTCGAGACGCATGTTGCCAATATCCTCAACAAATTAGGATTCACCTCGCGCGCTCAAGTCCGAAAATGGGCGCGCGCAAGTGGATTGACAAAGGAATCGGAATAACGACACACCGGGTCAACGAAGCAGGGACGGTTAATCCTAGAGGAGCTGCTATGACGAATGAGGAACGCAGCCAAACGATTCAAGAGTACGGACGCGGTTTCGATTTGCTCACTGACGCGCTCGCCCAAATTCCGCGCCCAGCGTGGGAGTTCAAGCCCGCTTCTGATCAATGGAGTGTGCATGAAACGATCATCCACATGGCGGACAGCGAAATGGTCGGCGTGCTGCGACTGCACACCTTGATTGCCGAACCGGGCAACACGGTAATCGCGTATAACGAAAGCAAATGGGCGGAGGCGCTTGGCTACCGCAACCAAAACACGGATGATGCATTACAGCTTTTCCAGCTTCTGCGGCGAACCACCTATCACTTGCTGCAAGCCCTGCCCGCTCAAGTTTTTACGCATTCCGTGACCCATTCGGAATGGAATGAGCCGTACACCCTCGAAAAATGGCTCGTCATCTACGCGAATCACGTTCCCGAGCATATCGCGCAAATGAAGAAAACAGTTGAGGCGTGGAAGTAAAGGTGTAAAGCCGAGTACCTGCTTTGTAAATGCGGGATTGCCTCAAGACCTTCGAGGTTTGTGCGATGCAGAGCATCGCAAGAAACCCTCGAAGGTCTCTTTTTATGCTCCGTACTCACATCCGCCAAATCTCCGTACTATTTTTCCAGACCTCCGTATTTTTCCACGATGCCAACTTCGCCGCTTTCCGCTTTAATAGCATCAACGGTCGGGACCGATTCGAGATTGGCTCGAATCCAATTCACCCGGTCGAGGAGGTTCTCATGTGGAAAAAAGTGTTAGGGATTGGGGTAGTGACATTGGCGCTGGTGGCGGTGGTGGCAGCATTCGTCACACCCACCAATGCCCAGGCCACGACCAATCTGGTAGATACGGTGCGCCAGGCGACGGCGGGCTTTCAGGATGTCAAAGCGGCGGAAGCGGCGGGCTACCAATTGTTTCACGGCTGCGTGAGCGGACCGAACGAAGGCGCAATGGGCGTTCACTATGTCAACGGCGATCTCGTCGGCGATGGGCAAATTGACGCCCAAAAACCCGAAGCCATCATGTATGAAGACCAGAACGGTACAATGCGGCTCCTCGGCGTAGAATATGTCGTCATTGCCGACGCGTGGAACGCCAAGAACCAGATGCCGCCCGTCTTGATGGGGCAGCTCTTTAACTATGCAAGCGCGCCCAATCGCTATGGCATCCCAGCGTACTACTATTTGCACGTGTGGGCGTCCAAGAACAATCCGGACGGCACGTTCTCCGACTGGAATCCGCAAGTCTCGTGTGAAGATTTTACCGGCGAGCACAGCCATTGATGCGCGTAGGACAAGTTTCTGCGACGCAGTTCGTCGCCACTTGTCCTATCTTGAGGAGTAAAACCAAATGCCACTTTACATGGACGTTCACAGAAAAGTTGATGGAGCAACAGCACAAGGCGTCGCCGAGGCCCATCGCAAGGATCTTGAAACGCAAACGAAATACGGCGTCAACTATCAAAAGTATTGGCTCGACGAAAGCACCGGCACGATCTTTTGTCTCGTCGAAGCGCCGAACAAAGAAGCCGCCGAACGTGTCCATCGCGAAGCGCACGGTCTAACTGCCGATGAGATCCACGAAGTCACTGAAAACTTATAACCGTCCCAGCTTTCGCAAACCATACCCCAGCGCGGAAATGGATGAAATTACAAACAAAGGCGACGCTTTCTTGATCAGCAAGAAAGCGTCGCTTTTTACTCTCTTAGCAAAAACGAGAATTGTTACCCGCAAAAATTGCCTGTGGACACGGGTTGAGTTTCAACAGCTTGTGCTGCAAGCGTTCGGTTTTCGCTCAAAACAGCTTTGTCAACCAATTCCGCAACAGTCTCACACGAGGTTTTTGCTGGTCTCCGGGCAGCAACGCGTGCATTTCCTTCTCCAACCGCATCGTCATCTCTCGCACCCGCATATGCGAATCTCCGCTAAAATCACTCGGCTCAATCGGTCGCCCCACGCGCAGCGTCAATTTTTTCCACAACCATAATTCGAGCGTCCCCGTTGCGCCCACTGGCACAATTGGCACACCCGTCCGCACGCTCAAAAACGCCGCGCCCGCTTGTAGTTTGCCAATCGTCCCTTCTTCGTTTCCCAATTTCCCTTCCGGTGCCAGGCCTAACGCCCCACCCCGTTTTAACACCGCTTCCATCGCCCGAATCGCCTCGCGCGGTTTCGCGCGTTCCAGCGGAATGAAAATATCTACCTGTTTGAAAAACCAGCGCCGCAAGCGTGAACGTTCCGCCACATCGCGTTCACCCAAGCCATACAAGCGCGGCTCAACAGGAAAGAACAAAATCACCATAAACCCTTCTGCCCAACCCAGATGATTCACACACGCGATGTATAAAGTCTTGGGAACATTCTCTAGCCCAAGCACGCGCACGCGAAAGAGACAAATAAAGATGGCGCGCGCAATCAGCCGAGCGAGTTTGAACTGCCATGTCGCGTGCATAGCGCCGCTATCATACCACGTTCAACCACGAACGATAGGGCGTCCCCGTCGCTCCCGCGCTGGCGAAATCGCATAATCGTACCGGACGACCCTCTACGCTGGAATATTGCATCAACAACATCGGTGGAACTGGGCGTTTAAAGAAAACGCGCCGCCCTTTTAGCGCCCCATCAAGGCGTGGCGCAAGTTCCGGCGGATTGTCGTTATAGCGCGAGTCATACGTCAAAAGAATCGGGCCGCGATAAATCGAGGTCTTGCCCTCACATTCTCTTTCCCCGACCCAAACGCGCGGTGAGAAATCTAACTCTATCTCCACCCGATCGCCGCGCGACCACTTCCGCTCAAGCACGAGATATGTTCCCGGCGCGTCCACCGCCACAAATTTTCCATTTACACGCACGCGCGTGTGTCGTGACCACAGCGGAATGCGGAGTAAGAGTGGAAAGCGCGTCGCGCGGGAAGGTGTAACCTCAATCGGAATCCGTCCCTGTCGCGGATACTCGGTTTCCTGTCGCAACGTGACGACCATATCCGCATTGAGTCGCGTTCGCATCTCGCTCGCGCCATAATAATTCAAAACCAGACCTTCCTCATTCTGCATGAGCGCCCAATCACTCAACATCCCCAGACCGCGTGGCGCATTGACGCCGCAACAGTTCAGTTCGGGAGAACCCGCGCGACATTGCCAATGGATGTCCTGTACAAACGCACGTCGTTCTCCATCCATCGGCGTATTGTACGTCGTCCACCGACCTGTTGGCGAGTACAGCCCCAACACACTGTTTAGAGTGGACAATTCCAATTCATCGGCAACGATGGGGTTGCTAGTAAGCTTTAGCATTTCCACGCTCAACGCCATCCACGCAATCGTACAGCATGTTTCGATAGGCCCCGCGACGTACGAATTGCCAATTGCTTCTTCGCCCGTGCTGAAACCCCCGTTATTGTGACGGTCATATTTCTGAATGCTCCACCAGATATGCTCGAACGCGCGGCGATACTCTTCATTACCCGTGCTGCGATACAGCTCGGCAATTCCCATGATGGGATGCAAACTTTCCCAGCGCGGGCGCGGCGTTTCAAAAAATTCCATGCCCGCCAATGCGGTGCGAATATAATCTCCCGCCAGCGGACCATCCAGCCCTTCTGCGGCAAACTCATCTGCTATTTGCAGCGCCAGCGCGCGATAGCGTTCCACCTTGGTCTTGCGATCGAGCAACGCCAAACTATGAATGGGCGACAAATTCACGTGCGTTCCCGTCCAACCGTACGAGTCTCGCGCGCCCGAATCAACCAACCTCTTCCCTATTGGCGCGCCAAGATACATCCTACACATCAAGTCCGCGATTTTGCGAACTGCTCTCATTGCTTTCGAGTCACCTGTTTCTTCATGCCACAATAGCAGACCGAGCATGATGTGATAATGGCCCCACGTATCCCACGTCTGCCCACCAAGCAGATTTGTTTCCCCTTCTGGCAGGCGATTCAGCAAACGCACACTGCGCGGAAACGGTCCGAGATAACCGTCCTTGTCCTGACAGGCAATGAGCTCTTGCACAAATCCCTGCAGATACTCGCGCAGTGTGGAATCGCCCGTAACCCGCAACATCTGCACCGCGCTCGTCAGATACTTGCCCGCAAACTCGCCGCCAAAATACAGTACATCAAGGCCTGGGAGTCGGTCGCGCGCGCGGAACATTTCAAGCATCGCCGGGTTCGATTGCGGCGCAACCTTAAGCCAATTTTCAGTGACGCCATTCAAGTACGGCGCAAGCGGCTCGCCAAAATGAAATACCGTTTCAGGGATTCGCTCAAACATCCTCACACCTCAAATAAGAAACGGCAGGTTACGAATGTCCCTGCCGTCTCGCACTATTCTAAAGTCAGTCATCGTTCTTGGCGACATGCGATATACGATACGCGACTAACGAAACGCCAGCTGCGGCGTCGCGTCCGCTGTCTCTTCCACGTCGAGACGCTGAATGATTTCCTTTTCCTCCGGCGTCACCAACACTTTGAGCAACGTAAAGAATCCATCGGGCAACACCAAGACACAGTATCCACGCGGGCGGCGTCGCGCGCCGACGATCAGCTCAATCAACGCGGGTTCATATCCCTTCTCTATCAACATCTCACGGTCTTCGGGACCGACCTGGAAATATGCGACCGTGCGGAATTTTTGCAAGGCGATACCCAGATTGCTTCCCAACAAATCGCGCAACGTTTGCGTTGCTGCCGCAATCACCAATTTGCGCTCCGCCCAATCCTTGAATGCTTCCGAGACGTAGGTTGCGACCTGTGACGCGTTCTCCGAAAGTTCGCGGTCTTTCGGCATCAAGCGGTGAATCTCGTCAATCACCAGCGCGGCGGGCGTATTGCGCGAAGGCAGCCATTCTTCGTAAAAAATTCGCATGAACGCCAGCAAGCACGGGTCGTCCGCCAGCGCATACGGGCGCGTGCCCTTGACGGGTTGATACAACACCGCCTTGTCGGAAAACAACGCGGCGCGCGTCTTTTCCTCAAATTTTTTCAAATCATCCAGCGGATGCAGCGTAATTCCGCCAATGGTTTGCATCGCCGCTTGCATTCGCGTCGAGTATTTTAAATTGATGGCGACCACTTTGTATTCCAACAGTTGCAAACGCAACAGAAACCACACAATCAGCGTGGACGATTTCCCGCCGCCTTGGTCACTTACCATCAAAACGGGCCCCGTATCCGAACGAAAATCGGCGTAGCGCAAGCCCTCTTTGCCCGCTGCCACACTGCGCCCCAACAAAATCCTGCCCCGCGCATCGGCGAGATGAATGTCGCTGCCTTCTTCGCGCGCCAGCGTCGTCAATACCTGCGCGGTCAACAATCGCTGCGCGGGCGGACGTGGCGGCGCGGTCAGCCAATCCATTGCGCGCACAAACGCATTCGCGGCGCGGCGCGGCGGCGATATGACGGGCAGCCACAATTGCATGGAATTGTCCAGCGCGCGGTCGGTCAGTGGCGTGACTTTCAAAGCAGTCAAATACGATGCCGCGAAATTTTGGTTCACCTGCGCTTCGCGTTCGTCCTTGCCCCACGTAACCAGCACCGTTTCTGTATCAAACAGATATTCCAGCGAGCGTTTGTCTTCCAATTTTTCCAACGTCGCGCGCATCTGCCGCGCCTGTCCCGGCCGCCCCAAGCCCGGCACCCGGGCGGCCAACAATTGTCCGCGCAAAACCGTCGCGCTCGCATCGCGCGGCAGCGGCATAATCGTCACTGCCAACATTCCATCCGCCGCGTGCAAAGCCCGCATCAATGCATCGTGCGCTTCATTGAATGGCGTATCTATACGCAGTACGTTCAACACATTTTGCTGCTCGCGTGCGCGCGAAATGAGCTGTGACCCGAACTGCAATTGTTCGGGCACATATCCGCGATACGTCACGCGCGGCAACGCACCCGCATCCAACAGTGTCGCCTGCTGAATTTGACCCAGAAAACTTTCGCCGCCAAACAACATCCGCAGCAGCGATTCGGACGCGTACGCGCCGAGCGGTGATAATCCAAGATCGAGCGCGCCCAGCCAATCGCGGATTCGGTCTTCGACGTGCGTGGGATAGACAATCCCTGTAATCACCACGCGCGCCCGCCGCGCTCCTGACTCGGCCAGTTCGCGCAACGCCTCTAGATATTCAGGCGGTACGCGCTGCTCGCCATCGCTTTCGGTCAAATCCAATTGTCCCAAATGATAATCGGTCAGCCAGAACAATTTGATGGGAACCGCACCCTCTTCATGCTGCGCGAGATACGCAAGAAATTTTGTTAATGTGTCCGCTACATCCGCCGCTGCGAGCGCAGGTTTATAGCCCGTTCGTCCGAGCGTCAGAATGGAAACGCGCAGCCGCGCGCCCTCGCGGGTGACGAGTTCGCCGTCGCTCTCTATTTTTTGAATTGGCAAACGTCCTGCAACAGTGTTGAGGTCTAGCGTTCCATGATTCGTCTCGCGCCACGCAATCGCCCAAAACAAAATCACACCCACCGCGAATACCAGCGCACCGAGCATCCCGGCGCGCCAATCGGCTAGCCCCAGCAGCCCGATTCCCACTAACGCCGATGCGACGAGCAGAATGAGATACAGACGATAATCACGTTGCGCGGAAGGCAGCGTTAAGGGTTTGAACAGCCATTCATATAATCCACGCAGCGCGGCAACAACGACCCGCCAGCGTTTATAAAATCCAACAACTAGTAAATAAATCGCCAGCGGCGCGGCAATGCCAATGCCCGCCCAATCGCGCAAGCCGACCCATGCCACCATGAGTCCGCTTAACGTAAGCGCGAGCAATTCCAACCACGTCAAACCAATGGTCGTCGAATAATTGAGAAATGCCCATAGGCGCGTCAGAAAAATCGCGCGGGGCGAAGGAGAAGTACGCATTTGAATTTTAGAGTTCAGATTTTAGATTTCAGAATATGCCATCTCAATTTTGTAGCAACGAATTTATTCGTTGTGTTTCTAAGTTCCAACACCTCTAGCGCCTGTTCTCGCGTCACTGTCGGAAAATCATCTAAAAATTCAGCCAGTGGGTCGCCTGCTTCCAAATAATCAAACAACGGTTGAACAGGCACGCGTGTGCCGCGAAAGACAGGCGTGCCACTCATCCCATTGGGCGAACGGTCAATGATAGACTTTTCAGGCATTCCCTATCATTCTCCTCCCCTAGCCGCATGTCCGCCAAGCGCGCCTTGCGATGCAGATTCCGCGTAATGACATTTCTCGAAATCGGCGATTGCAAAATTAATTCGCATCCTCGTGCATACAACTCCCAAGCGCGCTTGTTCCGATTTATCTTACGGATTCCATCCCAAGGTTTCGCTGTGATAAAAACAAGTGGCACATATTTGAGTGTAGAACGAATGGGCAGCGAACCGAATCCCTTGATATTTAGCTCTCGCTCGGCAATCAGATACACGCATTTCGGCGGCGAAGCAATCGCGGCGAGCCACATATTGCCAATTGTCAAACTGATACAATTATCGTGGATGCCAAACCACGCATCACGCGGATATAGTTTGAGCGGCATCTGAAACGATTTTTCAAAAAAGGCGACAAACTCCTCGCTCAAATTCCCTGCGCCGCGCTTGGCGACCCACTCGGCAACGTGCGCCTGCCATGAACGCCGCACTAGGTTAGCCATTTCTTCATAAAGACACGCCGTTCCATTTCCAAATAACCGAGCCGCTGCTAAAAAGCAATGTTTTCGGTCATCTGTTCATTAGTGTACAAACGAATCGCATCCATACCCTTTTCCCGCGCAAGGGCTTCTCCAAACGCCTTCACGCCCTCAACCGACCCACCGCGCCACGCTTGCATCCAATTCCTGCTGTGTATAAAAATGCTGCGCGTACTGCGATTGATTCCATTCCTCGATCATTAGGGGAGGCAGGCGCAGGGCATTTACGAAATCGCGGTATACGCTTCCATTGTTTTTAGCATCACTCACGTTGCGCTTGACCAGTTGGAAATCCGTAATGCCCAAAAATTCGCGCATGGCGTGCGGCGCAACGCGATTCAAATCTTCCATCCGCATCACCAGCAAACGAATGTTGCCGTGTTCATAAATTTGATAGCCGCGCGCCTTGTCAAACGGCGTTGCATATACATCAATCCCGAACGGCTCTTGCAATTGACCCTGAAACCATGTGAGCGCCCACGCTTCTCGAAAATCGTTCACAAAATAATCGGTCAGCTCTTGGATTTGCAATTGACCTTGATGGTAGCGTTCCGTCACATTGGGAAAATAATTTTCAACCGCCTGAAAAAACGCCGAGACCAGTCGTGGAATCGGCGCACGCACGAGGTTGATTAGATTCCAGCGCTTTTGTGGATCACGCTCCATCTCCCTTCGAATCTGGCGCGCGGTTTCGATCAGTCGCAACGAAGTATCGGCGGTCTGCGGTGCACGCTGCGCGACTGTTGCCATTTTGTCGAGGCGATTCAAAAAATGCAAATGATACAGCGGCACGCCGAGATTCAAGCGTCGCAACGAAAAATAAACCGAGCTCGACCCCACCTTGCCGAATTGATACACGATGATGGGGTCGGTGACTTTATATTTGCGCGGCTTGATTCCTAGCTTGTCCGCAAGAGAACGGACGCCCGTATTCCAATACAACCAAGTTCCGGCCCAACCGGGCAACGCAGAAATTCCTTGCTCGGAAATTTTCCGATTCAACTTTTGCCAACGTGTCGCCTTACTCGCGATGAGCGCATTATGCGATTGGCGGTTCGACCAATCACTCATACCGTTTCGCGGGATTCTTGAATTGTCCAGCGCGCCACACTCGCTTCCAATTCTTGCGGCGTATAAAAATGCTGCGCGTACTTGAGTGAATTCAATTCATTCGCCCGTTCTGGGGACAATCGTAGCACCTTCTGTACCTCTCGATATAGCTCGCCGTATTGTTTCTCCACACCCACATTGGCCGAACTCATCCGAAAATCGGGGATGCCGAGAAATTCCCGCATCACCGTCGCGCCGCAGCGACTCAAATCCTCCAACCGCAGCACGACCAGCTGGATAGTATCCCGCTCATAGTATTGATAGCCCTGCGCCTTGGGAAATTCACTCGCATACACATCAATGCCGAACGGCTCGCGCAGCTGCACGTCAAACCATTCGCCCGGAAAGGGAGGATGAAAATACCGCGCAAAATAGTCTGCCACTTCTTGAGGCGTGAGCTCGTCATGTTGATAATACTCGCGCATTTTGGGCAATTGCCACGTGATGCGCTGGAAGAATGCGGACAGCAGCTGGGGCCCCGGTGCGCGCACCAGCGTAATCATCCGCACCTGCTTCCACCGCTTGGAATCAATCGCGCGCCGCACATAGCGCGCGCGTCGAATTAACGCAAGGTCAGCCGCCGGGTCAGGAACAGTGCGCGCCCACGCTTCTGCTTCCTCCAGCCGATTGAGCGCGTGCATTTGATAAATCGGCACATCCAGCCCAAGACTCGTCAGCGAATGTTGCAGCGCCGTCGAGCCGACTTTGCCCATTTGATAAATCACGATAGGCGACGTGATGCCGTACTTGTGCTGTCGCTTGGACAAGAGATAGCGGTCAAATAATTGCTCGAACGTGGGAAAGCGATTGAGCTGGGCATTCCAATAGACCCACTCCAAGCCCCAACCCGGCAGCGCGCGCCAGCCCTCGGCGCGCCAACGCTGTTCCCATTTTTTTCCGCGCGAACTGGTTTGATTCTCCGCGTTCGCGTGCAACCAGTCTGTCTGCTTCATTGACTATGCCCGCCAGCGCGCCACGCTCGCGTCCAATTCTTGGGGCGTGTAAAAATGCTGCGCGTACGGTTTGTTATTTGTATCCTCAATATATTCGTTCGGCAAGCGCAGCTCGTTCAAAAAATCTTTGTACAACGCGCCGTACGCGTTCGTCTCTCCGATATTCGCGCGAACGAGCTGGAAATCGGGAATGCCCAAAAATGCTCGCATCGCATCGGCAGCCACGCGGTTCAAATCTTCCAAGCGGATCACGATGAGGCGCGCCCGCGCATTTTCATAGATTTGATAGCCGCGCGCCTTGTCAAAGGCTTCCGCATACACATCCAGCCCAAAGACCTCTTTCACCTCACGGTCAAACCAAAAATTCGGCGTGTCTTCAAGAAACTCGTTCAGAAATCGCTCGCGGATTTCAGCATAGCTTACGGTGTGATTGGCATATCGCTCATCTAAATGAGGGACATAGGAATCTACATTCTCAAAAAACATCGAGATATTGCGCGGCACGGGTGCGCGCACGAGACAGACCAGATTGTAGCGCGGCGGATGCGAACTCTCCAAGGCGCGGCGCACGCGGCGCGACAGCGCCACCATACGTAGCACGCGACTTGGATCGCGCAGCGTGTGCTTGGCCCACTGCTCGATTTGGTCCGCTTCATTCAAAAAATGCAGCTGATAGACCGGTACGTTCAGCCGCAGCGCCGCGAGCGAACGCTGCATCGTCGTCGAACCGACTTTGCCAAATTGGTATACGATGATGGGCTGGTCAATCCCATATTTTTTCACACGCCGCGCATAGCGGAAACGCGCTTGCACTCGCTCCGCTGTCGGTCCCGACATCGCCTGATACAAATTCGTTTTCCACAGCGTCCACTCCATGGCCCACAAGGCGACGCCCTTGGCTCCCTCCGTCTCCCATTCCTGTCGCACTCGGCTCCACCCCGAGGCGGGCTTGGCGGACGATAGGGGCTTTACCGAAAACGCCTCACTCATGCCCTGTTCCTTCTGCGCGTGCGACCCACCGCGCTACGCTCGCGTCCAACTCCTGCGGCGTATAAAAATGCCGCGCATAGCGTGAGCTGTGAATTTCTTGAATATATTCGGGCGGGAGCCGCAGCTGATCCAAGAATTGACGATACAGCTCGCCGTACGCTTTGCGCTCACCGACATTTTTCATCATCGGCTGAAAATGATTCAATCCAAAAAATTCACAAAACGCTTTTGCTCCCCGTCGCTCCATATCTTCCAATCGTAGCAAAAGCAGCCGCGCCTTGTTGCCTTGATAAATCGCATAGCCTTGCTCCGATGGAAAAGGCGACGCAAAGACATCAATGCCGAACACATCGCGCACTTGGTCGTCGAACCAATGAATCAAAGAATCGTCACGGTACCGGTGGAAAAAAACGTTGTTTAGCTCCTCGAACGTGAGCGTCTGCGCCTTCCAGCGCGCCCAAAAATCGGCGACATACGAATCTACATTTTCAAAAAACGCGGAGAGCGCGCGGGGAATCGGTGCGCGCACCATCGTGACGATGGACCAACTGGCCCAGCGCCCGCTATCAATCATTCGGCGCAGTGCGCGTCCTTCGTCCAAGGACGCGAGGTCTGTCTTGGGCGCGACCCGCGTACGCCGCACGCCTTCTTCGTAAACATCAAAGCGATTCAGCGTGTGCGCGTGATAGACCGGCACATCCAAATCTAAATCCCGCAGCGCGTCATACACGGACGACGAACCGACCTTGCCCATCTGAAACACAATGATGGGCGAATCAATTCCCAATTTTTTATTCGATTTTTTTCGATACTTGAGCTGTTCCCGCACACGCGGCGCGCCGGGCACGCGGTACAATTTGCCGTTCCAATAGAGCCAATTCGCCAGCCAGCCCGAAAGCGCGCTGACTCCGCCGTTCGTCAGCTGCTGATTGAGTTTGCTCCAACGCGTCATTCTTCGACAATCCGCCGCCGCGCTTCATCAATTTCGCGCGCCCGCGTCGCTTCGGCAGTGGAAGGCAGTGTTGCCGCCGCGCCGTAATCGCCCGCCGTCGCAGGCACCATATCGCTCCACATGCGCCCCGCCGTATCGCGAATCATCGCAAAGGGAATACTAAAAAATTTCCACGACAGCACTGTCAGCAATAATCCCGCTGGCAGCACGAGCCACGTATAGCTCGCCAGATCTTGTGACGCGGCTACCGCAATCACAATCAGCAACACCGCCACTTTGGTCACGAGGTCAAACCACGATTCAAAAAAGCCCGCAATCACGCGACCCGCCGCGCGCGGACGCGTCCCTTCAATCAACACCGAAAAGGGAATCACGAGCACACCCAACAGCCGCAGCAAAATCAACGCGATGCCGCGATACACCAATTCCAAAAGCACAATGATAAACAAAACAATCGAAAACAGCAACGCCAGAATCGAAAGAAATCCGCCGTTATTCTGCAAATTCGCCAACACGCGCTGCACTTGGTCGAGTAGTGTCGCTTTGGCAAAAAATTGCGCGTCCCCACCGCTCAACGCAATCGCCAGCGCGCGGCCCAGGTCGCTCATGCCGCGCATGATGACCGCGAACGCCGCGAGAAAGATCATCACCCCAATCACCAGCCCCGCGTACAAAATCGGGTTCGGTATTGGACGCTCTTTATACACGCTATAGACCAACATCGCCAAATATGCGACAACGTATAACGGCGTCAGGGCCAACAACATACTCGCCACCTTTGCCGCAAATTGATTGATGCCCAGATTGGGGTCGGCAAAATCGAGGAAAAAGATGCCCGCGCCCTGCTGCTCAAGCAAATCCGTCGCTGATTGCTGCGACTGTGTGAACAATTGATTTGGATTGGGCGTGACTTTGCCCTGCACCAAATCGCTGATCATTCGCACAATACCGTACACTTTATCCAATTCGCTCACGCCGGGAATTTGCACGCCGCCTGTCGGTGGCGTCGGCACAATCGGCGGCGGGGTCGGCGTCGGGTTTTGCGCGTGCGCGACATTTCCCGCTGCGGCGAGACCCACGACGAGCGCGAGTACAATTATCAAAATTCGTATTACTTGCAACTTCATACTCAACCCAGTATAACCATAAAGACGCCACACCGTGGCGTCTCTACCCTCTTCGTTTATCGTCTTCCCAACAACCAGTCGAAAAATCCTTGCGCCGCGCCCGGCGCAGAAGACTCCGCCGCCGCCCGCCCCACTGCCAAGAATTGGAACACAAAGCCGGTCAACAGCGCAATCAAGATACAGATGGCCAGCGTGCGGACTGTATTCCTGACTTGCCGCCGTCCCTCGACGCTTTCCGTGAACGTGTCCCCTTGCACGAAAAAGATCCACGCGAGGCGAAAGAGGAAATAGAACGCCAGCAGCGTAAAGATAATAAATACCCACGAGAGCGGCGAAGAAAAATTCCCCGCCAATAATTGTTGAATGAGTCCGGGCATGATTGATTACTCCTCGATGAACTGCGTTCGTAATCGAACGCCTGAACAATGGACAATAAACAACAAGGTGTTGCCCATCACAACCGCGTTTTTATATACGGATAAACCACCGTTCGGTTTCCGCCTTAGCTATCCAAATTAAAGAGGGAGCGTGGCGATGTATTCCATCGCACATCGCCATGCGACATGCGACGCAGTTCATCGCCGCAATCCCCACATGAAGGATTAACCAGCTAGGAGATTGCGCTGATGAATGCGATGTGCGATGTATTGCATCGCCTACATCGCCATCGGACGCAAAGACGGCTCGCAATGACAATTCGCACGATTTTTTCTCTTCCTCAAAAGCTCCCCGTTTTAACGTCTCCTGCACGCTTGTAATTGGCGACAATGACGCCATTCGGCGAGGTTTTGGAATCTTGCAGCGTGAACGCGGCAGGAATGGTGCCTTCGGCAAACAACCGCTTGCCCGTGCCGAGCATGACCGGGAAAATTTTGAGCCACAGTTCATCCACCAGATCGTTCTTTAGCAGTGTTTGGATGAGATTTCCGCTCCCATGCACCTGCAACATCGGCCCGTCTTGGTTTTTGAGCTTCCGGAGCTCCGCATTCACATCGCCGGTAATGAGCTGCGAGGGCCCCCAGCTCAAATCTCTTGGCTGATGTGACACCACATACTTGGTTGCGCTGTTGAGGGACGCGCCTTCCTCGTTGTGCTGCGGCCAATAGCCCGCAAAGATGTCGTACGTCTTTCGTCCCAACAAGAGGTCAAAGGGTGGCGTCATCTGCTGACCCATCACCTTATTGAGCGTGTCGTCCCAATACGGAACGGTCCACCCTCCCAGCGCAAACCCGCCCGACGTATCTTCCTCCGGCCCGCCGGGAGCTTGCATCACGCCATCCATCGTGACGAATGATAGAACGATAATTTTTCTCATGTCCGTTTTGCGCCAACAAAAACCTGATGGGCAAATCTGCCATCAGGTTTTCAGTCGCCCTTGTTCAAATCCTCCCAGTCCTCATCCGTCCACTCGTCAAAATCCCCAAGGTCGTCCCCTTCAAACGTGCGATCATCCCGCGCGAGGGGCGGCCCCGAATTTTTTGGCGTCGAACTCGCCGCGCGTTTATTTGGCAAATCGCCATTGGCACGCGGACTCGTCTTGTTCGGCGCGCTCGGCGTTCGGATAATACCGCTCGGTGCGCCATTCGATTTATTCGGCGGTGGTAGAGGTGCGCCGCTCGGTAAATTTCCTTTCAACACCTCGCGCCCTTTCGTCGGCAGTCCTTCTTCTCCCACCAAGCCCTTTTCAATCAGCAGTTCCATCAAGCGCGCCGCGCGTGAATAGCCGATACGCAATTTTCGTTGCAGTAGCGAAATCGAAACGCGCTCATTGTCTTGCACGATCCGGATTGCTTGGTCGAGCAAATCATCCTCTTCCGACTTTTTCGGTTCCGCTTTCAAATCGCTCCACAAGCCACCCTGCACCCAATCGGAAGAACCAGACCCTTCCCGCGTGTTGGGCATCGGACGTGGCAAGTTTTGCGGAACAATAGAGGATGGCGATACGCGCGCCTGCGGCAAATTCGACGGCGGCATCAGCTGACCGCTCGATGGCGGCGCGGCTTCGATAAAACTCTTCCAATACGTCACCAACTTGTCCAGTTCGTGGTCGGAAACGAAACAGCCCTGCAAGCGCGCCAATTTCGACGAATCGCTCGCCATGTACAGCATATCGCCGCGCCCGAGCAATTTTTCCGCGCCCGGCGTATCCAATACCACGCGCGAATCCACCTGACTCGTCACCGCGAACGAAATGCGCGAAGGAAAATTCGCCTTGATGAGACCCGTCACCACGTCCACCGAAGGACGCTGCGTTGCCAACACGAGATGCACGCCCGTTGCCCGCGCCATCTGCGCCAAACGCGTGATGGTATGTTCTACCTCGTCGGGCGAAGTCATCATCAAGTCCGCCAGTTCATCCACCACCAAAATCAAATAGGGCAATTTCGGGCCGCGCCGTTTCTCTTCGGACAGCGTGTTATACATCTCGATATTGCGCGCACCGACTTGGGAGAACTTTTTATAGCGTTCGTCCATTTCCAACACAGTCGTTTTCAATGCCGCAACTGCCAATTCCATTTCCACCACGACGGGCGTAAGCAAGTGCGGAATCCCATTAAACGACGACAATTCGACGCGTTTCGGGTCCACCATCACGAACTTGAGGTCATCGGGCGTGTTCGTCAGCAACATGCACGAAATCAAGGCGTTAATACAGACCGATTTACCGGAACCCGTCGCGCCCGCAACCAATAAATGCGGCATTTTCGTCAGGTCAGCAACAATTGGCTGCCCCGACACGTCCTGCCCCAACGCAAACGCCAGAGGCGATTTGGCGCGCAGTGCCTGAAATTCTTCCGATTCCATCACGCCGCGCAAGCTCACGCGCGAAATTTGCGAATTCGGCACTTCGATGCCGACGATGCTTTTGCCCGGCACCGGCGCTTCCACGCGAATTGGCGCGGCAGCGAGCGCCAATTCCAAATCGTGTTGCAGCGCGCTGATGCGATTGACTTTGACCTTGACCTGCCGCATCGCGCCATCGGGCGATTTTTGCTGCAAAAAGCCCGGCTCGACGCCGAACTGCGTAATCGTCGGCCCCTGATTGACCTCGACCACTTTGGCAGGCACACCGAAATGGGCCAGCGTTTCTTCAATTTGCCGTACTTTGGTGCGAATCTCCGTTGCGCTAATTTCCTGCTCGACCGATTCTTCCAAAATGTCTTGAACCTTCGGCAGCACCCACGGACGATGCACCAGCGGAGCCGCCGACGCACTTCCCACAATGCGCGCGCCGCCTATCGGACGCGTGGGAACAATCGCTTGCTCCGTGACGACCTCATCCATGCCAAAGTCCGCAGGCAGGCGCGGCGTCTCACCGCGCGGCAAGGCGCGCCGTTCGGTGGTCTCGCGCGGCGGCGCAGTGATCATCTCTTGCGGAATGCGCTCTCGTCCACCCCGTGTAATTTTGATGGAACGCGTGCGGTCTGTCACACTCGCTTGCGCCGTTCCCAGCGCGTCGCTTACCGCTTTAATGATCTGCGGCACAGAAATATTGAATAGGAGAATGAGACCGATGGCGAGCAACACGAAGAGCACCAGCAGCGCGCCGACCAAGCCCAAGCCGCCGACTAATACATCGTACAGCGCGTGTCCGACCAGTCCGCCGCCCTGTCCGATTTGCGCGACTTGCATTGACGTACCTGCCACCGTCATAAAGTCAACCGCCGCGACTTGTAAGGATGTTTCGATGACGAAAAAGAGAATGATCAGCGCGAGCGGACGTTCCCAACCAATGTCAGGCCGCATGTCCATCGAATCGAGCAAGAGCCACGCGCCCAGTCCGCCAAAGAAAAATGGCGCGAGCAAACGTCCCCAACCAAAGAGGACCGAGAGGATGCGCGTCCAACCGTCAAGAATATTTCCGCCGGACAAATTGAACGCGCCGAGCAAGGTCAGTGCCGCAATCAATACCAGCGCGCCGCCTGCCAGTTGTTCTTGTTGTGCGGGAGTTAACGAAAGCGCGAACGAAGACGGTGGCGCTTTGCGCGCGGAACGAGCACGCGTGCGAGGTGCGCGCGGCGGTTTCGCGGGGGGTGGATTGCCCTGTGCCACCTTTTTACCCTGTGCTTTCGCCGAAGAAGAATTGGCGCGCGTCTTTTTCGGACGACGCGCTGCCATTGCATCAAACGCCATAATTCACCTAACGCAGAACGTTGCGCCGTTAGCTGGCGCAAAAATCAAGAAGCGGACGCGCCGTCCGCTATCATCTATTCCAATTACCGCGTTAGAACATCTGTATTATACGAGGTTTAAGGAGGGTGTCAATGAATTTTCATTTCAAATTGTTAAAAACGCATTGTAGGGGCGACGTAACGTCGCCCCTACGGAGTCACACGAATTTTCCCCAAATCTACAAAATCCCCAACTTCAGTTCCATTGGCATCGTATAACGACAACCGTTCGTTGCTATTCACGTCGTACATTGCCAAAATGAAATCGTATTCACCGAGCGGTGCTTTCGATGGAATCGGAATTCCCTGAATATCTTGAAATGACTCGATGCGCGCGGGCAATCGCAGCGGGAAAAAATTATCCGTCTGCGCGATGATACGATTCTCCGCGCCTATGAGCTGCAATGTAAATTTCCAAGAATCTGGCACTGGCTCACTCGTTAGCGTACGTAAATTCAAATGCAGCGGCAGCGTTTCATCCGGCTGCACCTCGCGCGCGAACAGTTCCACACTTGTTAATTCAATTCGCTTCTCGAACGCGGCGTTCACCGCGCGCGTTTCAATCGGCGTTAGCCCGACATCCGAGCGTTGATAAATCACCAGCGGCTTGTTGCTGTAAAACCCCGGCACGCGCAATTGTTTCAGCGAGTGATACGCATTCTTGAACCATCCATCATTCGGCAACCACGTATCCGGTGGAATCGCAATCACATAATCCGCTGCCGTGCGACGCACCCCATCCGCAAATTTTTGTTCCCGCAAGTACGGCAGCTGCTGCGGGTCAACCAATCCTACAAAGTCAACCGTTCGCCGTCCATCGTAATATCCAATTACACCTACCTCCAGCGCGTCCACCGACGCGTTCACCGCCGTATTCCGCGCGAGCCATTCCGCCGCGCGTTGATACGCTTCCACCTTCGGCGAAGGTGTAACCATTCCCACATCAATATCGGTTTGCACTTGCAAAAAAAGCAGCACTGCGCCACACGCGGTCATCACCGCGATTTTCAAAGCGTTATTCTGTTTCGCAATTTTTGAAAATTGCGTTACGCCCTGCGCGACCAACTCGACTCCAATCCCCGCAAACAGCACCAGCGCAGGAATCAACGGCGCAACATACCACGCGTAAAACGCAACGCCCAATATCGAATATGCCACGACATGCGCGATTGCCCATACGCCCGCAAGCAGTAACAACGATCTTTGTCGAATCGCCCAAATACTTCCGACTATCGTAAATGCAAATACCAGCGCGATCCAAGCGAGGTTGTCGCCGAGCCATTTCACAAACCCAGCCGCGAACGAGTCCCACAAGCCACTTTGCGCCTGCGCGATTTTTGCGGATAGCGTCGCGGGAAACGCCGAACCGAAATACAGGAGCGAGAAAATCAGCCACGGTGCGAGAATCAGTAGATACACTAGAAATGGACGGAGCAAATGCGGATCGCGGATCGCGGATCGCCAATCGCGCAGCGCATCGCGCCGCGTCCACAAATAATGCACCGCCAGTATCACCACCAGAATCGCACCATCATTCCGAGTCAGCGTCAATAGCGCCGCCAATGCAAACGTCAGCGTCATGCGTCCGAGCCAATAGGCGCGCAGCGCGGCGAGCGCGAGCATCAAATAAAATCCCGTTTCCAAGCCGAACGTCATCAGCGACGCGGGCGATAGGATGAGTAACGCGCCCGCGACAATTCCCCCCGCGCGCATTTTTACCGACGCCGCTGCCGTATAGACAAGATACGCCGCAACCCCATAGCTCAACACGCTCAACCAATAGCCGAGCGTTGGAATATCCCGATAAGCCAGTCCAAAAATCGCCAACGCGAGCGCATATAATGGCGTCGTCGTGCTCAACACGCGTTCGCCCGCATTGAACACAAACCCATTGCCCTGTATGAGATTCAGCGCGTACCGATATGTGATATAGGGGTCATCCGTAATGAGGGGAAAACGAAACACCCACCCCACCGCGAGCGCGGCGACAACAAATCCCGCGAGGATCACTAAATTCAAGCGATTCAAAGGGGACTCCGTAGCAACGAATTTATTCGTTCCAAATAGCCAAAGGGAGAACGTAAGAACGAATAAATTCGTTACTACGATTTATCGAGGAGTTGTTCATACAAAGCAAGGTGCGCGTCCGCGATCTTGTCCCACATAAAAAATTCCGCCGTCGTCCGCGCACCGTTCCGCAATTTCTTGCATAATTCGGGGTCTGCCGCAATCCGTTTCACTGCCCCTGCAATCGCGTGCGAATCATCCGCACGTACAAGCATCACATTTTCGCCATCACATAAAGGTGGTAATTCCCCTCTCCGTGTCGGAGAGGGGAGATGCGTCAAGACGCGGGTGCTGTTCAGCAGAGCGTCGTCTTGACGCATCATAGGGGTGAGGTCAGAGACACGTGTCGTTACAATCGCCATCCCATGCGCCAGCGCCGCCATAAACGTCCCCCGCCGATACGACGCCCCATCGCGGTACGGCAGCACACACATATCCGAAGCAAAAAAATACGCGCTCACCTGCGCTTGGGGCATAAAATCTGTCCAAATCACGCGCGGCGTCAAATGCAAATCATCAATCATCTGCTTGACGCGCGCCAAGTATTGCTCATTCGTCGGGTCGCTCACGCCCGTTTGCCCGCCGAGCATCAACAATTTCGCATTCGGCAGTTCCGCCAATGCGCGAATCAGCGTCTCGCCCCCCTTGCTCTCATTCAAAAACCCAAAATAGCACAACAGAATTTCATCCGACTGGATGCCCAGCTGTGCCCGCAGTGCCTCTCGGTCAAAATTCGGCGGTGGCGTCGGATCAATATTACTGCCAATCGGAATCAGCGAAACTGATTTTTGTAAGACCAATTCCAAACGCGCCGCGTCCTCGTCGTTCGTCGCAATGACTGCATCGCAGCTCCTTGCCAATTGAAACGTCACCCAATCGCGCACGGGTCCTGCTCTCGGAAACAAATACGCGGGCAGCAAATCGTGAAACGTCACCACACTCCTTGCGCCTCGCCCGCCGCGCCCGCGTGGTCTCGGCGCGAATGGATACAGGTTCAATAAGCGCGGCGCAAAATTAATCATCGGCTGCATCCCAAACGCTGCCGTTTGATACTCGATATGAAAAATATCCGCCCGCGTCACCTCCAATGCGTGCCGAATCAATTCCAGCACTGACCAATCCCATTTCTTCACCACGCGAAAAACTTGCAAGTCGTTAGTCGTTAGTCGTTGGTCGCTGGTCAAGGGATAGTCTGCGGTCTCTACCTTATCCCACGTCCCACGTCCCTCATCCCTCGCGCTTGTCAACACACTCACTTCCACCCCGCGCTCGATCACCGCCCGCGCGATTTCATTCGTACAATCGCCAACCCCTCCCTGCATCGGAGGAAATTCCCCTGTCACAAAAAGAACGCGCATTAGTCGTTAGTCGTTAGTCGTTAGGAAAAAGTTCTTGCCCTACTACATGCTACTTGCTACTACTTCACCCCTTCCCCTTGTCACCTAGTCACCTTGTCATCGTCCGTCCTCCGTCGCTATTCCGTTCTCCCCTTCAAATCCATTCCCTTTCCCGAACCGCTCGCCGCTTTTTGCTCGCCGCGAATAAATTTCGCCATCGCCGGGTCCCACTGCC
>Ga0070741_10008326_pt1 | contig 20897 bp, 20 predicted proteins | sample Coa_R1_4_FD_66440 | JGI IMG/M metagenome (GOLD analysis project Ga0070741, IMG submission 66440) | Surface soil microbial communities from Centralia Pennsylvania, which are recovering from an underground coalmine fire - Coalmine... | ecosystem: Environmental > Terrestrial > Soil > Unclassified ...
TCATCGCGCGGGCCAGGCGGGCGCATTCCACCAGGCTGACGTCGGGCGCCATGCGCAGCCCGCCGATGGCCGGGCCGGCGGCGACGTTGTCCACCACCAGCATGCCCCTGAGCTCAATCGATGGCTCCCAGACATGGACGACCTTGGCCGGTCCGAGGTGATCGGCGAACTCGAAGACACTCGTCATCTCATCCTCTCGCGGCGCGGTCTCTCGGCGGAGCACAGCCGCACGGGTATCGAAGGACTCAACGCTCATGGGCTGGCGGCTCGGCCACGGCCTCCAGCACTGCACCGGCGATCCGATCGGCGCCCGCTCGCGCCGCCAGGTCGTCCAGCGTCACGATCCCGACGAGTTGCTCCTGGCGGGTCAGCACGGGCAGTCGACGGACCTTATGTGCCTCCATCAACGCCGCTGCTTCTTCGATGGACTGGTCCTCGAAGCAAGTCACCACGTGGGGCGTCATCGCGTCCCGTACCTGGGTCAGGGCCGGATCGCGTCCCGCCGCGGTGGCCCGTACGACGATGTTCCGGTCGGTGATGATGCCCACCAGCCGCCCGCCGTAGCAGACCGGCAGCGCTCCGACGGACCGCGCTCGCATCTGATCCGCAGCCACTTGCAGCGTGGCATCAGGAGTCGTGGACTCCACGTCGCGCGTCATGATCTCCCGCAGCTCCATCGCCGGGCTCCTTTCCGCCGCGACCGCCGGCTCGCGCTCCTTACCCACTCCTACAGGCAGCGAGCACGGCTCGCCCGGTCCGCATACTCAGAATGAGCCTTAGAGGTTAAAGGACGCGTTGTGGGCCATATACAGCAGGTAACGGGGCCGGGCCGTTTGTTTGCTCGTCTGTAATTGGGGGCCACGTCGCATTTAACGGCTCGGGCCTATCCTGTTGTCGTGGCACTCAGGGACGCGTTCGCCTGGCTCAATGGAGGAGGAGATCCATCATGGTGTTTACCGACCGCATCACGAACGCCGACGTAGTGAAGAGGCCCAGCGAGTACCAGGAACTGCTAACTCGGGTTCTAACTATCCAGGCCGACGCGGAGCTTGGTGGTCCCAACGTGTACGCCGCGCGGTGGCAGTTGCAGGCATCCACGGCCGACGCGATGTACCGCGTAGCTCGCATCGTGGCCGAGGAGGTCGACCACTACCGCAAGTTCGCGGCGCTCCTCGGCGACCTCGGCCCCGACGCCCGCTACCCCTTGCACCGCGACAATGCGGAGCGCATGCTGGAGGCCTTCCGGGGGAAGGATCCCCTGACGTGGGGCGACGTCGCTGCTGTCTGTGCGCTCGTCGACCGTGCCGGACGATTCCAGCTGGAAGAGTTCGTCAACGCTAGCTACCTCCCCTGGACACGGTGCTGCCCGGCATCATGCAGGAGGAAGTCAGCCATGTGTACTTTGGCGCGCAGCAGTTAAAGGCGCTGATCCAGACCCCGGATGGATACGCGGAAGCCCTGGCGGCGGTGATTCGCTGGCTGCCGCGCGGGCTCGACATGTTCGGGCGGTCCGGGTCCACCCGCGACCAGCGGTTCATTCACTGGGGCCTGAAGCATCGCGCCAATGAGCAAGCCCGCCAGGAGTACCAGGCTGAGGTGGAGCCTCTGCTGCAGGAGATCGGCCTGGAGAAGCCGGATCCGACCGCCGAAGGCTACTATCTCTGAGCTGGTCGCCCGCCGTGTGGCGCGGCGCGCCTACGGCCTAGCCCAGAGCGCATTGCTGCGTTAGAGTTCTGCAAGGAAGCGGGCGCCCGCTCCACACGGAGCGGGCGCCTCGTCAGCTACACGTACCGATGCTCCAAGCATGGGGGCGCTGGTCGTGGGAAAGGCCAGGAGACACCAGCGGCGAATCTACACACGGTGCCGACGGTGTCGCTACGGGGGGCACCGCACGGTAGGTGTACTTCCAGAGCCGGTCAGATCGAGCACGACAAAGCGCGCGCATGGGCCGAGGAGTGGGTTCGGCCGCTAGCAGCGTGGGTTCCATACGGGGCAGGATGGATCGTTCCTTCGGCGCCGCCAGCTCCGCAACGGGCCAAGAAGCCGGTCCCAAGTGGGCACCCCGGGTCAGCCGCCGATCCTACCGTAGTCGATTCTGCGGCGTACCGGTAAGCTCCCACAACATGGCTCGCCCTGTCGTCCACCTGACAGCAACTCCGGCTCCGCCGCGCCAGATTGGCGGCCAGCAGCATGGTCCCGAAGGGGCACGATGGCCGCCGTGCCCCGCGCGCTGCCCGTCAGCCCCCGCCGTTTCGTGCAGGGCGCAGGCCTGGCCGAGAGCGGCCGTTGACGACAGGCGCCACGGGCGCTAGTATGCTTCTTACAAACTTGCCAGTGGCAGTCCGCAGCCGCCGGAAGTCCCATGCGCCGATCGGGCGCCTATGTGCCGGCTCCGGCCGCGGCCCGGCACGGAGGAGATAAGTGATGGCTTCCCCGACCGAGACCGCGGCGCAGCCCCAGCATCATATCCCTCCGCCGACGGGGGAGCGCATCCCGCTCAAGGCGAACGTGTTCGAGAAGATGCAAAGCGCGAACACCCAGCTCCTACCACTGTTCCCGTACCTCGGCCAGGACGCGATCGTGCCCTGCGGTGCCATCTTCTGCGGTGGGCCGTACGAGTTCGGCCGCTTCTGGCACGCCAACCCGCTCACCGAGATCGTGCTCGCCTTCGGCAGCGACGGCGGGAACATCCTGCCGGGCGATGTCCACGTCTTGGCGCCGACCCACGCGGTCCACCCCTACCTCAAGGACCCTACCAGCCCGAACAGCTTTCTGCTGGTCGCTATCACGCAGCGCGAAGCGACGGAGGTGCCTGGCTTCGGCCGTGAGGCCGTTATCTACCGCTGCACCAAGTGCTCCGAGGAACTGCTGTCCCATGAGTTCGCCACGCCCGTATTGCCGCCGGGCGCGGAGCGGCCGCCCGACGCCGACGCCTACCCCGCCTTCCTGACGCTGGTCGGCACGCTCGACGCCGCCGACCGCTACAATGCCGACGAGGCTCTACGCACCTGCTCGAAGTGCGGCACGGTGAACCCCCCATTCCCGGTCGACTTGTGGGGCCTCCAGGCCTACGTCCAGCAAAGCCGCACTGCCAACGCCGCCCGCCGCTACTTGGACGCCGCGGGGCAGGCGGCGCTGGGAGTCGATACACAAGGGGCGTGACGGGCCGTCAGGCGCACGCGGCCGGCTCGACTCGGTGTCGCTACGCTGGCCGTGCTGGGTGCTGTCCCCGGCGACGTGGTTGTCCCCCGGGGAGATACTAGCCCGCTCGCGAGGATCTTAGACGCATGGTACTCTTGCTCACCGATAGCGACGTCGTGCAGGCGGTGAGCCCGCCAACGGCAGTGCGGCGCTGTATCGACCTCGTCGAGCGCTGTTTCGAGGACGTGGCGCGCGGCGAGGCGTGCGTCGCGCCCCGGCTCGAGCTGCTGTATCCCCCCACCGCGCGACAGCACGCCGAAGCGAAGCTGAGCCTGCACGCGAGCTGGGGCATCCTGCCCAGCCTGAACGCCATTGGCGGACGCATCTTCACCACGGACGCGGCGCAGCGCGAGAATGACCCCGCGATCCACTGCTTCTGGAAGCTCCTGTTCGACTTCGCCAGCATGAACCTCGTCTGCCTCATGGAGGACCGCTCGCTGCACCCGTACGTGGTGGGCGCGCACGTCGGCGTGGCGACGCGCTGGCTGGCGCGGGAGGACGCTACCAGCGTGGGAGTGCTGGGGTCCAGCCGCATGGCGAAGGGAAGTCTGCGGGCGATCTGCGCGGTGCGGGCGATCACGCGAGCGCAGGTTTACAGCCCGAATCCCGAGCACCGGCGCGCGTTCGCCCGCGACGCGGCGGCGAGCTTCGGGATCGAGGTCACCGCGGTCGACTCGGCGGAAGCGGCGGTGCGGGAGGTCGATGTCGTCACCTGCGCCACGAACATCTTCAACGTGCGTGACGCGCCGGGAGTGTACTCGGCCCAGTGGCTCAGCCCGGGCACGCACGTGAATACGATCACCCGCTACGAGCCGGATGCGGCCTCCTTCAGGCGCGCCAAGATCATTCCCGCCTCGCTACGGGGCGCGCTGGAGATTATGCCACCGTGGGAGCCCTTCAAGTCGCTCCTCGACCGCGGGGCCATCCCACCGGAGAACCTGCCCGGCGATCTGGTCGAGATCGTCGCCGGGCAGCGCCCGGGGCGCACGTCGGCCGAAGACGTTACGCTCTACCTGGGCGTCGGGCTGGGCGTCCTGCAGCCGGCGGTGGCCGCGTGGGTGTACGAGGCGGCCCGTGAGCAAGGGCTGGGCCTGCACTGGCAGCTCGACCCCTAGCACCCACGCCGCCCGCCCGTTGCGCTAGCGCCGCCCGAGCTGCTGGACCGCCGCCGCCGCGAAACGCGCATCCACTAGCCGGCCGAAGTCCGGAATGGGCCCGCTGAGCGACCCCTGCTGGGCATAGAAGGCCGCCTGCTCATAGAGATTGTCGACGTTGATCTGGCCGTTAAGGTCGACGTAGAACGGCGTGACTGCCTCCCAGAGCTGGGGGCTCTTGAGCGATAGGCTTTGCACCAGCAGCTCGATGGCCGCGTCCCGATCGCGCTTGAGGTGGAAGGCGTCGTAGTAATCGCGCACGCCCTCCAGGTAGCCCACCATGAAGCGTGTGGCGCCCTCCGTCTGCTCTGTTGCGAAGCGCGGTGAATATTGCAGCACCGAAACCTGCGTACCCGGAATGACGGCCCCCGCCGGATATAGCACGCGGGCGCTCCCCTGCCCCACCGCTTGCGTCACTACCGGCTCGATCAGGATGCCGGCGTCCAGCCGCCTGTTGGCGAGCGCGCTCACGATGTCTGGCAGCGAGATGTTCTGCCGGTCGATCTCGATGTCCGCGGCGCCTTCCCGCTCCAGCAGACGCTGAAAGAAGAGGTCGGCCACCGTGCCGGTGGCGGCGCCCAGGGCCACGGTACGGCCGCGCAGGTCCACCGCCGACTGCACCGCGCCCGCGTCCGCGAGATCGCTGCGCACCACGAGCGACAACGACCTGTCCGTATCCGGGCCAATGTGCGTCCAGTCGGCCACCATCCGGATGTCGATGCCGCGGTTGAAGGCGTTGAAGAGGGCCGCGCTCGGGGTGCCGCTGCCGACCTGGATCTGATCGGTGCTCAGGGCCGGGACCATCTCGGGGCCCGTGCTGAACGGGACCGCCTCGATGTCCAGGCCCTGGCGCACGAAGTAGCCACGGTCGATCGCCAGTTGCAGGGCAGCCTGGTCGGGCCGGCCGTGCATCCCCACACGAACCGTAGTGGATAGCGGCGGCTCGGTGGGCGCGGCCGCTGACGCGGTCGTCGCCGGCGCGCGTACCACCGGGACCGCCGCGGTGGAAGCAGCAGGGTTAGCCGCCGGCGACCTCGCCGGCGCGCACGTGGCCAGCAGGAGGAACATGACGACCAGCGCGGCCCACGTGCGGCGGGCACTGCTCCTGCTCGCCATCCTTGCCTCCTTCCACACGCCGAAACTGGGCCGCAGTATAGCAGAGTCGCCCGACAGGGATGGCGCCGCGGACGTTGACAGCGCGAGAGCAGTCGCGTACAGTGCCGGCGCTGGATCCGGTGCGCGTGCCGTTAGGGAGGAGCGCAATGGCTGAAGAGTCCCGGCGCCCCAAGTTCACGTTGCAGGAGCGCGACCGTCGCTGGACACGCGTGCGCGAGCTGATGGGCCTGCAAGCAGTGGACGTCCTGCTCGTTTTTCCGCGCTGGATGCCCGGCGACGCGCTCTTCCTCGCCAACCAGCTCGGAACGGTCGTCTTCCCGCAGCAGGGCGAGCCCGCCCTCATCAGCGCCTTTGGCGCACAGCGGGTGGCGCCCGACACCTGGATCCAGGACCAGCGGGGCGCCACGGCCAGCGGCACCACGGCGGTGCCGTTCGGTCAGGCCGTCGGCGCGCTGCTGCGCGAGCAGGGGGCGGAGCGGCAGCGCATCGCCGTCGCCGGGCTTGCCGGCGGCCCGTATACGCTGGTGCGGAACCCCGAAGGCTACGTGAATTACTCGTCGCTCATAGCGGTGCGCGAGGCCTTGCCCAATGCGACCTTCGTCGACGGGACGCCGATCCTGAGCGAGGCGCGCTACGTGAAGAGCGAGGCGGAGATCGACGCACTGCGGTGCTCGGTCGAGATCGCCGAGGCGTCGGCCGCCGCGCTGGTCGAGCACGCGCGCCCTGGCACCCCAGCGGCCGAGGTCTACGCGCAGATGCTGTTCGCGCAGACCTGTCGCGGCGCCGACCCGGCGCACGTAGCCTGGATCGGCGGCCCGTGGGGCGAGTCGAAGCGCCGCATCGTCGGGCCGCCGCCGGGGAGGATCGAGCAGGGCTGGCTCATGCTTAACGAGATCGAGCCTGCCGTGCTGGGCTATACCTGCCAGATCGACGCCCCGGTGTGCGTGGGGCCGATCCCACCCGAGGCCCAGGAGATGTTCGACCTTGGCAAGGCGGCGTTCCTGCGGGCCTGCGAGCTGATGCGGCCGGGCGCAACCTGGCGCGAGGTCGACGAGGGGACGCAGGCCGTGGCGGCCGGCTCGCGGTACAAGATCGAGTTCCTGCTGCACGGCCGCGGCCTCGGCGACGAAGGGCCGATGTTCATCCCCACCGACGACCACCGCGAGAGTCCGCTCTGGAACGACGTCGTGCGCGCCAATACGGTGTTCGTCCTGAAGCCGTACGCCTACAAGGGCGAGCGCGCCTGGGACGATCCGACCTACCGCTTCAACACGACGTGGGGCGATTCCGTGGTCGTGCGGGATGGGGGCGCGGTGCGCCTCGGCACGCGGCCGCACGCGCTCATCTCCGCCGGCTAGCTGGGTGGGAGGAGGGCGCAAGGTGCTGCTGGACCGCACGTCGCCGGCGCCGCAGACTGCCGACTACACAGACTTCGTGCACACTGGGCCGGAGACGCTCGCCGGGCGTTACATGCGGACCTTCTGGCAGCCGTTATACGTCGCGGCCGACCTCCTGCCCGGTCACGCGAAGCCGAGCCGCATCCTGGGCGAGGACTTCACTCTGTACCGCGGCGAGGGCGGCACCCCGCACCTGGTGGCGTTCCGCTGCGCGCACCGGGGGACGCAGCTCTCGACCGGCTGGGTCGAAGGCGACTGTATCCGCTGCTTCTATCACGGCTGGAAGTACGACGCCTCCGGCCAGTGCACCGAGATGCCCGCCGAGGACCCCTCCTTCCCTCCCAAGGTAAAGATCACGAGCTATCCCTGCGAGGAGTATCTCGGGCTGATCTTTGGTTATCTGGGGGAAGGCGACACGCCGCCGCTGCCCCGCTACCCGGACTTCGAGGGGACGGGCGTCGTCGATGCCACCGCCTACACGCGGGAGTGCAACTATTTCAACAACGTCGACAACAACGTGGATCCCGTGCATACGCTCATCACCCATCGCGACTCCGATTTCTCGAACAGCGGGCTGGCTGGCGTGCCGGCGATCTCGGGCGAGGAGAGCGCGTGGGGCGTCACGCAGTACGGGACGCGCGAAGACGGTGAGGTCCGCGTCACCCAGCACGGCATGCCGACCATCCTGCACCTGAAGTACCACTCGGGCGACCCGATCATCGGCTGGCTGGACCTGTTGACCTGGCGCGTCCCCATCGACGACGCGGCGCACTGGTGCTTCAACGTGACGCAAGCCGCGATCGCGGGGGAGGCGGTGGCCTACTACCGCGCCCGCCAGGCGGCCGCTCGGGCGCGGCTAGCGTCGCTCCCCGACGCCAACGCCGTGGCGGCGGCCGTGCTCCGCGGCGAAATATCGGTCCACGACCTGCCGCCCCGCCCTGACCTGATCGCGATCCAGGACCACGTGGCGCAGTGCGGACAGGGGGTGATCGCCGATCGCGCGACCGAGCGGCTGGGGCGCAGCGACGTGCTGGTGATCCTGCTGCGGCAGATCTGGGAGCGGGAGATGCGCGCTCTCGCCGAGGGGCGGCCGCTCAAGCAATGGACGCGCCCGGCGGCGCTGCTGCCGACGGTCGGCACTAACGCCGCTGGATGATGCGGATGATCTCGGCGTTGATCCGGTCCAGCTCCTGCTCGTCGTTGCGCTGCCGGAACGCCACGTCGAGAGCGTAGAGCTGCGCGCCACTGCCCCGAATCCGCGCGATCTCGGGCGCTACTTTCGAGCCGGCGACAAGCGGGTGATCGGTGAAGTGCGTCTCGTACATCACGTCCTGACCATCGCGCCCGAGCAGGTAGTTGACGAACAGCTTCGCCGCCGCCGGGTGCGCGGCGTTGCGGGGAACGCCGAGATACCAGGGGAAAATCAGCGCCGCGTCGCTCGGGATGGTCTGGGCGACGGGCGCGCCTTTAGCCTGGGCCAGCCGAGCGTCGAAGCTGCCGCAGTCCAGGGCCAGCAGGTCGAACTCGCCGCTGACGAGGCGGGTCGACTCGCCGCAGCCCATCAGGCCCGCGAGCTGGCCGGCGAGCTGGGTCACGTAGTCGAGCGTGCGGCGCTCGCCCCAGATCTCGGGGCTGGCCAGCGAATCGAAGAAGGCGGCGTACGGCGTCGACGCGATGCGGCCGGCATACTGCGGCTTCAGCAAGTCTTCCAGGCTGGTCGGCACCGCGTCGCCCGTCAGCTTGCTGGTGTTGTAGGTGATCCCCGGCTGCAGCCAGGCCACCTCGACGGCCATGCCGCCCGGCGCCACCAGCTTCGGGTCACGGACGTTCGTGGCCCAGGCAGCCCAATCGACAGGCTCCAGCGCGCCCACCTGCATGAGCGACACGATGGCCCGCCCGGGACCGATGTAGACGTCGGTCGTGGACGGGCGATTCGCCTGGTACTCCTGCGCCAGCTTGCTACCCATCTCGACCATATTCGGGCTGGGGGTGTATTGGACGCTCAGGTTCAGGCCATAAAGCTTGTTGACGCCATCGGCCAGGCGCGGGACCATCTGGCTCCCGCCCAGCACGCTCTCGGCCCAGCCGAGCGTAAGCTGCCCCTCGGCGCGCGCCGCGTCGATCAGGCCCTGCGCGAGGTCCGCTGCGGGCGAGGCAGCAGGGGTGCTACTAGCCGCGACGGCAGCGTTCGGCGCCGGGGCGGGCGAACTACCGCCTGGGCCACAGGCAATCAGGCCGAGGAGTGTTACTGCCCCGATGGCGTTGCGCCAGGACTGTGGACAAGCACGCATTCTCGCCTCCGAACGCGCGGCCAGCGTGCCGCCAATATAGCATACGGTCGTCTGAATGTTGCACACTGCAAGGAGCCTAACGTACCCGCGGTTGCGCGTGGTCGAGGAGCAGCAGATGGCCCTAGCCGACCGGCGCCCGGCGCGCTCGGCGCCGCGCATCCCACCGCCGACCGCAGGGAAGATCCCGCTCAAGGTCAGCATCTTCGAGAAAATGCAGACCACCAATACAACGCTGCTGCCGCTATTCCCGTACCGCGGCGAGGGCGCCATCGTGCCATGCGGCGCGATCTTTACCGGCGGGCCGGGCCGCGATTTCGGCCACTTCTTCCACACGAACCCCCTCGACGAGGTCGTGCTGACCTTTGGTGCTAGCGGCGGCAACGTGCACGCGGGCGACGTGCACGTCCTGGCCAAGACGCATGGGGTGCGGCCGGACATCAAGGACCCTACCGACCCCAGCACCTTCCTGGTCACCTGCATCACCCAGCGCGATGCGTCGGAGGCGTCCGGCTACGGCCGCGAGGCCATCACGTTTCGCTGTCACGGCTGCTCCGAGGTGCTGCTGCGCTTCGAGTTCGCCGCGCTGCCGCCGCTGCCGCCGCACGCCGCGGGTGCCGAGCGCTATCCGACCTTTGCCACGATCACGGGGACGCTCGCCGCGGCCGAGGCCTTCAACGCGGACGTGGCCCAGCGCACCTGCCGCAAGTGCGGGCGAGTCAACGCGCCATTCCCCATCCGAGGGTGGATCCGCTACGTCGCGCAGAGCCGCACCGTGAACGAGGCTCGGCGCACGCTCACGGCACAGGCGACAAGCATGCCGGCTGGTCCCGAGAAGGAGTGAGCCCATGGAGCGCAAGCGGATGGTGCGCCTCTTCGAGGCGGCGCGCGAGGCGGGGCCCTACGACGAGTTCCCGGTACTGCTGCCCGGCATCGACCCGCAGCTTCACCTCAGCCGTAATGACCGGCCGCAGCCGTTCTTCCTGATCTGCGGCAAGGACACCGTGCTCGTCCAGATGGCGGGCGAGGCCGTCGTCGAGTTCAAGGACGCGCCGGTGCTGTACCACACGCTGGAGCCCGGCGACTTCGTGTACGTGCCCGCCGGCACGCCGCACCACATCACGCCACGCACCGAGTCGATCCACGTACGCTACAAGGCGGACCAGCCAGGCCTGGAGGGCGTGGCGTGGTACTGCCCGCAGTGCCAGGCAGAGCTGTGGCGCGAGGAGTGGGACACTGCCGAGGAGCTGCCGCAGGAGGGCTACTGGCGGGCGTGCCGGGCGTTCAACGCCAGCGCGGTCCAGCGCACCTGCCGCCAGTGCGGCGCCGGACACGCGCCCGTCGACCTGGCCAGCATCCGCTGGCCGGAGATCGCCGCGGGGCTGCGCGCCGGCAGTCCCGGTTGAGCCAGGCCCGTGGCATGGCTGGCCGCGGGTTACCTTTCCGCCGGACGGCGCGAGGATGCCGCGCGCGGCGCCACGCACGCCCTTAACGTTACGCGCGTCGATCGGTGGCGAGGCGATGAGTCGTCCTCCTCCGCATCCTAGACGACATCGTCGCGCAGGCCGGCCCACCCGCGGTAGAGCAAGCCGAAGTGTACTCCCGCGATGCCTGGTTGCTGGCCGACGAACCAAGGATGCGCCCGCTCGTGGCGCACTGCCATCTCGGCCTCGGCACGCTGTATCAGAAGATCGGCCACCGCGGTGAGGCGCAGAGCGAGTTTAGGACGGCCGCCGCGATGTACCGCGTGATGGAGATGACCTTCTGGCTCAAGAAGGCCGGGGCGGCGCTGTCCTAAGTACCAGCAGCCTAAATTCCCTTGTCGCTTACGCTTGGCGCCGCGCGACATCTAGCTCCCGGGTCGGCAGCGCGAGCGTCCGCTCAAGTCGCAGATCGTTAGCTGCACGGGTGGCCCTGTAGATACTCTGCGCAGAGCCTTCTCAATGCGAGCCGGGCACGACCAGCCTGCCTGTGAGCCAGCGCCACAAGGCAGCGGCTGTCACCTCCCATGGACCGCCACCATCGTTAGTGTCGGTGGGCGGGGACCAGACCCTAGACAGGACTGCCCCGCACTGCACCGCCAAACTCGACACCGAGCGCAATGTGTAGCTCCCGAGTCCGGCGTGCTGCAGACGATGGAGGTCATCCCGGAACCAGGCAAGGGTACCGGCGCTGATCCCCGATTCTGGTTGAGATAATTACCACGATTCAACAGCGTGTTGACCCCCCCCGAGCCTGCTGCCACTCGGCTAAGGCGACGGGGGCGGTCGGCTTGCCCCGGGGCGCCAGCTTGCGCCAGGGCTTCCTCGTGGCGGCCCCAAACGCTGGATGCTCACTGAACACGACCCGCCGGGCGCTCGCTCAGTTGTCCACGCTCGCCGGCTGGATCGGCCGGAGACATAAAGAAAAGCCGGCTCATACCGAAAGGAAGGAACTTCCTCCCGGCGAGCCGGCGTCTCCGCTAGCTGGCGAACAATGCGAGCTGCCCTTCGGGCACCGTCCTGGGCCGCGGCTTCGACCGCCGGACCATCCGCGCCAGATCCTCGAGCGTCACGACCTTGCCGTCGGTCGTCGCGCTCGCCGGCGCCGATGCGGCTCCGTCGGTCGCGAACAGCGGCAGAGCGGTCAGCGGCCGGCTATCCTCGGGCGCCGGGCGCACGGGGAATGGGTCGGCCGCGAGCACGGGTTCCGCGTCCCAGTCGCCCTCGGCCAGCAGCTCTTCGGCCGCGTCCTCGCTCCGGCGGGCCTGGGCGAAGAGCGCCTCGAGCGACTGCGCCTCGGCCGCGCCCTCCTGCGTCAGCCGCCGCGCCAGGGCCAGCAGCACGTCCTGACCATCGCCCTCGAGTGCGGCGAGTCCGTCCTCGGGCAGCTCTCCCTCGATCATCAGGGCCGAGCGCATCTTCGCGGCGAGGAGCGCCAGCGCCTCGGCCTGGAGTGTCTTCTGGTAGACGAAGTAGGTCACCTCAACTGGCCGATGCTGGCCGAGCCGCCAGGAACGGCGGCTCGCCTGGCGCAGGACGTATACGGAGTACTCGGGCTGGTACCAGACGATCGACGGCCAGTCGACGAGATCCAGCCCGGTCTGCACCAGGCGCGGGTGACAGATCAGGACGTCCGCCCCCTCCTGGACGCGCGCCGCGACCCACTCCTCGCGCCGGTCGGCCGCGACCGTGCCCGCCTTAAGCACGGCGACGCCGAACCCCTCGCGCTCGAGGATCGCCCGCAAGCGGGGACTCAGGTCGCGCCGCTCGGTATGGGTGATGTAGACCAGCACCCGCCGGTTGCGTGCCCGCTCCCGCCGCACGAGCCCGAGGAGCGCCTGCTCCTTCGGGTAGAGCACGTCGTCCGGGAGCGCCGGCGCCTCCGCGATCACCCGGCCGGTGGTCGGGTCGACCGCCACCTCGCCCCGCGTGCAGGCGTCGGGATAGCCGAGCAGCGCTTGCAGGTAGGCGCCGAGGAGCCGCTTCGAGCCCCGCTGGAGCGCAGCGAGCACGGCCTGCCGCAGCTCGGTCGCCAGGCGGTGGTAGGCGCTAGCCTGGGAGCACGCCTCAACCAACAGCCGCTCGTCGAGCGGGAAGAGGGCCACGCGCTCCGTGTATGGCGGCAGGTCCCGAGCGACGTCGCCTAGCCGCAGAAAGACGGTGTTGGCGATCAGGTGCAGCAGCACCGCCGGCGAGACGCCAGGCTTCTCGACGGTGCGGGTGGGGTAGGTGCGACGTCGGGAGTGGCGTCCGTCGTCGGGGTGGGCGTCCGGGTCCTTCTTCGTGATCCGCTCGACCACGCCGTAGCGGCTCACCCACTTCGGCTCGTCGCGATAGGCGAACTCGGCGCGGACCGCCGGGGAGAACCGCCATAGGAGATAGAACAGCGTCGACGCATAGCCGCCGAAGAGGGTGCCCGTGAGCGTGAGCACCTTCGGGCAGGCCTCGGCGAGCGCCCCGACCGCGAGGCCCTGGGCCGAACCCCGGGCCTTGAACTCCTGCACCTCGTCCGCGATCAGGAGCTCAAAGTGGCCGGGCAGGCGGCGCCGAATGTAATCGGCGAGCGGGTACCGCCGGGGCCCCGCCCGGTCGGCCTGCCAGAGCGGGCCGCCGCAGGCCGGGCAGCGGTGCTTCTTCGCGCGGAGATCGGCCCAGGTGAGCGGCACGTCGTCGTCGTCCACGGCCGGCGTGTAGCAGCTCGGGCAGCAGAGCACCCGGACGAGCTGGCCGGCCTCGTTCCGCGCCAGCCCCCCGGCCCCGTCCCGGGCGGGCCGCGCCACCGCCGCCGGGCTCCAGCGGTAGCCGAGCTTCGCCCGCTCCCGGGAGCAGACCACGAACGCGACGCCGCCGCCGAGCGAGCGGGCGCGCTCGAGGTCGGTGATCGTCCGCACGAGCGCCACCCGCGCGCCGGGGACGGTCTGCAGGATCTCCCGACGCCACTTGCGCACCAGGTGCGGGGGACAGACGACCAGCACGCGCCGGCAGCCGGCCAGGTATGCGGCCGCGGCGGCCACGAGCGACTTCCCCGAGCCCATCTCCCCGACCACGCTGGTGCCGGGGTTGAGCCGGAGCGAGAGGGCCGTGGCGCGGATGGCGTCGGCCTGCCCGCCCAGTGGGCGGCGGAGGAGCCGCCGCAAGTCGAAGCCGCAGGTGCGGCGCGTCTCGGCGTCGTAGAGCGGCGGGTAGGTGCAGACGACGGCCGACGTGACCGCGTCGCCGTAGCGGGCCAGGAACTGGCTGAGGTTCACGCGGCCTCCTCCCCGCCCCCATCCTGCCCGCCGCCCTGGTCCACCACCTCCAGCGCGCCGGTCGCCAGGTCGAGGACGACCACCGACGTGCGGAGCACCTCGCGCTCGATCTGGGTGCCTGCGTCGTCGCTCTCCACCGGCACCAGCTCCTTGTGCGTGCGCCCCTTGACCAGGACGCGCTGGTCGCCCTGGCGGAGGAGCACGTTGTTCAGGAAGCCCGCGGCGATGAGGAGGGCGAGGTGCCCCTTGCGCAACGGCAGCAGCGGGCGCACCGGCTGCTCCTCAGCCGGCCAGAGCTGCTCAGCAAGCTGTGGCTGTGCCCAGACCCCCCGCCGCCGGGCCTCGGCCGCGGCCTGGCTCGCGTCGAAGCAGAGCGCGGCGAACAGGACCTCGCCGACCGGCAGCGCCGGCACGCGCAGAGGGGTGGCGGCCGGCGCGTCGGGCAGCGGCGGGAGTTCACCCGTGCTCCAGGCCTCGAGCTGCGCCTGGGCCGCCGGGTCGTGCGCCGCTTGGGCCTTGCGGGTCGCGAACAGCACGCACTGGTGGAAGGCCGCGTACTCCGGGTCGGGGAAGCGGTAGGCGCGCCAGCCCGCGTAGTGGCTCGCCAGGTAGCGGGCCGAGACGGCGAGACGGCGCTGGGGGATGAGGAACACCAGCACCCCGCCCGGGCAGAGCGCCCGGGTGAGGCTCGTGAGAAACGCATGCTCCAGCCGGCGCTGCTCGTCGTCCTGCGTGTACGGCGGGTTGAGGAACAGGAGGGAGAACGCGCCGTGGGCCAGCCGGACGGAAAAGGCGCTGGTGGCGAGGACGTGGTCGAGGCGCGTCCGGGCAGCGTCGGCGCGCTCGGCGTTCAGCTCGATGCCGTAACTCTCCGCGCCGAACGCCGCCGCGACCGTGGCCGCCGCCTCCCCGGTCCCGGCGCAGGGGTCGAGCAGCCGCACGACGCGCTTGGCGCCGCTCGGCGGCGCGGCCAGGTGCCGGCCGATAGCCTCGGCCACGCGGGGCGGCGTCGGCCAGTAGCCGGCGCGGGCGGTCGCTTCGAGACGGGCCACCGCTCCCCGCCTACGGCCGGGCCGGCGCGCCGGGCTCCGCCGGGACCGGGAGCGCGCCGCGGCGAAGCGCGTCCCCCAGGTCAGTCGCGAGCGCCTCCGGGCGGGGGACGCAGCGGTAGGCCTGGGTCCCCAGCGACTGCAAGGCCATCGTTTCGCCGGCCCCGAGGCCGCGCTCCCACAGCCAGGCGGCCCAGAGCGGGTGGAGCGGCAGATCGAGCCGCCGATTCAGGAAGCGGTAGTGCAGCGCCGCCGCCTCGTCGGCCGCTCTGGGCAGGAGCAGGAAGTCCGGGCGCTCGGCGGTGTAGAGCGCCGCCTCGGGGACGAGCACGCCGTGGTAGCCGGCGACGCTCCGCAGGCTGGCCGTGAAGAAGCGCCAGCGGCGCGGGCCCTCGGAGGCCAGCGCGCAGAAGCGGGCCGTGCCCAGGTAGTCCAGGGCCATGGTCGCGGTCTCGCCCTTGATGAGGCGCGCCCAGAGCGCTTTCACCGCCTCCTGCGAGCCGAGAAGCGACAGGAACCAGAGGTGCAGGCGGCGAGCGGTCGGGTCGGGGTCGGGCTCCCAGGCGTAGGCGTCCACGGTCGCGCTGAAGCCGCCGGCCTGCAGGACCGGGAGCGGCGCGGCGGCCGGCGGCTCGGCGGGGTTGATGGCGCTCACGGATGCGGCGGCAGACATCGCCATAAGTGACCTCCACTCGGTCGAGTAAGCGGGGGAGTCCTGCCCGGGACTCCCCCGCGCGTCATTCCCCGGCGGTACTGGGTGGTCAGCCGTGCCGCACGGGCGGGGCGACCGCGTTGTGGTGCAGCCCGGCGAGCGCAGCGACCGTCCGCGGGTCGGCGGGCACGCAGCGGAGCGTGCCGTCGTCCAGGTCGAAGTACGACGCCATCCAGGCGCAGGTGCCGGCCAGCAGCTTCTCGACGTAGCTCGCGGCGATGGCTGCCACCACCTGGTTGATGACCGGCCCCTGCTCGCCGCTAGCGACGGCCTCGGCGCAGTCGAGCCGTGGCCGCGGCTCTGGCGGCGCGTCGAGGAGATCGGGCCGCTGCAGGCTCGGGGCCGGTAGCGCCCGGCAGAGCCCGGCCGCCGGGACGAAAGCCCCCCGGAGCGCTTCGGGCCGCAGGGCATTGCCCAGTAGTACTTGTCCACTGTTGCGGCCATTGCCAGCGTCGAGCCACCATGCCGGCTGCCCGTTACCTGGAGCCGCATGGCTCCACCGACCTTGAGCAAGCGTGGCCGCGATGGCACGGCGAGCAGCGGCGTTGTCGACGCAGCCGATCAGGAGACTCAGACGGCTGCGGGCCTCCCCGAAGACCTGGGCGTGCAGCTGCGCGTCGTAGGGCAGCACCGCGTAGCCGACCTCCCGGCCGAAGCGACGGACGAGCCGCTCGGCCAGCATCTGGGCCTTGAAGCTGCCGACGTCGGCGCGGTCGAACGCTTGCCGGGCCACGTTATGCGCCTCGACCCGGTCCGGGTCGACGAGGTAGAGCTGAGCGGCGCGGCCGAGCAGGAGCCGGCAGACCGCCTCGGCGAGGAAGCCGCCGGTCCCGCCGCAGCCGACCAGGACGACGGTCGCCTCGCGCTCGTAGCGCACAAGCCGCGTGCCCTCGGCCGCCGGGCTCGGGTCAATCCGGTAGGGCACCCGTGTCCTCCATCACGTCGGGTCCGTCGCAGCCGACGTCGCGGAACGCGCCGCGGTCGCCGGTGAAGACCGCCTCCCACGGCACCGGCAGGAAGTAGCCGTACACCCCAACGCGTAAGGTAACCTCCGGCCGCTCGCTCCCCAGGCGGCCGACCACGCCATACAGGCCGAAGCCCTGCTCGTCGGCGTCGTCGGTCGGGCTGAAATGGGCGGGGTAGGCCCCGTGCGAGTGGAGCTGCAGGAGCGCGTCACGCGGCGGCCGGTAGACCACGCTGGTCGGCCCGGCGAGCTGCGCGGGTTGCAGGAGCTGGTGCCCAGACGGCTCCTGCCTGACGGCGAGCAGCACCTCGCGCTCCGGCCGAAAGCAGGCGATCGCCACGATTCGCTCCCAGCACGTCTGCGGCAGCCGCCCCGCGTGGAGGGTCAGCGACGCGTAGAGGCGTGGGAGGCCGCGCACGGTCGCCCGCGCGACCGGCACGCGCGCCGCGAGGTACCGATTGTCGGCGACGACGTACAGTCCATCGCCAGCGACCACGTAGTCGTAGGCCAGGCCCCGGCGGGGCGGCGGCCCGTTGCGGGCGACCAGGTATTCGACGAGGGCCGCGCTCACGTCGCGATCCGCAGGATGTCGCCGACGCGCAGCGCCGGCACCAGGTCGGCGAGCGGGTAGGTTGCCTGGCCGTCGAGCTCGGCCCACAGCGCCCCGATGTCCCCTGGGTGCCGCCGGGACTTGCCGGCGCCGGTGTCGCCGGTGGCGGAGAAGTAGGAGCGGAAGAACTCCTCCGGCACGCGGCCCGGGTCGGCCGGGAAGTGATGCGAGCCCGGGCATACGCGGCCCGAGGCAAACACGTTGTAGGTCGGGCAGTGGTACAGCTCATCGTCCGGGCCGCGGGGCCGCGACCGGGCGGCGAAGACGTAGGGCGCCTGGCGCGCCGGCAGGCAGATGAACACCAGCCCCGGCAGCGGGAGACGCAGCCGGCGGGGCTTCGCGTCGTAGCGGTCCCGCAGGCGCACGGTCCACACCCGCGGCTCCCGCCAGACGGCGACCCGCACGCCGCTCGCGGTCCGGGCCCACCAGAGCGCGTCCGGCGGCAGGACCCCACTGGTGAGGTCGAGCTCGCGGGCGAGCGCGTGCGCCACGTCCAGGGCGGAGACCCGCTTCGTCCGCACCATCTCGCCGGCGTAATCGTGGACCAGGACGCTCTCGGCGTGGAAGTCGAGGCGGAGACGGAGCGGGTCCGCCTCGACTTCCGCCTCAGGAGGCAGCGCCCAGCGGTAGGGCGACAGCGTCGAGGGGGTCGGGCGCTTCGTGCGGGACCGGGGCGAGTCCCTGCTCGGTGAGCTCACAGGCATAGTACCTCCGCATGCGCTCGTAGCTGAGGTGCGCGTCCCGGCCGAGCGCGGCGTCCAGCAGTCGGGCGAACCGCGTCGGCGGATCGGTCTCCAGCCAGCGGGCCAGCGCGTCGATGCGGTCGAGAATGTCGCGAGCGCGCCGCCACTGCGCGGCCAGCTCCAGGACGTTCTCGCGGGTCCACTCGATATCGGCCTCCATCTCCTCGTCGACATCTAGGAACACGGTGTCCGTCTCGCCCCACAGCCAGTCGGCGTAGTCGGCCGTGGCGGCGTAGGGCGTGCCGTCGAGTCGCTCGCGCAGCTCCGCCGGCGTGAACCCGCCCGCCGGTATCTCGCCCAGGATCGCTTGAGGCACATGCGCCTCGGCGGCGACCAGCAGCGGGATCCGACTGTCGTAGCCGGTCTCGTGGGGCTGGGCGCAGAGCGCGAAGAGTAGCAGCTCGCCCGGCCGCAGGTCGAGCTCGTGGAAGCGGTCGTAGCCGCTGGCTAGGCGAGCGGCATTGCTGCCGCCCGCCCGCCTACAAAACCGGACGTGAGAGTTTCCCCTCATCCGGCTCCTCGACGGTTTTCAGCCGCGATTCGAGGTGCCTCTTCGTCGCGACCTATCTTGGCCCGCGTTACGGGTACCTCCGACGGCCGCGTCTGGCGTATTCTGTCTACGGCCGTCTTGACATCGTGGCAATGTCCGTGGAGCAGTTGCCAGTTGGAGTGGGCATCGCGCCCGCCCTGTGAGCGCGGCACGATGTGGTCGACCTCTGGCACGTCCTCATCTTTGAAGAACAGTCCGCACCTGGCGCACCGTCCCCGCTGCGCCTTGAGCAGTCGCGCGACCCTCGTTGGCACTTGGGGATGTCGGCCCAGGCGTGTGCTCCAGTAAGCCCAGTCGCCGTCGAAGGGGCTCTTGGTTCCTTCGACTTTCACGTGCCGTCGGATGGGCGTGTGGTCGTGCTTCCGCAGTCGCACCCCATCCTTGGTGGCGAAGTCCCAGCGCCCGAGGTCCAGTCGCCAGTAGCGTCTGACGACCCAGCCCATCGGTTTCTTGGGATGGCGACGTTTCGCCCAGGCTCGGAGCTTCTGGTACGTCACCTCGTCGAGCTTGGAGAAGCTCGCCTTCGACGTGACCGTCGAGTAGTAGGCGGTCCAGCCCCTGATGAGCGGGTTCAGGTGCCCGATCAGGGCAGCCTGGGGGGCCTGCCGGTGCCGCTGTAGCTCGGCGGTGAGGGCGTCCCGGTGCCGCTGAAGCGCCGTCTTGCTGGGCTTGATGAGGGTCTTGAAGCCGAGCGGCACTCCCGTTGTCGCCTTGGCCATGTGCGTTTTCCCCACCGGGTACTGGCGCACGTGGAAGCCAAGGAAGTCGAACCCCACGTTGCCCTCGTGTTCGAGGAGCGTGTGGCCGATGCGGGTCTTGCTGGGCTTCAATTCCAGCCCCATGCCGCGGAGCCATTCGGTCGCCACCTGCTGCGCCCGCTCGACCCCGCTGCTATCGGGATGCAGGACCACGAAATCGTCCGCGTAGCGGATGACCAGGGGCTTCCAGCGCTCCCGCCCATGGTGACGGTACGGGAAGGCCGCCTGGATCGCGGTTTCGAGGCCATGCAGCGCGATATTGGCGAGGAGGGGCGAGAGCACCCCGCCCTGAGGCGTGCCCTCGGGGGTGGGATACAACTCCGGCCCGTCCATGACGCCAGCGACGAGCCATGCTCGCACGGCCCGTCGCACCGTCGGGAAGGTGTGGAGCTTCTGCAGGAGCGCCGAGTGGTTGATGCGGTCGAAGCATTTCGCAATGTCCGCGTCCAAGACGTACTTCGCCTTGGTCGCGACCGCGTTGAAGATCGCCTCGATAGCATCATGGCAGGAGCGTCCTGGGCGGAACCCGTAGCTGTTCGGCTCGAAGCGCGCCTCCCATTCGGGTTCCAGGGCCAGCTTGACCAGGGCCTGTGCGGCCCGGTCCGCCATCGTCGGGATGCCCAGGGGGCGCCGCTCGGGGGTGCCAGGTTTGGGAATCCAGACCCGGCGGGTGGGCGGCGCTTTCCTGGGCAGGCACAGGTCTCGGGCCAGCGTCAGGCGACGAGCGGGCGCGAGGTTCTTCACGCCGTCTACGCCGGCCGTCTGCTTGCCGCGATTGTCCTGTGTCACCCGACGGACTGCGAGGCACCGCGCGGCCCAGGACTGCATCAAGAGCTTCTGGAGTCGGTGGACGGTCTTGACATCGCCACGCTGGGAGGCTCGGTAGATCCGCGTTTGGAGCTTGAAGACCTGCCGCTCGAATCGCTTCCAGGGCAGGAGCTTCCATTCATCCATCGGTCTCGCGACCGTGTCCATGACGTCTGTACCCCTACTGGTGTCTCTACCTTCCAACCGTCGTGGTCCACGTCTGCCTATCCCGAGGCTTTCCCTCGGGCGTTCGCTTCTTGGACCATCCCACCCGCCGCCCCGCCTGGGGGAGTGCCCAGTGCTTGCGGCTTGGTTGCCTGCTCCGTGTTCGACCACCACGGAGAGCGGGGCGGGGGTTACTTCGTTCCTGATGCCCGTTTTGCGTGACGGTAGGGTCGTGCTGTCCGCCGGGCTGGTCGGGAGTGAATGCCGACGAGACCTGACACTGTCGGCCCCTCAGCCGTTCCCGTTTTGGGCAGGCCGATAACTCGCGTAGGCCTGGTTCCGCATTACGACGGGTCAACGCACGTTCGCGGACGCCCTGTGGGGCGCCCGGCCATCTCTGGCTCGCTACCCCTAGCCACCTGCTCCCGGGCTTCACCGGGCGAGTTCCGGCTGCTCCCGGTTTTGTCCCCGCTTCACGGATTGAGGACCAGTCGCTACCGTGGGGGACACGCGTTTCGCCGTTCACCTCGGCGGTGGGGAATCGCGCCCCACATCAGGCATCAAGTTGTCCAGGGCGGTTCTCCTCCCTGGCCCCTCATCCCCTGGTGGTTACGCGGCCACCAGTTTCGAGGGAACGAATCGCAGCCAGGCGTT
>Ga0070741_10008327_pt1 | contig 20895 bp, 18 predicted proteins | sample Coa_R1_4_FD_66440 | JGI IMG/M metagenome (GOLD analysis project Ga0070741, IMG submission 66440) | Surface soil microbial communities from Centralia Pennsylvania, which are recovering from an underground coalmine fire - Coalmine... | ecosystem: Environmental > Terrestrial > Soil > Unclassified ...
TCGGCTGCGGTCTCGAACGCCTTCTGCGCATCGACGCCGATCTGCGCGCTGGAACCGGAGAGCGGATAGATCACACCGATCACCACTTCGGAGGCCTGCGCGCGGGCGGCGACCGGCAACAAGGCGGCGCTCGCGGTGGCTCCTAACAACACGTCACGGCGGGAGATACTCATCGGAAAATCCTCATCTGTCGGCAGCTATCGATGAAACGATTGAAGGCAGCGGTAAAGCTCGAAAGAACAGCAAACCCTGCCTAAAGCACGGCAAGGTCCTTGTTCTTCAGGTCCGTGACCAGCATCAGACCCGGTGCGTGCGTAATAGCAAATGGGACTTTCGCTGCAGCGATGACCGCCTGCGGTGTGACGCCGCACGCCCAGAACACCGGGATTTCGTCAGGCTCGACCGGAACTGCATCGCCGTAATCCGGTTTGGCGATGTCCTTGATGCCGATCGACTGCGGGTGGCCGAGATGGACCGGCGCACCATGCACCGAAGGAAATCGCGATGTGATCTGCACGGCGCGGATCGCCTGCGCCGGCTTGAATGGGCGCATCGACACCACCATGGGACCTGCGAACGGCCCGGCAGATGCGCAGGCGATATTGGTCCGGTACATCGGCACGCGAACGTTGCGTTCGATGTGGCGGATCGGCAGCCCTTCGTCCAGCAGCGCTTCCTCGAATGAGAACGAACAGCCGAGCACGAAAGCGACGAGATCGTCGCGCCAATGCGCCATGACGTCGGTCGGCTCGTCGATCACCTCGCCATCACGCCAGACGCGGTAGCGCGGAATGTCGGTGCGGATATCGAGATCGAGGCCGAGCGAGGGAATACGGGGATCGCCCACATCCGACATGCCGATGATCGGACATGGTTTCGGATTGAGCTGACAGAAACGGTGGAACGAGGACGCGAGGTTTTCCGGCAGGATCGCGAGGTTGCCCTGGACAAAGCCGCTGGCAACGCCGGCGGTCGATCCGGTCTTCCCGTTGCGATAATCGAGCCGCGCCTGACGGCTCGTAAGGTGATCGTCTTCTTTTCGGAGGGGCTGGATTGCCGCGGAAATAGTCATGACACCGTCCTCCCCATGATCTCGACATAAGTGAAACCCACACGTACTATAAAGTCTAATCGTACTTTCTAATCAGTTTGGATAATTTCCTCTTATCGCTGTGAGGCGCACCCAATGGTGGATTTCAAGTCGATCGAGACGTTCCTCTGGGTGGTGACACTGGGCAGCTTCCGCGGCGCCGGTCAACGCCTCAACACCACGCAGCCTGCTATTTCGCAGCGGATCGCCCAACTCGAGCGCGAGATGGGGGTGAAGCTCCTGAACCGCGACAATCGCATCGTCTCGCCGACGCCGAGCGGTCGGCAACTGATGGTCTATGCCGAAAAGCTGATCTCGCTGCGCGCCGAGATGATGGCGGAAGTTGGCGATCGTTCGGCGATGCGCGGCGTGCTGCGGCTCGGCGTCGCCGAAACCATCGTGCACACCTGGCTGTCCCGGCTGATCAAGAGCGTCAACACGACCCACCCGAACCTCTCGCTCGAGATCGAGGTCGACATCACGCCCGATCTGAGCGCTCGCCTGCTGGCGCAGGAGATCGACCTCGCTTTTCTGGTCGGCCCGCTATCGGCCTCAGGCGTGCGAAATCGGGTGCTCTGCGATTATCCAGTCGGCGTGCTGGCCAGCCCATCGCTCGGCCTCGGCAACAGAGCCCTGAAGGTACAGGATCTCGCAGCATTTCCGATCATCACCTTCCCGCGCAGGTCACAGCCTTACGAAACGATTCAGTCCCTGTTTAACCGGCCGCATCTGCCGCCGATCCGCCTTCACGCCAGCGCCTCGCTCGCGACCGTCATCCATATGGCGGTCGAAGGGCTCGGCATCGCCGTGATCCCGACGGCGATCGTCGAAAACGAACTGGCAAGCGGCCGGCTTCAGCTGCTGTCGACCGATCTCAAAATCCCGCCTTTGACATTTTCGGCAAGCTGGCTGGAATCGCCAGATACCCTCGCCGTCGAGCGCGTCGCCGACCTCGCCGCGAAAATCGCGCAAGGCAGCGCTGCGATCGCGGATGGCCCCGACGTTGACGCAGAACAACGAACGCGCCATCAAAAGCTAGTGGAGCGGATTTGACATTCGCCACCCGCCTGGCCGCGAGTTCGTCAAGCGAATGTCAAATCCTAAGCTACACTAGAAACTTGTATTTGCTAGTGGTCCTTTGATTCTAACATTCGCAAAGTGGCCGCTGAAACGAGATGCGAATGTTAGAATCGGACAACTAGCGCCATCAGTCCCGGACGAAAATCATGAACCCCGTCGCATCCAACCTGCAAATCGACTCTGCAAGACTGTGGGGAACGATCCACGAAACCGCTAAATTCGGCGCCACGCCCAAGGGCGGCGTGCGGCGTCTGACGCTCGGACCGGAAGACAAGCAGGTCCGCGACTGGTTCCGGCGCGAATGCGAAGCCGCGGGCCTCGAAGTGCATGTCGATGCACTCGGCTCGATGTTTGGCTTACGCAAAGGCCGCGACATGTCGAAACCGCCGATCGGGCTTGGCTCGCATCTCGATACGCAGCCGACCGGGGGCAAGTTCGACGGCGTGCTCGGCACGTTGGCGGCGCTCGAAGTCGTTCGCACGCTCAACGACGCCGGGATCGAGACGGAAATTCCCATCTGCATCGCCAACTGGACCAACGAGGAAGGCTCGCGCTTTGCGCCGGCGATGATGGCCTCGGCCGCCTATGTCGGCGATTTCACCACCGACGATATTCTCTCGCGCAAGGATGCCGAGGGCGTCACGGTTGCGGAGGCGCTCGATGCCATCGGTTATCGCGGCGACAGGCCGGTCGGCTTTCAGAAGTTCTCAGGCTTTGTCGAACTGCACATCGAACAAGGACCGATTCTGGAAGCCGAAGGCAAGACCATCGGCGTCGTCGATTCCGGCCAGGGCGTGCTGTGGTACGATGGCAAGATCACCGGTTTCGAGAGTCATGCCGGCACGACGCCGATGCCGCTCCGGCGCGATGCGCTCGCCACCTTGTCGGAAATCGTCCTCGCTATGGAAACGACGGCGAGACAATACGGGCCCAAGGCGGTCGGCACCATCGGCGAAGCCGTGATCGCCAATCCCTCGCGCAACGTCATTCCCGGCGAAATCGCGTTCACCGTCGATTGCCGCAGCGCCGATGCCGCAATCATGGATGCGCTCGATGCCGGCTTGCGCGCCGCCATCAAGGAGATCTCGGCGCGCCGCAAGGTCGACGTGAAGCTCGATCTGGTCTGGCGCAAGCCGCCGACGCATTTCGATCCGAAACTGGTCAATGCGGTTGAAGAGGCCGCGAAAAAGCTCGGCTTCCCGCATCGGCGCATCACGTCGGGCGCGGGTCACGACGCCTGCAATCTCAATACTAAGATCCCGGCTGCCATGGTCTTCGTGCCCTGCAAGGACGGCGTCAGTCACAATGAACTCGAGGACGCCACCCAGGCCGATTGCAGTGCGGGCGCCAACGTGTTGATGCACACAGTGCTAGCGCTCGCCGGCGTTGCGTCTTGAGCGCGGCGAGATTTTAAACAGGGAGATTATCGTGCGCGGGGTTTTTGTCGACGCCAACGGGTCGCTTGCAGATATTTTCGAGCGGCAAAGGAAGCCCGGCGACCCGGATGTGCGGGTCAACCGCAATCCCGACATCACGTCCGAAGACATGCCGGGCCTGCTCGACGGTGCCGGGATCGTTGTGATCGATCACACGGAACTGCCGACCGAGATTGCGAAGCGGTGCAATGGGCTCAAACACGTGGTGTTTCTTGGCACGGGCGCCCGCAGCTACATGAACCCGGAAGAACTGGCAGAGCTCGGCATCACCGTTCACCTGATCAAGGGCTATGGCGACACGGCGGTTGCCGAATGCGCCATCGCGCTGATGTGGGCGGCGGCGCGGGGCCTCGCAGAGATGGATCGCGAAATGCGCTCTGGCAACTGGCTGCGCGAAGACGCCATGCAGCTCACCGGCAAGACGCTCGGCCTGATCGGCTTCGGCGGGATTGCGGCAGAGGTTGCGCGCATCGCGCTTGGCAGCGGCTTGAAGGTGATCGCCTGGAACCGCTCGCCCAAGAGTTTTTCCTGCGTCGAGTTCGTTTCGCTCGAGACGCTGCTTGAAAATAGTGATGTTGTCTCGTTGCATCTTTTGCTCAACGACGACACCCGCGGATTCCTGTCGCGTGAACGAATTCAAGCCATGAAACCGGGCGTCATCCTCGTCAACACGGCGCGCGCCGCCGTGGTCGATGAAGCTGCCATGATCGAGGCGTTGAAGTCAGGTCACATCCGCCACGCCGGGCTCGACGTCTTCAACACCGAGCCGCTGCCGGTTGACCACCAGCTGACCAAAACCCCGAACGTGACGCTGTCAGCGCACTCGGCCTTCCGCACGCCGGAAGCAAGCGAGAATCTGATCCACGCCGCGTGGGAGCATAGCCGACGGGTGGCGAGGGGCGGGTAGCCGCGATCTCATTGTCATGCCCGGGGGTTGACCCGGCCATGATGACAGCCGCTACTCCACCATCTCCGCAACCGCCTTGCCGCAAGCCGTCGTATCCGCATTGCCGCCGAGATCGCGGGTGCGCAGCGTGCGTTCGCCGAGCGTGCGCTCGATCGCCGTCACGATGGCCTGCGCTGCATCCTTCTCGCCGAGATGCTCCAGCATCATTGCGCCCGACCAGATCATGCCGATCGGATTGGCGATGCCCTGCCCCGCGATATCAGGCGCCGACCCGTGGACCGGCTCGAACACGGAAGGATAATCGCCTTCCGGATTGATATTACCCGACGGCGCGATGCCGATGGTGCCGGTGCAGGCCGGCCCGAGATCGGAGAGAATATCGCCGAACAGGTTCGAGCCGACCACGACGTCGAACCAGTCCGGATGCAGCACGAAGTTCGCGGTCAGGATATCGATGTGGAACTTGTCCCACTTCACCTTCGGATAGTTCTTCGCCATCGCCTCCACGCGCTCGTCCCAATAAGGCATGGTGATCGAGATGCCGTTGGACTTCGTCGCCGAGGTCAGGTGCTTCTTCGGCCGCGACGCGGCGAGTTCAAACGCGAACTTCAGGATGCGATCGACGCCGGTGCGCGTCATCACTGTCTGCTGGGTGACGAATTCGCGGTCGGTGTCCGGAAACATGCGCCCGCCGACGGATGAATATTCGCCTTCGGTGTTTTCCCGCACCACCCAGAAATCGATGTCGCCGGGCTTGCGGCCCGCCAGCGGCGACGGCACGCCCGGCATCAGCCGCACCGGTCGCAGGTTGGCGTATTGATCGAACTCTCGCCGGAATTTGATCAGCGAACCCCACAAGGAAACGTGATCGGGAATTTTCGCGGGCCAGCCGACCGCGCCGAAATAGATCGCATCGTGCTTGCCGATCTTGTCCTTCCAGTCGTCCGGCATCATCTGGCCGTGCTTCTCGTAATAGTCGTAAGAAGCAAAATCGAAGTGCTCGAATTGCACGGCAACGCCGTGCTTTTTCGCCGCTGCCTCGATGACGCGCAGACCTTCCGGCATCACCTCCTTGCCGATCCCGTCGCCGGGAATGACCGCGATCCGGTATTGCTTTTTTCCGCTGCTCATCGAGAAGATCCTTGGGTTTGCCTCACCGACTGTATGACGGGACTGCAATGGACCAAACCAGGTTTGCACGCAACGGTGCAGTGCAAGATTGACCGTTTCTTCCCTAACTGCCTAAGTGACAATATCCCTCACCTTTTCAGTCATCCCATTCAGCGAGTAATCCCATGGACCTTCATCTGCGCGGCAAACGCGTCCTCATCACCGGCGCCTCGAAGGGCATTGGCGCGGCAGCTGCCGAAAGCTTTGCCGAGGAAGGCGCTCACCTGCTGCTGGCGGCCCGCAATGGCGAACAGCTCAAAGCCGTCGCCGACCGCCTGCGCGCCGCGCATCAGATCGACGCCGCCACCATCGTGACCGACCTGCGCAAGCCGGAGGACATCACGCGTCTGGTCAAGGAAGCCGCCGATATCGACATTCTCGTCAACAACGCCGGCGATATCCCCGGCGGCTCGATCGACAAGATCGATGAAGCGACCTGGCGGCATGCCTGGGAACTGAAGGTGTTCGGCTACATCAACATCACGCGCGCGATCTATGCGCAAATGAAGGCGCGCGGCGGTGGCGTGATCGTCAACGATATCGGCGTCGCTGGCGAAAAGTTCGACGCCAACTATATCTGCGGCTCGACCGGCAACGCCGCGATCATGTCGTTCACCCGCGCGCTTGGCAGCAAGAGCCTCGCCGACAATATCCGCGTGGTCGGGATCAATCCCGGCCCGGTCGGCACCGATCGCCACATCACGCTTTTGAAAACCCGCGCCAAAAACCAGTTCGGCGACGAGAACCGCTACAAGGAATTCCAGAAGGGCCTGCCGCTCGGCCGCCCCGCGCATGCGCGTGAGATCGGCGACCTGATGGCGTTCCTTGCCTCCGACCGCTCCGGCTATACGTCAGGCGTGATCTTCACGGTCGACGGCGGCATCGCGGCGGGTTGGGGATAGTGCGATCGCCGTGGATGGAGGCGCCCTATTTGGTGGCGCCTCCGGTGATGCCGGAAATGAAGCGATCGAGGAAAAGATTATAGGCGATCGCGACCGGGATGCTGGCGATCAGCGCGCCAGCCATGATCTCACCCCAGAAGAAGATATCGCCGCGAACGAGGTCGGTCGCGACGCCCAGGGTGATCGGCTTCTGGTCGGAGGCGGAAATGAACGTCAGCGCGTAGATGAACTCTTGCAGAGTCAGCGTGAAGGTAAAGATAACGGCCGTCAGGATGGCCGGCAGCGACAGCGGGATCACCATCCTGACGAAGGCACCGAACAGGCTGCAACCGTCGACGATCGCCGCCTCCTCGATTTCGACCGGCATGGCTTTGAAGAATCCCATCAGCAGCCACGTGCAAAATGGAATTGTGAAGGTCGGGTAGACCAGGACCAGCGACCACATGGAATTCTGTAGCCCAAGGTCGGCGATGATCCGCGACAGCGGCAGGAATAACAGCGTCGGAGGCACCAGATAGGTCAGAAAAATGACGATGCCCAAGCTCTCGCCGCTGCGACCGGTCATGCGCGCGAGACTATAGCCGGCAGGCAGCGCGGTCACGAGCGTGATCGCCACGACGCAAACACCGATAATCAGCGAATTCAACAGCCAGCGCGTGAATAGCGTCTGCTCGAACAAATAACGGAAGTGCGCGAGGGTCGGCGCCTCGTTGAACCAGAACGGAATATTGGTGACATTGTAGAGATCGGGATTCGTCTTCAGCGAGGTAATCAGCATCCAATAGAACGGGAACGTAGCCAGAATGACAAAGAATGCGATCGCCGCGTAAAACGCTGCTTCCTTGCCAAGATTCGCCATCCTGTACCGCATTTCAAATCTCCCGCCGCCGGATAAATCGCAGCATACCGACGACCACAAGCAGCAGCACCGGCAACATGAACAACGAAATGGCTGAGCCGTGCGATACATCGCCGGATACGATGCCGACCTGGAATCCCTCAAATCCCAGCACCGAAGTCGCATTCTGAGGGCCGCCATTGGTCAGGAGATAAACCACTGAAAGATCGGTGAACGTAAATACGATTCCGAAGATCAGACCGACGGCGACGATCGGAAGAATCATCGGCAGGATGATCTGATAATTACGGCGCCAGAAACCGGCGCCGTCGACGATTGCGGCGTCGACGATATCTTGCGGGACCGACGTGATGCCGGCGAGAAAGATGACGATCGCAAACGGAAAAAAGCGCCAGGCATTGACGATGATCACACACAGCATCGCCAGGTGTGGGCTGCCGAGCCAGTTCGGCGCCTCTGAACGTGTGATGATGCCAAGAGAAATCATCGTCCAGTTGATCACGCTGTAAAGCGAATCGAACATCCACTCCCAGGCGACGGTGGCAAGCGCAATCGGCACCGCCCAAGGTAGGATGATCAGCGCCCTGACGATCTTGCGTCCCGGGAACGGCCGCAGCAGCAAGAATGCGCCAAACTTGCCAAGCACGAGGCCGAGGAACTGCGAGCCAAAGGTGAACAGGAAGGTGTTGCCCAGCGTTTCCTGAAAAACCGGATCCGTTGCGATCTGCCTGAAATTCGCGAGGCCCACAAACCTCCAGGAGGGATCGTAGATCGTATAGGCGCTGACCGAATAATAGACCGCCAGCAAGAACGGTACGCCGACCAGCAGCAGCACATAAAGAATTGCCGGTGCGACGAAGATCGAGCCGAGCACAGCGCGCCGGTCGAGAAGAAAGCTCAGTCGCGAAACCGGCTTGGCGATAGGCTCGGCGATTGTCGCCATCGGCGAATATCCCTAGCGTCGATTTGCCCGCTTGCCGTCCTGGTTGAAATAGCGGAGCGCGCGGTTCCGGACGGCGAAGGGATGAAACTGGCCCGGCCGAATGCTCGCCTCGGGAACGTGCGCCGCAGGCAGTTTCGCGGTGATGAGCTGGTTCGGATCGGAGCCTTCGATCACCCCGTATACGATGCGTTCGGAGCCGAGATATTCGGACCGGTCGACGCGAAACGAGAACTCGGCGAACGCGCCGTCATCGATCATCTCTCTGGGCAGGAAGTTCTCAGGCCTGAAACCGAGATAGAAGCCATTGCGCGCGAGCAGATTCATTGGCGGCGAGCCGACAAAGGTTGCGACAAAGCGGTCAGCGGGCTCGTCATAGATCTCCGCCGGCGTGCCGACCTGCCGGATCTTGCCGTGGTCGATCACGGCAATGCGGTCGCCCATGCCCATAGCCTCGACCTGATCGTGGGTGACATAGATGGTGGTGACCCCGACCCGCTGCTGGAACTGCTTGATTTCCTGGCGGGCTGAGGCACGCAATTTGGCATCGAGATTGGAGAGCGGCTCGTCGAGCAAGAGCGCGGTCGGCTCGCGCACAAGGGCGCGCGCCAGCGCGACACGCTGGCGTTCCCCGCCCGACAGCTGGCGCGGCCGTCGATCGAGGAATTGCTCAATTCCGAGCAAACGGGCGGCCCAGTCCACCTTCCTTTTGATCTCCGCGCGCGGCACATGCTGCGTGCGTAACGGAAAGGCAATGTTGTTGCGGACCGTGTAATGCGGATAAAGCCCGTAGCTTTGGAACATCATTGCGACGCCGCGGGCGCGGGGCGGCACGTCGTTGACGAGGTTGCCATCGATGATGAGGTCGCCGCTGGTCTGGCTCTCGAGCCCGCAGATAATGCGCAGGAAGGTGGTCTTGCCGCACCCCGACGGTCCCAGCAGAACCATGAATTCGCCGTCCGGTATCGCAAGGGTCATGCCGTTGACTGCGGTGACTTCTGCAAATTTTTTAACGATGTCCCTTGCCAATACCGCGGACATTGAGGCTCCCGGAATCCGAACACTGCTTTCCGCCGCGCCGCTCATTCGGCGAGGCGCCGTTCATCGCCCCCTAACCTTGCCCCTTGTCTGGCGGTTCGATATGCCGCAGGCAACAGACCCGCGCGGCAGAACGCAGCCCACGCTCAGCCGACCCCGCTCATGCCTTGTGCTGCCACTTGTCGAAGATGCCTTCGCACTGTTGCGCGGCCCACTTGACCGCCTCTTCGGCCGTCATCGCGCCGGTCGCCGCCTTCGCCATCATGTCGCAGATGACGAAGTCGTTGTAGACCTCGTCGGTCGCCGCCCAGGACGGCCCCGGATAGCCGGTTGCGGCCGACCACTCGTCCGAACTCTGCAGAAGCGCCAGCTTGTCGTGTGGGGTCGAGGTTGGGTCGTTGGACAGGATCGGCATCGGTTTGGGCACGATATTGGCATAGATCGGCATGTTGTACCCGGTGCTTGCCTTGAAGGCTTCGACCCAATGGTCGGCGTAGTATTTGAGAAACTCGAGGCCCGCCTCCTTGTTCTTGGCGAAGTTCCAGATTCCATAGGAATTCGGCGAGGTGCCGATCAATTGGCGCACCGGACCTTTCGGCGGTTTCGCAACAAAAATATCGTCGGCGACCTTGGGGTTGAGTTGCTGAGCCGTCCGGTATGCCGAGATCGGGTTTGAGATATACGAGCTTACCCCTGAATCGATGTACTGGTTGTTGCTTGCGTCGCTCCACGAAAGGACATCCGATGTCATCGCCTCCTTGTAGAGTGCGGTGGCGAACTTGACCGCCTCGACGCTTTCCTTGCTGTTGAGGACGACCTTCTTGCCGGCTTCGTCCTGAACGGCACCGCCATAGCTCCACAACACGCCGCGCCAGGTGCAGTTCGGATCGTTGCTGTGACCGAGCGAAATCCCGACCGGATGGCCTTTGGCTTTCAGCTTGGCTCCGCCTCTTCGGATGTCATCCCAGGTATCCGGAGTGACGCCAACCTCATCCCACTGGCTCTTGCGGTACATACTCGGGTAATCGATGTAGTAGTCGGGGTACGCAGACCAGGTCTTGTCGTCCGGGTTGTAACCGATCTGTTTGCCGATGATGCTGACCTTGCCGTACTTCTTTTCGACATACCCCACCACGTCAGTCATATCGATGAGGAACTTCCGGTAGAGATGCGGTCCGCCCGCCCCGTTCCACATGAAGATGTCGTGGCCCGATCCGGCCGAAGCTTCAGCAGCCGCGCGTGAAGCGACGTCCTGCACCGGAATGTGATCGACCGTGACCTGGATGTTGTTCTTCGTTCCCCAGTCCTTTGCAAATCGGTCGAACCATTTGTCGAATGCCGGTACGAAATGGCTCCATTGGACCATCGTCAGAGTCTTGGTGTCGGCCATGGCCCGCGATATCAACGGCGCGGAAAGAATTGGTGCCGTGCTTGCCGCGAGAAGGGTGAGCCCCGCATCCTTCAGGAATCGGCGTCGCGTGGCACGCGCCAAAGTGGTCGTGCTCATTTTGCGATTCCTTCTCTTCAGTTCCTGTGGGAAGGCAAATCCCGCCGGGGATTGTCTCGCCCACTGGTTCTTTGTCTAGCTGTTGGCATAACGCGCGAAAGCGCTGCATCGCCCACTTGAACTAAAGCAGTAGTGGTGACCGCGCCTTCGCGCCGCAAAAATGAAGCGCGCCGACCGCCCACGGATGGCTCGATTTGATTTGCGCAGCCGGAGACTAGGCCGTCCGCCCGAACAACTCCCGGATCATCGCGGTGATCCGCCCCTCAGGCTTCGCCATTTCGTCCATGATGGTGAAGTGGTTGGCGCCGGGGATTTCCTCGTAAGTGACGGGCAACCCGTGTTTGGCGCGATGGGCCGCGAAATCGGCGGTCTGCTTGCGTAAGAGCGGCAACTCCGCAGCCCCCACCGTCAGCGCCATCGGCTTGAGCGCATGCGTCAGCAACATCGGCGAGTTGCGTCTCGACATCGCCTCGTCAAGGCCGAGCTTGACGTTGAGATAGGAGTGGCGGATCGGCTCGAGATCGTAAATGCCGCTGATGGCAACGCCGCCCTTGATGCGAGGGTTCATCATCGCCATGGCGGTCAAATGCCCACCGGCGGACCATCCGGACGCAATCAGCCTCTCGGCGTCGGCGCCGAGATCGGCCAGTTGCCCCGCGAGATAGTCAATTCCGGAATGAATTTCCGCGACGATCTGTTCGAGCGTTGCGTCGGGCGCAAGCGTATAGCCGATCAGCGCGACATTGATGCCGTGCGCCATCGTTCCCTTGGCGAACAGCGTAAAGCTGTCCTTTGACCGCATCTGCCAATAACCGCCGTGGATGAAAAGGAGTGTCGGCGCGTTCGGCGCGGCTTTGAGAAAGTCGATGCGATTGCGCTCGCGGGGGCCGTATTGAAGATTGAGATGCGCGCCGTGCCGCGCCCGCATGTCCGCCGACATCTTCTCCCAGCCCGCCACCATGTCTCCGCTGCCGGCAACGGCTGCGGAGTTGTTGAGGCCGCTATCGAGCGCCTCACGGCTCAGCTTGCGCCAATCCACGGCATCGAACGGCATGGTCATCTCACTTCTCCGTATTCGCCTTTCCTGCTTGTCGTAGGATGTTTTACAAGGCTACACAATCGGTCAACCGGGAAACGAGGCTCGAGGGGAGGCATGAATGTCATCTGATCAGGCGCTGATACGGTCAACGGCATGCGCGATCGTCGACCGGCTCAATTCCGGCGAGGTCACGCCCCTCGACCTGCTGGACGCGCTGGAGAACCGGATCGCCGAAGTCGACAGCAAAACCAACGCGCTGCCGACCCTGTGCTTCGACCGGGCCCGCGCGAACGCCAAAGCGCTGATGGCCAAACCAGCGGGCGAACGCGGCCTGCTCGCCGGCCTTCCGATCCCGATCAAGGACCTCACCAGCGTCGCGGGCGTGCGGACCACCCAGGGCTCGCCGATCTTTAAAGACAGCGTTCCAGCACGCTCCGATATCGTCGTCGAGTTGCTCGAACGCACTGGCGGCATCGTGTACGCCAAGTCCAATACGCCGGAATTCGGCGCCGGCGCCCATACGTTCAACGAGGTGTTCGGCGCGACGCGCAATCCGTGGGACACCTCACGCTCCGCGTCCGGCTCCTCGGGCGGCGCCGCTGTCGCGCTCGCAACAGGCACCGCGTGGCTCGCCCATGGCACGGACATGGGCGGCTCGCTGCGCAACCCGGCAAGCTTCTGCGGCATCGTCGGCATGCGCCCGAGCATCGGTCGCGTGCCGCATAGTCCCGCGTTCAAGATCGACCGCAACCTCACCGTCCACGGTCCAATGGCGCGCAACGTCGAGGATCTCGCACTGTTTCTTGACGCAATGAGCGGCGAACATCCCGCCGATCCGCTGTCCCTGCCCCGCCTGCCGACATCCTTTCGGTCGGCGGCGCGTTCGGGAGAGAAGCCCAAGCGCGTCGCCTATTCGCCCGATCTCGGCATCACGCCGGTCGATCCTGAGGTCGCCGCGATCACGCGAAGAGCGGCCGCTCGTTTCACTGAAGCCGGCGTCATCGTCGAGGAAGCCCATCCCGACCTGCGTGAGGCCCATGAATGCTTCCATGTGCTGCGCGCTTTCGATTTTGCGATCACCAAGGCGGCTTTGTTGCGCAACAAGCGCGAACAGCTCAAGCCGGAAGTCATCTGGAATATCGAGGAAGGCCTGAAGCTTTCGGTCGAGCAGCTTGCGCGCGCCGAGGCCCAACGCGTTGCGCTGGCCGCCCGCACGTTGGCGTTCTTCGAGAACTATGATTTGCTGCTGACGCCTGCGACGATCGTCCCGCCATTCCCGATCGAGCACCGCTATGTCAGCGAATGCGCGGGCAAGAAATTCGATAACTACGTCGAATGGCTTGGCATTGTTTATGCCATCACGCTCGTGTGCTGCCCGGCGCTGTCCCTGCCATGCGGATTTACCGCTTCCGGCCTACCGGTCGGTTTGCAAATGGTCGCTGCCCCGCGCGGCGACGCCGCGCTTCTCGCCGGCGCCAGGGTTTTGGAAGATATTCTGGGTGTCCGCGGCACGACCCCGATCGATCCCAGAACTGCGCCGCAGTAGGTTTCTCGCACCAGCGATTCGCCTGGTAAACTTGCGATTTGAGCGCTGGTGAAGCGCACATAGCCCGCTATAATCGCCGCAAACAGAAAGACGAGCGCGCCGATTTGAAAATCGGCCCGGGGGAGGAATCCGAATGTCGGGAAAGCTGCGAGTTCGCGTCGATCAGGACAAATGCCAGGGGCACGCCCGCTGCAAATCGCTCGCGCCTGAACTGTTCGAGCTCGACGCGTTCGGCAATGCGCATGAAGTCGGCGACGGCACGGTGCCTGCCGGACTGGAAGACAAGGCCTGGCTCGCGCAGTCCAATTGTCCTGAAATTGCGATCGAAGTGATCGAGGAATAGGCCCGTTCGCCGGATCATCCGATTTTACTGACCGAGAGGAACTGCTCATGTCCGATCATTCTCCTGTCACGGATTGGGTTCACGACTTCGATCACACCGATCCGCGCTGGACTGAAAATCCGTACCCGATCTGGGACGAGCTTCGTGCCGCAAGTCCGGTGGTCCATACCGAGCGCTATCTCGGCTGCTACATGCCGACCACCTTCGAAGCCGTGAAGCAGGTCGCCTACGACACCGAACATTTCTCCTCGCGCCGTGTCGTCGTCCGCAACGCGAGGCCAGAAGTCATTCCGTCACCGCCGATCACTTCCGATCCGCCGCAACACAAACCTGCCAAGCAATTGCTGTTGCCCCCGTTTACGCCCGACGCCATGAAAAAGCTCGAGCCGCGGGTGCGCGCAATCTGCAATGAACTCATCGACGGCTTCATCGATGAAGGCGGATGCGATGCCGCCGCGCGCTACAGCAAGTATATTCCCGTTCGTGCGATCGCTCATATGCTCGGCATTCCGGAAGATGACAGCGACCGCTTCATCAAATGGATCCACGAAATCCTGGAACTCGGCATCAAGGACGAGGCCATCCTGATGAACGCGGTTCACGAGATGATGGCCTACTTTGGCGGTCATATCGAACGCCGCAAGACGGAGCCGACAGACGACCTGATTTCGACGCTGATGAATGCGCGCGACCAGAACGGTCAGCCTCTGCCCGACATGCACGTGCAGGGCACACTGCGGCTGCTATTGATCGCCGGCATCGACACCACCTGGAGCGCCATTGGTTCATCGCTGTGGCATCTGGCGCGGACGCCGGCCGACCGCGAGCGGCTGCTCGCCGAACCGGCGCTCTTGCCCTCCGCCGTCGAGGAATTCCTGCGGGCCTTTGCCCCGGTGACGATGGCGCGCGAGGTCATGAAGGAGACCGAGATCGGCGGCTGTCCGATCAAGCCCGGCAACATGGTGCTGTTGTCTTTTCCCGCAGCGAACCGCGATCCGACCGTGTTCCCGGATGCCGACAAGGTCGTGATCGATCGCAAGCAGAATCCGCACGCAGCCTTTGGCCTCGGGATTCACCGCTGCGTCGGTTCAAACCTTGCGCGCATGGAAATGACGGTCGCCATCGAGGAATGGCTCAGGCGCATTCCCGATTTCAGGCTCGACCCTGCCGGCAAGGTCACCTGGTCGGAAGGCACGGTGCGCGGGCCGCGGCAACTTCCCGTGCTGTTCGGCAAAGCCTGAGCGGCCTTTCTTCTTTTTCATGAATTTTCGGGGAACTTAAGTGACTGAGCAAGCTGCAACCGTGAACGCCGACGACCATCTCGACATTCACGACGTCGAACGGCGGGTGAAGGCGATCTTCATCGGCTCCATCGGCAATCTCGTCGAGTGGTATGACTTCTACGCCTATACGGCGTTCGCGCTCTACTTCGCCCCCGCTTTCTTCCCCAGCAGCGATCCGGTGGTGCAGCAGCTCAACGCCGCCGTGTTGTTCGCCGCGACCTTCCTGATGCGGCCCCTCGGCGGCTGGCTGTTCGGCTATCTCGCCGACCATTTCGGCCGCCGTCTGTCGCTGACACTGTCGGTCGTCTGCATGTGCTTTGGCTCGCTGATCATCGCCGTCACGCCAACTTATGCTTCGATCGGGCTGGCCGCGCCCGCGATCCTGGCGCTGGCGCGCGTCATCGAAGGATTGAGCCTCGGCGGCGAGTATGGGGCGAGCGCGACATATCTGAGCGAAGTGGCGGACGCCAAGCATCGCGGCTTTTATTCGAGCTTCCAGTACGTGACCCTGATCGGCGGGCAGCTCACGGCCATCATCGTCCTGTTGCTGCTGCAAAAGGTTTTCCTCACGCCAGAGGAATTGAAGGCGTGGGGCTGGCGGATTCCCTTTGTCATCGGTGCGGTGCTGGCGATCTTCGCTGCAGTGATGCGGCGCGGCCTGCATGAGACCGAAGCCTTCGTGGAAGCGAGCAAGACCGTCAAACCGACCGGTTCGATCCTCGGACTGTTGCAATATCCGCGCGAGCTTCTGCTGGTCGTAGGCTTGACCGCTGGCGGCACGGCGGCCTTCTACACCTTCACGACCTACATGCAGACCTTTGTCAAATTGTCGGTCGGCCTGACCGAGGACCAGACGACGCTTGTAATCTTCGGTTCGCTGGTCTTTGCAACCTTGCTGCAACCGATCTACGGCGCCATCTCGGACCGGATCGGCCGCAAGCCGGTCCTGATCTTCTTCGGCGTGGTCGGAACGCTCGCCACCGTACCGATCCTGACCACGTTGAAAGCGACCCAATCGCCCCTGATGGCGTTTCTGCTGATCTGCGCCGCCTGGATCTTCGTTGCGGGCTACACCTCGATCAATGCGGTCGTGAAGGCGGAGCTGTTTCCGACCAAGATACGGGCGATGGGCGTCGGCATCCCCTATTCCATCACGGTCTCGATCTTCGGCGGCACAGCGCCAGCGGTGGCGCTCTATTTCAAGAGCATCGGCCACGAGCAATGGTTCTACTATTATCTCTGCGGCATCATCTTCCTGTCGTTGCTGATTTATTCAACCATGCGAGACACCAAGCATGAATCGGCGATGCATCGCCACGAATAGAGCTGCTTTACGGAGCGCCGCTTCTTCCTGAAGAGATGGCGCTCCAAAAAACACGGAGACGCCCATGCCCACCGAACGATTTCAATTTCCGGGTTCGGAGGGCCAGCTACTTGCGGCCACCCTGGACACGCCGGACGGGCCAGCCCACGCCTATGCGCTGTTCGCCCATTGCTTTACCTGCGGCAAGGACGTGCTGGCGGCAAAGCGGATTGCGGTTGCGCTCGCCGCAAAGGGCTTCGCGGTGTTGCGGTTCGATTTCACCGGCCTTGGTTCGAGCGAAGGCGACTTCGCCAATTCGACCTTTTCCTCCAACGTCGCCGATCTCGTGCGCGCCGCCGATCACCTGCGCAAAACCCATGCGGCGCCGGCTCTCCTGATCGGTCACAGCCTCGGCGGCGCTGCCGTCTTGGCGGCGGCGCGTCAGATTCCCGACGCGAAAGCAGTCGTGACCATCGCCGCGCCGTCCGATCCATCCCACGTCACCGGCATGTTTTCCGGTTCGATCGAGAAAATTCGCCGAGACGGCGAAGCCGAGGTATCGCTCGCCGGCCGCCCCTTCACGATCAAGCGTGCGTTCCTCGACGACGTCGCCGAGCACAGCCTGATGCAGCACATCGCCCAATTGCACAAGGCGCTGCTCGTCATGCACGCACCGACCGACGATACCGTCGGCATCGACAATGCGACCCGCATTTTTGTGACCGCCAAGCATCCCAAGAGCTTCGTGTCGCTGGCGGACGCGGACCATCTCCTGAGCGATCGGCGCGACTCCGCCTATGCCGCCGACGTCATCGCGGCGTGGGCCTCGCGCTACCTCGAGGCCGCGAAGCCGAACGAAGATGCCGATGAAAGCAAAGCCCCGCGCGAGGTCGTGGTTCGCGAAACCCGCAACGGCAAGTTCCAACAGATGGTCACTGTCGGCCCGCATCAATTGCTCGCGGACGAACCCTCGACCTCCGGCGGCGACGACACCGGACTTGCGCCCTACGACTTCCTGCTCGCCGGTCTCGGCGCCTGCACCTCCATGACCATGCGGCTCTATGCCGACCGCAAGTCACTGCCGCTGCAACGAACCACGGTGACGCTCCGGCACAGCAAGATTCATGCGGAGGATTGCGCCGAGTGCGAAACCAAGTCTGGCATGCTTGACCAGATCGAACGGGTGATCGCCATGGAAGGTCCGCTCGACGCCGAACAACGCAAGAAGCTGATTGAAATCGCTGACAAGTGCCCAGTTCATCGCACGCTGACTTCAGAGGTGCGCATATTGACCAGCGCTGCCGACTGAATTCAGCGTCGAGCGTCCGGAATTTTCAGCAGTGGCACGCGAAGCACGCCGCGCAGTCCTCCGGCGGTGCCGAGCAGGATCCCGGCGACCGCCACGAAGGACGAGAGCGCGAGCGTCGAAATTCCGGTCAGACCCTGCCCGATCGAGCAGCCCAGCGCCATCGCACCGCCTGTTCCCATCAGCGCGGCGCCTGCGATCGAACGCAGCATGTGCTGTGGCGAGACAAAGCCTTCGAGATAGAAGCGGCGCGTGGCCAGCGCCGTGAGCAGACTGCCGGCGAACACGCCAAAAACCATGACGATGCTGAAATTGAGCGTCAGCCCGGTCGACAGCATCACATACTGCACGGTGTCGACGACGGGAGCGATAAAGGTGAGCGAGGTCACAGCGGCCGGATTGAATTCATCCGCGCCGAGATAGCCGGTCGCAAACCAGCCGGCCGTCACCAGCAAGCCAACCGCAATCCCCGCCGCGACCTGACCACGCGCCCGCCGGAATGGCTCATGCGCGAAGGCAAAAATCGCAAGCGCGACCGAAATTGCCAAAGCGACCGCCAGGCGCGCTGTCATCCCGCCACCGATCGCCGGCAAAAGCTCCGGCAAGGACAGATGAGCCGGCCTGGTCAGCGTCGACTGCAACAGGGGCATGCGGATCGGCGCAATCAATCCCCTCAGCGTCATCTGCGCCGTGATGCCGAGCACGATCACGACGACGAACGAACGCAGATTGCCGCGCCCGAGCAGCACCAGCGCGCGCGAGCCGCAACCGTTCGCGAGCACCATGCCGTAGCCGAACATAAGCCCGCCGACGAACATCAATGGCACGGAAAATGACGGCTGGAGATAGACCGACTTCGAAAGATCGACCGCGCCGTAGACCGCGAGGCCCTGCGTTGCGATCAGCGCCACCGCGAGCGCAAGCGCAAAGGTGCGGATCAGCCGCGTGTCACCTTCCGCCCACCAGCCGCGCAGGCTGCTCAACAGACAAAAGCCGCTCAAAAGCCCAACGATGCCATAGGCGAGGCCGATCAGGAGACCCGCGCCGACGACGATGTTGAAATCCGCTGGCACTGCCGTCGCCTATGGCCGCAGGATGACGCGGTCGCGCGAAGAGCCGGCGACAGCGATGAACGCGGACTTTGCATCTTCCAGCGGATAGATCGCGGTTGGCTTGATCGGGAATGGCTTGAGGTGTCCGCTGAGGAAGCCGGGAACCAGTTCGCGAAGCACGGCGCCGGTTGCGACCGACGACAGGCCGAGTGAATCGATGCCGACATAGGTGTGCTGGCCACGATAGAATTCGAGGATATTGAACTGCACGATGCGGTCGATGGCCGCGATCAGAATCTGCCGCCCGCGCAGAGCGAGCGACTTGTGCGCCGCTTCGAAGTATGGATCGCCGACGGTATTGAACACGATGCTGGCGCCCTTGCCGTCCGTCAGCTCGCGAACGCGCGCCGCCACGTCGGTCGTCGAAACGTCGATCATCTCGACCGGCCCGTTGCTGTATCCGGCGTAAGCCTCGTTCTTGCGCGCCACGCCGATCACGCGCGCGCCGCGCCAGCTCGCAATCTGCACGGCGGCCTGTCCGACCTTGCCGGTGACGCCAAACACCAGCACGGTCTCGTGTCTTTCCGGAAGCCCCGCGCGGCGAAAGCCCTCGATTGCGGTGACAAAGGGCACGCCAATGCCGGCCGCCTCGGCCCACGACAGGTTCTTCGGCTTGTCCACGACCGCATCGGCCTCGACGACCAGGTGCGTCGCGTGAGTGCCGTCACGGCGGATCCCGAGATCGCCGGACGAGCCGAACACTTCGCGGCCGATCATGCCAGCCGGGCCGTCGATCACGACACCGGCGTAATCGCGGCCCGAGGTACGCGGAAACACCGCGTAAGGCATCAAGCCGGTGGCAGCCTTGATGTCGGAAGGATTGACGGCGGCGGCCTTGACCTCAAGCAGCACCTGACCTTCGCCACGCGACAACGGCTGCATCTCGACAACCGGGGCCACCTCTGCCGGAGTGTCCGCCTTGGCGTTCAGCCGGACGCAGCGCGCCTCAACGGCAAGATTGGGGCCGGATTGGGCAGTCGACATGAAGTGTTCCGTTTCTCAGATATCTCGGAGAAACAGCAGTTACCCTTTTGGCCGCTTGTCGTAAACACGCTTCGCCTTGCCGAGCGAGCGTTCCAGCGTCTCCGGGGCGACAACCTTGACCTGGGCCGTCACCCCGATCGTGTTCTTGATATAGAGACTGACCCGTTCGGCCTCCGTGGTGAGACCTGCCCCGTCCCAACGCTCCTGGCGCGCCTCGGCAAGGACCGTCATTTCGTCGAGACGCCCTTCACGGGTCAATTCCAGAATGAAATGGCCGCCGCACCAGTCGGTCGCCAGCAGCACCTCCTCGATCTGGGTCGGGAACAGATTCACCCCGCGCAGGATGATCATGTCATCGGAGCGCCCGGTGACCTTTTCCATGCGCCGCATCCCCGGACGCGCCGTGCCGGGCAAAAGCCGAGTCAGGTCACGCGTGCGGTAACGAACGATCGGAAAGGCTTCCTTGGTCAGCGAGGTGAAGACCAGTTCGCCGCGTTCTCCGTCCGGCAGGACGGCGCCGGTCTCGGGATCGATCACCTCGGGATAGAAATGATCCTCCCAAATGTGCAGACCATCCTTGGTTTCCAGGCACTCCTGCGCGACGCCGGGGCCAATCACTTCCGACAGCCCGTAAATGTCCGTCGCGTGCATGTCGAAGGCGGCCTCGATCTCGGCCCGCATCGCATTCGTCCAGGGCTCGGCGCCGAAAATGCCGATCTTCAGTGAGGACTGGCGCGGGTCCAATCCCCTGCGCTTGAACTCGTCGAGGATCGCCAGCATGTAGCTCGGCGTGACCGTGATGATGTCCGGCTTGAAATCGTTGATGAGCTGCACCTGCCGCTCGGTCATGCCGCCGGACACCGGCACGACCGTACAACCGAGCTGCTCAGCGCCGTAATGCGCACCAAGCCCGCCGGTGAACAGGCCATAGCCATAGGCATTGTGGATGATCATGCCACTGCGGCCGCCGGCGGCACGGATCGAGCGGGCCATCACCGTCGACCAGGTGTCGATATCGGCCCTCGTATACCCGACCACGATCGGCTTGCC